>ERZ772967.118-NODE-118-length-64059-cov-7.800637_pt1 | contig 64059 bp, 49 predicted proteins | sample MGYA00511677_ERZ772967 | MGnify/ENA primary metagenome ERZ772967 (study PRJEB29015, sample SAMEA2737931) | human oral metagenome | biome: human oral; feature: human-associated habitat; material: dental | place: China | collected 2146 ...
TTCGCGTACGCCAAATCCTCGTCGTTGACGAGAAGGATGGCCGGCCGCTTGACGCGGCGCTGCGCCGCCAGCTGGCCCACTGCACCGGCCAGACCCCGCCCTCGGTCCAATGCCTGGACGCCGTCATGGCCACCGGCCTGCATGCACGCAACGACTTGGGCTACCTGTTCTACGACCCCGCCCAGCCGCTGCAACAGGACCTGGGCCACGGCGTACACCTGACGCTGCCAGCCGGCGCACTGGCCACGCCCACGATGTTCATCGTGGGCGTTCATCCGGGCATCGACGCCTATCCGCTCGTCAACATCGTGCCCGACCTGCCGCTGAACAGCGCGGCCACTCTCACGCTGCAGCCGCAGGACGTCAGGCGCTACCGGCAGTGGATGCCCGATCCGCCCGAAAGCGAGGAACAGACACAACCCCGGACACTTCGGCTTTCCCGAACGGGCGTCATCATCAATGGTCAACTGCAAGAGGGCAGTGATCGACAGGCCATGAGCGGCCTCGTCCAGCGCATTATCGGCAAGCACCGAACGCTGGACCCGTGCCTGCACAGCCTGACCGACCCTGAGACGAAACGGAAGATCGCAGAACAGGCCCGCCAGGGCATCTCGCTGCCCCAGGGCTGCCGCTTCGTGCCACCCTACGTGCACATTGCCGTCACCGAAGGCAGCGATGCGGCACCGATGCAGACCGAGCTGGTCTTTCGCACAGCTTCTGACGAGCTGCAGCTTTTCCGCCTGGAAGCGGTGAAGGGATTCACCGTCCTGATCAATGGCTTTCTCTGGCACGGCGACCCGGGTACTGGCGCAGGGCAGGGCGGCTGGGCCATGGGCTATGCCCGCGGGCTGGACGTGGGCAGCGGACTTGGACGGCTGACCATCGGCGACAACACCTGGCACCAGCGCACGCCCGAACGGCTGCAACAGGCGCAGCAGCGCCCAGACCCTGGCACGAAAGCGCCCCCGCCAGCCTCCGGCACCGGGCGCAAGCGCGTCGTCCGCTTCGCCACCGATCAGCGCCAGTCGTCCTGGGACACGCGGACGGATGCTCAGAGCAACTGGCCCGACAACCCGGTCGTGCTCAGCTCCTCCACCTCCATCGTGCGCGACGGCCAGTGCGCCCAGGACGCCCTGACCACCCGCTGGTCCGCCTTCGGCACCGACGGCAAGGGCAGGAGCGTCTTCATCTCCTCCACCTCACAGGGCCGGACCCACGTCGACGAACTGTGCCGCGTCTTTCTGGCGCTGGGCATTCCCAATGCCATCCGCCTGGACGGCGGACCCAGCGCTACCATGACCATCGAGGGTCGCCTCCTCAACCCGCTGGTTTCACTGTCTGACCTGATGGCCTTCGGAACGGCACGGTATGTGATTGATGGGGTGGGGGCGAGGGCCATGAACGCTGAAAGGGGGAAAGAACGATGACTCTTCGCTTCCATCTGATTGTTCGCTGCCATCGCGTGCTTCTGTCGATGGCTGCGCTGGCCTGCACCCTGCCCATGACCATGCCCGGCATGGCCGACGACACGACGGCCCCCGAAGAGGCCCCGCTCGGACACGATCCACTGGTCTCTCTCATGCAGGAACTTCGTGCCCAGGTGCTCAATGAAGCCAATGACCCGCGATCGGCCATTAACAATTGTCCCGGCGCCCGAAAAAGACTGGGCCTGCCCTTCGATCCTCAGGCCCGCCTTCCCACTCCCGGAAACTGCGAGGAGATGGAGCGGCATCTGCTCACGGCCAAGGTACCGCTCCAGGTCCGGGCCATCAGCCACGATGGCAAGCCCGTGGACATTGCCTCACTGGCGCAGATAGAAGTCTGCGACGACACCAAATGCCACGCCATCCAGCCATTGCCGGACGTGAAGACCGTCGACGGCAACACGTCCGGCCGGGCCACCCTGCTGGCGAGGACCGAGATACCCGCCATGTCACTGCACCGTGTGCGCATCCGGATCCGCGACACATCACCTGCTGCCGTTACCGAGTCCGTGAAGTTCTCGGACACGATGGATTTCGGCGCAAGCTGGCTCCAGTACGTCGGTGGCGAGATCCTGCTGTCACTGGCCAATGAAAGGAACAGCACAGATTCCCACCCGCAAAACGGTTGGCCTGCCCAAGACCCGCTGAGACTGATGGCGGCAACTGCCGGCCTCAACACCGAACCACCCGCTGATGATCCCGGCAGACAGCCCGGTGTCAGATCCCTGTACTACAACCCGGCGCAGGAAATGCACGCCGATCTTCCGGAACAGACGCACCTGTTCATGCCGCCAGGCGCATTGCCGGGTCCGGCCATCATCTACGTGACCTTGCATCGTCTGCCCAGCCAGCCATTTCCCTCCGTTTCCATGAGTCCCGAAATCGCATTCCTGCGCCCCGTCGCCCTGAAGCTGCACGCACAGGAAGTTGCCCGGAAAGGCCCATGGGCCCATACCGTTACCGACAAGAAGTCACCGCCCCCCGGTACACCGCGCCAGTACGAGATCGACGATACCCGAGCATTGAGACGACCTGGGCTCACCCAATAATGCCAGCTTGGACGCATCATCGCGCTGAACTGATTCCCCGCCCACTCCACGCCCGCTGCAGCCGCCGCTTGATGAAGCGGGCAGGGGAGACGGCCGCAGCCAGCCGCGCGTCCACCACATCCGGCTCGCCGCAGGTGCGGGCGGCAATCATCTCGGCGCCGATGACGGCATAGAGCGCCCCCCGGCCCGCCATGCCGGTCAGCAGGTACAGGCCTTCCCGCTGCGGCATCGGCAGCCGGTCGTTGCGTGCCAGGTCATCGGCGCGGGCGGCAATGGCCGTCAGGTCCGGCGCCGGGCCGATCATCGGCAGGTTGTCGCGCAGCTGCAGGCGCTCGCCAATGGCGCTGGGCTGCCAGGATTCGGGCCGCTCCAGAAAGGCCCTGACATCCGGGTCTTCGTCGCTGTCGGCTTCGCCTGCCTGCAGCCAGTGCGCGTGCACCTCTTCCGAGCGCAGCCAGAAGCTGCCGGGCCGTGTCAGCACCAGGCCACGGCCGCTGGTCATGGGCAATAGGGCAGGGTGGCCGGGGTCTTCATCGGGCAGGCCGCCATCGGCCCGCGCCAGCCACACCTGGGCGGCACTCAGCCGCAGGCGGCCATGGTCGGCCTCCTTCATGCCGGCCAGTGTCAGGGCCTGTTCACGGCAGGCCAGTACCACCACATCGGCATCGGCCACGCTGTTCCCCTGGTCATCGACAACCCGCCAGCCGGTCGCCGTGGCATCCACCCGGCCAACGGTGATGCCCGTGTGCACGCTCACGCCCGGGCGCTGCATCACCGCCTGCCACCACCGCCGGGGCGAGACGGCAGCACAGTCGGGAAACCAGACACCCCAAGCCCCTCGGGGACTTTCTGCCACCCGTGCCACGGCCCTGTCCACTGGCGCCACGCAGTGCTCGGCCCGCGCCCGGTCCATCGGCTGCAGCCGCCCACAGACTTCAAAGGCCGGAACCAGGTCAGCCGCCGGACCGGCACGCAGGCGGCCATGCAGCTGCATGGCCCGCACCAGCAGGCGGCTGCGCAGGTCGAAATCGGGCGTCAGGCCCGGATGCTGGGCAATCAGCGGCAGACCCGCCACCGCGCCCCCCAGCTGGTCGCGCGCTTCCAGCACCCGCACCTGCCAGCCCCGGCGCGAGAACGCTTCGGCACTGGCGCAGCCTGCCAGCCCGCCTCCGATGATCACCACCTGCTTCATCCGTTCGTTCGCCTCGGTTCCATTTTTCGTCGTGACCCAGCAACCCGACGCGATCCATGCTAGTCTGCCGGGGTTTTCCCGGATAGGAGTCAACACTGCCATGGATCGTGCCCACGTAACAGTCGTCGAACATCCGCTGGTCCAGCACAAGCTTACGCTGATGCGCAAGGTCGAGACCAGCACCAACAACTTCCGCCGGCTGCTGAGCGAACTCAGCGCCCTGCTGGCCTATGAAGTGCTGCGCGACATGCCGATGCACGAGGTGACCATCCAGACCCCCCTCGAGACCATGCAGTCGGGCCTGATCGACGGCAAGAAGCTGTGTCTGGTCTCCATCCTGCGGGCCGGCAGCGGCATTCTGGACGGCTTTCTCAGCGTCGTGCCCGGCGCCCGGGTGGGCCACATCGGACTGTACCGCGACCCCGAGACGCTGCAGGCCGTCGAGTACTACTTCAAGATGCCGCCGGACATGGACGGACGCGACGTGATCGCCGTCGACCCGATGCTGGCCACCGGGCACTCGGCCGTGGCGGCCATCAGCCGCATCAAGGAAACCAGACCGCGCTCCATCAAGTTCGTCTGTCTGCTGGCCGCACCCGAGGGCATCGAGACCCTGCAGAATGCCCACCCGGACGTGCCCATCTTCACGGCCGCCATCGACCGCTGCCTGAACGATCACGGCTACATCCTGCCCGGTCTGGGTGACGCCGGCGACCGGATCTTCGGCACGAAGTGACCTTGCCTACCACCGGACGGCTCGCCCCGTCCGGTCCTTCCTTCCGACCATTTTCCATTCCATGACCCAATCCTCTTTCGACTTCGATCTCTTCGTCATCGGCGGCGGCTCGGGCGGCGTGCGCGCGGCCCGCATCGCGGCCCAGCACGGCGCGCGTGTGGGCATTGCCGAGGGCTTCCGCTACGGCGGCACCTGCGTCATCCGCGGCTGCGTGCCCAAGAAGCTGCTGGTATACGCTTCGCGCTTCCCGCAGAGCTTCGAGGAAAGCCGGGGCTTCGGCTGGAACGTGTCCCCGGCGACCTTCGACTGGGAAAAGCTCGTCGCCGCCAAGAATGGCGAGATCACGCGGCTGGAAGGCGCCTATTCCGCCAACCTGGACAAGGCCGGCGTGAAGCGCTTTGGCGGCTACGCCCGCTTCCTGGGCCCCAATCGGCTGGCCATCGACACGCAGGACGGCCGCCAGGAAGTGACGGCGAAGGAGGTGCTCATCGCCACCGGCGGCGAACCGGTGATGCCCGAGGAGCTGCCCGGCGTGGAGCTGGCCATCAGCTCCAACGAGGTCTTCGACCTGCCCGTGTTCCCGAAGCGGATCGCGGTGGTGGGCGGCGGCTACATCGGGGTGGAATTCGCCGGCATCTTCCATGGTCTGGGTGCGAAGGTCACGCAGATCCATCGTGGCCCGCGGGTGCTGCGCGGCTTCGACGTGCAGATGGCGGACCTCATTGTCGAGACCTACCGTGACAAGGGCATCGACATGCGGATGAACACCACGCTCAAGCGTCTGGACCGGCAGCCGGATGGTTCCATCCGCATCACGCTGCACGATGACAGCACGCTGGACGTGGACCAGGTGCTGATCGCCACCGGACGCCGGCCAGCCACCCGCAACCTGGGTCTGGAAACGGTGGGCCTGGAGACGGGCAAGGCAGGCGAGATCCGCGTGGACGAACTCTCGCGCACCCAGGTGCCCGGCATCTACGCCGTGGGCGACGTGACCAACCAGGTCAGCCTCACGCCGGTGGCCATCCGCCAGGGTCACGCCTTTGCCGACACCACCTATGGCAGGAAGCCCTGGGTGGCCGACCTGGACTTCATTCCCACGGCCATCTTCTCCACGCCGGAGCTGGGCACGGTGGGCCTGAACGAGGAGCAGGCGGTGGAACGCCATGCCGTGGTGGATGTCTACCGCAACAGCTTCCGCACGCTGAAGGCCACGCTCTCGGGCACCCAGGAGCGGGTCCACCAGAAGATCCTGGTGGACGCCAGCACCGATCGGGTTCTGGGCGTGCAGCTGCTGGGCCCGGATTCGGCCGAGGTGATCCAGGTGATGGCCACGCTGCTGCGCATGGGCGTGACCAAGCGCGATCTGGACCAGACCATGCCGCTGCACCCCAGCAGCGCCGAGGAACTGGTGACGATGCGCACGGTGGCCCAGCGCCACATCCGGAAGCCGGCCCAGTAAAAGGGGGCGGACAGCGACGGCCAGGCCCGCATCGACGGCCCCGAAACGGGGTCGTTGAAGGGCGCTTCCATCCCGTCCCGAGACCCTGGCGGCCCGTGATCCATTCACGATCCATATGGTGTCCGCCGGCGCACCGCGTGGCCACCCCTGTGGCCGGCAAGACATCGCGCCGACCGGCAGTCGGCCGATGTCGGTCGAATAGACGGCAGACAGCAGACATCTGCCCACAAACTGGCATCCTCCCTGCAAGTAAGTCCCTGAAAGCTTGCCCGGGAGCCTCTTGTGCCAATCACCGGTACCGACATCGATGCCAGTCACCTGGCAATCCTGCGGGAGATCCGCCAACCCATCCTGATCGCGCTCAACCGGAGCTTCCGCAACGCCTACGTGGCCGTGGTGGACGGGCTGATCGAGCGCATCGTCGAGGAGACCAACTGGGAAAAGCAGGATCAGCTCAACGTGGCGCTGGACATCCTGCGCAATGGCAAGGCCAGCATCGAGCAGCAGTTCGAGGTCGGCTGCGCGCGCAGCTGGAAGGAACGCACCGGGGTGGCTCCCGACGGCAGCTACAGCACCCCTGAAACCACCGTCGTCCAGGACGAGCCGCCGACGCTGCGTCTGGTGGACGATGACACCATGCGCGACCAGCTGCTGGTCGCACGCATCTCGGCCCGTGCCCGTCGCCGGATGGACGAGGAGCTGGCCGACGGCCTGCGCGCCCGCTTCGGCGCACTGCTGCAGCAGGACTGGTTTGCCGAGAACGAATACCCGATCGCGCCGGACATCATCTTCGAAGTGCTGCGCGGCATTCTGACCCAGCACCAGGTGCGGGCCGGTGACGGCACGGCGTCGTTCCTGCTGGACCTGTTCGAGCCCAAGCTCACGGTCGAGCTGATCGAGCTGTACCAGGACGTGAACCGCAGGCTCATCGCCTACGGCATCCTGCCCGAGCTGCGCTACAGCATCTCCAAGTCCCGTGCCTCCCAGTACGTCAGCGGCGAGCAGGACGACCCGCTGGGCGAGGGCGCCGACCATGATGAGCACGGCGGTCGGGGCAACGGTCGCGGGGGCAGGGCAAATGGCCACGGCGTGATCGACGTCTCCGAGGCCGAGATCGGTCAGTGGGCCGACCAGATCGGCAGCGGCAGCGAACAGAGCCCGGCCGTGCTGGCCCAGGCCACCCGCTATCTGGCCGATCCGCGCAACTTCGGCAACGACGCCCAGATGGCCGCCCACAAGCAGGCCACCTCCGACCAGCTGATGGCCGTGCTGAGCGAGCTGCAGGCCCGTACCGAGGAGGCCAACAGCCCCGAGGCTGTCGGCGTGGTGATGCAGGAGATGCGCCAGCAGTCCTCGGCCGCCGCCCAGACGCACGGTTCACCGCTGGACCGGCTGATCATCGAGACCGTCGCCCAGGTGTTCCAGCTGGTCTACGAGGACGACGCCATCGCCAACGCCATCAAGCAGCAGCTGCTGCGGCTGCAGGTGGCAGCGTTCAAGGCCGCGCTGCTGGACGCCAGCTTCTTTGCGCGCCCCGACCATCCGATGCGCCGCTTCGTCGACCGGCTGGCCCAGATGGGCTCCGACCCGGACTTCGAGACCGAACCCGGCTCGCCGCTCGTCGAGGACATCGAGGATCTGGTGACCTGGGTGCTGAACAACTTCGAGCGTGAACTGGTGGTGATCGGCGAGGCCCTGGACCGTGCCGAGCGCATCATTGCCGACGAGACGGCACGCCGCGACGCCCGACTGGAGAAGATTGCCGAAGCCGCCAGCCGGGCAGAGCGCATCGACCAGCTGCGCCAGGAGATCCGCGACGGCATGCGTGCACGGCTCACGAGCGGCCAGATCCCGGAATGCATCCAGCACTTTGCCGAGCATTCGTGGACCGAGGTGATCGTGCGGCTGCGTGACGGCACGGGCGAGCTGCCGTTCGACGAGGCCCGCGCCCAGCGCGTGCTGGAGACGCTGCTGTGGAGCGTGCAGCCCAAGAAGGCCACCGAGATCAGCGAACTGGCTCGCACGCTGCCCCAGATGATTGCCGACCTGTCGCGTGGCATGGCCTTCATCGCCATGCCGGGCGCCGAGCGCGAGGCATTCCTGAAGACCCTGATGGCCTGCCACGGCCAAGTCATCCAGCAGAGCAAGAACCGTCCTGTGACGCCCGTTGCCTGCCCGAACACTGCTGCACCGACCGCCAGAACGGCAGGCGCAGCCGGGCAGGGCATGCCGGCAGGTCAGGGCGCACCGGCCACAAACGGGCAGGGCATGTCCGCCCTCGCCGCTCTGGCCAAGAATGCGGCCAAACAGCCGGTTCCATCGCAGCAGACGGCTGGAAAGAACGCCGCCAATACCGACGACTACGATCCGGCCTGGGACGAGATCACCCGTGCCGGCCTGAAGAACGGCGACGAGATCGAGCGCGACCACGAAGGCGAGACCCGGCGCTACAAGCTGGGCTGGGTCAGCCCCTCGGCCACGGTCTTCATCTTCTCGCGCTACCCGCGCGAGCACTGGACCGTCAATCGCCGCGAGCTGCACGATCTGATGGCCCGCAAGCAGGTACGCGTCATTCGCAAGACGGCACCGGTGGCGGCTGCCATCGACGCGCTGCAGGCAGCCTGACAGTCGCGTCTACCCGCAGCGTCCGTCCGATTCCCGGTTGCCACGCTCTAGAACCTGCGCGGCAACCGGCTCCGTTTTCAGAGGTCCGTGTTCAGCGCACGGCCTTGATCACGGCGCAGGCAGCCCGGCCGCCGGCATCACCGGTCGGCTGGCTGTGCAGGTCGTCCTTGCCCTTGTGGACGATCAGGCCCCGGCCCAGGATGTTCTGCGGGCCGTCACCCAGCGTCAGCTGCGTCTGCGGCAGCACCAGGTCCACCTTGGCCACGCCATCGGCACCGGCATGGATGTTGCCCAGATCGCCGGCATGATGGTGATCGTCATCCCGTGCCGGATCACCATGCTTCTGGCCCGGCAGATGGAAATGGCCGCCAGCGCTGGTGGCATCCGGCGCGCTGCAATCGCCTTTCTCATGCACGTGGAAGCCATGGTCGCTGTTGGGCTCCAGGCCGGCCACTTCACCCTGGATGCGGATCCGGTCACCGTCGTGCACGAAACGGATCGTGCCCTGGGTCTGCGAACCCACGGTGGGCTGCAGCTGGGCCACGGCCTCGGTGGCGCGCTGCGCACCATCGGCAGCAGCAGCGTGCTCGTGGTCATGGGCGCCGTGCTCATGGGCACAGGCAGAGATCGACAGCGTGGCCAGCACGGCCAGGGTCATGCGCTGGATCGGGAATGTCATCTTGGGTTCTCCTGAAAAAAATATCGGAATTCTGAAATTCCGCGCGGCCCGTACGGTACACGAAGAGGCCGCAAGATGCTCAACACCGATGTCGCGCCTTTCGGACACCCGGGAAGCCCCCGATGGCCTCGCCGGACGAAACAGGGAGCAGGCCGGTCATCGTGCCCATGAAGCCTCGGTGAAATCCCTAATTTGACATAATAACCATTATGCGTAGTCGTTGATAAGCAACCGCATCGTTTAACATCACGGTATCGCAGACACGAAGCGTCCGATCCATGCGACCCATGCACGGCGCCCGTCGAGCCACCGTTTTCCAACACGCACAGGCTTCCATCATGAAAACCACGTCCCGTCGTCGTCTCCTGCTGGCATTGTCCGCTGCCGTGGCCCTGTCTGCCTGCACCAAGTCGGCCGACCAACCGGCAGCCGGCAACGGCGCGCCTTCCAAGGTGGTCATCGGGCTGGATGACAACTTCCCGCCGATGGGCTTTCGCAACGAGAAGAACGAGCTGGTGGGCTTCGACATCGACATGGCCCGCGAGGCCGCATCACGCATGGGCGTGCAGGTCGAGTTCAAGCCGATCGACTGGAACGCCAAGGAAGCCGAGCTGATCGGCAAGCGGGTCGACGCACTCTGGAACGGTCTGACGATCACCGAGAAGCGCAAGCAGAACATCGCGTTCACGCCGCCGTACATGCAGAACCACCAGATCATCATCGTGAAGCGCGGTTCACCCATCGGCAACAAGACCGGGCTGACCGGAAAGGTCGTGGGCGCCCAGGACGGCAGCAGCGCCGTCGATGCCATCGAGGCTGATGCCAAGGTTTCCAAGTCCTTGAAACAGCTGAAGAAATACGGCGACAACGTGACGGTGCTGCTGGATCTGGACGCTGGCCGGCTGGACGCTGCCGTGCTGGACGAAGTGGTGGGTCGCTACTATGTGGCGAAGAAACCCTTCGCCTACGTGGTGCTTGAAGAGGACTTCGGCACCGAGGACTATGGCGTGGGTCTTCGCAAGGAAGACACCGCGCTGCAGGAAAAGCTCTCTGCCGCGCTCGAGAGCATGAAGAAGGATGGCAAGGCCGGGCAGATCGCCAAGACCTGGTTCGGCAAGGACATCATCCGCTGACATGGACGAACGGATGACCGCCCTGCCAGGGCGGCCTCCGTCCCGTGAAGCCTGACACCTGCTAGCTTCTTGCACCTTCTGCACTCATCAATCACGAACTCACGGCGACTGCGGCATTGGACTATATCCTGAGCATTCTCGGACCCCTGGGCGAAGGCTCTCTGGTCTCGCTTGAGCTGTTCTGCATCACGCTGCTGCTGTCCATTCCGCTGGGTGTGGCGCTGGCACTGATGCGGCTTTCCCGACATCGCTGGCTGGGCGTCACGGTCAGTGGCTACCTGTGGCTGATGCGGGGCACGCCGCTGATGCTGCAGCTGCTGTTCATCTACTACGCGCTGCCGCTCCTGCCGGGCGGCGGCATCCAGCTGCCGGACTTTCCGGCAGCCGTGGTGGCGTTTGCGCTCAACTACGCGGCCTACTTCGCCGAGATCTTCCGGGCCGGCATCCAGTCCATCGATCGCGGACAGTACGAAGGCGCGAAAGTGCTGGGGATGAGCTATCCGCAGACAATGCGCCGCATCGTGATGCCGCAGGTGATCCGCCGCGTGCTGCCGCCGCTGTCCAACGAGTTCATCACGCTGGTCAAGGACACGTCGCTCATCTACGTGCTGGCGCTCAACGACCTGCTGCGGGCTGCCCGGGGCATCGTGCAGCGTGACTTCACCATCACGCCCTTCATCGTGGCAGCCGTGTTCTACCTGCTGATGACGCTGCTGCTGACCTGGATGTTCCAGTCCCTCGAAAAACGCTATGCCAGTCACGACGCCTGAATCCATGGCCCCCCTGCCCGGCTCGACGGCCCCTGCCGGCCCTTCCGGCGCTGCATCGGCAATGATCGACGCCCGCGACCTGCACAAGCGCTTCGGGTCGCTGCAGGTCCTGACCGGCGTGTCGCTGCGCATCGACCAGGGCGAGGTGGTGGCGCTGATCGGCCCCTCGGGTTCGGGCAAGAGCACACTGCTGCGCTGCCTGAACCACCTGGAGCTCGTCGACCAGGGCGAGATCCGCATCAATGGCGAGACCCTGGTGGCAAATGACGCCCAGGGACGCGCCCGCTACGTGCCCGAATCCGAAGTGCGCCGCATCTGTCGCCGCATGGGCATGGTGTTCCAGCACTTCAACCTGTTCCCGCACTTCACGGTGCTGGAAAACCTCATCGAGGCCCCCATCACGGTCAAGGGCATGAAGCGCGACGAGATCGTGCCCCGCGCCGAGGAGCTGCTGCGCAAGGTCGGGCTCTTCGACAAGCGCAACGCCTACCCGGGCCGCCTCTCTGGCGGCCAGAAGCAGCGCGTGGCCATTGCCCGGGCACTGGCCATGGATCCGGACATCATGCTGTTCGACGAGCCCACCTCGGCGCTGGATCCGGAGCTGACGGGCGAGGTGCTGCGCACGATGCGCCAGCTGGCCCAGGAACACATGACGATGCTGGTGGTCACGCACGAGATGGCCTTTGCCCGCGAGGTGGCTCACCGGGTCTGCTTCATGGACAAGGGCAAGATCGTCGAGGAGCGGGCGGCACGGGCCTTCTTCGAGGACCCGCACCACGAACGGGCACGCGCCTTCCTGGAGCACGTGCTCTGAGTGTCGTCAGGCCCCGGAAACCTTCCGGGTGCATTCGGCACAGACGCCATAGAGCGTCACTTCATGGTGCTCCACCATGAAGCCCTCCGGCACCTCCATACCTTCCAGGCTGCCCGGGCAGCCATGGATGTCGAACACACGCTGGCACTGGCTGCACTGGAAGTGGTGGTGGTGATGCGCGTGGGCATGGCGGCTTTCATAGCGCGGGCTGTCGCCCGGCAGCGCCACGGCCTGGATCATGCCGTCCTGCTGCAGGTCACGCAGGTTGCGATAGATGGTGGCAATGCTGAGCGACGGAATGGCCGCCCGCCCTGCTTCCAGGATCTCCTGCGGGCTGAGCGGGCGCTGCGCTTCGTCGATGACCCGCAGGATCTCGGTACGTTGTCGGGTCAGTCGTTTCATGCGCGATACGGGTCTCGATTCGGAATGCGAGCGATAAGTGCCCTGCCCTCAAGTATATCGGTCCCCGGCAGCGTGCTTGTCCAGCGTGGCCTGAACGCGTTCATGAGCCACCCGGTCGGCCTGGGTCATGCGGGTCGGAAAGCGCCGCCATTCCGCGGCTGAGGCCAGCTCGAAGGACTCGTGCCAGATGCCCGGCTGCTGCGCATCCAGCTGCAGGCGCCACCGCAAGGCGCCATTGCGCAGCCGGCTTTCGCGCAGCGCGACCATCGCCTGACGGAACTCGGCTTCCCGGCCCGCCTGCGGACGGTATGCGTACTGCAGGCGCAGGGACTGGCCGTCGCCCATCGCGCCTGACCTGGCCAGGAACTCATCGGGCGTCACGTCGGCATCCGTGCCCAGGCGCACCGGCAGCCGGCGGCTGGCCAGCGCAAACAGCGCCAGCAGCACGGCCGAGGCAATCAGCACATGCTGCAGGTCGCTGCGATTGACCATCCAGCCCCAGAAAAGGCTGCCCAGGGCCAGCCCGGCCTGCACCGAGATCTGATTGTTGGCCACCGCTCGTGCCCGCACCCAGCCCGGTGCGATGCTCTGCGCCACGGTGGAGAGCCCCGCCAGCACCCCGACCCAGCCCATGCCGGCCATGAAGGTACCCACCACGGCCACCGGCACCCAGTGCGACAGGCCGACAATGACGGCCGCCAGGCTCCACAGCCACAGGGAGGCGCGGATGATGCGCCCTGCCCCCGCGCCCTGGCGCAGGAAGCGCGGCAGCCACAGGGCCGAGGCCACCGCGCCCAGGCCGAAGGTGCTGTAGAGAAAGCCGTAGCCGCCCGCGGCCAGCCCCAGCCGCTGCTGCGCCACCAGCGGGAACATCGCCCACAGGGCGGCCGCGCAGAAACAGAAGCAGAAGTTGATGATGAGCGCTGCCCGCAGCACCCGGGCATGGCGCGCAAAGCGCAGGCCGCTGACGAGGCCTGACCACAGGGTCTCGTTGCCCCCGGCGGGCACGGGTGTGCGCGGCTCCAGTGCCTGCCAGGCGGCCGGCAGCATGGGCAGGAAGAAGAGCGAGGCCACCAGCACGGCCAGCCCGTCTCCCAACAGGGCGGCGATCAGCCCGGCCATGGCCGGGCCGACGGAGCGTGCAGCATTGAAGGCAATCGAGCCCAGTGCCACCGCCTTGGGCAACAGCGGCCGCGGAACCAGGCCGTTGATGGAAGCCTGCTGGGCCGGCTGGTAGAAGGTGTAGCCCAGACCGCAGAGCAGCGTGCAGACGACGAGCGACCAGGGCTGCAGCCAGCCTGCATGGCTCATCAGGCCCACGCTGGCCGTGGCCAGGCCCATCATCAGGTGGGTGACGACCAGGATGTAGCGTCGATCGACAAGATCGGCCACCGAACCGGAGACCAGGCCGAACAGCAGGAACGGCAGGGTGCTGGCGGCCTGCACCAGGCCCACCAGCAGGGCCGAGCCGCTGAGGCTGGCCATCAGCCAGCCGGCCATGGCCGACTGCATCGTGTAGGCCATGGAGGTGGTGACGGCGCCAATGTACAGCAGCCGGTAGGGGCGGATGCCCAGCGGCGAGCCGGCCAGGAAGGCCGCTGCCCTGCCCTTTGAAGGAGTCGGCGCGCTGCCGCTCACGGCAGCATCACCACTGCGGCCACGGATGGCCTTCCGGCATCCGGCAGGAAAATGGACAGAACCGCCATCAGCACGATCAGGGCTGGACCTTCAGATCGGGACATGGAATGCGCACCTCATCGCCGTCGGCAACCACTTCACTGAGGGTGCCGGCGCCGGGACGGCGCGTGACCATCAGCGACTGCCAGCTGCATTCCTCACCCCGGAAGACGGCGATGGCCCGGATGACCTGACGGTTGCGGCCACGGGCCGAGCCCGGATCGCGCTGGACCTGCCAGCGGCGATCAATGAAGTAGGTCTCGCTGGGCTCGCGTCCCAGCAGCGTGCTGGTCATGCTCTGCAGCTGCTGGACCATGCGCGTGGTGCCCACGGCCTGCCGGGGGGCAGGCCGCAGCGGCGTGACGGCACTGAGACGGGCACCAGCCGGCAGCGCGGCCGGGGTGGCCTGGGCTGGCAGGGGACGAGCGGCGGTATCGGCATCGGCAGCACGGCCGGCGGCAGCGCCTGCCGTGGTGGCCGTGGCAGCGCCCTGCTCTGCCACAGCCTTGCGGGCGTCATCCGACGACCGCTCAGCGGCACCGACCTGCGCAGCAGCCTTCTGCCCGGTCCGGGTGTCCTGTGCCCGGGCGGGCTGCTCAGCCGCCTTGGCACCCTGGTTCATGGAAACGATCTCGTTGCGGGTGATGGTGTCCTGGGCAGCCGGGGCCTTGGCAGCATTTCCGGCCGACGGTGCCGCGCTGGCGGCGCTGCCGGACGTCGCAGCGGCCGCCCCACCGGTCAGGCCGGCGGCCGCCATGGCAGCGGCAATGCGGCTTTCGCGTTCGCTGCGGGCCCGGTCAGCCGGGGTGGCCGCGGGCGCAGTCTGGGTGCCGGCTTCGACAGGCGCTGCAGCGCGCGTCGTGGAGGCTGCCTGGGCTGCCGCACGATCAGGCGACTCGGCAGCCGTCTGGACGCGCGGGCTGGTGTCGGTCTGGGCCCGTGCGGTCGTGCCAGCGGCATCGGCACCGGAAGCACTGGATTCGGTCTGCGCAGGTGCGCGGCCCTCGGTCGAAGCGGCCACCGGCTTGCTGGCGGCCTCTTCGCGCTCGCTGGTCCGGCGCGTGCCCTGGCGTCCCTTGGCGGGCAGCTCCGGCGACTTGCCGGGCTTGGCGCGCAGCATCTGGCCCCAGGCATTGCTGCCCTGGGAAAGGTCGGTGTCGACGGCGACGACGCCCAGCAGGTCGGGCACCGGCAGCCAGCTCTCGAACTTGCCCGGGAAGCCGGCCAGCCGCACTTCCAGGGTCTGGCGCACAGCGTCAGCCCGGGTGACGGTCTCCAGCCAGCAATCGGTGGGCAGATCCCCCACGCGGTTGGTGAGCGGGGCCAACGGCACGATCAGCTCGGTGGCCTTCGCTTCGGCGGGCGTGAGCGTCACATAGCAGGTGTTGATGATGCGCAGGCTCTGGTTGTCACCGATCTGCACGAACAGGTGCGGATAGCCCGAGAAGGAATTCTTGCCGTAGGGATCGACCGGGTGCGCGATCTCGCCCAGCGGCCGGGTGGAACGCAGGTACAGGTAGAGCGGCTGACCGTCATGCACCGTGCCCAGCTTGCGAGCCTTGGCCGCATCGAAATCGGGCAGCAGCTGATCGGTCAGGGCCAGTTCCACCACGCCGTCCACCACACGCTCGGCCGCCGGACTGCTGACGTTGCCACCGGACGTGGAGACCGAGGAATTGCTGCTGTAGTCGGCCCCCGGCCCCGAGGATGAGGTGGTTCCACAGGCAGCCAGCGCAGCCAGCGCCATGGCCACGGTGGCACCCCGCACGCTCCTTGCCAGCCGCCCTTCTTCAGGAAACGCCCCCGGGCCGGCGGAATCATGGCCGCGGACGGCATCAGTCGGAAATGGCGAGGGCAAAGGCTTGGAATGGGCGCTGTTCATGTCGCAAGAACCGGTGTCTCGATACGTGCCTGAGTATCTTCGGATGACTGGTGTGCTGCGTCAAATCGGGAATGAGCGGCATCTGCGGGCGGCTGGAACGTGCCAGGGTGTTGCGACGCCCCCCAATGCCGCCCATCAGGCCGCAGGCGCAGGCTGTACGGCCGGCAGACGGGCACGCCCGAACAGCCGATCGTAGTTCTCGGTGGTGATCCGCCCGACTTCCTCGACGGGAATCTGTCGCAGCCTGGCAACAGCCTCGGCCACGTGGGCCACCCAGCCGGGCTGATTGGTCTTGCCCCGGTAAGGCACCGGGGCCAGATAGGGCGAGTCGGTCTCGATCAGCAGGCGGTCGGCCGGCACCCGACGCGCCACATCATGCACGATCGTGGCATTCTTGAAGCTGACGATGCCGGACATGGAAATGTGAAAACCGATGTCCAGGGCCTGGCGGGCGATGTCCCAGTCCTCGGTGAAGCAGTGCATCACGCCACCGACCTCTTCAGCCCGTTCCTCGCGCAGCAGCCGGATCGTGTCCTGGGCCGCCGAGCGGGTGTGAATGATCAGCGGCTTTTTCGCCTCGCGGGCAGCCCGGATGTGAACCCGGAAACGCTCGCGCTGCCAGTCCAGCTCGTCGCCGGGCATGCGGTAGTAATCCAGTCCGGTCTCGCCGATGGCGACCACTTCGGGCTGCATGGCCAGCTCCACCAGCTGCACCACCGTGGGTTCGGCCACATCAAGGTAGTCGGGATGCACCCCCACTGACGCCGACAGCAGGCCGGGATGGGCCCGGACGAGATCACGGATCCGGGGCCACGCCTCCAGCGTGATCGACACGCACAGCGCATGTTCGACCCCTTCTGCGGCCATGGTGGCCAGAACGTCCGGCAGGCGTTCCTGGAATTCGGGAAGGTCCAGATGGCAGTGGGAGTCGACGAACATGCAGCCCGGTCAGATCGTGTACGAGGATGGGGGCGATTTTAGTGCAGGCCCCAGCAGCGTCTCGATCTTTTCCCGCGCCACCACGCTGGCATCGGTCTTGCTGAACTGGATGCCGATGCCCTGGCGGCGGTTGGTGGCGCCCGCCGGTGTCACCCAGGCCACCCGGCCCGGAATCGCCGTCTTGGTCGCGTCATCCATCAGCGTGAGGATGATGTAGAGCTCGTCGCCGATCTGTGCACTCTTGTCCGTGGGCACGAACAGGCCCCCGTTCTCCAGGAACGGCATGTAGGCGGCCAGCAGGGCCGATTTCTCCTTGATCGACAAGGGAATGACGCCAGGCCGGGTAGCTGGTTTGTTGCCGGCCATGCCGCCCGCCAGGCCTTGGTGCTGTGTGCTGCTCATCGAGGATTTGCGCGTCTTGGGGTTGGACGACGGGTGGAAAACGCATCCAGGTAGGTCGCCAGCGCTGACTCCATGAACAGGCGCGGATTGAGCGGATGCCGGACCAGCACCGCCTGCCGCTGCAACGCCGCCGAGACCTCGGCCAGCCGTGCCAGCGAACTGCGCTGTGCAAGACTGGCCAGCCGGGATGCAGACTCCGGAAAGAAACGGGGCGCAGCGCCGGCATGGGCCCGCAGCAGATCGCTGATCCAGCGAAGCAGCAGGTAGTACCAGGTTACCGAAGGCACCGTCGTCGCCTTGTCGGCCACCGTATCGAGGCCAGTGTCGGGCAACGCCGACAGCGACGAAAGCAATGTCCGATAGACGGTCAGGTGCGAAGGGTCGGCGAGATCGCGGGCATGCAACGGCGCCATGCCCGACCAGGCCAGCAGCTGGCGGGCATCCGTGTCGGACAGCTCCGCCGAACGGACCAGCCATTGCTGGGCCTCGGCCTCGGACGGCTGCGGCACTGCCACGGCCCGACAACGCGAGCGCACGGTCGCCGGCATCTGCCCCGGCAGGTGGGTCACCAGCAGGAACCAGGTGTTCTCGCCAGGCTCCTCCAGCATCTTGAGCAGGGCATTGGCGGCTGGCGTGGACAGCGTCTCGGCCGGATCGACCAGCACCACCCGGGCGTGTCCGCGCGCGCTGGTGGTGGTGATGAAGCCCTCCAGCTCGCGCACCTGGTCGATGGAGATCTCCCAGGCCCGCGCCCCCTGCCCCCCCTCACGCCCCTTGGCGGAACGGGACTCGGCGGGCGCCAGTTCCAGCAGCCGGAAATCGGGATGATGGCCGGAGGCGAACCACTTGCAGGCCGCACACTGCCCGCAGGCCTGCACCGGCGCAGGCGGCCGGGGCAGCTGCTCGCACAGCAGCCCCTGGGCCAGCGCCCGGGCGAACTCGCCCTTGCCGATGCCGGGCAGGCCGGCCAGCAGAAGCGCGTGGTGCAGGTTCGGACCTTCGGCCAGCAGCTGTCGCAGCAGGGCCTGCTGGGCAGCAAAAAACGGCAGAACGGTGCTCACGATGCCCTCGCCCCTGCCTGGTCGGCAGCCCCTGTGCGCGATGCGGCCCTCTCGCGCCAGCGCTGATGGACCTTCACCAGGTCATCCTGCAGCCAGCGACCGATCTGCTCGGGCGTGGCCGTGGCATCCAGCACGCAGAAGCGCTCCAGGTCTGCGGCCACCCGCGCCTGGTAGGCACGGCGCACACGCTCGAAGTAGTCCAGCGCCCGGGCCTCGAAGCGGTCGGCACTGCGCACCGCGGCACGCCGCGCTGCCGCCACCTCGGGAGGCAGATCGAAGAGATAGGTGCGCACCGGCTGCAGGCCGTCCTGGACCTGCGCCTCCAGCTGGGCCAGCCAGGCCGTGTCCACGTCCGAGCCTCCGCCCTGATAGGCAAAGGTCGAATCGGTGAACCGGTCGCAGACCACCCATTGGCCGGCTGCAAGCGCCGGTCGAATCAGCGTGTGCAGATGGTCGCTGCGGGCCGCAAAGGCCAGCAGCGCCTCGGTCTGCGGCTGCATCTCCTCGGTCAGCAGCAGCTCGCGCAGCCGCTCGGCCAGCGGGCTGCCGCCCGGTTCGCGGCTGAGCACCACGGTCTCGCCCTGGGCACGCAGCCAATCCACACAGGCCCCCACGTGCGTGCTCTTGCCCGCGCCGTCGATGCCCTCGAAAGTAATGAAACAGCCCTGCATGAAATCCTTCGCGGTCATGGCCGCGCCCCCGGGCTCTGGCCCGATTCATGGTTCCTTGCACCCGAGGCGGCCTTCCTGGGGTCCGACAGGTTCTCGTCGGCCGCTGCCGTGCCCTTCAGCGGCTTTCCGCCAGCACGACGCTGGAAGCGGTCGACGGCCCGGTTGTGGCTGGCCAGGTCGGCCGAGAACTCGGAACGACCGTCGCCCCGGGCCACGAAATACAGCTTGTCCGATGGTGCCGGACGCGCCGTGGCCTGCAGCGCATGAAGCCCCGGCAACGAGATCGGCGAAGGCGGCAGCCCCCGGTGGACATAGGTGTTGTAGGGAGAAGGATCGCGCAGGTCCTTCTTGCGCAGATTGCCGTCAAAGCGCTCGCCCAGGCCATAGATGGTGGTGGGATCGCTCTGCAGCGGCATGCCCTTGCGCAGCCGGTTGGTGAACACCGAGGCCACCATCTCGCGGTCCAGCGCGTGCCCGGTTTCCTTTTCCACCACCGACGCCAGCGTCAGCAGCTCGGCCGGCGTCTTCAGCGGGGAATCCGTCGCCCGGTTTTCCCAGGCGGCATCCAGGCGGCGCTGCTGGAGCACCAGCGCCCGGCGCAGCAGCTCGACGTCGTCGCTGCCGGGCCGGTAGGCATAGGTGTCCGGCGCAAAGCGCCCCTCGGGGTTGACCCCGGGCATGCCCAGCTTCTCCATCAGCGCGGCATCGGACAGGCCCGAGAGCGTGTCGTTCAGATCGGGGGCCTTCTTCAGGGCGGCCCGCAGGTCACGCATGTTCCAGCCTTCCACCAGCGTGATGAGCTTGCCCTTTTCCTGCTGGCCGCTCACCAGCTCATCCAGGAGCCCCTGCAGTGTGGCCGGCCCGGTGATCAGGTAGTTGCCCGCCTTGATCCGGGCCGCATCCCCCCGCAGCCGCAGCGCCAGGGCCATCTTCCACGACGGGACATCGACACCGGCCTGCTGCAGCACCTCGGCCAGGCGTGCGCCCGCGTGGCCGCGCGGCACATCGAACACCACCTCGGCATTCGGCGCCACCAGCTGACGATGGGAATAGCCCCACCATTGCCAGCCCGCCACCCCCAGGCAGAGCACCAGCAGCAGAAGAAAGATACGACCCAACATGCGCATGATTCGACTCATCCGGCGGTCTTGTGCGCCAAAAGAAAGCGACGGTACACGCTATGATATACAGACTATGCCGGCTGGCCCCCCACCTGTGGGCGAACGGCCTCGCGCACCGGCCCAGAATCCGCCCTTCCCATGAACGACATCCAGTCTTCCTCCCCCGCCTCCGGCGACGCCGTCCTGCCCTATGCCCTGCTGCAGAACCTGGGTGTTCTGCGGGCCCAGGGGCCTGATGCCCCCTCGTTCCTGCACGGCCAGTTCAGCAACGACATCCTCACCCTGATGCCCGGTCACGCCCGTCTGGCTGGCTATCTGACCCCCAACGGCCGGCTGCTGGCCACCTTCTGGGTCATCCGCCACGACATGCCGCCTGCCCCGGAACAGCCCGCGGTGCCCACCTTCTGGCTGGTCTGCTCACGCGATCTGGCTGCGGCCATGGCCAAGCGCCTGTCCATGTACGTGCTGCGCGCCAAGTGCAAGATCGTGGACGCCAGCAACGACCACGCCGTCCTGGGCTTCGTGGGGCCGGCCCGCCGCGCCACCCAGGCCCTGGCCGGGCACGAGGACGTGGTGGTGACGGCCGCCCTGCCCGACGTGATGCTCACCGAGACCACCGCCGACATGCTGACCACCTCGGTGCGTCATCGGCTGGGCAACGACCGCCTGCTGGTCCGCAGCCTGCTGGTGGTGCCCCGTGCCCTGGTGGCGCCAGCGGCCGACACGACGGACGCGCCGGCCGGCACCGGCACGCCAGCCAGTGAGGCGCCCCAGGCCTCCGGGCCCGCCGAAGCCCCCCGCGACGACCAGGCTGCCGCCGCACAGGCGACCGGCGCCGCACCCGCCACCTCCGCTGAGGCGCCCCGGGATGACAACAGCGCGGCAGCGGACGCATCGCAGCCCGCTCCCCGCTTCCGGATGAGCGAGAGCGACTGGCTTCAGCTGGACGTGGCCAGCGGCATCCCCTGGATTTGCGCGGCATCGTCCGAGACCTTCGTGCCGCAGATGGTGAACCTGGAGCTGGTGGGCGGCGTCAACTTCAAGAAAGGCTGCTACCCCGGCCAGGAAGTGGTGGCCCGCAGTGAATACCGCGGCAAGGTCAAGCGCCGGATGTTCGCCGGCATGTGCAGCGGCCCGCTGCCCGAACCCGGTACCGACGTGCTGGCGTGGGACGGCACCCCCATCGGCCAGGTCATCCATGTGGCCAGTCTCTCGGCCGACACCGACGACGAGGTCATCGCCGGCAACGACCTGGTGATGGAGCCCGATCAGGAAGAGCTGCCCATCGTTCTGGTGGGTCGGCGCTTCCTGCTGCTCTTCGAGGCCCGCATCGAGGTCATCGGCGCCCAGCCCCGGTCTGCCGGCATGATCGCCACCAGCCTGCGCATCGGAAACGCCGCCATCGGCCTGCTGAAGCTGCCCTACGACATTCCCGAGTGCTGATCAGGCCTCAGAACCAGGCAGACTGCATCTCCAGCGCACACATCTCCATCTGCTCCAGCTGCGTCAGCTGGGGCTCGATGCGCGGCAGCTCGTGCTGGTAGAAGAAGCGGGCAGCCTGGCACTTGCCCGCATAGAAGTTGCGCTCTGACCCATAGGCCGACAGGTAGGCAACCTCGGCCACCAGCGCCTGCTCCAGCCAGATCCAGGCAATCACATAGTGGCCGAAAGCCTCCATGAAGAGGCTGGCATTGGCCAGGCGCCGCCCCGCCTCGGGTTCCTGGCGCATGCGGTTGATCACCCAGCCAAAGCGCTCTGCGTACTTCTGCAGCTGCACCGCCATGTGGCGCACGTCGCCACAGCGGGCTGCCGCCCGGCCCAGGGTCTGCTCCACCTCGTGGGCAAAGCGCTGAAAGCCCATGAAATCATCGGCCAGCAGACGATCACGCATCAGCTCCAGCGCCAGAATGCCGTGCGTGCCTTCCAGGATGGTATTGAGCCGGTTGTCGCGGTAGAGCTGCTCCACCGGGTAGTCGCGCGTGTAGCCATAGCAGCCCAGCACCTGAATGGCCAGCGAATTGGCAATCAGGCCGTTGTGGGCTGACCAGCTCTTGGCCACCGGCGAAAGCAGCAGCAGCAGGTCACGCGCCCGGGCCCGCTCCGTCGACGTCTCGGCCGTGTCCGCCTCGTCCATCAGGCGCGCACACCACAGCCCCAGCGCCAGGCCCCCTTCCACGTAACTTTTCTGGATCAGCAGCATGCGCTTGATGTCGGCATGCTCGATGATCGGGATCTGTCCCCCCGCCTGGCTGTTCATGCCCGGGAAACGCCCCTGATGACGCTCGCGCGCGTAGTCCAGCGCATGGGAATACCCCGCATAGCCCAGCGCCGCCGCCGACAGCCCGATGTCGATCTGGATCTCGGGCGCGGCCTCGTTCACCAGCGCCATGCCGGCGTTTTCCTCGCCCACCAGCCAGGCCACCGCACCGGCCTGCCCCTGGGGCAGATGATTGCCCTCGCCGAAGCTGAGCAGGCAGCTGGTGGCGCCACGCTGCCCCATCTGCGGATAGATGCCCGCCGCCACGATGTCGTTTCGCTCGCCCCGCTCGGCAGCCCCTTCGGCGGGGTCCGGATCGGCCGGCAGGTACTTGGGCGCCAGAAACAGCGACAGAGACCCCACCCCGGGCATGATGTCGCCCGAGTCGTCCTCGATCCGGGCCAGCACCAGGTGGACGATGTTGTCGGTCACGGCATGATCGCCCCCGACAATCCACATCTTGTTGCCATAGAGCCGGAAGCTGCCATCCGGCTGGCGCACCGCTCGTGTACGGATGTCCGACAGCGATGATCCGGCCTGCGGTTCGGAAATGCAGAACGTGCAGGTGGCCCGCCCCTTCAGCAGCAGCGGCAGCCAGGCCGACGCCAGTGCCCGGCCGGCATGACGCTGCAGCAACCGGCTGCCCGCCTGCGACGGATACAGATAGGCCGTGGCGGCGGCACTCCCGGCAAACAGCCAGGCCGTGACCGCCTTCTCGATGAGCACCGGCAGCTGCATGCCTCCCAGCGCCCGGTCCTGCGACACGGCCAGCAATCCTGCATCGCGAACCGCCGCCATGACCTCGGACAGGAGCGGTGGCGTCCAGACATCCTCGGCCGTCAGCCGCGGCTCCTGTTCGTCCAGCTGCCGATTGGCGGGCGCCAGACACCCACGGGCCAGCTGCGCCGCCTGCGCGAGCACCGCATCGAAATGGTCGCGACGCAGCGAGGCAAAACGCGCGCGGTCGCACAGCGACTGGACATCCAGCCATTCATGGAGCAGGAAGTCCAGATCCCGTCTGGAGAGCATGCTTCTTTTCATGAAGGCAGTCTAACGCCACAATAAGCAATATTTGTTGCAACTAAACAAATACTTTTACTTTATTGCATTGATTCAACATTGCCCTGCCCGGGGTGAGCCTCCACTGTCGGACAGGTGGGCCCGCTCCTTTATCATCCCCTCCTGTTCCCGCTGCTGCCCTGCTCATGAAAACCCCATGAAAAACAAATGGCTGTTCGACCTGCTGCCGGTCATCCTGTTCTTCGTTGCCTTCAGGCTTGCCGACATCTACGTCGCCACCGCCGTGGCCATCGCCACCAGTGCCGCCCAGATCGGCTGGCTGCTGATCCGGCGGCGCCCGATCGACACCATGCAATGGGTGGGGCTGGTCATCATCGTCGTCTTCGGCGGCATGACGCTGCTGCTGCACGATGAGTCCTTCATCAAGTGGAAGCCCACCATCCTGTACTGGTGCTTCACGGCCGCCCTGGGCGTCGCCTCGCTGCTGGGCAAGGCACCGCTGCGGCAGCTCATGGGCAAGCAGATGCGCCTGCCCGCCCCCGTCTGGAAACGGCTGGACCTGGCCTGGTGCGCATTCTTTGCGCTGATGGGCATCGTCAACCTGTACGTGGCCTACCAGTTCAGCACCGAAACCTGGGTCAACTTCAAGCTCTTCGGCACCACCGGCGCCACGCTGGTGTTCATCCTCGCCCAGGGGTTCTATCTCAGCCGACACATCCAGGAAGACCCGTCCGATGAAACCAACGCCTGAAGCACTCCTGCAACGTCTGAAACAACATTTTCCCGACGCCCACATTACCGTTCAGGACGACAGCCATCATCATAGAGGCCACGCCGGTGCCGCTGGCGGGGCCGGGCATTTTGCCGTCACGCTGGTCTCGCCGGTGTTTGCCGGCCTACCCACCGTTCGCCGACACCGGCTGGTGTATGATGCCGTCGCCGACTGGATGCCCCATCGCATCCATGCGCTCAGCATCCGTGCCGAGGTGCCCGGCAACTGAGGGCGAAGCTGCCTTGCCGGCTGCGACTTCCTGCATCCGGCGCATGGCCCTGTCAACGTGTCGGCCCCGCACCCGTTAGGAAAGGACCGACCACGGTTCGTTCTTCCAACCCGATTTCTTTCTGGAACCGAATATGACCCAATCCTCTTCCGGTCTTTTCTCCAAGCGCACCCTCGGTGCAGCCGCCCTGCTGTCGGCCGGCCTGCTGCTGGGCAGCCCCGCCATGGCGCAGAATGCCGCCGTCGTCAACGGCAAGGCCATCCCCTCCTCGCGCGTCGACGAGTTCGTCAAGATCCTGGCCCAGCAAGGCCGGCCTGACACCCCCGAAACCCGCAAGATGATCCGCGACGAGCTGATCACCCGCGAGCTGTTCGTGCAGGAAGCCGACAAGCGCGGCCTGGAGAAGACCCCCGAGGTCAAGCAGCAGCTGGAACAGATCCGCCAGGACGTGCTGATCCGCGCCCTCATCGCCAACGAGCTGAAGCAGTCGCCCGTCACCGACGCCGAAGTCAAGGCCGAATACGAGAAGCTCGTCAAGGACTCGGCCCAGAGCGGCGCCCAGGAATACAAGGCCCGCCACATCCTGGTTGAATCCGAGGACGAGGCCAAGCAGATCGTCGAGCGCCTGAAGAAGGGCGAGGGCTTCGAGTCGCTGGCCAAGCTGTCCAAGGATCCCGGATCGGGTGCCAACGGCGGTGACCTGGGCTGGAACACGCCCGACACCTTCGTGAAGGAATTCTCCGAGGCCATGACCAAGCTGAAGAAGGGTGAATACACCGTCATCCCGGTCAAGACCCAGTTCGGCTACCACATCATCCAGCTCGACGACGTGCGTGCCGCCGAGCCGCCTCCGTTCGACCAGGTCAAGCCCCAGCTGAAGCAGCAGCTGGAGCGTCAGAAGATCCAGGCCCTGCAGGAGAAACTGCGCGCTTCGGCCAAGATCCAGTAAGGCCAGGAACCCTGGCAAAGGCGGCGGCAGGCACATTCAGCCCCGCCTTCATCCAGGTTCCGGACGCAGGGCCCTGACCTTGCGTCCAACGAAGAAGGGGCGATGCCTTCCGGCATCGCCCCTTCTTCTTGCGTGTCCGCCGAAGCCTGCCACAGGGTGCAGACAGAGGTGGACGCCGCTGGCCCCGGAGACCTCCCCGGGGCCATTTCCCCTGTCTGGGCCTAGGCCTTGTGTGCCTGGTCCACCGCCGCCGTGAACAGCACGTCGGTCGACGAGTTCAGCGCCGTCTCGGAAGAGTCCTGGATCACGCTGATGATGAAGCCCACGCCGGCCACCTGCATCGCCACGTCGTTATCGATGCTGAAGAGCGCGCAGGCCATCGGGATCAGCAGCAGCGAACCACCGGCCACCCCCGAAGCACCGCAGGCGCCCAGCGTGGCCACCACGCTCAGCAGCAGCGCCGTGGCGAAGTCCACCTGGATGCCCATCGTGTTCACCGCCGCCAGCGTCAGCACCGTGATGGTGATGGCGGCCCCTGCCATGTTGATCGTCGCACCCAGCGGGATCGAGATCGAGTAAGTGTCCTCGTGCAGGTTCAGCTTCTTGGCCAGCGCCATGTTCACCGGAATGTTGGCCGCCGAGCTGCGGGTGAAGAAGGCCGGAATGCCGCTTTCCAGCAGGCAGGTGAACACCAGCGGATAGGGATTGCGGCGCGTCTGGCTGAAGACGATCAGCGGATTGACCACCAGCGCCACGAACACCATCGCACCCACCAGCACCAGCAGCAGGTGCAGGTACTGCTGCAGCTTCGCAAAGCCATCCGGCGACAGCAGCGTGCTCAGCAGCAGGCCCAGGATGCCGAGCGGCGCAAAGCCGATCACGAAACGCACCACCTTGGACACGGCCTCGGCTGCGTCGTTGAGCATCGTCCGCGTGTGCTCGCTGGCATGACGGAACGACAGCCCCAGCAGCACGCCCCAGCCCAGGATGCCGATGTAGTTGGCCTCGAGCAGCGCCTTGATCGGGTTGCTCACCAGCTTCATCAGCACATCCTTCAGCACCATGCCGATACCGCCAGGTGCCACCTCGGTGGCGTGCTTGACCCCCTCCAGCGACAGGTTCGACGGGAACATGAAGCTGGCGGCCACCGCCACCAGCGCCGCCGCGAAGGTACCCACCAGATACAGCACCAGGATCGGGCGGATGTTCGTCTCGGTCCCGTGCTCATGCTGCGCAATGGCCGCCATCACCAGCACAAGCACCAGGACGGGCGCCACCGCCTTCAGCGCACCGACAAACAGGTCACCCAGCAGTACGGCCCCAGCCATCACGTCCGAAGGCCAGCCAGCCGGCAGGGCTCCGGTCCGTTCGATCACGGCGTCCCAACCTTCGGCACCCCCGCCAAAATGCCGGGTCACCAGCGCCACCACCACGGCCAGCACCAGGCCGATGACGATGCGGGTCACCAGATTCAGCCGTGACCACGCTCCAAGAACTCCCTCTCTTGCCATGAAAACCCCTGTCAATCGACATCCGGACCCTGCAGGCCGCCACAGCCGCCCCCTGCAGGCATCCATGCCATGGGGTCGTCATGCGGCGCCGTCAGCCACGGGCCTTCTGCCGGCGTTGGAAAGGGGGCTATTCTTGCACCTTTCACGCAGGAAGCACACGATCAACCTTTCAATCCCCTGCCTCGTCCAGATGCAGCGTGCCGGTTTCCTCCTCGGCCGGCAGACTGGCCGCCCAGCGCGCCAGCTCGTCCTGCTGCGCCCGCAGGGCAGCCCGATCGGCCCGGCGCTGCGCACGGCGCTCGGCAAAGAAACGCTGCAGCAGCTTCCCGCACTCATCAGCCAGCAGTCCCCCCTGCACCACTGTCTGGTGGTTGAGCCTCCCATCGGCCGGCAGGTCCAGCACGCCGCCACACACGCCGGTCTTGGGGTCCGGGGCGCCGAACACCACCCGGCTGATGCGGGCGTGCAGCATCGCGCCCAGGCACATCATGCACGGCTCCAGCGTCACATAGAGCGTGGATTCGCCCACCCGATAGTTGCCCAGCTGCTCGGCCGCCATCCGCAAGGTGCGGATCTCGGCATGCGCCGTCGGATCATGACTGCCGATGGGATGGTTGTAGCCGGTGGCGATCACCTGCCCCGCCTTCACCAGCACGGCGCCCACCGGCACCTCACCATGCAGCTGCGCATTCAGCGCCTGGTCCATCGCCAGGCGCATCATCGCGTGGTCAAGCTCGCTGAACGACGCCTCCGGCGCGGGCAGCGATCCCTCGTCCGTCTCGTCCATCACGCCCCGCCAGCCGCCTGCACGCAGCCTGCCTTGTCATCACGCAGCCAGGGCCGTGTGCTGGCCACGATGTCGTCGGCCAGCCGGGCCACCTGCCGCTGCATGCCCGCCACCAGCGCGTCCACGTCGTCGGCCTTCACGTGCTCGTAACCCTGGTAGCGGCAGCTCAGCACCCGCGGGCCGGCCGACGCATGGTCCTCGGCCGCATCCGTGTCGTCCGAGGCATCCGTGCGGCGCAGCCGCCAGTCCACAAGCGCATCCACGTCACCGGAGCGGCTGGCATCGAAGCGGTAGACCTGCAGCGACAGCCGCAGCTGCGCGGGCTGAACGCCTGCCGTGGCCGAGGACGCTGCAGCCACGGCCAGACGGGCCCCCAGCGCATCACGCAGCGCATCGGCAAAGGGCGCATCCCAGCGGTTGTTCTCCAGCAGCGTCACCGACGTGGCCCATGCCGGGGTACCCGACAAGCTGCCCCCCGCTTCCCCGGTGCCGGCCTTGCCTGCGGGCACATCCGTCCCCCGGCCCGAGACCACGATGTCCACGCGGTTCAAGCGCTCCGGCACATCGACCGTCCCGATCCGGTAGCGCAGGTCAGGCTGCGCGCGGTTGCCATTGCCCGGCGCATCCATGGCCGACAGCGTATGGAAATGCACCGGCGGCGAACTGGCGCAGGCCGCCAGAGCCAGTGCCAGCGCCGGTACCACCGACTTGAAGACAGCACGCATGATCATCCGTTCCTCTTGAAAGAAATCAGTTGCCCGTCTTGCCACGCAGCAGGCTCTCCGGGTGACGCTCCAGGTAATCGGTCAGGCGTCGCAGCGAATCGGCTGCCTTCGAGACCGAACGCAGCGTCTGCTGCAGCTCTTCCTGCGTCGGCGAATCACTGGCCAGCGTCCGGTTGGCCGACACCAGCGTGCGGTCTGCCGAATCCAGCGTCTTCTTCAGGCTCTGGATGGTGCCCATCAGCTGCGGCGCCAGATTGTCGTTGAGCCCCTTGACGGTCTTCTCGGCCGCATTGACCGTGCGCCGCATGCCTGCCAGCGTCTGCTGCAGGTCACGCCCGATCTGATCGAACGGCACCTTGTTGATCTTGGCCAGGATCTCGGCAATCTGCTGCTGGAACTCGTCCAGCGAATTGCCCACCGTCGGCAGCTCCATCAGGTCACCCTGCACGCTGCGCATCTCGGCCGGCTTGGCCTGCGGGAAGAAGTCCAGCGAAACATACAGCTGGCCCGTCAGCAGGTTGCCGGTCCGCAACTGCGCCCTCAGCCCGCGCTTGACCATGTTCTGCAGCCAGCGATTGCCCTCTTCCTGCATCTCCTCCTGCGTCATGCCGGCGCCCAGGGGCCCCTGGGCCTGCAGCCCGCGCCCCCGCTTCATGCGGTCGGAAAACACCTCGATCAGCACCGGCATGTGAATCTCGTTGGTGTTCTCGTCCACCACGGCGTCGATGGCCCGGACCTGGCCCAGCTCCACGCCCCGGAAATCCACGATGGCCCCCACCTGCAGCCCCCGCAGCGACTGGTCGAAGTTCAGCACCAGGAAGCGCGACGGCCCGTCAGGCTTCTTCATGGCATCCGCCTCGCTGGCGGCCAGCATGAAGGCGGTATGCTCGTTGGCCGCCTCGCCCTTGCCCTCGATGGGCGAGGCAAAGGCAATGCCGCCCAGCGCCACCGTCAGCAGCGACTGCGTGCGGACCGACACACCACTGGAATCCAGCTTCGCCTCCACGCCACTGGCTTCCCAGAAGCGCGAGTTCGTGCCCACGAAGCGGTCATAGGGGCTGTTCACGAAGACGTCGATCGTCACCCGGTCGCCCGACTCGTCCAGCGAATACCCGGTCACGCGCCCCACCGTCACCCGCCTGTAGAGCACCGGCGACCCGATGTCCAGCGACCCCAGATCCTTGGCCCGCAGGCGGAACTGGCTGCCCGCCTCGTCATACTTCAGTGGCGGCGGACTCTCCAGCCCCTCGAAGGTCGAGACCATCTCGGCCGACTTGCCGGCATCCACGCCGATATAGGCCCCCGACAGCAGCGTGCCCAGGCCCGACACCCCGGATATGTCGGCACGCGGCCGCACGACCCAGTAGCGCGAGTCCCTGGCCCGGAAGGACCCGGCCTTGCGATTCAGCTCGATATCCACTTCCACATGCGAGCGGTCATCGGCCAGCTCGATGGACTTGACCTGGCCCACCTCCACGTCCTTGTAGCGCAGCTTGGTCTTGCCGGCCTCCAGACCCTCGGCCGTCTTGAAACTGACCGTGATCGTGGGGCCGTGCTGCGTCATCTGGCGATAGGTGAGGATCGCCCCCACCAAAGCTGCCAGCAGCGGCAGCAGCCAGATCAGCGACGGCAGCCAGCGATAGCGCCGGTCCTCCACCGCCGCCTCGGGCACCAGCACATCGTCGTGATAGCCGCCGGCAGCCCCCTGCGCCTGTCCCTGGTCGGTCCCGGCCGCCGTCACGGGGCGCCCCTGCGCACCAGATCGTTCCTCGTTGCTCATCCGTCAACCCTTGTCCACACCATGGCGCCCGCCGAAGGCCGGCACCGATTGCTCTATCCCGCACGCCCCGAAACCACGCCCGGGTTCGCACGCCTGCGCCTGCGGCTGAACAGCAGCCCGGGCCGGAAACGCGCATCCCAGGCCCGTCGCGCATCGAAACTCATCGTCGCCAGCATCGTCAGCACCACCACCGCCCCGAAGGCGGCAATGCCCGGACCGGCCTTGACCACCGCCACGCCCGGCACCTGCACCAGTGAGCTGGTCACCGCCACCACGAACACGTCCAGCATCGACCAGCGCCCCACCCATTCCACGATGTCATAGAGATGGGTGCGCTCCTGCAGCCGCCACAGGCTGCGGAACTGCACCAGCAGCGTCAGCAGGACCAGGGCCACCAGCTTGAAGAGCGGAATCAGGAAGCTGGCAATGAAGATGATGGCCGCCAGCGCCCACTCCCCATCCTGCCAGAAGTAGATCACCCCGGACAGGATCGTCGAATCATCGGTGCCGAACAGCGTGCTGGTGGTCATCACCGGCAGCAGGTTGGCCGGCACATACAGGATCATCGCCGTGATCAGCAGCGCCCAGGTCACGCCCAGCCCGCCCGGCTTGCGCCGGTGCAGCCGCGCGTCACAGTGCCGGCAGCGCTCGCCTTCCCGGGCCTCGGCCCAGACCGTGTCGCAATGCCGGCAGGAGATCATGCCCAGCCGGCGCCCGCAGAACCGGGCCGATTCCGCTGCCGTCAGCAGCGCACCGTCATGTGCGTCGCGATGCCTGCCCACCGCCGCTTTCCATTCCCCGTCCGCCTCTTCCAGCACCGGCGGCTGGCCCGCATACACGACCTGGTCGTCCTGCAGACGCACCTCACCCACCGGCATGTGGGTGCGCCGGATGAGCCGCCGCAGCCGGAACGTGAGAACCACCGTGAGCGTGATGGTCGTGCCCATCCAGGCCCACAGTGCCGGGCCGGCGATGATGCTGGCCATCGACGACAGCTTGATGATGGCCACCAGCACCCCCAGCAGGAAAACCTCCACCATGCTCCACGGATACACCTGCTGCATCATCCGCACCAGCCGGTTCTGCACGCCGGCCGGCACGTCGCCACGTCCGGTCAGCCACAGCACGAACAGGAGCGTCAGCAGATACAGTCCCGGCAGAAAGAGCGTGGGCACGAACACCATCAGCGCCACCGCGAACATCTCGGACTGCAGCAGCGTCATCACCGCGCCCACGAGCGTCAGCTGGTGGACCGTGCCCTGCAGCTCGATGGCCACGATGGGAAAGACGTTGGCCATCACGAAGAGCAGCAGGCAGGTGAGCACCAGCGGAATCATGCGCGCCCGATTGAGGCGTGATGACCTGGCCAGCTCCGAGCCGCACACCCGGCACCGCGCACGCTGCCCGTCCTTGAGGTGCACACGCCTGTGCAGGGTGTCGCACATCGGACAGGCCGTCAGACCATGGACTTCGCGCATCACTAGAATAACCTCATGACCCCGGAAACGATACCTGATGCCACCGGCAGCACCCCGGTCGCCTGGCAGGACGGCCAGCCCTTCAGTCCCCGCTACGGGGATCGCTACCACACGCAAAGTGGCGCCCGCGCCCAGGCCGAACACGTCTTCCTGGGTGGCTGCGGGCTGCCTGAGGCATGGTCGGGAAGCCCCCCGGAAACGGTCGGGAACGCCCCGGAACGCGACACGTCGGGAAACCTCCCCGACCTGGACAATGACGGGAATGCCGACACCACCCCGGCACCTTCCGGCCCCGCCTGCTGGACCATCCTGGAAACCGGCTTCGGCCTGGGGCTGAACTTCCTGTCGGCCTGGGCCTGCTGGCAGGCCAGTCCGACACGCCCGACCACGCTGCGCTTCGTCAGCACCGAGGCGCACCCGGTCAGCGCCCAGGACATCCGCCGTGCCGGCGCCGATGATCCACGGCTGCATCCGCTGGCCGAGCGCCTGGCCGACGCCTGGCCGGATACCGCAACACTGGCCGCATGGTACTCGGGAAACGCCGCCGACGCGCCTCCCTGTCACACCGATGCCGAATCGGAAACATCCGGAGAGGATCGCGCGGCCCCGGGAAGCAAATCCCAGCCCCTGTCATCCGGTTTGCCGGATCCCTCCGCTCCGCATGCATCGGAAGCGCCGTCCTGCCTGACCCTGCGCTTTGACGATCCCCAGGGAACGGTCGAACTGCAGCTGCTGCTGGGCGATGCCGCCACCCGCCTGGAGGACTGGCACGCCCGGCATGGCAGCCTGGGCGCCGACAGCGTGTTCCTGGACGGATTCGATCCGAAGAAGAACCCTGCCATGTGGGATGTCCGCACCATGCAGGCCGTGGCCCGCCACTGCCGCCCGGGCACACGCATCGCCACCTGGTGCGTGGCCCGCAGCATGCGCGATGCACTCACCCAGGCCGGCTTCCGGCTGCAGAAGCGCCCCGGCCTGCCCCCCAAGCGCCACTGCCTGGCCGGGGAATGGCCCGACACACCGTAGCCGATATCAGGAGCGCACGGCCACCACGATGCCGCCCATGATCAGCACGATACCGATGAAGTACTGGGGCGTGAAGCGCTCGCCGAACAGCCAGTGACTGGCCAGCGGCACCAGCACGAAGGCCAGCGCCATCATCGGATAGACCTTGCCCAGCTCCGCCTTCTGCAGCACCCAGATCCAGGCAATGGTGATGAGCCCGTACAGCGCCAGCGCGGTGAACAGCAACGTGGCCGTGCGCGGTACCAGGAAGGATCCGGTCTCGGCCAGCGAATTGGCGGCCAGCTTGAAGAGGATCTGGCCCGCAGCCATGCCGAAGACGCACATCAGCGCCCAGAAGTAGGTCAACACCGGTTGTTCTCCCTTGATGCCCTGGCGCGTGTCATGAACGCTGCGCCCGTGATTCGTCCGATTCGTTCCCGGCCGCCTGCACGGCCGACTCGGTGCCGGCAGGCGAGCTGGTCACCGTCTCGCCCCGCATGATCTGCGTGTGTGTGCCCATCCGGCGTGCCTCGATCACCCGCGTCACGGAGGCCGACGGGTTCTTGAAGCGCTCCAGCGTGCGCGACGTGCGCAGGAACGGCCGCTGCGGCACCGACTGCACGTCCTGACCGATGAAGGCCAGGATCAGCTCGATGCCCACCAGCACCGGCAGGGCCGACAGCATGACGGTACCCGCCGTTGCCGTCACCCCCAGGCTGCTGGCCTCATTCCACTTGTACAGGCCGAACAGCACCCCGAAGATCAGCAGCAGCATGCCCATGGGCAGCTGCAGCGAGGCCAGCGACAGGTCCCGCAGATAGTAGTTGTAGAAGATGCGCTTGAAGGTGTTGCGCACGTGCTTGAAGAAGAACTCGCCCACCACCTTCGAGATCCGCAGGTTGCTCACCTCGTCCCCATAGGAGGCGTGCATCGGGATGTCCACCACCACCGCCCGCAGCGTGTTGAGCCGGAACAGCATGTCCGACTCGAAGAAATAGCGCCGGCTGATGCGTCCGAACGGCAGGCAGGCCGCCACATCGCGGTGGATGGCCGTGTAGCCGTTGGTGGGATCGAACAGGTTCCAGTAGCCCGACGAGATCTTGTTGAAGAACGACAGCACCGCATTGCCCAGCAGGCGGACCGTGGGCATCTGGCTGACCTGCTCCAGGTCGAAGAAGCGGTTGCCCTTGGTGTAGTCGGCTTCACCGGCCAGGATCGGCGCCACGAAGTCCGGCAGCAGCTCGGGCGCCATCTGGCCATCGCCGTCGATCTTGACCATGATGTCCATGCCGTCGTCCAGCGCCACCCGGTAGCCGGTCATCACCGCGCCGCCCACGCCCTGATTGATCTGATGGCGGACCACCCGGACCCGGCTGTCGGTGCATTCCTGCTCCACCAGGTCGCCGGATCCCTCCGGACAGCAGTCATCCACCACATAGACCCGTTTGACCTCGGGGCCGATGCGCTGCAGGACTTCCAGGATATGGGCCTTGACCTTGTAACAGGGAATGATGACCGCGATGCTTGCCATGAATGCTCGTGTCGCCTGGACGAAGCCGGAGAAGGACAGCTGGCTATTCTACAGGGCCGGGCGGATCCACCGTCACGCCCGCTGCCCGGGTCGTCGGGAGACCGCCTCCAGGTGCTCATGCCGACATCAGCTGGGACGGCCTCAGTCCTTCGCCTGCAGCGCCCCCGCCATCAGGCCACTGGCCCGCAGCACCCGACGACGGATGGCCTGCCCCAGCACACCGTCCAGCCCGCCCGGCCCCACCAGCGTGAAGAAGCGCCGTGCCCGCGTGATGGCCGTATAGACCAGCTCACGGGTCAGCACCGGCGACAGCTCGGCCGGCATCGCCAGCGCCGCGTGGTCGAACTCCGAGCCCTGCGCCTTGTGCACCGTCATGGCAAACACCGTCTCGGCCGCCTGCAACCGGCTGGGCAGCACCCAGCGAATGGCACGGCTGCCCCCCTCGGCCGGGAACGCCACCCGCAACCGGCCACCCTGAGCCGCCAGCGCAATGCCCACGTCACCATTCATCAGCCCCAGCTCATAGTCGTTGCGGGTGACGATCACCGGTCGGCCCGCATACCACCCCTCGCTCGCCGCCAGCAGGCCCGCCGACTGCAGCCAAAGCGCAATCTGCCGGTTCAGCCGCTCCACCCCCCAGCTTCCCTGACGCAGCGCGCACAGCAGCTGGAAGCGCCCATGGGCCTGCAGCACCCCGGCAGCCCAGTCATCCAGGCGGGTCTCGTCCGCCGGACGGTTCTGGTGCATCCACTGCAGGTAATGCGCGTACCCCACCGGCCCCGCGTCGGCAGGCACCCCGTCCAGCCGGCCGTGAACCACCAGTTGCCGCAATACGTCCCAACGCTCGCCGTCCACCTCGATCCGGGCGATGTCGGGTACCTGACCCGGTACGCACCCTGCCCGCACCTCGTCCCACAGGCGCTGCACCCGGGCCACCTCGCCATCGTTGACCAGAGCCGCCAGACGGCCGATGCCGCTGTCCGCTCCGAAGCGATGGCTGTGACGCAGCATGCCGACGCTCTGGTCCAGCAACGTGCCATCTTCTGCCCCGTCAGCCTGCAGCCCGCGGTCGATGGGCTCCTGCGCCACCCGGGCCACCCAATTGGCCGTCTCCGGCCAGTAGCGTCCCTCGCGGGCATGGGCACACAGCTCACCCAGAATGGCACCCGCCTCCACCGACGCCAGCTGGTCCTTGTCCCCCAGCAGGATGAGCCGTGCCCTGGGCGGCAGCGCATGCATCACCTGCGCCATCATCTCCAGGTCGATCATCGAGGCCTCGTCGATCACCAGCACATCCAGCGGCAGCGGATTGCGCGCGTCATGCCGGAAATGCCGCGTGCCCGGCCGGCTGCCCAGCAGCCGGTGCAGTGTCGAGACGGACCGCGGAATGGCCGCCCGGATCGCCTCGCCCTGGGGCACGTCCTTGAGCGGCAGCCGGTCAATGGCACCGCTGATCGAGCTGCCCAGTCGTGCCGCTGCCTTGCCGGTGGGCGCCGCCAGCCCGATGCGCAGGAACTGCCCCTGCCCGGCCAGCGCCAGCCATTGCAACAGGGCCAGCAGCCGGATCACCGTCGTCGTCTTGCCTGTACCCGGCCCCCCGGTGATCAGCCCGAAGCGCCGTCGTGCCGCCAGCGCACAGGAAATCCTCTGCCAGTCCGCCCTGCGACCGGGCTCTGCCGCCGTATCCCCGACCGCTCCTGTAGCCCGCGTCCCGGGCGCGTGGGCCGGACTGGCTGCGTTTGCCGCGTGCTCTGCCCCGGCACTGCCCGGTCCGCCAAACAGCACTACCAGCGCCTCCTGCAGGCGGGGCTCTTCTTCCTCGGACAGACCCGGCAGCGCCAGCCGCTGCCGGATGCCCTGCTGCACGTCCTGCTCGTACTGCCAGAAACGCCGCAGGTACAGCCGATGCTGCACCAGCACCAGCGGCGTTGTCCGGGCCCCATCTGCGGACATCTCATCCGCTGGCCCCATGGCCGACGGCTGCGCCACCAGTGATGGGCACGCCACACAGGCTGCCTGCCAGTCCGCCAGCGTCAGTGTCTGCAGCCAGGGCTCCACCGGAATCGACAGCACCGGCATCGGTTGCTCGAGCACCGCCTGCAGATCCAGACAGACATGGCCTCGCCCCAGCTGCCAGCTGCACAGCGCCGCCGCCAGCAGCACCGGCGGCAACGCCGGAGACGGTTCCGCTCCCTCCGCCAGAAAATGCGCCAGCTCCAGATCGATGCGCCGCAGCCAGCCCTCCTCATGCCAGCGTGCCAGAAGCGCCAGCATGCCGGCCACGTCCGTGGGCAGCACGACATCCGGCTCCCCCCCTGTCTCCGGCAACGAAGCAAACAGGTCCCCCGTCAGTTCGTCCTGCACCGGTTTTCGGCCTCGCCGTGTCATTGCACCTCTCGTCATGGCTTGTCTGCCCCCAGCAGCCGCTGCCCCGCAAAGGCCGCATCCAGCGCCTCGATCACCGCCCGGGGCGGCCGTGCCGCGAACACGCCCCGTGACGGCGCACCACTGCCACGCAGGAACAGATAGAGCGCCCCGCCCACATGGCGGTCGTAATCGTAGTCCGGCAGTCGCACCTTCAGCAGCCGGTGCAGTGCCAGCAGGTAGAACAGATACTGCAGCTCGTAGCGGTGGGCCAGCACCGCGGCCTGCATGGTCTCGCCGCGATAGGCCTCATCCGAAGCCCCCAGCCAGTTCGACTTGTAGTCCAGCACATGGAAACGCCCCTCATGCTCGAACACCAGGTCGATGAAGCCCTTCAGCATGCCGTTGAGCTGCCCCGGCAGCAACGGAGGTCGCGCCGCGCCACTGAACGTGTGCTGGCGCACCCAGGCATCCAGCGCCGGCAGGTCGATGTCCTGCACCGCCAGCATGAAGCTCATCTCCACCTGATACTGCCGCAGCCCGGCCAGCGTGAACGAGGAGGTGCCATCAGACGGGACATGCCCGGCACCCACCAACGCCTCTTCCACGTTGCCCTGGATCCGATCCCTGCCCCCCGCATCCAGCGGCAGGGGCTGCGTCAGCAGACGCACCAGCCAGTCCGTCAACAGCGACTGCCAGGGTTGCCAGTCCGGCATGCGCTGCAAGCGCCAGCGCACCTGCTCGGCCAGGCGTGCCGGATCCTTTGCCAGCGCGGCAAAGCCCTGGCGTCCGGCCCATTCCAGCAAACCATGCAGGAAGGTACCGGCCTGGGGACCCCGCGCAAAATCATGCACGCTGCTGCCGAGCCCCCCCGCGCCCTGGTCAGCATCCACCAACGCCAGCGCAGAAGCTTCAGCCGCCTGCACCAGGTGCCGCTGCCACACCGCATCCGCCATGCGCTGCTCCGCCCAGGTGTCGGTCAGCGCGGAATCGCCATAAGGCGCATCGCTTTCGTCCACGTTCCGCCCGGGTTCCCATCCATCACCGGCTGCCGGGTTCACGGGTTCCACGTCTCCATGCGCGGCAACCGTCTCACGCACGCCCCGGTCGGACGGTGAGTCGGGCAGGGAAAGCGTCGTTGCAACATCTTCCACCTCCAGCGCCGAATAGCTGGCAATCCACCATCTCGGCCATGACTGGCCAGGCAGCATCGGCGGCGTCTTCCACGCAGCCGCACCCCGCCCGGATGTGCGCTCAGAGGAGCGCCACAAGGCCGCCTGTGTCACGCCCCCTTCGTCTTGCCCTTCTGCCGGCAACGACGCCTCCTCCACCGCCACCACACCCGGTGCGATGCCCTCACGCCACTGGCCGACCTGTTCCTGCAGGGCCGCAAACAGCCGATGACCATCGCCACCTTCGTCGCCCAGCCCCAGCAGATGACCTGCCGCACTGCGGTGCAGATCCTCCAGGGCCCCCAGACCCACCCAGGTGGCATGACGTGCCCTTGTGAGCGCCACATACAGCTTTCGCAGATCCTCACCCAGCCGTTCCGCATCGGCTGCGGCCACAATCTCGTCATTGGCGACCCTGCCCGGCACCAGTCGAAGCTGGCCATCGGCATCATGCCGGCGCAGCAGTGCATCCTTCGTCTCCACCGGACGCGCAGCACAGAAGAACGGCAGGAACACCAGCGGATACTCCAGCCCCTTGGACTTGTGCACCGTCACCACGCGGACCCGGGCATCGTCGCTTTCCAGCCGCTGGCGGCGCGCATCGCGCTCGCCCTCGGGGGCATCCCGTTGCTCCTGCAGGTAGCGCACCAGGGCGTGCTCGCCTTCCAGCCGGGTGGAAGCCTGCTGCAGCAGCTCGCTCAGATGCAACAGATCAGTCAGCTGCCGCTCGCCCCCTTGCGCCAGCAAGCGGGGCACCACGCCAAAATCCTGAAGCATGTGACGGACCATCGGCAACACGCCCTGGCTGCGCCAGATCTCCCGGTAGCGCTGGAACTGCGCCACCCGCTCCTCCCAGTGCAGCTCGTCATGCACCAGCCGCTCCAGCTGCAGGGCATCCAGCCCGCACAGGGTGGTACCCAATGCCGCCCGCAGCAGCCGTCCGCTGGCAGGCTCGGCCGCCGCCTGCAGCCAGCGCAGCAGCGCCGGAACGACCGGACTGGCATAGACCGATTCATCTTCAGACAGATAGACGCTGCGGATACCCTGGGCACGCAGGGCCTTTCTGACGGCATCGGCCTCCCGACCGTTGTTGACCAGCACGGCGATGTCGGCCGGTCGCACGCCGGAAACGCGGCGTGAATCCCCCTCACCCGCATGACCGGGCTGTTCAGCCAGACGCACCGGACGGGCAAAACCGGCCTGACCCTCAGCCCCCGCCTGCAGCAGGCGCGCGATCTCCCGTGCCGTGACCTCGGCATAATGCGCGGTATAGGCCCCCTTGGATACATGGCCCGTCTTGGCATTCAACCTGTTTCCGGCCTCTTCCGGCATCGTCCAGGCGACCAGCGCCGGTGCAGCCCCACCGGGATACTTCGTGTCCTGCCAGATTTCCTTGCGTCCTTGCGCCTTCACCGCCAGGAAAGGCAGCGACGCCGCTGCTCCTGCACCGTGTCCGTCATCCGATACGGCACCGAACCGGAATGCGCCGCCGGGACGCTGCTCGGCCACCTCGAAGACATGGTTGACAGCGTCCACCATCGCTTTCGACGAGCGGAAATTGGTGTCCAGCGTGTAATGCCGTCCTCGGGTGGCCTCGCGCGCCCGCAGATAGGTATGAATGTCGGCCCCCCGGAAGGCATAGATGGCCTGCTTCGGGTCACCGATCAGGATCAGCGCCTGCTCCGGGCAGTCCTTCTCCACCCGATAGACACGGTCGAAGATGCTGTACTGTACCGGATCGGTATCCTGGAATTCATCGATCATCGCCACCGGAAACTGCGTCCGGATCCGTTCGGCCAGCCGCTCTCCACCCTCTGATGCCAGTGCCTGCGCCAGCTGTCGCAGCAGGTCATCGAAGCTCATCTCGCTTCTCTGGTCACGCGCCCTGCGATAGCGCGCCTCGATCCAGCGTGCGGCATGCAGCAGCGTCGCCTGACGCCCATCCGGCAGCGCCGCCAGCTTCCCTGGCAGGGCTGCCATCGCCGCCAGCGCCGGATGCTCCAGCATGGCCACAAGCGCAGGATCCTGGGCATCGACACCCTTGCCGAAGGCGTCGCGCAGGCCATCCGGCGTCAGGCGATTCATGGCCGTCTCGGACAGTCCGGGCTTTGCCATGTCGGCATCGTCCACCCAGTCACGCAGCAGCTGCAACCACTGGGCCTGGTTGCTGGTTTTCACTTTGCTGCCATTGAGCCAGCCGATCGGAAATGCCTGTTCAGGTCGTGCTTCCGACACCGGCTCGGCCCCTCCCTTGCCCTTGCGTGAAGCAGCAGGCTTTTCCCGCCCGGCATCCAGCATGCACCCCAGCTCCTCGATCCAGCCCTCCCGCCAGGGAGCCTTCAGCGCCTGCAGCTGCTGTCTGCGCTGCTGCTGTGCCTCACCGATGGCCTCGGCCGGCGAGCGTCCCTCACCGGACAACGCGTCCAGATCGGACAGCAGGCTCTGCACTTCCTTATGCAGCGCATCCGGGTCGGTCCACCAGCCCTGCAGCACTCGGGCAGCCTCCAGCGACAACCCCTGGCAGAAGTTGCGCCAGTAATCACGACAGGCCTCGGCCAGCAGCTCCGACGTGTCGGTGCTCAGTGTCTGGTTGAACAGCCCGCGGCTGTCGAAGGCATGCTCGCGCAGCATGCGGTTGCACCAGCCATGGATGGTGGAAATGGCCGATTCATCCATCCACTCTGCGGCCAGCTGCAAGGTATGTGCCCGCTCGGACCACTGGGAGGCCGGATAGGCATCACGCAGACCCTGCAGGAAAGGATCGGCCTTTGGCAGCACGGCAAGGACTTCCCCGGCCGAGGCGGCGTTCACCACAGAGCGCCCGCCAACGACATCCTGATCAGGAACGCCCCCCGGGACCATGACATCCAGACCTGCTCCCGCCTCGACGGCTTCGGCACTGGCCCGGAAGAATGCCGCGGCCTCGGCCAGCCGCGCCCGGATGCGGTCACGCAGTTCCAGCGTGGCCGCTTCGGTGAAGGTCACCACCAGGATCTTCGGCGGGGTCAGCGCTTCGCGGAACGCCGTGGCCGCCTCGGGCAGTCTGGCCTCATCTAAAATCCCCATGTCCGCTTCGGGCGGATACGCCGCATCAAGACTCGCGGTGCCACGCTCGCCGTGCCCCAGTACCAGCCGCAAGTACAGGGCTGCGATCGTGTAGGTCTTGCCGGTGCCGGCGCTGGCCTCGATCAGCCGGCTGCCCCACAGCGGAAAATGCAGCGGCTCGACTCGCCGGGGCTGCTCCGTCTGCATGCCCGCAGACCCCTCACCCTGCCCGCTACCGGACATTCCGGCTGCTCCAGCATCCGTCATCCCCTGCCCCTCGTCATTCACCATGGGTATCTCCTTCAGCGGATCCCTCATGGCCCGATGCCGCCCCCTTCCTGACGACGGCGTCTGCCAGTGGCTGCAACAGCCGCTCGGCCCACCGGGCAAACTCGCCGTCCTCTTCCAGGGCCTGAAAATCCGGATAGGCACGCATCAGATACTCATCCCGCTGGCACTCACCGGCGCCTCCAAATCCGCTCTCGCTGCCCTCATACGCGGCCTGCGCCGCCTGCTGACGCTTGGCGGGATCCTCGGACGATCCACCCAGCACCCACGCAAATCCCGTCCTGGCTGCCAGCGGCAGCGGCCGACGGCAGGCCAGGTTCCAGGCCCGCAGCAGATCCTGCCAGTACGCCAGCGCCACCTCCCGATCCAGCGGCATCAGTTCGACCGTGCTGCCTTCCTTGCCGATGATTCGTGTCCGAAGCGGTTTTCCCGACAGATTGCCCGCCACATGATGCACCCAGTAGTCCAGCAGCTTGTCGTAGCGATAGCTGCTGTCCTTGCCCCCTCCGGATGAGGACTTCGATCCCTTGCCGGAAGACGCTTTCTTCCCGCTTCCCTTGTTGACCAGATTGCTGGCACTGATCAGCAGCCGCACGCGCTCGCCCTCCGAGCCAGCCCTCAGCTGGTCCAGCGTACCGACCACCGGTGGCGACACCGACGGTTGTTCAGGCCACAGGAACGCCTCATCCGGCAACACGGTCGGACAGCGGCCGATCTCTTCCAGATAGGTCTCGAACATCTCCGCCATCGGTGCATCCAGCTTCTCGCGCATCAGTTCGCCGAAGGCGCCCACCGGCAGCTGGCCGGCACGGGCAAACCGCGTCAGCGCTTGTGCGCGCTCCTCGGCCAGCACGTCGGCAAGATCCTCCTGCAACCCGGAGGCGGAACCGGATTCTTCAGTTGCCGCGCCCGGGGACGAAAGCGTCACCGCAACCCGATGCTGCTGCGACGCGATGAGATCGGCCTGCAGCTGCCATTGCTGCAGACCATCCAGACTGAACGGCTCATGATCGGGCACCACCGCATCCTCGTCCTGCCAGTGGATGTCCAGGCGCTTGCGAAAGAAGTACGCGACCGGCCTTTTCAGGAAGCGCGTCAGCTCCTGCAGCGTCAGTTCCTCGGGCCACTCAGCGGGCGGCAGCATCGGCCATCGGGAAGAACCGAATGCAGACACGTTCACTACATTTTCCGCGATATTGCTTGCAACCTCGCCCCCTTCTGAAGCAGGGTCGTCATGCCCCATCTCGGCCTGCTGCAGCGCCATTCGCCATTCGTTCGAGTAGCTGAAGAGATCATCTCCACCCGCCCGTGTGGCACCCACAGCGCCTTCCTGCACGAAATACGCCCGACTGAAGGGCTGCAGACGATGCTGGGTCGTCAGCGCCTCCAGCAGTGCAGCACCCGTCTCCTCGTCACGCCCGTCTAGGCGCCACCCGGCAACGATATGGTCACGCAACTGCGCCACCAGCACGGAGGGCGGACGCGGTGAGTCGTCATGAACACTGCGCCCCACCCAGCTGATGGAGAGCTGCTCGCGTGCCGACAGCAGAGCTTCCAGGAACAGATAGCGATCATCCTCGCGGCGTGAACGGTCACCCGGTCGATAATCGTTGCCCATCAGGTCAAAGTCCGCCGGCTGGCGCGAACGCGGAAAGTCGCCGTCGTTCATGCCCAGCAGGCACACGTGGCGGAACGGAATCGCCCGCATCGGCATCAGCGTGGCGAAGGTGACGGCACCGGCAAAGAATCGCCGCCCCAGTCCTTCGTCGTCGAAGCTGGCCAGCCAGTGTTCCCGCACCACCGACAGGGGCAGCGGCAGGTCCATCTGCGCCTCGGCACAGTCGTCCAGCCATTGCTGCAAGGCCTCGGAAAGGCGCATCAGCAGGATGCCCTCGCGCCCCTCATCGGCCACGAAGAAGCGGTCCAGCATGGCCTGCAGCCGCACGCCCCATTCCTGTGGCGTGGCGGGATTGCGTACGTCCTGCCAGGTGTCCTGCAGCGCCCGCACCAAGGCCAGCAGCCTGCCCAGCAGCTCACCGTCCAGACCACTGATCTCGTCCAGCGGCTCGATGTCCGACCACGTGCCGGTATGGCCCGCCACATAGCCCAGCAGCATGCGCTGCAGTCCGAACCACCAGCTGTTCTGCGCCACGGCATCGTCCAGTTCCAGCGACTGCCGCTGTGCAGGGTCCAGCCCCCAGCGGATGCCACTCTTCTCGATCCAGCCGCGCAGCTGCGGCAACTGTTCGACCTCGATGCCAAAACGCTGCTGCAAGGACGATACCTCCAGCAGATCCAGCACCTCGGACACCGAAAGGCGCGCCTGCGGCAGATCCAGCAGGAACTCCACGGCGGCCAGCAGCGGCTCATGGCTGCGGCTCTGCTGGTCGGCCATCGAGAACGGAATGAAGCGCGGGTCCTGCGGCGGATACAGCCCGAACACCGCCTGGATGTGCGGCGCATAGGTGGCGATGTCAGGCACCATCACGATCACGTCCCGCGGCTGCAGCGTGGGATCCGCTGCAAAGACGGCCAGCAGCTGGTCATGAAGCACCTCCACCTCGCGCTGCGCACTGTGGCAGATCTGGAAGCGGATGGAGCGGTCACGCCGGGGATCAACCGCCGGCCAGCGGCTGCACGTCTCGGCCAGCGGCGCCAGATCGAGGATGTCCTGCTGCAGCTGCAGAAGCAATGTATCGGCCGGCTCATGATCAATGAAGATGTCCGCCCGCCGGTCAATGGCCAGCAGACGCGTCTCGGCCGCCCCCTGCTCCTCGTCGTACTGGGTCAGCAGACCGATGAAATCCCGCCCCTGCCGCCCCCAGGCGGCCAGCAGCGGCTGGCCATGCGCAGCCAGGTGGGACAGTGCCGGATCGGCGCCCGGACGGTGAGCGTGCCGGCGGCGCAGGCCCGCCAGCCACTCCCGCTCAGGCACGATGTCGCCCCAGTAATGGCGGCACGGGTTCTGCACGCACATCAGCACCTGGCTCCAGCGTCCCAGGGCCGACAGCACCTCCAGCGCCTGACGGGGCATGGCCGAGATCCCGAAGACCACCACGCGGCGCGGCAGCCCGGCAGGCCGTTCTGCATCGGCAGACGTGCAGGCGTCGATGAAGCGCTGGTGGATCGTGGCGCGATTGTCCCCGGCCGCCCCCGGGCCCACATCGGCCAGCAGCTCCCGCCAGAGCAGCGGCTGCCAGCGTGCGTCCTCCGGCAGGGGTTTGCTGGCCTGATCCGGCAAAGGCCGGCCCTGCGTTTCCGTGGCGTTCGGTGCCCTGATGTTGCCTCGACCGAGCCCGTGCGAATCCCGCAGCCGATCGTGCCCGTGGGCCCAATCCTCCAGCCAGTCGGCCCGGTAGACCTGATACTGGTCGAACAGGTCAGCCAGCTGGGCTGCCAGCTGATGCAGACGGCGCAGCTGCGGATCCTCTTCCAGGAAACGCCGCAGCGGCTCGAAGACCGCCTGTGTCTGCGGCCTTGCCACCAGCGCGGGCAGCAGCCGCATCAGTCGCCAGGTCAGCAGATCCTTGCCAAAGGGTGACCGTTCCGGCACCTGATCCTCGCCCAGAACGGCCCGGTAGGCCTGCCAGATGAAACGGGACGGCAGCTGCAGGTCGATGGCGGCCGCAATGCCCAGTCCGCGCCCGTCGAACGCGGGACGCCCCGCATCGACTGGCACCGGATCGGCCGCCAGCGACAGCGTGAGCCACTGCGCGATGCCGTTGCTCTGCACCAGGATGACTTCATTTTCCAGCGGGGCCAGCGGATGGGCCCGCATCCAGTCACAGATGAGGTCGCGCAGCGTCTCGGACTGGTTGCCGTGAATGACGATGAAACCGGGAGCGATGTCGGGCTGGGGCATGCTGACAGGAACGGGGCAAGGGTATTCCCGTTTACCTTGGATGCCCCCACCCTGGCAAGCAACCGCGGCAGCCGTGGCCCGGATGAGACATCCAGCGAAAGCTGCCGTTCAGGGCCGAAAACTCAGGCTGGGCTCAGGCCTGGGACAGCCAGCGCTGCAGCACGGCATTGACGGCCTCGGGCCGCTCCATCGGCGCCAGGTGGCCAGCCCCCGGAATGATGGCCAGCTTTGCGCCGGGCACGCTGGAAGAGATTTCCTGCGCCAGGGCTGGTGGGGTGAGCTGATCGCCCTCGCCCACCACGACCAGCGTGCGGCAGTCGATCTTGGCCAGCAGCGGCCGGGAATCGGGGCGACCCAGGATGGCCATCTGCTGACGCACGAACCCCTCGGCACCCACCGCCTGGCGCATGCCCTCCACCAGGGCAGCCAGCTGCAGATCATCCACTCGTCCGGGCGCCACCAGCCTCGGGAACATCGACGGGATCCGACCGAAGCCACCGTTCTGGGCCATCCGGATCATCTGCAGGCGATTCTCGCGAACCTCGTCGGTATCGGCTCGGGCCGACGTGTCGAACAGCACCAGCTCACCGACCCGCTCCGGGGCCTGCCGCAGGATCTCGAAGGCCAGATAGCCGCCCATGGACAGACCCACCAGTCGAAAGACCGGTGGCGCATCGGCCAGAATGGCCCGCGCCATGGCCCCGATCTCGCCGTGCCGTGTGGTGTCGGCCACGGTCACCGAGCCCTGCGTCCAGAACAGCGGCAGCTGCGCCATGAAAAGCTGGGGCGTGCACAGAAGCCCCGGTACGAGCACGGTGGGCAACCTGCCGAACACGACAGGCGTACTGGCGACGGGGGCTGGCATGGGCGCTCCGTGGGACAGGTCTCGATATTGACGATTATATCGACCGTGAACCCCTGACCATTCCCCGACGCGAAACAGCACCGCCCCTTGCGGCCCTCCGTGTTTCAGCCCAGGGTTCCGTCATTGGCCGTTTCTCCCGCAGGAGCGAGAAATCACGGTATCCATTTCGCTCCATATGTAGCAATTCAAAAATAATTCGTAGCCGTTCTGCTGAAGTCGTAAAAGAAAAACGCCCCTGCCGGACACTCCGGAACAGGGGCATTTCAGCGATCGGGAACCGCTCGGACCGTGCAGACGCATGCGCCTGCGCGGCCTCACGGCCTGCGGACATCAGGCAGGATCAGTCATCCTTGCCTTCGTCGCGGGCCTGCCGGAAGGCGCGGTCCGGATCCAGCGTGGCCGGGCCACGCTTTCGGGCGCCACCGCGGGCATCACGATCACCGAAGCGGCCACCGCGATCCGGGCCACCCCGACGGTCGTCACGGCCGCGCCAGCCGGCATCGTCACGCCGGCCGAAGCCCCGGTTGCCGCGTCCCTCGCCATCCCGGCGATCACCGCCCTCCCAGGGTTTGCGTTCCTTCCAGCCCGGACGATCGCCAAAGCTGCGGCGTTCCTGGCCTTCACCGTCGCGACGCGGTTTCCAGTCACCGCGATCGCCGCGGAATCCGCGGGACTCGTTGTTCCGATCCCGGTTCCAACCGCCACGATCACCCCGGTCTTCCCAGGCACGGCCACCGCCTTCCCGACGGTCACGGTCGAAGGGACGACGCTCACGCTGTCCGCCCTCGCCGCGTTCACCGCGAGATGCATCCCACCCACGGCCTTCACGCCGATCGTTGTTCCACGGACGCTCGCGCCGGGCTTCGCCATCACGGCCTTCCGGACGAAAGCCGCGCGCGCCGTCCTGCGGACGGTCCTCGCGACCTCTCCAGCCGCCGCGACGGTCCTCGTCACCACCAAAACGGCGCCCCGGACGATCCTCGCTCCAGCGCTCACCGTCGTGGCGACGCGGCCCGAAGCCTTCACCGTCGCGACGCGGCCAGGGCTTGCGATCCCGATAGCCGTCCTGACCGCCCCGGAAGTCGTCACGACGCCCGAAGCTGCGTTCACCACGGCGCTCGTCCCGATCACGCGGCCCCTGCCCGCCATCACGGTCATGCCGCCCCTGGAAGCCACGGCCCCGGTATTCGCGGTCGCCGCCACGCCGATCGTCCCGACCACGGCCGCCAAAACGCGGCTTGCCATAGCCTTCGCGACGGGCTTCCTTCTTCTTGTGCTTCTTCTTGAAGGGCTGCGGCTTGAACTGTGCTTCCAGTCCCGGGAACTCGCTGACCTGGATGTGGCGGCCCAGGAAATGCTCGATCTTGCGCAGCGGAATCACGTCCTCGCGGCCCACGAAGGAGATGGCCTGACCACTGGCGCCGGCACGACCGGTACGGCCGATACGGTGCACGTAGTCCTCGGCCACGCGCGGCAGCTCATAGTTGATGACGTGGGTGAGGCTGGACACATCAATGCCGCGGGCCGCCACGTCGGTGGCGATCAGCACCTGGCATTCCCCCTGACGCAGGCGGTTCAGTGCCCGGGTGCGCTCGCGCTGGTTCATGTCGCCATGCAGCGCATCCACGGCAAAGCCTTCGCCCTGAAGTTCCTCGGACAGCTCCTCGGCCTGCCGCTTGGTGGCGGTGAAGACGATGGCCTGACCAAGGCCGGTGTCGTTCAGGCAGGCGCGCAGCAGCTGGCCACGGTGTCCCGGGTTGTCGACATAGACCACGTGGTCATCGATCGGCGTGAGCGCCTCTTCGCTGCGCTCGACGGTCAGCCACTGAGGATCCTTCAGCAGCTTGTCGGCCAGGTTGCGAACGTCGTGCGAGACGGTGGCGGTGAAGCACACGGTCTGGCGCTCGGTCGGCAGCATTTCGGCAATGCGGAACACATCTTCGGAGAAGCCCATGTCCAGCATCCGGTCGGCCTCGTCCAGCACCAGCATCTTCAGGCGCGACAGGTCGATCTTGCCGTTTTCCAGCTGGTCGATCAGGCGGCCGGGCGTGGCCACCAGCACTTCATACGGCATGGCCAGTGCCCGTGCCTGATGGAAGTACGAGGACCCCCCGGTGATGCAGACGGTGCTGGTGCGCGGCAGCAGCCGCGACAGCGCGTGACTGGTGCGCGTGACCTGCTGGGCCAGCTCGCGGGTGGGCGTGAGCACCAGCACGGAAGGACCGAAGGTCGGGCGTGCCGGACGGCGACCCTTGCCCCGCTTGCCACGGTGGTCCTCGTCATCGTCGCCCGCGTCATGGCGCTCGGCAGCACGCTCCTGCGCATTCAGCGCCACGCCCTGCAGGGCCGGCAGCAGGAAGGCTGCCGTCTTGCCAGTACCGGTGGGCGCCGAGGCGACCAGGTCATTGCCGGCCAGCAGCACCGGAATGGCCTGCGCCTGCACGGGCGACGGATGGATGATGTCCAGGCGCTGCAGGGCCTGCACCAACGGCTCGATCAGCCCCAGCTCGGCAAAGCTCGAATCAGTGGCTTCGACGAAGGGATCAGCATGCAGCGGTGCAGGCTCGTCCTCCTCCTCTTCCCCATCGTCGTCCGAATCGGCGCCATCCGCTTCGTCTTCGTCTTCGTCTTCGTCGTCGTCGTCGTCGTCGTCGTCGTCGTCGTCGTCGTCGTCGTCGTCAGAATCATCATCCGCCTGGTCGAAGTCCTCGTCATCCTCGTCGGATTCGTCATCATCCAGGTCGTCTTCATCGTCGAAGTCGGCATCCTCGTCCGCTTCGTCTTCATCGGCAAGGCGTGCCTCGTCGTCCCGATCGTCGGTCTCGTCTTCGGGGCTGGGGGTGGAAGCGGCCTTCGCGCGCTTCGTGGTCTTCCTTGCGGGCGTGGCATCCTGGGCCGGCGCCATGTCTTCGGCGGTCTGAGCCGCCACGTTCTCGACGGATTTATCCTGCTCGTCGTTCTTCTCGTGCTGAGTCATGGTCATGAAAGTGAATGGCAACGTCATCGCAGGCGCGGTCCGTGTACGCAGCAGACGGACGCGGGGCATGCCGGGCGAACGCCATGACAGGCGCCGGGTCGCGGCAGGACCAGGATGAAAATCTACCGGAGGGATCCGGGAATCTGGCGATGACGTGGGCGGGGCCTCTTGCCCCGACGGGGTTGACGGATTGCGTACCTGCATCGACGCCAACCGGAGAAGGCACGGGGTGTGCCTTTCATGGGCGCACTGGACACGCAAGTTGACGTGTCCCGGATACGCCGGGGGGCCAGAAATCGATGTCTGAAGTCCGACATCCTACCAGAAACCGACGAAGGACGACGGTGCGTCCCGTGATCCAGCCCACGTCGGAATGGAACACCCCCTTCGACAGCCCGGCCTCATGTTGTCATGGGGAGCCCCCCTCAGACCCGGCCCCCTCCTGCCCTGCAGCGCCACGCTGCAGTCTTCTGTAGACCAGGGAATGTCATTTCCAATGTAATGGATTCTCGATTTCATTCTTTTTATCTTCGTATACTTGGCCCCGACTGGCGTTCGTCTCCTGAAAAGCTCGCGCCGTCATCCCCGGACGTGCTCCTTTCAATCACCCTCCTTTCATCAGCATCCATGACATCCCGTTCCAGAGCGCGCCGTGCGGTCGCTCTTCATCGTGAAGCCGCAGCAGAACGCAGCCGAGCCGTTCATCATCCATCAGCGCCGCTCCGGGTGGCTGCCGCCGTGGCCCTCGCCTTCAGCCTCCCCCTGGCCCACGGCCAGGGCATCGCCCTCACCGGCACGGAACCGGCCATCGTGGCCGACGACACGAATCCCGTCGTGCTGGATACGGTGAAGATCAGCGCCAGTGCCGATGCCTCGGCCACCGGGCTGACGAAGACGCTGTCCGGCGGCCAGGTGGCTCGTGGCGGCCGTATCGGCATCCTGGGCACGCGCGACCAGATGGAGACACCTTTCTCGGTCACCGCCTACACCAACCAGCTGATCCAGGACCAGCAGGCCCAGAGCGTGGCCGATGTGCTGCAGAACGATCCTTCCATCCGGATGGCGCGCGGCTTCGGCAACTTCCAGGAAACCTATTTCGTGCGCGGCTTCCTGCTGTATTCGGACGATATTGCCTACAACGGCCTGTTCGGCCTGCTGCCCCGCCAGTACATCGCCTCCGACCTGTTCGAGCGTGTGGAGGTTCTGCGCGGCGCCAGTGCCTTCCTGACGGGCGCCACACCCAGCGGCAGCGGCATCGGCGGCACCATCAACCTGCTGCCCAAGCGTGCCCCCAACGATCCGCTGACGCGTGTGGACCTGGGGCTGGTCAACAGCAAGCAGTTCAACGCCTCGGCCGACGTGGCCCGCCGCTTCGGGCCCGATGACAGCACCGGCCTGCGGCTGGTGGCCACTCACCGCCAGGGCGACACCGCCATCGACCGCGAACACAACAAGGAAGACCTGATCTCGGCCGGCCTGGACTGGCATGATGCCGACACGCGCCTGTCGGCCGATCTGGGCTACCAGAACCATCACCTGGAAGCCACACGCACCAACGTGACGCTGGCCAGCACGGTCACGGCCGTGCCAGCAGCCGCTGGCAGCACCTCCAACTGGGCGCAGCCCTGGTCCTATTCCCGGGAGAAGGACACCTTCGGCAGCCTGCGCGGCGAGCAGGACTTCACGCAGAACCTGACCGGCTGGGCGGCGCTGGGTGCCCGCCAGACCAGGGAAGACAATTCGCTGGCCAACCTCACCGTCACCGCCAACACCGGCAGTGGCACCACCTACCGCTTCGACAACGCCCGCAAGGAACGCGTGATCACCGGCGAAATCGGACTGCGCGGCAAGTTCTCCACCGGCACAGTCAAGCATAATGTGGTGGCGTCACTGGGCGCCTACGAACAGCGCCGCAAGAACGGCTACACCTTCGACGCCAGCAATCAGCTCGCCACCAGCCTGTACAACCCTGTCGCCCATGGCCGACCGGACTGGAGCGCCCGTGCCATCAGCGGCAACTCGCTCTCCGATCCTCGCCTGACCAACAAGATCCAGCTGCGCAGCCTGGCGGTGGGCGACACGATGGGCTTCATGGGCAACCAGCTGCTGGTGACGGTGGGCGCCCGCCACCAGACATTGAAGATCACCGATTACGCCTACAACACCGGCACGCGCTCATCCAGCTATGACCAGAGCCGCACCAGTCCGATGGCGGGCGTGGTCTACCGTCTGAGGGACGATCTCTCCCTGTACGCCAACTACATCGAGGGCCTGGCCCAGGGCGAGACGGCACCGGCGCAGAACAATGGCCAGCCCGTCACCAATGCAGGGCAGTCGCTGTCACCGTACGTGTCCAGACAGAAGGAAATCGGCGTCAAATACGATGCTGGCGGCACCATCTACGCAGCCACCCTGTTCAGCACCGACAAGCCGCGTGGCCTGATTGATGGCAGCAACACCTTTGTGGCCTCCGGCAAGGACCGCCATCAGGGCCTGGAGCTGACGGTTCAGGGCGAGCCGTTCAAGAGCCTGCGGGCCGTGGGCGGCATCACGCTGCTGGACGCCAAGCAGCGCAGCACCGGCTCGGCACTGACCGACGGCAAGCGGGTGCTGGGTGTGCCCAAGCGGCAGCTGTCGCTGGCGCTGGACTGGGACACGCCGTGGGTGGAAGGCCTGTCGCTGGATGCCCGCGTGGTCAACACCGGGTCCTTCAAGACCAATTCGGCCAACACGCTGGAAGCCCCGGGCTGGACACGCCTGGACATCGGTACACGCTATCTGCTGGACGTGCAGGGCAAGCTGGTCACGCTGCGTGCCCGCATCGACAACCTGGCCGACCGCAAGTACTGGTCCTCGGCCGGTGGCTACCCCAACGCGGGTTACCTGGTGCAGGGCCAGCCGCGCACCTTCAGCCTGAGTGCCTCGATCGACTTCTGACTCGACAGCCGGGCGAACTTGCCCAAGCAAAAACGCCCGTCACGATGACGGGCGTTTTTTTTCGGTGGTGCGTCAGGCCGACCATGAAGACACGGCCAGCCAGAGAAGGCTCACTTCACCGGAATGGGCGTGGCGGGATCGATAGGCACAGCCGAGACGCTGTTCTTGGGCGAGCCGTCGATCAGCTTGTCCGAGTACGTGAGGTAGACCAGTGCGTTGCGTGTGCTGTCGACCATGCGCACCACACGCAGGCGCTTGAAGAGGATGGACAGGCGCTCGCTGAAGACATCTTCCTTCTTCTTCAGCGGCTTTTCGATCTTGACCGGACCAACCTGATGGCAGGAAATGGAGGCCTCGGCCTTGTCTTCGGCCAGACCCAGCGAGCCCTTGATGCCGCCGGTGCGGGCACGCGACACGTAGCAGGTCACGCCCTGGACCAGGGGATCGTCGTAGGCCTCGACAATGATGTCATCGTCGCGCGTGAGCAGCTTGAAGGTCGTGTCGACGATGCCGATGGTGCGGTCGTCGGCCGCCTGGGCGGTGGCCGGCAGCAGGCTGCTGGCCCCGGCAACGAGGGCGATGGACAGGGCAACAGCCCGGGAAAGGGAAGCAGTCTTCATGTTTTAAGGGATGGGGCTGAACCACACGAGATGCGGACAGCGAAGGTAAACGGCGCCTCCGCCCGTCCGGCATGCGCGGGCGTGCGGCATGAAAAAGGGAATGACCCCGACCGGTGCAACAGATGGCTGTCCGGTCGTTGTCTCGTGGCAACAGAGGCCTATCCTACCATCGGATGGCAGGCATTGTGGCTGACGGGCCGGGGCCCTGTCTCAAGGTTCCCGGCCTGCACCACGCGTCATGCCGTCATCAGTACAGCACGCGTGCGCGAATTGTGCCTTCCAGGTCGGAGATCTCGTGCAGCGCCTCGGCACTGCCCTCGTTCTCGACATCGACCACCACGTAACCCACGTGCTGATTCGTCTGCAGGTACTGCGAGGCGATGTTGATGCCGGCGTTGGAGAGGCGCTCGTTGATGCGGGTCAGCATGCCTGGCACGTTGCGGTGGATGTGCAGGATCCGGCACAGCCCCGGGTGAGCCGGCAGCGAGACCTCGGGGAAGTTGACGGCCGACAGCGTGGAGCCGTTGTTGCTGTAGCGGATGAGCTTGGAGGCCACCTCGCGGCCGATGCTCTCCTGGGCCTCGCCGGTGGAACCACCGATGTGCGGCGTGAGCAGCACGTTCTCGAAGCGGATGAGCGGGGACTGGAAGTCACCCTCGTTACCCTTGGGCTCGACCGGGAACACGTCGATGGCGGCACCCAGGATGTGCTTCGACTCCAGGGCTGCTGCCAGCGCGTCGATATCGACCACGGTGCCGCGCGAGGCATTGATGAGGAAGCTGCCCTTCTTCATGCGGGCGATCTGCTCGGCACCCATCATGTTCTTCGTGTCCGGCGTCTCGGGCACGTGCAAGCTCACCACGTCGGCCTCGGCCAGCAGCTCGTCCAGCGTGGAGAGCTGGCGTGCATTGCCCAGCGGCAGCTTGGTCTCGATGTCGTAGAACACCACGCGCATGCCCAGGGTCTCGGCCAGCAGGCCCAGCTGGGTGCCGATATGGCCATAGCCGATGATGCCCAGCGTCTTGCCGCGCACCTCGAACGAGTTGGCGGCGCTCTTCATCCAGCCGCCCCGGTGCAGCAGTGCGTTCTTCTGCGGGATGCCGCGCATCAGCATGATGATCTCGGCCAGCACCAGCTCGGCCACGCTGCGCGTGTTGGAGAACGGTGCGTTGAACACGGGCACGCCACGCTTGGCTGCGGCATCCAGGGCGATCTGGTTGGTGCCAATGCAGAACGCGCCGACCGCGACCAGCTTCTGAGCCTGCTCCAGCACCTCGGCCGTGAGCTGGGTGCGCGAGCGCAGCCCCACGAAGTGGGCATCGGCGATGGCATCGACCAGTGCCTGCCCTTCCAGCGCCTTGGGGTGGGTTTCGATCTGGGTGTACCCGTCGGCAGTGAACGCTTCGACGGCGGACGGATGGATGCCTTCCAGCAGCACCACTTTCAGTTTGTTTCTTTCGAGAGAGAGACGCACGCTTTCTTCCTTGGATACGACACGACGAATGGCTCAATGGTAGCGCGCCTGCCCCATCTATCCGCCGTAAAACGCATATCTGTAGCACAATCCCGAACAAACCCACCTTCTTTCCAGCCAGAGCCCCGTCGTGAGCACCGAAGCAACGCCCCCGTCCCCTGTCCCTGACACCACGCCCGCATCTGCCGAGGCCTCCACGCCGGACACGCCTGCGGCGCCCGAACAGAAGCCCGCTGCCGAAGTGCCGCCCCCGCTGCCGCTGCCCCCGGAGGCCGAAGAGCTGGACGCCCGGGTCGCCGCTGCACTGGTGATGGTCAATCATGGCATTCGCCGCCTCTCGAAGCTGGCCGGCAACATCCGCTTTGCCTTCCTGCAGCGCGACGAGTCCCGACTGGTGACGGAACGCCAGAAGCTCAAGGCCGCCTTCCAGCGCCAGGAACACGGTCCGGCCGAACTGAAGTTCGGCCTGCAGGCACTGCTGCAGAAGGCCGAACGCATGGCCGGCAGCCTGCTGTACCAGCCCCAGAGCGCCGCTGCCACGACGCATGCCGCCTCGCCGAAACCCGACGAGAGTGCCCAGGCCGCAGCCCCCGAAAGCGTGCCGGCACAGCAGGCTGACAGCCCGGCAGCTGCAGCCGATGCCATCGGAGCGAATGCGACCGACCGTGCCGTCGAGGCGCCTGCTGCCGACACGACTGCCACTCAAGGTAACGAGACGGCCAGCCCCCAACCTGACGCGGCCGGGCAGGTGTCGACCGCTGCTGCCGCTCCGGATGCTGCAACACCGGCGCCCGCCCCGGTAACCCCCGCACTGCCCCGCGAAAAGAGCAACCAGATCCGCCAGACGCTGCGCAAGAGCATGATGTCGCTGGCACCGGCCGCCCCGCTGCACCTGCAGATCGAGCTGGCGCCTGCCTTTGCCGAGGCCGAGCCGGACATCATGGCGATGGCGGCCCGCGTGCACGCCCTGCACCGTCAGGTGCTGGGCTCGCTCAAGGGCATCCAGTGGCACTCGGCGGTTCACAGCACGCTCAGCTTCGAGGACGGCCGCACGATCGAGGTGCGCTTTGGCGAGACCGGCGCCGAGCAGATTCCGGAAGAATTCCGCCAGAAGCAGGCCCCGGCCCAGCCAGCCCGCAAGCCGGGTCAGCCTGGCCAGCGTCATGGCGCACCGGGCAGCAAGCCGCAGGGCAACCGTCGCCATGGCTCGGGCCGCCCCGGCGGCAAGCCAGGCGAAGGTCGCCAGGGCAAGGCTGCGGCCGGTCAGGGGCAAGCAGGCAACACCCCGGAAGCGACCACCCAGGACGCAAACGCCCCTGCCAACCGGCAGGGCCGCCCCCATGGCAAGGGCCGGCATGGCCAGCCCCGTCGCGCCGAAGGCGGCAACCGCCCGCCGCGCAACCCGGCAGACGGCAAGCAGGGAGACAACACGGCGAGCGCCGGAAACCGGCCTTCTCAGGGGCCGCGTCGCCCGCGCCCGGAGCAGGAGGGACGACGCAACCACGAGGGGCGCCGTGGTGGCCAGGGCGAGCGCAACGGACGCAGCGGGGGCGGTTTCCCCAGCAACTCCGCCATGGCCGACAAGCTGCGCGCGGCCCTGGGGGGCTCCTTCGGGCTGGGCAAGAAGGACAAGTGACGCCAGCAACGAGACCCCTGCCCCGGACAGCGCGCCGAAGGGGCTGAGGGTCCAGGGTCGCGGCATGCATCGGGCACGGCAGGCGTCGCGCCCTGTGTACCCGGTTCACGACAGGAAATCCCTTCCCTGAAGGGTTTTCCTGAAGCCACAACATCAAAAACACTGGATTTGATGGGGTCTGCGCAACACCTGCCAGGGCGCCGCGCAGGATTGGCCATGATTTCCAGTGTTTTTTTGAGGATCAGGTCGTAACAATCCGTAGAAAATGCGGTCAACAGCCAACGAAACGGTTGTGCAAGTGGCCAGAACGATCTGCCGATTGCTAAGATTGAACCGTCGGCCCTGACGACGAACGCCGTGAAAAATGCAGCCTTGCGCCGTGTTTTCCAGCAGGTGACCCCAGGGCACGAACCCCTTTTGAACGCTACGAGAACCCTGCTCTGAAACATCATGGCAACCGCTAAGAAGCCCGCCCGTGCGGCAGCAACCCCCGCGAAGAAAACGGCTGCAGCCAAGCCTGCTGCCAAATCGACGAAAGCTGCCGCCGCCCCGGCACTGAAACCCGTGAAGGAAACCTTCACCAAGGCCGGGCTGGCCCAGCACCTGGCCGAGCAGACCGGCGTCGAGACCAAGGCCGTCAAGGCCGTGATGGCCGCGCTGGAACTGACCATCCTGGCCTCGGTGCACAAGAAGGGTGCCCGTGAGTTCACGCTGCCCGGTCTGCTGAAGATCGGCGTGATCGATGTGCCGGCCAAGAAGAAACGCCGCGGCATCGACCCGTTCACCGGCCAGGAGCGTGAATTCGCCGCCAAGCCGGCCACGGTCCGCATCAAGGTGCGCGCCCTGAAGAAGATCAAGGACGCTGCTCTCTGATCATTCGGACCTGACGACGGCCGTCCTTCGGCGTGGTTCGCACCACCTGACAGGACGCCCCGGTCATGAGGCGCACCTTTCAGGGCGCCATTGAACAAAGGCCCCGATCCGGGTTTTCCGGATCGGGGCCTTTCTGTCAGGGCTTGCCGAAGATCTCGCTGGCCTCGGCCTTCAGCTCCGGAGAGAGCGTGGCCCCCTGGCGGCGGGCGGCGTCCAGGTTCAGCGTGATGTCGAGCCTGTCGCTGGTCTCGCTGGCAATGTCGCCGGGCTTTTCACCGTTCAGGATGCGCAGCACCATCCGGCCGGTCTGGCGACCCATCCGGTAGTAATCGATGGCCATGGCGCCGGTGGCGCCCCGCTGCACGCTGGAACGATCGGCGCAGATCAGCGGGATCTTCGCCGCATTGGCCACCTTGATCACCGATTCATAGGCGGAAATGACGTTGTTGTCATTGCTGGTGTAGATGACATCCACCTTGCCCACCAGACGCTGTGCAGCCTGACCGACATCGATCGAGCGCGGCGCAGCCACTTCCACCAGCGAGATGCCCTGCTTTTCCAGCGCCACCTTCATCTCGCGCGTGGCGCTGACCGAGTTGGCTTCGGCCGGACTGTAGATGATGCCCACGCGCTTGACGTACGGAACCACCCGCTTGATGAAGGCGACCTGGCGGTCGGCCACCAGCTTGTCGGACACGCCGGTGACGTTCGTGCCCGAGGGCGCCATGGACTTGACGATCTGCGCGGCAATGGGATCGGTGATGGCGTTGTAGACGACCGGAATCTGGTGCGTGGCCGAGACCACCGCCTGCGCCGCCGGCGTGGCGATGGGAACGATCACGTCGGGACGATCGCCCACGAACTTGCGGGCAATCTGCACGGCCGTGCCCTGGTTGCCCTGGGCGCTCTGATAGGCCCAGTGCAGGCTCTTGCCGTCCTGATAGCCCGCGTCCTTCAGCTCGTCGTGCAGGCCGTCACGCAGCGCATCCAGCGACGGATGCTCGACGATGGACAGCACCGAGACCGCCGCAGGCACCTTGCCCGTGGGCGTCCGGGACGCGGCAGCAGCACTGCCTTCCTGCGCCAGCGCGACGGGCATGGCAGCCGTCGCCATCGAGCCGGCTGCCAGCCAGGCTGCCAGGGAGCGGAAAACGAAGCGGCGGCGCAGAGCGTGATGAAATGTCGTCATGGATCGGTTTCTCCCTGGGAAACGATGAAAACCCGCCGGAACACAACCTGTACCAGTATCCGGACTGCGCTGGGCGCCGACGGGACGGTCTGTGCAGCCAGGCGATGGCACGACGACGGGACGGCACGACGGCCGCCCGGATGCCTCAACCCAGCAGCAGCGAATCGTCGCTGAGCTCCTCGCCACGGGTGCGCTCGAACATGGCCAGCAGGTCCGCCACCTCAAGCCGGGCGCGTTCCTCGCCGGACACGTCAAGCACCACCTGGCCCTGGTGCAGCATCACGGTACGGGTACCGTAGTCCAGTGCCTGGCGCATGCTGTGCGTGACCATCAGCGTGGTGAGACGGCCTTCCTTGACCACCCGGTCCGTGAGTTCGAGCACGAAGGCGGCCGTCTTCGGATCGAGGGCGGCCGTGTGTTCGTCCAGCAGCAGGATGCTGGACGGGCGCAGCGAGGCCATCAGCAGGCTGACGGCCTGGCGCTGTCCGCCCGACAGCAGACCGATGCGGTCGCCCAGGCGATTCTCCAGTCCCAGGCGCAGCACGGACAGTCGCTCGCGGAACAGCTCACGGGTCTGTCGATCGATGGCACGACGCAGCCGGCGCGATTTTCCGCGCGCCAGGGCCAGCGCCATGTTCTCCTCGATGGTGAGCGCCTCGCAGGTGCCCGCCATCGGGTCCTGGAAGACCCGGGCCACGCGCTCGGACCTGTCCCAGGTGGGCAGCCGCGTGACATCCTCGTGGTTGATCCGGATGGTGCCGCTGTCGACGCGCAGGTCGCCGGCAATGGCGTTGAGGAAGGTGGATTTCCCGGCCCCGTTGGAGCCGATCACCGAGACGAACTCCCCTTCGGGGATGGACAGGGTCATGCCCCGCAGCACCGGGTTCTCGATGGGGGTACCGGGGTTGAAGGTGACGTGCAGGTCCTGGGCGTCTAGCATGATGATGTCAGCCTGCCTTGGTCGTGCGACGGCCCGACTTGCGGCGGGAGAAGGCGCGCGGCAGCACCAGCGCGGCCCCCACCAGGATGGCCGTGATCAGGTTCAGGTCCTGGGCTTCCAGGCCAATGAAGTCGCTGTTGAGGGCGATGGCGATGACCAGGCGGTACAGGACAGCCCCCAGCACGACGGCCAGCGTGGTCCAGACGATGCGTCGCGCCGGCAGGATGCCTTCACCGACGATGACGGCCGCCAGGCCGATGACGATGGTGCCGATGCCCATGGAGATGTCGGCGCCGCCCTGGCTCTGGGCGAACAGTGCCCCCGCCAGGCCCACCAGCGCGTTGGAAATGGCCATGCCCAGCAGCACGGCATTGCCCGTGTTGACCCCCTGGGCACGCGCCATGCGGCCATTGGCCCCGGTGGCGCGTAGTGCCAGCCCCAGCTGGGAGGCAAAGAAGCGATCCAGCAGCAGCTTGAGTACGGCCACCAGCAGCAGCATGGCCAGCGGGCGCTCGACATAGTCAGGCAGCCAGCCGGGCAGGAAGGAAAAGACCGTGGGCTCGGAGATGAGCGGCACGTTGGGCCCCCCCATCACGCGCAGGTTGATGGAGTAGAGCGCGATCATGACCAGGATGCCGGCCAGCAGGTCCATGATGCGGAGCCGGACGTTGAGCCAGCCCGTGACCAGACCGGCCGCAGCCCCGGCCAGCATGCCGGCACCCGTGGCCAGGAAGGGATTGTGACCGGTGGAGATGAGGATGGCGGCCGTGGCCGCACCCAGCGGAAACGAGCCGTCGACCGTCAGGTCCGGGAAGTTCAGGACCCGAAAGGTGATGAACACGCCTAGGGCCACCAGGCTGAAGACCAGGCCGATCTCCAGCGACCCCCACAGGGTATAGAAGGACACGGTCAGCGCCCCAGGATCTCGGAGGCCTCGGACTGCAGCTGCGCGGACAGCTCGACACCCTGCTTGCGGGCGGCCTCGAGATTGAGGATGAGCACCAGGTTCTCGCTGGTCTCGCTGGCCATCTCACCGGGCTTCTCGCCTTTCAGGATGCGCACGATCTGCTTGCCGGCCTGCTTGCCCAGATCACGGTAGTCGACGCTGAGCACCGCCAGGGCGCCGCGCCGGATGCTGCCGGTATCGGCCGCCACCAGCGGGATCTTCGCGTCATTGCCCACCTTGGCCACCGCTTCATAGGCAGCGACCACGTTGTTGTCGGTGCCGGTGTAGATGAGATCGACCTTGCCCACCAGCCGGCGCGCCGCCTGACCCACATCGACCGAACGGGGGGCCGCAGCCTCGACCAGCTCGATGCCGGCCTTGGACAGCGCCGCCTTCATCTCGTTCACGGCGACCTTGGAATTGGCCTCGGCCGGGTTGTAGATCATGCCAACCGTCTTGACGGAGGGAACGATCTTGCGGATGAGCTCGACCTGCCGACCGGGCTCCAGGCGATCGGAGACGCCGGTGACGTTGGTGCCCGACGGCCCCATGGTCTTGACCAGCTGGGCCGCGACCGGGTCGGTGACGGCGCCGTAGACCACCGGAATCTGCTTGGTGGCTGCCACCACGGCCTGTGCGGCCGGGGTGCTGATGGCCAGGATGGCCGCGGGCTGGCTGCCCACGAACTTGCGGGCAATCTGGGCCACCGTGCCGGTGTTGCCCTGGGCACTCTGGAAGGTCCAGTCCAGTGTCTTGCCGGATTCGTAGCCGGCCTCCTTCAGGGCTTCGGCCGCGCCATCGCGGAAGGCGTCCAGTGCCTGGTGGTCGACGATGGTGACGACGTTGACGGCGGGCGGCTCATCGGCAAAGGCCAGCGATGCGGCCAGCAGGCCACTGGTGGCCACGGCCGTTGCGGCTGCCATTCTGAGAAACGGACGACGTACTGCGAAACGCGCTTCACGCATCGGGGGGCTCTCCGACTGACTGACTCTTGGACTGAAGGCGGGGATTATACGGGTACACCACACCCCCGGCACGCGCCTTGACAGCAATGATCGACTTTCTGCCGGAATGCCTGCAAAGGTTCCGGACGCGTGCCTTGAGGGTTGTGCACAACACATGCGCCGATGCCGGCCCCGATGTTTCTGACGTCAAGCAAAATGTGACACAGTGTGTGCTAGTCTCTCCGACTCGTTTTCTGCCCGCCACTCTCCCAGGATCCTGCATCATGGAATGGCTGATCGTCACGCTCGCCTCCTTTGCCGCCGGCCTGGTGGACGCCATCGTCGGCGGTGGCGGCCTGATCCTGATCCCCGCCCTATTCACCACCTTCCCCGATGCCTCACCGGCCACGCTCTTCGGCACCAACAAGAGCGCCGCGGTCTGGGGCACGGGCATGTCCGCCTGGCAGTACGGACAGCGGGTGCGGCGGCGCTGGTCGGTGCTGCTGCCAGCCTTTGGCTGCGCGATGCTGGGCAGCCTGCTGGGGGCCTGGGCCGTCACGCAGGTCGATCCCGGCTTCCTGCGCCGGCTGCTGCCGCTCGTGCTGCTGGGCGTGCTGGTCTACACACTGCGCCGCAAGGATCTGGGTACCGAGGCGCGGAATCTGCACACGGAGCGCGTCGAGACGCTGCTGATGGGGATCATCGCGCTGGTGATCGGCTTCTATGACGGATTCTTCGGCCCCGGCACCGGCAGCTTCTTCGTCTTTCTCTTCGTGCGGGTGCTGGGCCATGATTTCCTGCAGGCCTCGGCCAACGCCAAGGTGCTGAACATGGCCACCAACCTGTCGGCACTGGGGCTCTTTGCCAGCACCGGCCATGTCTGGTGGCAGGTCGGCGCCGCCATGGCGGTGGCCAACGTGGCCGGCGCGCTCATCGGTTCCCGGCTGGCACTGCGCTATGGTGCAGGCTTCGTGCGCCATGCCTTCATCCTGGTGGTAGGAGCGCTGATACTGAAGACAGGCTGGAATGCGCTGAAGACGCTCTATTGACCACAAGTCACCGCGGTCATGGACCTGCCTGCCCGGAAGACGGAAAATGGCCCCCTTCCTTTTTCCTCTTTCCAACCGACACCATGGCCGACACGCCCGCTGCAAAACCCTTCCCCATTCCATTGAGCTACTTCGGCATCGCCCTTGGCACGGCGGGACTGGGCATGTCATGGCGCTACGCAGCCACGGTCGGTCAGGCGCCAGCCTGGCCCGGCGAGAGCCTGCTGGCCCTGGCCGGCGTGGTCTGGCTGCTGCTGATGCTGGCCTGGTTCACCAAGTTCCTGGCCTTCCGGCAAGCCTTCCGGGCCGACTTCCAGGATCTGGTGCAGTGCTGCTTCATCAGCCTGATCCCCATCACCACCATCATGAGCGGCCTGTCGCTGCGCCCCTATGCCGCGGCCCCAGCCGAAGTGCTGATCCATGTGGGCATCGTCGGCCAGCTCATCTTTTCCATGTACCGCGCGGCCGGCCTGTGGCGCGGGCTGCATACCTCCAAGGCCACCACGCCCATCATCTACCTGCCGACGGTCGCCACCAGCTTCGTCAGCGCCATGGCCATGAGCGCGATGCGGCAGCCGGAGATCGCCACCCTGTTCTTCGGCGCCGGCGTGCTGTCATGGATGAGTCTGGAGGCAGCCATCCTGGGGCGACTGCGCACGGAAACGGCCATCGACCCGAAGGTGCGGGGCATCATCGGCATCCAGCTGGCGCCCGCCTTCGTGGGCTGCAGCGCCTACTTCGGCATCAACGGCGGACAGGTGGACATGGTGGCGCTGATGCTGATCGGCTACGGAACGCTTCAGCTGCTCTTCCTGCTGCGGTTGCTGCCCTGGGTGCTGGAAGGCGGCTTCACCATGAGCCTGTGGGGCTTCTCGTTCGGTCTGGCCGCCATGGCAGGCTGCGGCATGCACCTGGTGGTGCTGAATCCGCGACTGGCGCTGCTGGGCCATGCGCTCTGGGGCATCGGCACCGCACTGGTGGGACTGCTGTGGCTGTACACGCTGCTGAGCATCGTGCGGGGCCGGTTCTTCGTGCGGGGATGAACGAACGACACGGGGAACGGCTACTGCCATGCCCTTCCCCCGGCGCCGCTATCGACCGAGCCCCAGCTGGTCGGCCACGGCCCGGGCCCACTTGCGTGCCGGCAGGCCGTAGTCCTCTTCCAGCACGCGGGCACGCACCATCAGCTGCCGGCGGCTGACCTGAAGGGGCGGCCCCTTCAGGGCCAGCAGCACCAGGTTGCCCTCGTCCTGCGGATCCAGCAGTAGCACCTGCGGGAAGATGGCACGGATGCGCTCCTCGCTGCGTGCGAAGGAAGCATGGCGGCCAAACAGGTTGACCACCATGATGCCCGGCTCGGCCAGGCTTCGGTAGCAGCTTCGATAGAAGCGGCTGCCGTCATGTACGGGGCCGGCCGCCTCCTCGTCGTACAGGTCCACCTGGATGACACCGAAGCCCTCCCGGTTGGCCGGATCACCGACAAAGTCGGCCGCATCGCCCTGCACCAGCATCAGCCGGTCGTCTTCCGGGGGCAGGCCAAACCACTGGCGCGCCACCCACGGCAGCTGCTGGCTGATCTCCACCACCGTGGTGGCCGTATCCGGGCAATGGCGATGGGTGAACTTGGTGAGCGCGGCTGCCCCCAACCCCAGCTGCAGCACCTGGGCCGGCGGCTCCAGGAACAGCAGCCAGGCCATCATGTCCTGGATGTAGGACAGCACCAGCTCATCGGGCCGCTCGATGTCCATGGCGCCCTGCACCCAGGGCGAGCCGAAGTGCAGGTAGCGGATGCCGTCCAGCTCGGAGAAGCTGATAACGGGCTCGGAGACCCGCTTCACCGGGCTGCGCTTGCGCGGACTGCGGGTGCTGTTCCGGGTACCGTCGGTCTTCTGTCTGGCCATGCTCATGAGAGTGGGTGTTCGGGGTTGCAAGGAGAACCTGATCTGTCATTCGTGGCAGAGCACATTGACCAGACGTCCGAAAGGATCTCGCAGGAAGAAGCGGCGGACGCCCCAGGCCTCAGTGACGGGGCCATGCTCGATCGCCAGGCCCGACGCCAATGCGCGACGATGGACCTCGTCGAGATTGTCGACTTCGATGGAGATGTCCGGAACCGGTGTTCCTGCCCCTCCCTCGCAGGCGATACTGATCTGCGGCGTCATCTGGCCGTCCGAGGCGTACGTGACGATCCAGCCGTGGTCCATCACCACGTCCATGTCCAGGATGTCGGCATAGAAACGCCGAGCGTCTTCCAGCCGATCTGCCCTGATGTTGGCAATGATGCGTTTCACGGCCACGAAGGCTCTCCTTCAACATGCACAATGCGCCCCCCGAAGCATGGCTCCAGGAAGGCGCAAGGTTACTACGACTTGCGTGCACCGGCCCCGATCACGGGGCCGACAGCCGCGATCAGTGGCTGGAAGCCAGCAGCAGGTCGTTCATGCGGCGCACGAAGCCGACCGGATCTTCCAGCTTGCCGCCGTCGGCCAGCGTGGCCTGGTCGAACAGCAGGCTGGACCAGTCGTCGAAGCGGCCGTCTTCCTGCTTGAGCCGCTTGACCAGCGGGTGCTCGGGGTTGATCTCCAGGATGGGACGGCGGCTGGGCACGTCCTGACCGGCCTGCTTCAGCATCCGCTCCAGCGTGGCGCTCATGTCGCCCTTGTCGGACACCAGGCAGGCGGCCGAATCGGTCAGGCGATGGCTGACCTGCACGTCCTTGACGCGCTCGCCCAGCG
>ERZ772967.120-NODE-120-length-63768-cov-9.661356_pt1 | contig 63768 bp, 46 predicted proteins | sample MGYA00511677_ERZ772967 | MGnify/ENA primary metagenome ERZ772967 (study PRJEB29015, sample SAMEA2737931) | human oral metagenome | biome: human oral; feature: human-associated habitat; material: dental | place: China | collected 2146 ...
GGCAGGACGTCGAGCGCCGCGTGCTCGCCCAGGCGGTGCGCTGGCACGCCGAGCACCGCGTGCTGCTCAACGGCCAGCGCACCGTCGTCTTCGCCTGAGCGGCGGTCAGCGCCCTGGTGAATGCCACCGCGTTCGCGCGCAGGTAGCCGACGCCGCAGGTATGCCGGGTCGTGGCCGCCATCGAGGTGCCGCTGGAAGGCCGTGTCGCCCTTCGCCGTCTCCGCCCGCATGTAGTCGACCAGTTCGAGCAGCCGCCGGCACTGTGCCTTGATCACCCTGGCCCGGTCCACCTCACCGCACTGGTCGCAGGAAGTCGGGCCCGCCGAGCCTGCTCGGCCGGCGAGACGACGCCGACCGTACCGTCCGGGGCGGTGAGCGGGGCGAACCGGTAGATCGCGTAGGCGACGTCGCGGATGCTGGCCCCGGGCGCGCGGTGTCGAAGTCGATCAGGTCGACCAGGCGGCCTCCATCGAAGATGCAGCTGTACGGCGCGAGGTCCCATAGCGGATGACCTCGTACGGCTCGACCGCCTCCAGCAGCCGGCCGTCGACCACTGGGCTGCCGGGCGCGTCTCGGACTGTGTTTATTTATATATTTCTCGCGGGGACGAGCGCCGGGGCTTCTTGCTTAAGCATTTTCACCACTGGCTCATCGCGTTCATTTGATTCGAGCGCCGCAATGGCTCGCCGGCAATAACGTACGGCTTCTTTTACTTCAGGATTGGCGAGAATCAAGGCGATCTGACGCCCCTCGTCCGGGCCGCTTCCGATCTGGTACGCCCCAAACATCTCCTCACTTACCGAGGATATCGACGGACGAATAACATTCTCTACCGACACTCCTGGACGATACGTATCGTCACACGCGATGCGCGCAACGCAGTCCAGGCACATCCATGCACATTCAATCGAGACGCTATATTCCGGCTGAGGCCTGTCGAGAAGCGAACTTACTGACTCTGCGACTTCCTTCACATGCTCTTCACCCCATTTCAGTACAATGTACTTCGCCTCACGCAAGGCCAGCCCCGTCGCCTCCCGCTCCTCTGCGTCGAGAGAGCGCACGTCCGAGTAAAGGGCGACCGCCTCAGCCGAACACCAAAAGAAAATTGCCTGCCTGCGAGGCGGGAGACCATCTATCCTGTCGGCCAAACGGTCAATTAGATCATCATATGCGGTCACAGCATTGCCTCTCAATTCCAATACCGAGCGAGTACAGCAGGATGAACTGCCTGGCGCTTCTCGGGCAGTGGCAGAAAGAGTGGACTTCCGGGCCCCGGACTAACCAGGGCCACCAGCGAGGTAACGGGCGCCAAGCACCGATTCTCACCCCGGATGCCTCTCCGTCCTGATCCGACCACCACGTAAACACCCCTTAGAATAAGTCCCAAGAAGTGAATCTGCAAATCATTTTCCGTCAAGAATCTCTGGTGTCACAAGGGAGGCGAATCTTGAGGGAATGTCTCCGTAGCTGTCATATTTTTCGAAAATACCCGCACTCCAGCCTGCAGTAAGTCTTTCTAGTTCTTCGAGCCTCGCGCGATCGACACTCCTGAAATCAATGATCCATCGGATGCCGTCAAAGGCTACTATTTTGATGTCGGGAGATTCACCGCAAGGTTTTTCTCCTTCAAACCCGAGCAACTCACAATCAACGCACTGCGCGAGCTGATCGGAAATACTTTCGAGTTCCGACCACGTGAGCCCGAGCCCGTGCGGAGACCTTTCGATCTCATCCTCGATATCCGAGACCGGAAAGGTTACGTGCGGGTCCTGTATCGCCCACAGGTCGACCATCAGCCACGACATCTCCTCCCTTCCTCGGACTGCGCGTAAAATCTCGGAGAGCTTGACGATCGCTCCATTTACGTCCATTTTCATCTCCAGCCTGCCGGCCGACGACATTATTTTAAGGCCTCCGTTTCGTGAAAGCTGCAACTATTGCAGACAATATCGTCACCTTATTTTGACGGCAGCTAAAAACTGAGCTCCGCAAACCACGTCAACTCTATGGGACTTATTCACAGGGGCGTGGTGGCTGTTTGAGGGGTGCGTATCGCTGGACGTGGAGCACGCCTGTTCCTGAGAGGATCTCAAACGCCGGGAGGAAGCACCTCAAGAAGCAGGCCGCCATGGACGGCACTAGCATGCCACTGTCCCCGAGAACATCCTCGATATGTGCAAGGCGGCCAGGTACAGCGGGATCGGGACCCCGCTGGCCGGCTCGCGCGCCCTGAGGATGTACCGGTGCGTGCGCCTGATCCTCATGTCCTTGCGCTACAACCTACCCCAGGCGCTCCCGGCGGCCATGGCCAGCGTCTCCCAGCCTACCGCCTCCCGCGTCATCTCGGTCTGGGCACCCGTCGCGCCCGGGCCCTGAGTGCAAGCGTGTCGGTGGTGGAGGACCTGGAGCTCACGGCTCAGCTGGCCGTCGACGACACGCTCCTGCCGTGCTGGTCCTGGAGAAGGCGCCCCGGCACATAATCGGCAGGCACTGCACCGGCACCGGCACCGGCACCGGCACCGGCATCAGCACCGGCACCAGCACCAGCTGCGGCTCTTGTGGCGTTGTCCGCAGAAGTGTCCGTGACGGTCGTCGTGGCGCCGTCGCCCTCTCCCGTGGCTTTGCGGTGCAGTTGCCAGAGGGCGGCATAGGGGCCGTTGTTTGCCAGCAGTTCGTCGTGGGTGCCCGATTCGGCAATGCCGCCCTGGTCCACGTAGACGATGCGGTCCGCCCCGGCGGCCAGATCGAGGTCGTGGGTGATCATCAGCGCGGTGCGGCCGTCGATCAGACGTTCGATGGCGTGGCGCACCACGGCCTCGCTGGCGCGGTCCAGCCCGGTGGTGGGCTCATCCAGCACCATGACCGGGCAGTGCCGCAGGGCCAGCCGGGCAATGGCCAGCCGCTGGCGCTGTCCGCCCGACAGGGTGGCACCGCGTTCGCCGATGACGGTGTCGTAGCCCTCGGGCAGGGCCATGATGAAATCGTGCGCGTTGGCCATTTTTGCGGCGGCGATGATTTCCTCGTCGCTCACCTCGCGGCCGGCCGCGCAGGTCAGGTTGTCGCGCACGCTGGCGGCAAACAGCAGCGCGTCCTGCGGCAGCAGGCCGATCTGGCGGCGGACCGAGGCAGTCTTCCAGTGGCGGATGTCGGTGCCATCGATTTCTACGCTGCCCTGCTGCGGGTCGTACAGGCGCAGCAGCAGCACGGTGAGGGTGGATTTGCCGATGCCCGATGGCCCCACCACCGCCACGTGCTCGCGTGGGGCGAGCGCCAGATCGAGTCCACTGAAAATGGGACGTGATTCGGCATCGTACGAAAAATGCAGGTCACGAAAATGCACGGCACCGTCGAAGGCCGGGGCGGTTTTGGCACCCTTGCGGTCGATGATGTCGGGTTTTTCTTCCAGAATGTCGCTGATGCGTTCGGCCGAGGCCAGCGCCTTCGAAAGCCGGCCGGCGTACTTGGCATATTCGCGCACCGGACGCATGGAGTTCTTCAGGTATGAAATGAACACCAGCAGATCGCCGGCGGTGAGCGCACCGGCCAGCACCTGCAGGGCGCCCTGCCACAGCACCAGGGCGGTGGCCACCGCCACCAGCAGGTCGATCGAGCGCTCCAGCCCGGCGGCCAGCCGCTTGGTGTTCATGTCGGCATGGGCGGCCTGGCCGTCGTTGCCGTGAAAGAGCCGCGAGAAGCTGTCTTCCAGCACCAGCGACTGCACGGTGCGGATGGCCGACATCGATTCCGACGCCGTGGCGGCCAGCGAGCCTTCGCGGGTGCGCTGGCGGCGGCTGGCCTCGTGAATCAGTTTGCTGCTGCGTTTGGCCGAGAACCACATCACCGGCAGCGGAATCAGCGACAGCAGCGCCAGCCGCCAGTTCAGCATGAACATCACGGCAAACATGCCCACCAGGATGAACACGTTGGCCAGCATCGGCAGCAGGGCCGACACGGTCACTTCACGCAGCTGGCCTACGTCGTTGACCAGGCGCAGGGCCAGATCACCACTGCGCTGACGCTGGTGAAAGGCCAGTGACAGCCGCAGCAGCCGGTTGTAGAGCACATTGCGCACGCGGCTCAGCACCACGTTGCCGATGCGCGCAAAGCCCACCGTCGAGAGAAAACCGGCCAGCGCCCGCAGCGCGGCAAACACCACCACCGATATGCCGGCCAGCACGATGACGCCCATGATGCCTAGTTCCGCCACCATGCCGGCCACCCAGCCGGCAGCGGCCGGTGCCTCGTGCGAGCCGGTCTTGCCGCCCAGCACGTGGTCGATCACGAAGGCCAGTGGCCAGGGTTCGGCCACACGCATCAGTGTGCTGAGCAGCAGGGCGGTGAGGGAACCGGCCAGCAGCGGCCCCTGGCCCTTCATGAAGGGCCGGAAGCGCCTGAGCACGCGGCGGATGGGATGTCGGGAGGCGGCTTTGTTGTCCTGGGGCACGGCGATGGCAGGGTGAATGGATGGAAACGCCGGCCACGGGGCCGGCAGGGAGGGTTGGGGCATCCGGCCCGGATCAGGCCGCCCGCTCAGACGTGGCCGTGGCGTCGGCAATGTCCAGCAGTCTGGCGGTGACGGCGTCCCAGCTGTGCTCGGCCAGCACGCGGGCGCGGCCCCGCTGGCCCATGGCCCGGCGTTCGGACGGATTTTCCAGCAGGCGGGCCATGGCGGCGGCAAAGGCGTCCGGATCGCCGGGGGGCACCAGCAGGCCATCGACACCGTCGAGCACCACGGTATCGAGGTGGCCCACGCGGGTGGTCACCACCGGCAGTTCGGCGGCCAGATACTCGTAGATCTTGAGCGGCGAGAAATAGAAGTTCTGCTGCTGTGGATACGGGGCGGTGGCGATGTCCATGCGGGCCAGCAGGGCAGGTACCTCGCGGGCCTGCACGGCGCCGGTGAACTCGCAGTGACCCAGCAGCCCCTGCGCGGTGAGGGCCGATTCCATGTTCACGCGCTCCGGACCATCGCCCACCACCAGCAGCCGTGTGCGGGGGTGCTGGCGGTGCAGGCGGGCAAAGGCGTCCACCAGCATCGGCAGGCCATGCCAGGGCTTGAGCGTGCCCAGAAAGCCGATGACGGTTTCATCCTGGCCGGCGGCGGCCTGAGCGTGGCGGGCCTGACGGCGGGCCGCGCTGTCGTCGTACGGGGCCGGATCCACGCCATTGGCCACCACGTGCACGCGTCCGCGCGTGCCGGGCCAGGTGTGCAGATAATCGGCCACGCCCGGCGATACGGCTACCAGGGCACTGGCCCGCGAGAAGGCGGAGGCGGCGATGGCCTGTGCCTTGGTTTCGAGCACCAGTCCGCGGTGGGTGCGCTGTTCCTCGATCAGCGGGGCATTGACTTCCAGCACGCCGGGAATGTGCTGGACGCGTGCCCAGCGCATGCCCACGTCACTCCACAGCGAATAGCGTTCGTAGACGAGGTCGAAGGGGCCGTGCTCATAGAGCAGCGCCGCAATGCGGGGATGGGACTGCAGGGCGGCGTGGGCGCGCCTTTCCGGATCGCCGTGCGGCAGCTCGGGCAGCTGCACGCAGACCGTGCCCTCCAGCCCCAGGGGTATCGGGCCGTCGAAACGGGTGGCAAACAGTGTGACGCGGTGGCCGGCCTTCAGGGCGGCGCGTACCACGGACTGGACGTGAATCGAGGCACCCTTGGTGCCGAAGACCGGAATGCCGGCATCGGTGCAGAGATAGGCGATGTGTTTCATGAACGCTCCGGGCTGGACGGGGGGTGATCGGCCACGCTCTGCACGCTCTGCGCAAACAGGGCGCGCAGCTGGCCGGTGTTGTGGTGAACGTCGTATTCGCGCTCGACGAGGGCGCGGGCGGCGTCGGCCATCTGCCGGGCCCTGGCCGGGTTGGCCAGCAGCGTGGCGATGGCGTCGGCCAGGGCCGGGGCATCCTTCGGGGGGACGCACAGGCCGGTGATCTGGTCGCGAACCAGTTCGGGGATGCCCACCACGCGGGTGGATACACAGGGGGCGCCGAGGGCCATGGCTTCCACCAGAATGGTGGGCAGACCGTCGCGGTCGCCGCCCTCGCTGATGATGCAGGGGGCCACCAGCATGGCGGATTCGCGCAGCAGCGTGGTGATCTGCGGCAGCGTGCGCACGCCGGCCAGATGGACCCGGTCGTGCAGCCGGTGAGTGTCGACCAGCTGCTGCAGGATGGGGCGCATGGGGCCATCGCCCACGAGGGTGCACCGGCAGTCCACCCCCTGGTCGCGCAGCAGGGCCATGGCCTGAACCAGCCACGGAAAGCCCTTTTTCTCGACCAGCCGGCCCACGGCCAGCACGTGATGCGGGCGGTTGACCGGGGGCTGGTACTCGAAGGCGGTCAGGTCCAGCCCGTTGTAGATGCGGTGCGAGCGGGCCGGATCGGCGTGGAAGTGGGTGCGCAGGTACTGCAGGTTGTAGTCCGACACCGTGACGGTGAAGGCAGCATCGCGGATTTTCAGGTCGAGCTGCACCGGCTCTTCGTACTGGTGGTAGATGTCCTTGGCGTGCGCGGTGAAGCTGTAGTGGATCCCGGCAAAGGCGGCGGCCAGCCGGGCCACGGTGGCGGCCTGCGTGCCGAAGTGGGCGTGCAGGTGCTTCAGGCCCGCCGCCCGGGCCTTCATGGCGAGGATCAGTGCCTGGCCCACGGTGACCCAGTCGTGGTCATCGGCCAGATGAGCCAGCCGGCGGAATTCCGGCAGCGCCTTGCGGGCCTGCACGATGAGCTGCCAGTACAGTTCGGTCTCGTGGAACTGGTGACGGATGCGGCGCACCGGTGCGCGTACGCGTGAGATGGCTTCCTGGAAGTGGGTTTCGCTGACGGGGCCGAGCGCGAAGATCTCGACCTGCACCCCGGCCTTTTCGAGGGCGAGGATTTCATTGACCACGAAGGTCTCGGAAAAACGGGGGTAACGCTTCAGGACATAGCCAACGGCAAGCGGTGCGTTCGGGGCGGACATGGAGGGTTCCTGGGAAAAGGTGTCGATGGCGGAGGTATTTGCTGGCCATCGGAAGGGGCGTGAGCAGACGAGGGGTTCAGGGGCCGGGTGGTGCACCGTCCGGAGGGGCCGGATTGTCCGGTGATGCCTGCAGCAGGCCGGCCGCAAGGGTGGCAACCCGCTGCAGGCCGGAAAAGTCGAGCACCTCGCGCGCGCGCGGCCGGGGGGATGGCGAGGCGGCGCCGGCCAGCCAGGCGCCCACCCGTTCGGGGCTGAGTTCGTCGGGGTGCAGGCAGTGCACGAGGCCAAGATCCGCCAGCCGGCGGGCACGCAGCCACTGTTCCTCGCGCGGCACCACGCGGGGGACCAGCAGGGTGTTCTTTTCCAGCGCCAGCACTTCCATCGTGCTGTTGTAGCCGGCCATGGCCACCACGGCGCTGGCGGCACGAATCAGCGCCAGCGGTTCGGACGAGAACGACAGCAGCTGCAGTTCGGGACGGTGCTCCACCAGGGCCTGCAGCCGGGCACGGGCTGCAGGCGGCATCATCGAACCGGTGAGAATGATGCCCCGCCAGCCCGCGGGCAGCGGCGCACGGGCAAAGGCCTCGGCCACGGCCAGGCCGTCCTGGCCGCCGCCCATCATGCAGAGCGCATAGGGGGGCTCGTGGGTGGCGAGGACGCTGCCGGCCGTCCCGGGTGATGTGGTACCTTCCGTACGGCCTTCCTGGCGCAGGCTGGCATCGAGGTAGCCCACCGGCGTGACCTGCACGCCGTGCAGGTGGTTCAGCCCGTAGGCGGCAACGGTATCGTAGAGGCGCGTGTCGCCGTAGATCCAGATGGCGTCGAACCACTGTTCCAGGGCGCTGGCATTCTGCTGCTTCTCCCACTGGCGGGCCACCACGTCGGGGGTATCGATGATGTCGCGCAGCCCCAGCACGATGCGGGTGCCACGGGCGCGCAGCACGGGCAGCACGGAGTCCAGCTCGGCCAGGGCGCCGCGCGGCACGTTGTCGACGATGAACAGCCCGGGCGTAAAGGCGGTGAGGGCGGCCAGAATGGTCTGGGCGCGCAGGTCGACCAGTTCCTGCAGCGGCAGGCCCAGCGCACGCGGGCGGTAGCTGCCATCGGGCTGTTTCTGGTAGGCCGGCAGGGTGATGCTGTCGATTCCCCTGGGCAGCGGAAATGCGCCTGATTCGCGAATGCCCGAGACCAGCAGCACGTCGGCCGACAGCGGTGGCTGGATCAGCGTCTGGGCCAGCAGGGTGTTGCGGCGGATGTGGCCCAGTCCCATGGTGTCATGGGAGTACAGTGCAATGCGCGGGACTGTGCGGGTAACGGCGAATGGGGGCATCTTGTGTGCAGGAGGTTGTGCGGGGAAGGATTCCCGCCCGGGGGCAAGGGGCTGTGCGCCAGCGGCTGCATGCCGGGCGGCGCGGCCCGTGCTCCACGGGTTTCCCTGCATTGTCGCCCATCTGGCATGAACCGGATTTGACAGACCGGTTCATGATTCGTTCAGACAGGGTTGTTTAGGATGCTGTTCATGATCCCCGTGGGTGTTTGCATGTACAAGTGGATTTTTCCCCCCGTTGCCGCCGTCTTGCTGGCCGTGTCCGTGGTTGCCGTGGCTGCGCAGCACGACGACGTGCGCAAGGCCGTGACGGCGGGGCGTTTTCGTCCGCTGGCCGACATCCTGGAAATGGTCCAGAAAAAATACAGCGGCAATGTGCTCGATGTGGAACTGGACCGTGATGAGGCGGGCCGTCATATTTATGAGGTGAAACTGCTGGACGCCAATGGCCGCCGGCGCGAAATTCATATCGACGCCGTGTCCGGCCAGGAAGTGCGTCGTGACAGCAGTGGCAGTGTGAGCAGCCTGCCCGAGATGCTGCGCCGTGTGCTGGCACGCTACCCGGGGCTGGTGGTGGACGTGGATCTGGAACGCGGCCGCCAGGGGCGCGAGGTGTACCAGGTGCGAATCCGCCAGGCCGATGGTCTGGTGCGCGGCGTGTTCGTCGACGCCGCTTCGGGCGAGCTGCTCTCCGACATGGGCAGCATGAATCCCGGCAACGACATGAAACCGCTGCCCGAACTGCTCGATGTCGTGCTGCAGCGCTACCCGGGCACGGTGCTGGAGGCCGAACTGAAATACGACCGGGACACGCGGCCCGTCTATGAGGTCGATCTGCGCCTGCTCAACGACACGCTGATCGAGGTGACGCTTGATCCGGTGACGGGACGGGTGCTCGACGAAGAGGAAATCGAGGTGCGCTGATGCGGGTACTGATCGTTGAAGATGACCGTGAGCTGGCCGAAAGCCTGGCCCGCGTGCTGGACGAGTCCGGCATGGTGGCCGAAATTGCCACCAATGGTCGCGAGGCCGATTTTCTCGGCTGCACCGAAAAATACGATGCAGCCGTGCTCGATCTCGGCCTGCCCGAGCTGGACGGCGTGTCGGTGCTGCAGCACTGGCGCGAGCAGGGGCGCCGTTTTCCGGTGCTGATCCTCACCGGGCGCGGTCGCTGGAGTGACAAGCTGTCGGGCTTTGGTGCCGGTGCCGACGACTACCTCACCAAGCCCTTCATGCACGAGGAGGTGGTGCTGCGGCTGCGCGCGCTGATGCGTCGCGCCTATGGCCATGCCGAGCCCGTGCTGCAGGTGGGGCCGCTGTCGTACGACACGCATCAGGGCCGTTTTTCCATGGATGGCAGGCGCCTGAGCTTCACGGCCCAGGAAGAGCGCATCCTGGCCTACCTGATGCACCAGCCCGGCGTGGTGCTGAGCCGTACCGACATTTCCGAACACGTGTATGCGCGTGACTCCGATCCCGACTCCAACGCCATCGACGTGCTGATCAGCCGCATTCGCCGCAAGCTCGGCGCCCCGATGATCCGCACCGTGCGGGGCCGCGGATTTGCCCTGGTTCTGCCCGACGAGGACGCCGATGAGGACGCCCTGTCGCAGGATGAGCCGACATGACCCTGCCGCCCATGGGCCTGGCCCAGCGCCTGATGCTGCTGGGGATGCTGGCCGTCGTGCTGTCCACCACGGTGGGCGGGCTGCTGCTGCGCGAGCAGCTGCATGCCGTCATCCTGCGGGGCATGGCCGGATCGCTGGGCGAGCGGGCCGACCGCATTGCGGCCGGCATGCGTCTCGACCGCGACGGCACGCCCTCGCTCGATCACCGGCTGGTCAACGACGAATTCCGTTTCGTCTTTTCCGGGTGGTACTGGCAGCTGGAAGAGGGCGGGACGGTGCACCGCTCCCGTTCGCTCTGGGACAGCCGGCTGGAAACGCCCACCGACCGGCACGTCCCCGGTTCCGACGTGCTGCTGCTCACCCACGGACCGCGTGACGAGCTGCTCTATGGCCTGGTGCGGCCCCTGAGCATCCAGGGCCACGATTACCGGCTGTTCGTCTACGGGCCGGCCGGCCCCTCGCGCAAGGACATGGTGTTCATCGACCGGTTTCTGGTGGTGATGCTGGGCGGCCTGGCAGCAGCGCTGCTGGCGGGCATGTATTTTCAGGTGCGCCTGGGCCTGCGTCCGCTGCGCCGGCTGCACGACCGCCTGCAGGGCATCCACGCGGGCGAGCACGACCGGGTGGGGGCGGGCTATGGCCCCGATCTCGACCCGCTGGCAGCCGAAGTGGATGAAGTGCTCGAACGCAATGCGCGCATCGTGACGCGTGCGCGGGGCAACGCGGCCGATCTCAGCCATGCGCTGAAAAAGCCGCTGGCACTGCTCAATGCCCAGTCGCGCGATGGCTCGCTCGTGGCGGCCAGCGTGCAGAAGCAGGTCGAGACGATGAACCGGATGATCGAGCGTCATCTGGCCCGGGCAGGCAGTGGCGCAGGGGACGTGCGGCGCATCGATGTGGGCGAGTGCCTGAAAGGACTGCTCGGGCTGATGAAAATGCTGCACGCCTCGCGCAGCCTCGACTGGCGGCTGGACTTGCCGGGCGCGGTGCACTGGCGCGGTGAAAGCACCGACCTGGAAGAAATGCTGGGCAACCTGCTGGACAACGCCGGCAAATGGGCCCGCAGCCAGGTATGGGTGACGCTGCAGGTGTTCCGTCAGGCCACGAATGAACAGGAAGGCATGGCCTCACGTACCGGATTCGTGGCGATCTGCATCGACGACGATGGCGAAGGCCTCGACGACGATGAAATCGCCCGGGCCCGCCGGCGGGGCGAGCGCTTCGACGAAAGCACCGAGGGCAGCGGTCTGGGCCTGGCCATTGCCTCCGACATTGCCGAAACCTACGGGGGACGGCTGGATCTGGGCAGAAGCCCGCTGGGTGGACTGCAGGTGATGCTGCGTCTGCCCCGGTGAAAACGCGGTACCGGCGGATAAACGGGTTGCGCCCGGCTGAACGGGTCATGGACGAACGGGTGCATGACATGCGTAACCGGGCTGCATGCGGCCGGATCCGTTTTCCGGCGCGCACCGGACATGCATTGCTGGCCGGGCTGGTTTTTCCGGTCATTGACTCCTTCTTCAGAAACAGGAAAACAAAATGAACATCGTCATCGTTGGGTCTGGCTACGTGGGTCTGGTCACAGGTGCCTGCCTGGCAGAAAAGGGTCAGCACGTGACCTGTGTGGACATCAGCGAAAGCCGCATCGCAGGACTGAAGCGCGGCGTGGTGCCCATTTATGAACCGGGGCTGGACGAGATCATCGACCGCAATGCAAAGGTCGGCCGTCTCGAATTCACCACCTCGCTGCCCGACGCCATGAAAAAGGCGCAGGTCTACTGCATTGCCGTGGGCACGCCACCGGACGAGGACGGTTCGGCCGACCTGTCGCACGTGCTGGCCGTGGCCCGCGAGATCGGCCAGCACATGACCGAACGGTCGGTGATCATCAACAAGTCGACGGTGCCGGTGGGCACGGCCGACAGGGTGCGCGCCGCCGTGGATGCCGAGCTGGCCAGACGCGGCGTGCAGATCGAATTCGACGTGGTGTCCAACCCCGAGTTTCTGAAGGAAGGCGTGGCCATCAGGGATTTCATGGAGCCGGACCGCATCGTGCTGGGCGTGGAATCCGATCACGCACGCCAGAAGATGGATGAACTGTACGCCCCCTTTGCGCAGGAAGGGGCGCGCATCATCCACATGCGGGTACGTGACGCCGAAATGACCAAATACGCTGCCAACGCCATGCTGGCCACCCGCATCTCGTTCATGAACGAGATTGCCGGCCTGTGCGAGCGCCTGGGGGTGGACGTGGAAAGCGTGCGCGAGGGCATCAGTGCCGACCCGCGCATCGGCACCCGCTTCATCCGTCCGGGTGCAGGCTATGGTGGTTCATGCCTGCCCAAGGACGTGCGCGCACTGGCGCGCATGGCGCATTCGGCCGGCTTCGACCCGGTGCTGCTGTCGGCCGTGGAGCATCGCAACGACCAGCAGAAGAGCCGCCTGTACGAAATGGTGAGCAGCGAACTGGGTGACGACCTGCGTGGCAAGACGGTGGCCGTATGGGGGCTGGCGTTCAAGCCGGGGACCGACGACATGCGCGAGGCGCCCAGCATCACGCTGGTGGAATCGCTGCTGAAGGCCGGTGCCCTCGTGCGGGCCTATGACCCCGAGGCCACCGAAACGGCACGCCGCGCCATGCCGCAGGATCCGCAGGCCGAAGGCACGCTGCGCTTCATGACCGAACAGTATGAGGCTGTGGAGGGTGCCGATGCGCTGGTGCTGGTGACCGAGTGGCCGCAGTTCCGCGCGCCGGATTTTGCGCGCCTGCGCACGCAGATGCGCTACCCGGTGGTGATCGACGGCCGCAACCAGTACCAGCCGGACGAAGTGCGGGAGATGGGGTTCCGCTACCAGAGCGTGGGCCGGCCGTGAGTGGCGGCCCCGCCGTGGCCGGCATGGCCGTAGCAGACATGGCCGTGGCAGATAGGGCCGTGGCAGATAGGGCCGTGGCAGATAGGGCCGGGACAGACATGGCTGCGTGAGGCGCCACCGTCTCTGGCCGGAAAGCCGGTGACCGGTCGTTGGCCGGGCGGTGGCGTCAGGACACCTTGCCCCGTGCCGCAGGCGGGTTGTGCCGGCGGTAGTCCAGAATGCCCCGCGCGATGGCGCGGGCCAGGCGATCCTGGTAGGCAGGGTCGCGCAGGCGCCTTTCCTCGTCGGGGTTGCTGATGAAGGCGGTTTCCACCAGCACCGACGGCACGTCCGGCGAGCGCAGCACCGCAAAATTGGCCTGTTCCACCTGACCGCGGTGCAGCTTGCCGATCTGGCCCAGCTCGTTGAGCATGCGGCCGGCCAGCACCTTGCTGTCGCGGATCTGTGCGGTGGTGTAGAGATCCATCAGCAGGCTGGCGGTTTCCGGCATGCTGGTGGTGCGGATGTTCACCCCGCCGATCAGGTCGGCCTTGTTCTCGTTGCGGGCCAGCCATTTGGCGCCCACACTGGTGGCCCCATGGCTCGACAGCACGAACACGGATGAACCACTGGCATCGGGCTTGACGAAGGCGTCGGCGTGGATGGACACGAACAGGTCGGCGCGCACGCCCCGTGCCTTGTTCACGCGCTTGACCAGCGGCACATAGTAGTCGTCGTCGCGCGTCATGATCACGCGCAGGTTCTCTTCCTTCGCCAGCAGCTTGCGCACCCGGTGCGCCACGGCCAGCACCACGTCTTTCTCGTGCGTGCCCTTCGGGCCGGTGGCACCGGGATCCTCGCCGCCATGACCGGGGTCCAGCGCCACGGTGAAGATGCGGGCCACCTCTTCCTGCGCCGGCTGGCGGCCGCCAGTGGCGGGCGCCGATGACGGGGAGCCGCCTTTCTGCCCGTTGCGGCGCTGGCCGCCGCGGGCATCGGCGTGCTGGCGTGCCTCGGGCGCAGACCTGCCCGGGGCTCCGCCCTTGCCCTGGGCGCTGCCTTCCTTCTGCGCCTCGGCGGCCGAGGCGATCAGCTGGTCGAGCGTGTCGTCGGCATGCTTCGGATAGAAGTCCAGCACCAGCCGGTGCTGGTAGTTGCCCGTGGGCTTGAGCGTGAACACCTGCGGCGCCACCGGCTGCTTCAGGTCGAAGACGATGCGCAGGGTTTCGGGGTTGAACTGGCCGATGCGCACCTGCCGCACGAACGGATCCTGCGTGCTGATGCGCGACAGCAGCTCGCGCACCTTCGATTCGACCTGCAGCCCCTCCAGATCGAGAATGACCCGGTTGGGGTTGTCGATCAGCCGGGCACGGAAGGGGATGGCCTGGGTCAGCTCGAAGGTGACCCGGGTGTACTCGCGCGACGGCCACATGCGCACGGCCGCAATGCCGTGACGGGTGTCGGTTCTGCCGGATACGCCGGATGGCGTGGTGCTGTTGAGTGCCGTGCGCTGCAGGGGAGTCTGGGCGGCATGGCTTGTGCTGCCGGATGAGGCGGATTTCCCGCTGGATGAGGCAGGTTTTTTGCCGGATAGAGCGGATTTGCTACTGGATGAGGTTGATCTGGCGGCAGATGACGTGGTTTTGCCGTGGGGTGCAGCCGTTTTGCTGCCGCCCGATGCGGCAGTGCGGCCCGACGAAACGCTTCTGCCTCCCGTCGATGCGGCGGCCGTGCGCATGCCGGTGCTGCCCTGGGCACTGCCCGGGCGCTTCGAGGGGTGGCTGACCCGGATGGGCGCCGAGGCCTCGACGGCGCGCAGGGGCAGCAGCAGCGGTGTCGCCAGGCCCAGCGTCAGCAGGCGTCGGCGGCTGCGAGGTGTTTGGCGAGCGTCGTCAGACATGTTGCTCCGGCTGCGCTGTGCGCATGGGCCTCCAGTTGGCGCGCCTCGACATCGTCGGTGAGCGCGAGTCTCAGATCCAGATCGGCACCGGGCAGGGCACCTTCGGCCTGCTCCGGCCACTCCACCAGCATCAGCCCCGCACCGGCAAAGATGTCGTCGAAGCCGGCGTCGAACCACTGGTCTGGCGAAGAGAACCTATATAAATCAAAGTGGTAGATGTTGAACTTCGGTAGATTATAAGATTCGAGCAGGGGGTAGGTGGGGCTCTTGATACGCCCTTTTACGCCCAGCGCACGCAGCAGGGCCCGGGCCAGCGTGGTCTTGCCGGCGCCCAGATCCCCCCGCAGGGTGATCAAAAAGGCTTGTTTGCCAAGGTCTTGCGTGGACAGGGCGGCAGCCAGGGCCTCGGCCCAGTGTCCGGTTTGCCGTTCGTCGGCCAGATGAAAGTGTTGCAAGGTTGTTTCCGCAGCTGTTGGTTTTTCGCCCTTATTCTGGCAAAAACGACAGGGATGATGTTCATGCGTGTTACGGGGCTGTCCCGTCTGCCCCGAAGGCGTGATGTGCGGCTGAACACGCCACGACGTGCGCAGGAAGTCACTGCGTGGTGGCCGCCCGTCCGGTTCGGGCCGGACAGGCACCCTGATGCGTGCTATGGGTGCTTCGTCACCGCGCTGGCCCTGTCCATGTGCCGACAAGGCGCCACGCAGGCAAGGCTGGCCCCGACCATGTGCAGGAAGGGGGCTGGCTATTTTCGGGCAGATCGAGGGAAGCTGTGAAGCAGGGGAAGCCGTGAAGACTGACGAAACCGATGGACAGCAGGCAGATGGGGCAGATACCGCCGCCGGCAGGGCGGTGGCCGTGACCCCGGGTACGACGGCCGCGACCCAGAGCACGACGGCCGCCACCCAGGGTGCGACGGCCGCCACCGCCGCACTGCTGGACGATGCACAGACGCAGATACGCCAGTTCTGCGATGCCCTGTGGCTGGAGGACGGCCTGTCCAAGAACACGCTGGAAGCCTACCGGCGCGACCTGCTGCAGCTGGCGCGCTGGCTGGCCGTGCCGGCACGGGGTGTGGCGCTGGTGGCGGCTTCGGAGGCCGACCTGCTGGCCTGGCTGGCGGCCCAGCACGGGCAGGGCAAGCCCAGTTCGGCCAACCGGCGGCTGACGGTGTACCGGCGCTTCTACCGCTACCTGCTGCGGGGCGGGGTGCGCCAGGACGATCCCACCCTGCGCATCCAGGCCATGAAGCAGCCGGGACGCTTTCCGGACACACTGTCGGAAGCCCAGGTGGAGGCGCTGCTGGCGGCCCCCGATGTCGAAACGGTGCTGGGGCTGCGCGACCGCACGATGCTGGAAGTGCTGTACGCCACGGGCCTGCGGGTGTCCGAGCTGGTGGCCCTGCGGATGGCCGAGGTGTCGATGGTCGACAGCCTGGTGCGCATCGTGGGCAAGGGCGACAAGGAACGGCTGGTGCCGCTGGGCGAGGAGGCGCGTGCCTGGCTGGTGCGCTACCTGCAGGAATCGCGGCCGCGGCTGCTGGGCGCGCATCAGGCCGATGCAGTGTTCGTCACGCAGCGGGGAGCGGGCATGACACGCCAGATGTTCTGGGTGCTGATCAAGCGCCATGCGCTGAAGGCGGGCATTGCCGCGCACCTGTCGCCCCACACGCTGCGCCACGCCTTTGCCACGCACCTGCTCAACCATGGTGCCGACCTGCGGGTGGTGCAGGTGCTGCTGGGGCATGCCGATATTTCCACCACGCAGATCTATACGCACGTGGCCCGCGCCCGGCTCAAGACGCTGCATGCGCAGCATCATCCGCGGGGGTGAGTGCGCGCATAACATGCGCTGGAGCATTCCGGTAATATTGAAACATCATTTTTCTGGATGATCGATCATGGCGTCGTTGCCCGTACAAATCCTGGTCCTGCTGGTGGCCTATCTGATTGGTTCGGTGTCGTTCGGGGTGGTGGTCAGCCGCCTGATGGGGCTGGCCGACCCGCATTCCTACGGCTCGGGCAACCCGGGGGCCACCAACGTGTTGCGTACCGGGAACAAAAAGGCGGCGCTGTTCACGCTGCTGGGCGACGTGGGCAAGGGTGTGGTGGCGGTGCTGCTGGCCAAATGGCTGGCCCCGTCACTGGGGCTGTCGCCGCTGCTGGTCATGCTGGTTGGGCTGGCCGCCTTCATCGGCCACCTGTATCCGGTGTTCCATGGCTTCAAGGGCGGCAAGGGCGTGGCCACTGCCGGCGGGGTGCTGCTGGCCATGAACCCGCTGCATGGGCTGGCCGTGCTGGCCACCTGGCTGGCCGTGGCCTTCGTCACCCGCTATTCGTCACTGGCGGCCATCGTGGCGGCGCTGATGGCGCCCATCTACTGGCAGCTGTTCTACGGCATCGACGCCCGCGCCTTGGTGGTGCTGCTGATTGCCGCGCTGCTGATCTGGCGCCACCGCGAGAACATCAACCGGCTGCTGACGGGCAAGGAATCGAAGATTGGCGGCGGCAGGAAGGCCGCGCCGAAGGTCAAATACCCGCCGCCGCGGGTGGGGGGGCACTGAGCGTCACGCCGCCGGCAGTTCCTCCAGCGGCCAGCGGGGCCGGACATCGAAGTGCAGTGCTTCGCCGGCAGGCAGGGGGCTGGCGGCGGCCAGCCGGCGGGCACCGGCGTAGGCGATCATCGCGCCGTTGTCGGTGCACAGTGCCAGTGGCGGGAAGTGGATCTGCAGCGGCCCCCGGCGTTTAGGCCATCGCTTCACGGCGTCGGCCAGCTTGGCACGCAGGCGGTGGTTGGCACTGACCCCGCCCGAAATCACCAGCCGGTTCAGTCCGGTCTGCTCCAGTGCCTTCAGCGACTTGCCCACCAGCACATCGGTGATGGCCTCTTCCACCTCGCGGGCCAGCCAGGGGCGGTGTTCGGTGGGCAGCCCCTTCTTCACCTGCGTGAGCACGGCCGTCTTCAGGCCGCTGAAGCTGAAATCCAGATCGGGGCTTTTCAGTTTGGGGCGCGGCAGGCTGAAGACTGGTGCATCGGGCTGGTCCGGATTGGCCTGTGCAGCCAGTGCCGACAGGGCCAGCCCGCCGGGATAGCCCAGCTCCAGCAGCTTGGCGCTCTTGTCGAAGGCCTCGCCGGCGGCGTCGTCCACCGTCTCGCCCAGCAGCGTGTACTGGCCCAGACCATCGACCTGCAGCAGCTGGGTGTGTCCACCCGAGACCAGCAGTGCCACGAACGGGAAGGCCGGCGGATCATCCGACAGCAGCGGCGAGAGCAGGTGACCTTCGAGGTGGTGCACGCCGATGACGGGCCTGTTCAGCGAGAAGGCCAGTGCGGTGGCAACCGCCGCGCCGGTGAGCAGCGCGCCCGCCAGTCCGGGCCCCTGGGTGTAGGCAATGGCGTCGATGCTGTCGAGCGGCCGGCCGGCCTCGGCCATCACCTGTTCCAGCAGCGGCACGATGCGCTCGATATGGTCCCGCGAGGCCAGCTCGGGCACCACGCCGCCATAGCGGTTGTGCATGGCCACCTGGGAGTGCAGGGCCTGTGCCAGCAGGCCGTGGTCGGTGTCGTAGAGGGCGATTCCGGTTTCGTCGCAGGAGGTTTCGATGCCCAGTACCAGCATGGGGGACGCCTTTTCTGTTCAAATCAGCTGGTGCGATGATACGCGGGTTCGGCAGGGGGTAAGGCGGGTGGAAACGTGTGACGTGGTGGTGATCGGCGCCGGTGCGGCCGGGCTGTACTGTGCCGGGCTGCTGGGACAGCAGGGCAGGCAGGTGGTGGTGCTGGATCATGCCCGGCGCATCGGCGAGAAGATCCGCATTTCCGGCGGCGGGCGCTGCAACTTCACCAACCTCAATGGTGCGGACCCGGCCCGCTACCTGTGCACCGACCCGCGCTTCGTGCGCTACGCGCTGAAGGAACATCCACCCGAGCGTTTCATCGCGCGGGTGCGTCACGCGGGTATCGGCTTTCACGAAAAACACCTGGGGCAGCTGTTCTGCAACGACAGCAGCCAGCAGATCATCGACATGCTGCTGGCCGATTGCCGCCGCGGCGGCGTACAGATCCGCCATCCGGTGACGGTGACCGGCATGCAGCGGCTGGTGGTGCGTGAATCACAGGAGCCGGAGGAATCACGCCTGGCAGATCGTCCGTCCGCGACAGGGGCGCCTCCAGTGCCCGGCATCCGGGCCTTGCAGGACACGGACGCCGGACAGGCCCCCCGTTTCGAGATTCGTACTACGGCAGGTGTACTGCGTGCCCGCAGCCTCGTGATCGCCACGGGCGGGCTGTCGATTCCAGCCATCGGCGCCTCGGACTTTGCCTGGCAGCTGGCCACCGAGTGGGGCCTGCAGACCATCGCTCCCCGGCCGGGCCTCGTGCCGCTGACGATGACCTCTTCCGCCTGGCAGCCCTTTGCCGCGCTTTCTGGTGTGGCCCTGCCGGTGGATGTGTCGGTGACGGTCAGTCCACCGGGGCGTGCAAAGACCAGAAAACCGCAGTCTGTACGCTTCGGCGAAGACCTGCTGTTTACCCATCGTGGCCTGTCGGGGCCGGCATCGCTGCAGATTTCCAGCTACTGGCGCGCCGGCCAGCCGCTGTGGCTGAACCTGCTCCCCGGGATAGAACGGGCTGGCGAATGGCTGGTGGATCTGAAGCACGGGCGGCTGGCGGCTTCTCCCCTGTCCGAGGGAAAGCGGGGAGACGGGCAGCCCCATCGCCAGCAGCTGGGGACGATCCTGTCGACACTGCTGCCGGGCCGGCTGGCCCGTGCGTGGCTGGCCGGTGCCGCCACCCTGTCGGGAACGCAGTGGCCACCGCAACTGGCAGCCGCCCTGCAGGGATTGCGTGAGGACATGCGCCTGACCGACCTGCCCGATGCCCGGCTGCGCGAACTGGGGCAGGCGCTCAATGCCTGGCCGCTGGTGCCGGCCGGGACCGAGGGCTACCGCAAGGCCGAGGTGACGGTGGGCGGGCTGGCCACGGCAGAACTGGACCCCACCACGATGATGGCCCGGCGCATTCCAGGCTGTTACTGGATCGGCGAGGCCGTGGACGTGACCGGCTGGCTGGGTGGTTACAACTTCCAGTGGGCCTGGGCTTCGGCCTGGGTGGCTGCGCGGGCACTGGGCAACCATTGAGGCGCCCTTGATGATCAGACCCGGGGAAACTTCTGCCTGCTGTGCAGGACAGCAAGTCCAGACAGGCCCGGGGTGCTTCGCATGCCACAGAGCGATTCGTGGCCCGACGCGCCAGTGGCAGCCGACGGACGAACCCCGCCGGGCGACGGGATGCCGTCACTGCTTGGCAAGTGAACGGTGTCATGGCTATAATGCCGGACTGATCACAATAGCCCCCCACAACGTTTCAAGGAAGGTTTTTTCATGCCACTGGTCCGAGTCAAGGAAAACGAGCCGTTTGATGTTGCCCTGCGGCGCTTCAAGCGAACCATCGAGAAGACCGGGCTGCTCACCGAGCTGCGTGCGCGTGAGTTCTATGAAAAACCGACTGCAGAACGCAAGCGCAAGAAATCTGCTGCCGTGAAGCGCCACCACAAGCGCCTGCGCAGCCAGATGCTGCCCAAGAAAAAATACTGATCCCCCCGGGTCATCCCCCCGGTTCAGTCTTTTTTGACACAGGCTGCTGTGTGCCGGTGCATGTCCGTGAGGGCTGCGCTGGCGTATGGCAGCCGTGCCGTTCTCTGTCGTTTTCATATTCCTCACTGCACGGGTTCCTGAACAGCCCGTGGATAGCCCCATGAATGCAGCTGCTGATCTCAAAACGCGTATCGATGCCGACATGAAGGCGGCCATGCGGGCGCGCGAGAAGGTGCGTCTGGGTGCATTGCGGCTGCTGCTGGCCGCCATCAAGCAGAAGGAAGTCGATGAGCGCATCACGCTCGACGACACCCAGGTGCTTGCCATCATCGAGAAACTCTCCAAGCAGCGGCGAGACTCGATCGAGCAGTTCGAAAAGGCCGGCCGTACCGAACTGGCCGAACAGGAGCGCGCCGAACTGGCCGTGCTCGACACCTACCGTCCCGCCCAGGCCGACGAGGCGCAGATCAGCGCCGTCATCGAGGCCGCCATGGCAGAAACCGGCGCCACCGGCATGGCCGACATGGGCAAGGTGATGGCCATCGTCAAGGCCAGGCTGGCAGGCCAGGCCGATCTCGCTGCCGTGTCCGCCCGGGTCCGTGCCCGGCTGGCCGCCTGAGCGCGCCCGTCTGGCGCACACTCTTCGCCCCATGAAGGTTTGATCCCGCAATCGTTCATTCAGGAGCTGCTGACCCGCGTCGACATCGTCGATGTGGTGGGTCGGTCTGTCAAACTGAAGAAGGCGGGTGCCAATTACCAGGGGCTGTGTCCTTTTCACAACGAAAAGACGCCTTCCTTTTCCGTCTCGCCCACCAAGCAGTTTTACCACTGTTTCGGCTGCGGCGCCCATGGCTCGTCCATCAACTTCCTGATGGAGCACTTCGGCATGGGCTTCGTCGAGGCCGTGCACGAACTGGCCCGCGACGCCGGGCTGACCGTGCCCGAAGACAACTCCCGCGAGGGGCGTGATGCCGCCCAGCAGGCCAGTCAGCAGCTGGCGCTGTCGCAATGGATGGACCGGGCCGCCGCCTACTACCGCCTGCGGCTGAAGGAAACCCCGGCGGCCATCCAGTACCTGAAGGACCGGGGCGTGAGCGGCGAGACGGCCAAGCGCTTCGGGCTGGGCTATGCCCCGGCCGGCTGGCGCAACCTCGAGGGGGTGCTGCCCGACTATGCCGCGGAAGACGCCGAGCGGGCCGGGCTGGTGATTGCCGGTGACGAAGGCAGGCGCTACGACCGCTTCCGCGAGCGGGTGATGTTTCCCATCCGCAACCCGCGCGGGCAGATCATCGGCTTTGGTGGTCGCGTGATGGGGGCTGGTGAACCCAAGTACCTGAACTCCCCCGAAGGCCCGCTGTTTTCCAAGGGCCACGAACTCTACGGCCTGTACGAGGCGCGCGAGGGCATTCGCGAGACCGGCCGGGTGCTGGTGGTGGAAGGGTACATGGACGTGGTGATGCTGCACCAGTACGGCTGCACCTATGCCGTGGCCACGCTGGGTACGGCCACGACGGCCGTGCACATCACCAAGCTGCTGCGCCAGGCCGACCGCATCGTCTTTGCCTTCGACGGTGACAGCGCCGGTCGCCGTGCGGCATGGCGTGCGCTGGAGAACGCACTGCCGGTGCTGTCCGACACCAAGCAGCTGGATTTTCTGTTCCTGCCGCCCGAGCACGACCCCGACAGCTTCGTGCGCGAGGAAGGGCTGGAGGCTTTCGAGGCGCTGGTGCGCGATGCGCTGCCGCTGTCGTCCTTCCTGCTCAAGGAGCTGGCCAGCCGGGGCGACATCACCACCCCGGAGGGGCGTGCACGCATGCAGGCCGAGCTGAAGCCGCTGGTGCTGCAGATGCCCGACATTGCGCTGCGCACCCAGATTCTCGTGGACATGGCGGGCCGGCTCGGGCTGCACACCGAAGAACTGGCCTCCTATGTGGGCCTGCAGCTGGCACGTCCTGCCGCACCGTCGGGCCGCAGTGGCCAGGGGCGGAATTTCGGCGGCGCAGGGGGCCATGCGCGCGCCGGCAACGATTACGGTGCGCGCCAGGCTGGTCGGAGCGGTGCTTCGCGCAGCGATGGACGCTGGGGCGGTGCCGCCCAGGGGGCTGCTGGTCATGATGCTGGCCGCCGTGGGGGCTACGGTGATGGCAGCCGGGGGGCAGATGCCGCCGGCCGGGACCGGAACTTCGGCAGCAGGGCAGGTCGCGATGGCGGTTTCGCCGGTCGTTCCGGGTTTTCCGCTTCGGGGCCGGGGGGCGCCGGGGGCGGCCGTCTGCGCCCGACACCCACCACGCTGGTGCAGCGTGTCTGCCTGCTGCTGGCCTACTACCCGGCGCTGGCGCAGGAGCCGCTGGAAGACGAAAACCTGCTGCCGCAGCGCCTGCTGGACTGGCGGGCGCGGCTGGCCGGGCTGCCGGTGGGGGCGCACTTTGCCTCGGTGCTGGCCGGTGTGCGGGAAGAATCGCCCGCACAGGCCGCCTTCATCGAGCAGCTCGACGAGAAGGACGCGGGCGTGATGGCCAGCATGGGCTACGACGAAGCCCAGAAGGATTACTTCAATGCCCTGGACCGGCTGCGGCTGGACCAGGCCCGGCACGAACTGGTGCGGGCCGTCAGCCAGGGCCTTGATGAACCGGGGGTACGAACCCGATATGAGGAACTGACGGCTGTGATCAAGCGCTTATCCGAGCGGGGAGCGGGCTGATATGATTAGAGTTTCTTCATATTGGGGCAGGTCCGTGCCCGTTCGCAGGCATGGCGTGCAGGCCACGGGGCACACGCCGGCCTGCGGGGTGCTTCGCCGGTGCCTGCGCACGGCCCGCGGACCGGGCCGGCCGGGGCCCGGCATCGTGGGCGCAGGCCGGTATGCGGCTCCGCGGGCAGTACAGGCGGCCGAAGGCGTCTTCTTCGGTAACGGACAATGAACCTCACCCCGGCGGTGAGTCATCGAGGTTAGGGAGCAGGCGGGCAGCACGGTTTCCGGAAGATCCGGAACCGGCGGGCTGCCCGGAGGCTCGAACAGGCAAGGCGGAAATCAACGTGGCAAAAGACTCTGACAAAACTGCAACCCAGGAAGAAGTGACCGGCGCAGCCGCACCGGCCGCCGAGGGCGCCGAAGCCAAACCGGCGAAGAAGGCCAGGGCCGAAAAACCGGCCAAGAAGGCCGCCAGCAAGACCGTCAAGGCCGAGAAGGCCGAAAAGACCGACAAGGCCGCGAAGGCTGATGGCGCCGAGGCTTCCGACGGAGAGGAAAAGGCCGCAAAGCCGAAGGCCAGCCGTGCGAAGAAGGCCGATGGCACCAAAAAGCCGGCCAAAAAATCAGCCAGCAAGAAAAAGGCTGCGGCGAAGCCGGCGGCCGGCGGTGAACTGGATGATGATGACGGCTTCGAGGACGGTGGCGACTACGACGTGATCTCCACCGACGACGGCGACAGCGACGGTGACGATCTGGACGGCGTGGATGAAGGCGTGGACGAGGTGCCTGCCGCGCCGGCCAAGGGCCGCTCGCGCGACAAGCGCTCGAAGGAAAAGGCGCTCATCAAGGAAGCGCTGGCCAGCGTCAAGCAGGGCGTGACCGAAGAGGAAATGGAAGCGCGCCGCAGCCGTCTGCGCCAGCTGATCAAGCTGGGCAAGGAGCGGGGCTTCCTCACCTACGCCGAGATCAACGACCACCTGCCCGAGGGGCTGACCGAGGTCGAGGCCATCGACCAGATGATCGGCACCTTCAGTGACATGGGCATCTCGGTGTACGAGCAGGCACCCGACACCGACTCGCTGCTGCTCAACGACCGCACCGTCACCTCGTCGGACGACGACACCGAGGAGGAGGCCGAGGCCGCCCTGTCGTCGGTCGATTCCGAATTCGGCCGCACCACCGACCCGGTGCGCATGTACATGCGCGAGATGGGTTCGGTCGAGCTGCTCACCCGCGAAGGCGAAATCGTCATTGCCAAGAAGATCGAGGAAGGTCTGAAGGACATGATGCACGCCATCTCGGCCTGCCCGACCACCATTGCCGAGGTGCTGGAACAGGCCGAGAAGGTGCGCGAGGGCCAGCTGCGCGTGGACGAGATCGTCGATGGCCTGCTCGACCCCGAGGCCGACGAGGAAATGTCCTTCGGCCCGTCCCGTTCGGACAGCGACGATGACGACGAGGCCACGGTGGCCGCCATGAACAACGCCAAGCTCGAAGAGCTGAAGGAAGAGGCGCTGTCGCGCTTCGACCGCATCGGCGAGTTCTTCGAGGCCATGCGCCAGGCGCTGGAAAACGAGGGCTACAAGTCCGGGCCATACCTGGCCGCGCAGGAATCGGTGCAGAAGCAGCTGATGTCCATCCGCTTCACCGCCAAGGTGGTGGAAAAGCTGTGCGACATGCTGCGCGCGCAGGTGGACGAGGTGCGTACCGTCGAGCGCACCATTCTGGACATCTGCGTCAACCGCGTGGGCATGGACCGCGGCCACTTCATCCAGAGCTTCCCGGGCAACGAAACCAACCTGGCCTGGGTGGACAACGAGCTGGCCACCAGCCCGCGCTACGCCGACGTGCTGACCCGCAGCATCCCCGACATCCAGGATCTGCAGCAGAAGCTCATCGACCTGCAGGCCCGCGTGGTGCTGCCGCTGCCCGACCTGAAGGAGATCAACAAGCGGATGGCCATGGGCGAGATGAAGGCGCGCAAGGCCAAGCGGGAAATGACCGAGGCCAACCTGCGTCTGGTCATTTCCATTGCCAAGAAGTACACCAACCGCGGGCTGCAGTTCCTCGATCTCATCCAGGAAGGCAACGTGGGCCTGATGAAGGCCGTGGACAAGTTCGAGTTCCGCCGTGGCTTCAAGTTCTCCACCTACGCCACCTGGTGGATCCGTCAGGCCATCACCCGGTCCATCGCCGATCAGGCGCGCACCATCCGCATCCCGGTGCACATGATCGAAACTATCAACAAGATGAACCGCATCAGCCGGCAGATCCTGCAGGAAACCGGTGTCGAGCCCGATCCCGCCACCCTGGCCGAGAAGATGGACATGCCGGAAGAGAAGATCCGCAAGATCCTGAAGATCGCCAAGGAACCGATCTCGATGGAAACCCCGATCGGCGACGACGACGACTCGCACCTGGGCGACTTCATCGAGGACACCACCACGCTGGCGCCGTCCGACGCCGCGCTGCACGACTCGATGCGCGAGGTGGTCAAGGAAGTGCTGGATTCGCTCACCCCGCGCGAGGCCAAGGTGCTGCGCATGCGCTTCGGTGTGGAGATGAGTACCGACCACACGCTGGAAGAGGTGGGCAAGCAGTTCGACGTCACCCGCGAGCGCATCCGCCAGATCGAGGCCAAGGCGCTGCGCAAGCTGCGTCACCCCAGCCGGGCCGACAAGCTCAAGAGCTTCCTGGAAGGGCAGTGATGCCCGGGTGACATGGTCTTTGCGTGTCACGGGTTCATCGCCCCCGCGATACCCGGATACCAGACATGAGGCTTTCCTGAGTGGGTCGTGATGCATGGACGTGCCGTCCGTGCATCCACCGGCACGCAACGTGGAAGCGGGCAGGAGCTTGCTCCCAGCCTCCCCAACCCCCGCACATGAACCCCACACGGTTCGTTTGCGGGGGTTTTTTGTGTTCCGCCAGTGGAGAATCCCCCTCTTGGGTGCTCATGACCGGTGCCCATGACCGCGCTGGCAGTACCCTGAAACCATCGGGGATGCTGTGACCCTGCAGCCCTGTCCTGTAGCCACCCAAAGGGGGACGCGGGGACGAATGAGTCCAGGACACACGCCAGGCAACGCAGACGCACTCACCAGCCGGGTGTGACCATCAGTAGACACCCAGCCCCCGCTCGTCCAGAGAACGTTGCCGGGGCAGGGGCAGTGCCCCAGACTTGCCGCTGCATGACGTGCCATCGGGGCTGATCCCCGCTGTCACGGGCACCACGCCCGTGCAGCCCGGCGGAAAGCTCCCGCAGCGAACCAGGGGCAGCGCCCCCGGACCGGCACGTCGGCCTTTCGTTCAACTGAACTGGTCTGGAGAGCATGAAACCCTCGCAAGCCTCGGCAGGCTTCACGCTGCAGGAAATGCTGGTGGTGATGGCCATCACCGGCATCGTGGCCGCCGCCGCCATTCCCAGCTTTCGGGACTTTGCCATTCAGCGTTCGATCAACGCCCAGATCACCGACCTGACCTCGGCCATGCGCCTGGCCCGCTCCGAAGCGATCAAGCGGGGGCGGGAGGTGTCGATGTGTCCGACGCTCAAACCCGATGACGCCAAGCCGGGCTGCAACCGTTGGGGCTATGACTGGTCGACCGGTTACATCATCTTCGTCGGCAGCGTCAAAGGGAACGACCAGTACATCCGCATCCAGCAGGGCTATTCCAATGGCGGCACGATCAAGGCCGATGCCTGGGATGCCGTTCGTTTCCGCCCCAATGGCGTGCTGAAGGAGGGCGGGGCGCGCGTGTTCGAGTTCTACCCCAAACACGCGCAGAACGATCCTTCCCTCATGAAACTGAAGAAAAAGGTGTGCCTGAGTGACACGGGGGTGCTGGCGCAATGCTGAGAACGGAACTGCGGGCACACCCACAATCGGGTGTATGGAACCATGAAAAATCAGGCGCACGCATGTCCCCGGAACCTGATGTACGGGTAGGTGCGGTATCTGGTGCAGCGGTATGTCCGAAATCAGGCGTACGTATGCGCCCGAAACAGTCCGGCTCCGGCCTGATCGAGGTGCTGGTGGCGGTGGTGGTGCTGTCGGTGGGGCTGCTGTCCATGCTGTGGGCGCAGACCAAATCGATGGGCTATCAGCGTACGGCCGAGTTCCGCAACATGGCGGCCCAGATTGCGACCGAATATGCCGACCGCATGCGGGCCAATGTGGCAGGGGCCGACCATTACCTGTCCAGTTACAGGTATGACCCGACGCAGGGCTTTTCGCGCCCCAATTCCGGTGAGAAATGCCATACCGCCACCGAGGTGTGCAGTGCCGCCGAAATGGCCGAGTCGGATCAGTACGACCTGCGCGTGATGGCGCGCAACAGCATGCCCGGCGGTGATGTGCTGGTGACCCGTGGCCAGAACAGCGGGTATGACATCTGGGTGGTGTGGATCCAGCCGAATGTGCCGGGTCTGGACGATCCTGCCCTGTCGTCGGCGGTATTCTGTCCGGACGATCTGAAACGGGACAAACACAAGCCGCAATGTCTTCAGCTGGGGGTATCGCTGTGATGCAGAAACAAACCTGGATGGGGCAGGGCGAGCAGCCGATGGCCTGGCATCCGCCCCGGCGCCGCGCGCAGCAGGGGTTCTCGATGATCGAGATGCTGGTGGCCGTGGCCATCGGCCTGATGGTGACGGCCACCGTGCTGTACACCGTGAGTGGCTCGGGCATGTCGGGGCGCAAGCAGAACGTGCAGGCCTCCATTCATGATCAGGGGATTCTGGCACTGGTGCAGCTGGCCGACCACCTGCGCATGGCCGGCTTCTGGATGCCGTCCTCGGAGGTGATGCCCGAAGACGTGTCCATGGACCACGAGACTTCGCTGTTCGGCTGCCGCGGCGACTTTACCGATCCGTCCGCCCCCTGGAGCGCGCTGGCCTGCAGCAATGTGAACAAGGATGCCAGCGACACGCTGGCGCTGCGCTTCGAAGTGGCCCGGGGTGGGCGCAACTGGGACTGCCTGGGCAGCGTGGTCATCAGCGAGGAGATGGACCAGGCCGAGGATGCCAGGGCTGCCGCCAAAAAAACGCAACGGGTCAGGCACGGAGAAAAGGTCTCCAACGAGATCAATGAACGCATCTACGTGAAGACGCAGGGTACGGCCTCGGGCAATCCGGGCCTGTTCTGCCGTTCGAACATTCCGCCCACGCCCCAGCCGAACAAGCCGCCCAAAACGGAACAGCTGCTGGCCGACAACGTGGACCAGCTGCGCATTTTCTACGGGGTATCGCCCATCAATGGTGAGGCCCAGTCGACCAACGTGGCCTTCGATGCTCCGGCGCTGGCGGGCCGTACCGAGAAGTATGTGTCGGCCACCGACCTGGTGAAGGCCTGCCAGCCGGGCCAGATGGCGGCCAATTCGTGGTGTGCGGTGGACTCGGTGCGTCTGTGCCTGGTCATGCGCAGTGACAACAACGTCAACGAAGAGGCCCGCACGCCCTATGTGGATTGCGACGGCAAGGTGCAGTACTCGAATGACCGCCGGCTGCGGCAGGCGTTCACGATGACCGTGGCCCTGCGCAACAAGGTGGCAACGCAATGAGGTCCAGCGTGAAGACACAGGGACGGAAGGACATGGCTGCACGGAAAACCGCCACGCCGGTTCACGCCGGTGCGGCAGCGGCAGGGCAGGGGCCGCTGGGGGCGCTCAAACGCAGCCAGCAGGGCCTGGTGATGATGATGACGCTGATCCTGCTGGTGGTGATGGCCCTGGGTACGGCAGTGGCCGTGCGCCTGTCGCTGACCACCGACATGGTGGGCGCCAACCTGCGTGCGCGTACGCTGGCCTTCCAGGCGGCCGAGGCGGCACTGCGCTTCTGCGAACGGCAGGTCATCAACAATTTTGCCGGCACGCCAATGATCACGGCGCTCTCCTGGGACGAGTGGACCGACGAGAACCAGTGGAATGGCCCCGCGGGCCGCAGGCTGACGCCGCAGGAAATCAACGTGCCGGCGCAGATCAAGACCATGCCGCAGTGCCTGTTCCGCTACCTGACGATCGACGACTGGCGCCAGATCGCCCCGCCCAAACCGGGTACGGTGACGGCCGAGTCGCGTGGTTTCGATTCCGACCGCTTCCGGTTCGTGCGCATCACGGTGCGTGGTTACAGCCCGGATTATGTGCCGGCAAACAGTGGTGATCCCCAGACGGCCAAGGGTTCGGAAGTCCGTCTGCAATCGATGGTGAGAGTGATCCAATGAACGTGTTTCAGACACAGGGGCGCAGCCTGCGCCAGCAGGATGGGGAAGTGACGCGGGCCGTGGCCTGTGGCCGGGCGCCATGCTCCGGCGCGGACATGCCTCACACCGGCATCTTTGGTCCGTTCGAGGTGGAGGCCGTGAACAGCGCAGAGGCGCCGGTGCGTGCCGAGCCCATGCCGGCCGGCCTGATCCACCACACGGTGGCGCGGGCAGGGCGCGGTGTGCGGCATGCCGGTTTCACGCTGATCGAACTGCTGATTGCCATTGCCATCGTGGGCATTCTGTCGGCCGTGGCCATTCCGTCGTACTTCACCTACATCCAGCGCGCCAACCGGGCCGATGCCAAGGCCGTGCTGATGGACGCCACGCAGTTCATGCAGCGTTTCTATTCGCTGCACAACGGCTACAACCGCCAGCGTGATGGCCAGACGCCGGTGGAACTGCCCGATTCGCTGAAAAAATCGCCTCGCAACGGAGCGGCGCTCTATCACATCAGCCTGAGTCATGTGGATGCCACCAGCTATACGCTGCAGGCCAAGCCGGTGGACGGGAACGATCCCTGCGGCACGCTGACGCTCAACAGCACGGGGCAGCGCGGCATCGAGAACCGTCCGGCCAAGAGCGGCATGACGGCCGAGAGCTGCTGGCGGTAGGACACGGGCTGCCGGCCCGCCGGGCCGTGCAGCCAGATGCAGCGCCGGCAGTGGCTGCCGGGGCAGGGGCGGCGGAACCGGGGCTCCACGGGAGCATCGGCCTGCCGCCCGGTGTGTATCCGGAAGGTTTTTCCATCAGGCCAGTCAGGCCGGTCCGTTTTTGGGCAGACCGGACAGGGCCGGGAAATCCGCCCGGAAGGGAGTTTCAGAGATGAATCAGCAGGAATTGTCGCGCGGCCACTGGGCCGATGGTGCCTGGCGCAAGGCGCATGCCGGGCCGGCCGGGGAATCTCCCGGCACATTTGTCATGGACGTGGACGGTGAGGACGCAGGGCTGTGGATGCACGGCCTTTCGTCGTTTGATGATGCGCCGGAACTGGACGTGCTGTGGGGGCTGGCCGGGCAGCTGGAGGCCAGCGCCGAAGAACAGGCCGCATGGCACGACCTGAGTGGCGCGGACGAGCCGGACTGGCACTTCCATCTGGGTTTCGACGCACTGGACAGCTTTGCCGGCTTCGAGGGTTTCGACGATTCCGTGGATGGGCCTGATGGAGACGTCGTCTTCGGCCGGGACGAAACCGGGGCGCGTGCATGGGGGAATTCCGGCCATCCATCACCATCGGTTCGGGGGCCGGGAGCAGATGTCCTTCGGCCTGCCGTGGAGAGCGACGACGCCAGAATCATCACCGTACACGGGCACTGAACACACGGAACACGAAAGGACAGGGGGCTTCGGACCAGGGCGCACTGCCGGCCGAAGTGTCCATGAACGAACAGTCACAGATCCGTGAATGACCCGATACGGGCTCACGGACAACCAGACGAATACCGGGCATTGGGATATGAAGCACATTCAACAGAATGACGCAGGACAGCGGGTCGGGGGGCGGCCGGTGGTGCGCCGCGTTGCGCGGGCCGTGCAGGTGGCACTGGCACTGATGTCGTGTGCCGCAGCACCGGCCGTGCTGGCACAGGCCGCATCCGGTGGCGCCGCGAGTGGTTCGAAGCTGGCGCAGGAGTCACTGATCATCAAGCAGCTGCCGGTAGTGGAACCCAACCTGATGTTCACGCTGGATGACTCGGGGTCGATGGCGTTCAACTATCTGCCGGATACGGATCTGGAGAGCATCATCTTCGGATTCCACCCGGGGGAACCGAGCTTTTTTCCTGACCGCGAGCTGACCGACGATGACTATAACAACAAATATGTCCGGGTCTATTCGGTGTACTACGCGCAGGGTCTGCTGGCCACCAACGACAATAACGTGCTGGCCGCACGTCGCCGCTCGCCGCAGGTGAACACGCTGTACTACAACCCGGATGTGCAGTACAAACCCTGGGTGAACAAGGATGGTACGTCGATGGAGAACGCCAATCCGAAGGCGGTCATCTATCACATCGGCCATCCGCACAAGTCCATCCGTGACTGGCATACGCTGGACATCACCGGTACGCACAGCACGCTTGGTCAGGTCGACGGCGGCAAGGGCGTGCTCAAGAGCATGAAGATCCCGGTGTGTGTCGAGCCCACACTGGGAACCAACAGGAAAGGCAGGTACTGGAGCATTACGAGTAACTGGTATGCACAGGGCTGGTGCAAGCGTGATGACAGCATCACCGAAATTGCGCCCGCCACCTACTACCTGAAAAAGGATCCCAATTTCCAGCCACCCGGTGACTGGAAGCAGGACAGCGCGTCCAACTACCAGCGTGTGTCGATCAAGGACCACCAGAGCTTCGACCGGGCGCTGGCGCGGGAGGACTGTGCACTGAATGCCGCAAAAACGGGGCGCGTCTGCACACAGGCGCAGGAATACCAGAATTTTGCCAACTGGTTCCAGTATCACCGAACCCGCATGCATGTGGCCATCGCGGCCGTGGGCAATGCCTTCGTGAAGGCGCTGGGTGGTGACGTGCGGGTGGGCTATGGGGCCATCAACAACTCGGAAGGTAACGAGTTTTCGGGGCTGGTCGGCAAGGATATCGATGGCAAGAACATGCCCATCATCGAACGGGGCGTGCGCCGCTTCGAGGGCAAGGACCGGGAAGATTTTCTGGCCTGGCTGCTGTCGCGCGAGGGCAAGGGCCCCACGCCGCTGATGCGTGCGATGAGTACGGTCAACAAATATTTCGAGCGGGATGACAATAATGGTCCCTGGGGCAACAACCCCGGGCATGCCCAAAGAGGGGAGTCCAACAGCGCCCATCTTGCCTGCCGCCGCTCGTACCACATCCTGATGACGGATGGACAGTACACGTTCTGGTATCCGGGTGTAACCGATGATGAGAAGAACAGACTGCAGACGGAAAAATATACGCTTGAATCCGATAACGTAGCGGGGGATGTCATTCGGGATGACCGCCCGCCCACGGACGGAAAGCCCCGTCCCTCCTATCAGTACCAGCCGGAAGCGCCGTTCCGCGGTACCGCCTCGGGCTCCCTGGCCGACTACGCCATGGATGCCTGGAAGAAGGACCTGCGCAAGGATCTTCTCAATATGGTGGAGCCCTACACCAGCACCAAGGATGGTTCGAACCCGTCGTTCTGGCAGAACGTTACCACCTACACGCTGGGCTTTGGTCTGAAGGGCACGCTGGATCCGAACAAGGATCTGGAGGCCATCAAGGCCGGTACGAAGCAGTGGCCCGGCACAGTGAAGGCCGGTGATCCGACTGCCATCGACGACCTCTGGCATGCGGCCATCAACGGCCATGGCCGTTATGTGGATGTGCAGAACAGCGAAGGCTTCCTGAGCGAGATGGAATCCATTCTTGCCGATATTGCCAACCGGACCGGTACGCAGTCGGGTGTGGATGTGGCGTCGCGCGCCCTGCAGGCCGACAACCAGAAGTTCGTGCCGTCATTCCAGACCAAGCTCCAGACGGGGGAACTTTCTTCCTTTGCCGTGAACGCCAGCGGGGAGCAGGGCGCCCTGCAATGGAGTGTGTCACAGCACATCCCGCTGCCGAATGCGCGCGCCATGTTCGTGGGCGATGGAACCCGTGAGGGGGCGAGCTCCTTCTCATCGGCAGGCCTGGGACAGAATGCACTGACGGCACTGGCCGGCGGGGCAGGTGTCGACCTCAAGAAGGACGCAGCCAAGGGCAATGCGCTGATCGGCTTCCTGCGGGGCGAGCGGGATGCGTCCTCGAACACGTTCCGGACGGTAGCCAAGGGCCTGGGCCCCATCGTCAATTCCTCGCCCACCTACGTGGGGGCTGCCATCGACCGTGGCTATCGCTACCTGCCCACCAACCTGAAGGACAACGCCGGGGCGGGCAGCAGTTACCGCACCTATGTGGACCAGAAGCGCCGGCGGGCCTGTGCCGGCACCGAAAGCCGGGTGTGCGGGCAGACCATGGTGTTCGTGGGGGCCAACGAGGGCTTCCTGCATGGCTTCAATGCCAACCCGGACACGGCGAAGGACGGTGGCAAGGAGATCTTTGCCTATGCGCCCTTTGGCTCGCTGAAATGGCTGGGGGCGTCCACCCAGAAGGGCTATCACCCGCGGCTGCTGATGGATGGTCCGCTGATCGAGCGGGACGCCTTCTGGGACGGCCATTGGCACAACGTGGTGATCGGCACGACCGGCGCCGGCGTGAAATCGGTGTTTGCGCTGGATGTGACCGACACCCGCAGCACGGCCCTGAACGAGAAGGCGGTGCTGTGGGAGCTGAGCGAGGAAACGCTGGCCGCCAACACCAGTGCCGACACTTCGGGCAGCACCGATGCGCTGGGTCACGTTCTGGCCGAACCCGAAGTGGGTGTGCTGGCCGACGGCACCTGGGTGGCCGTGCTGGGTAACGGGTATGAAAGCAAGTCCAACCGCGCCCAGCTGCTGGTGGTGCGCCTGAAGGACGGTGTGGTGCTGCATCGGCTGGACACGGGTGTGGGCAGTGACAAGAATCCCAATGGGCTGGGTGGCGTGGCGCTGGCGCGTGATGGCAACCAAGTGATCACTGGCGCCTATGCGGGGGACCGGCTGGGCAACCTGTGGAAGTTCGACATGGCCAGTGCCAACCGCAGTGACTGGCGGGTGGGCTATGGTGGCAAGCCGATGTTCACGACGCACGGTGCACGCCCGATCACGGCAGCACCCAACACCGTCACGCATCCGCTGGGCGGCATGATGGTGCTGTTCGGCACCGGCAAGCTGTTCGAGAAGGGCGACAACATTCTGCCCACGGATGGCAGCACGCTGCCGGTGGATGCCATCTATGGTGTGTGGGACCGCACCCGCGTCATTCAGGAACGGGTTGCCGGCACTACCGAACGGCTGGTCTGGGTGGACGAGAACGAGCGGGCCGCCAACGGCAGCTGGTCGGTGTACAAGGCCGGCAGGCCGGTGACCGCAGCCCAGGTCCGGAAGCGCAAGGTGAATGTGCTGGTCGTGCAGGGGCGCCGTCTGGCCGTGATTCCCACCACGGACAAGGCCAACAGTGCGCTGGACTGGCAGACCGAGCGGGGCTGGCGCATCGACCTGCAGGGGATGATTCCCATCGAGGGGCAGCGCAGCATTCTGGCCCCGCAGCTGCTGTCGGGGATGGCGCTGTTCGAGACGATGAGCCCGCTGGTGAACGAGTCGATTGCTGCCTGCCAGGCCACCATCAACACGCCGGGCTTCTCGCTGCTGGTGGATCCGCTGTCGGGCCGCATGAGCACGAAGTCGGTCATCGACACCAACAAGAACAGGATAATCGACGGCGACGACGAAAAGGTGGGCGGCTGGGCCGTGGAGAACTGGACGGGCCGCTCGGTGATCCTCTCGGAAAAACCGCAGGCGCCGTGCACCACGAAGGACTGCAAGCCGGTACAGCCCAAGCTGGTCTGTCCGAAGAACTCCCTGGGCAGCAGCCTGCAGAACGTGGGTGAGGCGGAGAATGTCTGCGTGGGCATTCCGGCACCGACCCGCTGGTGGTGGCGCGAGCTGTCCATCCCCGACAACAGCTACAGTGCGGGGGCGGCCGTGACCAGCCCGCTGGAGGGCGGGGGGAACTGACCGGACAGGCGTTGTGCACCCAGGCAGGTGTGCGCAGCGGGAAAACGGGAGCAACCGGGGAGGGGGGCGGCTGTCGCTCCCCTTGCCGGGAAGTCCGGAAGGGCCGGATGCTGTCTGCGGGTGCAATCCCAGGGCGCATCCGGCTTTTTTCGTGCAGGGGATGCCGTTTGGCAACGCACCGCCTGCCGTTCGTCGAATCAGGGCGTGCAGCGGTCCGGTGTCGCTTGTGCGCCACGGCGGCCGGCGTGATAGTGCGGGCAGCAGCGAGGAGGCATGGGCCCGGGCGTGGGTTCGGGCATGTCTCCCTTCGGGAAGACGTTCATGGCAGCCAATGTGATGAAGAACAGCAATCCGGTCGTGCAGCAGGGTAACGGGCAGGTGTGCCCGGGCATTCGTCCTGCCGCTGGCCGTGCCGTGCAGCTGGCCCTGGTGGTGATGGCCTGCATGGGCAGCCTGCCGGCCCAGGCGAAGATGGCCCAGAACTCGCTGGTGGTGACCACACCGCCCATCATCGAACCGAACGTGATCTTCACGCTGGATGATTCGGGGTCGATGCTGTACAACTTCCTGCCGGACAATGACGGGCAGCGCAGGCTGCAGGCCTTTCATCCCAGCGAGCCGAAGGTGATGGAGAAGGAAGGCTTTGCCTACGGTTACACACTGGATGGTGCGCTGGCCGACCGGACCGACAGCCTGCTGACGGCACGCCGGCGCTCGCCGGATGTGAATACGCTCTACTACAACCCGGAGGTGCTGTATCTGCCGTGGATGAAGTCGGACGGTACGCGTGAGCCCAATGCCGATCCGAGGGCAGCGTATTACTTCTTCAACCACAATTCGCTGCGGGTGAACCTGGTGGGGCAGGTGGCCATCACGGGCGAGCATGCAAATCACGTCTGCAAGGAATTGCGCAGGGACAACAGTGGCTGTGAGTACTATCCGCGCAACGACATGCCGGGTACGGTTTATCCGGCCACGTATTTCCGTCTGAAGAGTGCAAACGATCCGAACGATTCGAAAAAGAAACTGGATCCAAACAGTCCGGCAAACTTCGAGCGTTTCATCATTGCCGAACGAACCAATGGCGTGCAGATTCGTTCCGACCTGCGTACTGATTGCGCAGAGGTATCGAAGGGGCTGCGCCACTGCACACAGGAACAGGAATACCAGAACTTTGCCAACTGGTACCAGTACCATCGGATGCGCTACCTGCTGGCAGCTGGTGCAGTGAGTGAGGCCTTCTACCGCCAGGTGGGTGGGGATGTACGCCTGGGCTTTGGCCGGATCAACAAGGGCGAGTCCAATGTCGATGGCCAGCGCACGAGTGTGATCGAGAAGGGCGTACGCCGCTTCGAGGGGATCGACAAGGAGGCCTTCTTCAAGTGGATCCAGAAGGATGTGCGGCCGCACTACGGTACGCCGCTGCTCAATGCCACCATGTCGGTGGGCAAGTATTTCGAGCGTACCGATGCGCAGGGGCCGTGGGCCGATACATCGCAGAAGCACGGCACCCGCTACCTGAGCTGCCGTCGTTCCTACCACATCCTGATGACGGACGGTGCCTACAACGACGGCAACAAGGACGAGCTGTTCCGGCAAAGACCTGGCGCGGCGAATGCCGACTGGGTGGATGGCCCGCTGATTCCCGCCTCCGGCAGGAACAAGGCCTACCAGTACAAACCGCACGAGAAATCCGATCCGATTCGCAAGCAGTTTGCCAGTGAAACGTCGCAGACACTGGGCGACCTGGCCATGTATTTCTGGAACCGCGACCTGCAGCCCGGCATTCCCAACAATGTGCCCACGGGCACGGGTGATCCGTCGTACTGGCAGAACGTGACCATGTACACGATGAGCTTCGGTGTGGGAGGCACGTTGCCGGCAGGTTCCCCGGAACAGCAGCGGGCAACACTGGAAAAGATCCGCAACGGCCAGCTGAACTGGCCGGCAAGGATTGGGGGGGAGTCTCCCGAGACACTGGACGACCTCTGGCACGCCGCCGTCAACGGCCACGGCCGCTACGTGAACGTCAACAACAGCACGGAGTTTCTGGCCTCGATGCGCCAGATCCTGGCGGAGATCGTCGACCGCACGGGTACCACGGCCGGCGTGGCGGTGAGCAGCCGGGCGCTGCAGACCAGCAACCAGAAGTTCGTGCCGTCGTTCACCACCCGCAGCCGGACCGGCAATCTGGAAGCCTACGCGATCAATGCCGTGGGCAGGGAAGGGGTGCGGCAGTGGGGGGCGGCCGAGAAGATGCCGCACTGGAGCTGGCGCAATGTCATCGTGGGAGCGCCCGGCGGGCTGACGGCCCAGAAGCTGGAATGGACGCAGCAAAAGCCCAACTATCTGACACCGGCCATGAAGAACATGCTGCTCGCCCAGGCGGGGGTGACTTCGGGGACCGAGGCCGAGAAGACCGCCGAGGGCTGGAAGCTGGTGGCCTATCTGCTGGGTGACAGCAATTACGAGACGGTCAAATACAACCCGCGTCGTGGTGCGCTGGGGCAGATCATCAATTCGAACCCGGTGTTCATCGGGGCGGCCACCAACCATGGCTATGGTGCGTTGCCTGCCAACCTGACTGGTCCGTCTGGTGACAAGACCCTGCCGCTGGGCACGCTGTACCGTCAGTACATCAGGGACACGAAGGGCCGCAAGGACCGCAAGCGGCTGGTGATGGTGGGCAGCAACGAGGGCATGGTGCATGCCTTCGATGCCCAGACCGGGGCCGAGCGCTTTGCCTATGTGCCCCATGTGGTGGCAAAGGAAATGGCCCGTCTGGCCAACCGGAACGTTTCTGACGAGCGGCTGCTGATGGATGGGCCGCTGGTGGAGACGGATGCGTATTTCGAGGGCAGCTGGAAGAACGTGGTGCTGGGTACCACCGGGGCCGGGCCGGCGGCGGTGTTCGCCCTGAACATGTCGGACACGACCGATGCAGGCCTGGGTACGAAAACGCTGATGTGGGAGCATGACAGGGACAGCCTGAAAGAGCTGGGTCATGTGCTGTCGGCGCCCGAGGTGGGGGTGCTGCGTGACGGCACCTGGGTGGCGGTGTTCGGCAATGGCTACGAGAGCAAGAGCGGGACGGCACGGCTCTTCGTGGTGGATCTGAAGACCGGGCGGCTGCTGCGCGATATGGACACAGGGGTGGGTTCGAAGGAATCTCCCAACGGTCTGGGCGGCGTGAAGCTGCTGCGCGACGGCAACGGGGTGATCACGGCGGCCTATGCGGGTGATTTGCTGGGCAACCTGTGGAAGTTCGACCTGGCGTCGCATCGCTCCCCGGAATGGAAGGTGGCGTTTGGTGGCAAGCCGATGTTCAAATCGGAGAACGGCCGGCCGTTCACGGCGGCTCCGGCCACGGTCACGCATCCGCGGGGTGGGGTGATGGTGCTGGCGGCTACCGGCAAGCTGTTCGAGGAGGGCGATGAAAAGCTGCGCGAGCTGCAGTCGGCCTATGGCCTGTGGGACGCCTCGGTGCTGGTGCAGAAGCCGGGCGGTTCGACCAATGCGGGCCCGGGCGCCCTGTCGGGCAGGCAGCTGCAGGAGTGGGTCTGGCAGGAGGGCCAGCCCTTCGATGCCACGAAACTGCTCAAGCGTGAGCAGTCGCTGTCGCAGGGCGGAAGCTTCTCGCAGCAGACCGACCCGACGAAGGTGCTGGACTGGACGCAGCATCGGGGCTGGCAGGTGCCGCTGACGATGATGAAGGACAAGGGCCTGCGCAACATCGTGCAGCCGCAGTTGGTGTCGGGGCAGGTGATGTTCGAGACCATGACGCCGGTGCTGGACGTGGACTATGCGAAGGATCCGTGTGCCGATCTGGTCGATGTGCCGGGCTTTACGCTGTTCCTCGATCCGCTGTCGGGCGGGATGTCGAAGAAGGCGGTGATCGACACCAATCGCGACGGGAAGATCAACGACAAGGACCTGGCGGTGTCGGGCTGGAAGGTGGAGAACTGGACGGGCCGTTCGGTGGTGCTGACCGAGGAGCCGGCCAAGCCCTGCACGACCAACCCGTGCACGGCGCAGGGCCAGTCCGTGCCCCTGTGCCCGGCACAGACGCTGACCAACATTGCACTGACGGCCAAGGAGGCCACGGTGGTGTGTGTGAATCTGCCCACACCCAACCGCTGGTGGTGGCGCGAGCTGGCCATTCCGGACAACTCGTACAGCGCCGGCAAGGCGGTGGACCCGGATACGCTCAACGGCAGTTCCGGCCAGTGAGGGTTACTTATGGCCGCTGGCTGGCAAAGGTGTCGCACTTCTGCACCGAGCCGCTTTCGTAGCCGATGCGGAACCAGGCCAGGCGCTGCTGCGAGCTGCCGTGGGTGAAGCTCTCCTGGTTGACGGAGCCGCCGGCCTTGCGCTGGATGGCGTCGTCGCCCACGGCGCTGGCGGCATTCATGGCTTCGGCGATGTCGTTGGCGTCGAACCAGTTCAGGGCCTTCTGTGAATGGTTGGCCCAGATGCCGGCGTAGCAGTCGGCCTGCAGCTCAAGGCGCACGGAGAGGGCGTTGTAGCTGCGTGCGTCCAGCCGCCGGCGGGCCTCTTCCATTTTCTGGAGGGTGCCGGTGAGGTTCTGGATGTGGTGGCCCACCTCGTGGGCGATGACGTAGGCCTGGGCGGTGTCGCCGTCGGCGCCCAGCTGGTTCTTCAGGATGCTGTTGAAGGCCAGGTCGATGTAGATCTTGCGGTCACCGGGGCAGTAGAAGGGGCCGGCGCCGGTGACGCCGGTGCCGCAGGCGGTGGCGGTGCGCCCCGTGAACAGCACGAGACCCGGCGGGGTATAGCGCGCGCCACTGGCCTGGAAGATCCGTGACCAGACGTCTTCTGTGCTGCCCAGCACCACGGAGACGAAGCGTTTGGCGGGGTCGCTGCTGCCCTGGGTCTGGCCCTGCTGGCGGCTCTGCTGCTGTGGCGCGTACGACTGCTGCTGTGTGGGGGTGCCCATGTCGGTGCCGCTGAGCAGGCCCAGCAGCGTGAGGGGGTTGATGCCCAGCAGCCAGCCCCCGACGAGGATGACGGCAATGGTGCCCAGGCCGAGCCGGCCTCCACCCAGGAAGGGCAGGCCACCGCCGCCGCCCAGGCCGCCACTGTCGCCGCGGCGGTCTTCGATGTTGGTGCTCTCGCGTTCGTTTTCCCAGCGCATGAGAAGGTCCGTGAATGGGGTACTGTGTTGGATGGCGGCGACAGGCCGCGGGCAGGTGTCGTTCGTGGCGAACGCGCAGGTCAGGGCGTGTCGTGGATGAATGAGCCCATGGCCCGCTTTGGGATACGATCTGCCCGTGATGATAACTGCGCCGTGCTGTAGCAATTGGTTGCGTAAGTTGCCAAAAATCACGAATTGGTCTGTAATGGTGGGCAACATGGGTAGGGAAGTTCTTTCGGCATGACGATTCGCTGTGACCGGATCTGTCTGCGGGACGGGGGCCGGGATGTGCTGCGCGCGCTGTCGCTCGACATCCCCTTTGGCGGTCCGCTGACCATCGTGGGGCCGGCCGGAGCGGGCAAGTCTGCGCTGTTCCGGGTGCTGGCCGGGCAGCTGCGTCCGTATGCGGGGCGGCTGCATGTGCATGGCCGCGAGGTGGCGCTGGACGGCGGGCGCAACAGCCAGGTGGCGCTGGTGGACTGTCGCAGCACCAACTACCCTGATTTTTCTGTGTGGGACAACATTGCGGTGCCGCTGCGGCTGGCCCGCAGCAAGCTGCTGGAAGAGCAGGTGATCACACTGGCCCATGCGGTGGGGCTGGGCGACTGTCTGGCGCTGCGCCCGGGCGAGCTGTCGCTGGTGGGGCAGCGGCGGCTGGCGCTGGCGCGGGCCCTGGCGGCACGGCCGGCGCTGCTGCTGCTCGACGATCCGCTGGCCCGGCTGCCCGATGCCGAGGCCGGACATCTGCTGGAGGATCTGCCGTCGATCTGCCGGACGGCCTGGCAGCAGGGCATGGCGGTGGCGGTGGCCACCCGCAGTTCGCAGGTGGCGCTGGCGCTGGGTGGCGATACGGCGGTGGTGGCCCAGGGGCGGCTGCAGCAGCAGGAGGCCCGGGCCATCGATGTGCTGCTGCGCCCGGTGTCGCTGAATGTGGCGCGGGTGTTCGGTGATCCGCCAATCAACCTGCTGCGGTCCACGCTGGTCAATCATGTGGTGCACATCGAGCAGGGGCCCAGCCTGATGCTGATGGCCCCGCTGAATGTGGAAGATCCGGCATTGCTGGCCGGCATCCGGCCGGAGGATTTCCGGCTGCAGGGCAGTGTGGGCGATCTGGCTTTCCCGGCACGGGTGGAGCGGGTCGAGTGCAGCGTGTACGGCAGCCGGATCGAGTGCCGTTCGCGGGCGGGCAGCCTGACGGTGATGGCACCGTCGCTGTTGCGGCCGGCGCTGGGCGAGTCGGTGGTACTGTATGCGGATCCGGGCTCGGTGTACCTGTTCGATGGGGCCGGGGCGCTGGTGCAGCAGATCGAACGGGCGACCGAACGGGCCCGGCGGGTGCCCGAGGTGGTGCCGGTGACGGACGACGACATGCCGGATACGGTGGCCGGCCCAACCATTTTTGCGTTGCGCTGAGGGCGGGCTGACGATGGCTTTCTTGCGGGTTTCTTCGCTGGATGTGTCGGGCAGCCGCTGGCCGCGCTGGCTGGGTGGACGGCACAGCGGCAGGCTGTCGGACATCGAGCTGATGCTGGACGAGGGCAGTCTCTGTACGGTGTTCGGCGACGCCGGGTCGGGCAAGTCGCTGCTGGTGCAGACGCTGGCCGGGCTGCACCGGCCATCGCGAGGGCAGGTGCTGCTGGACGGGGTGGATGCGACACGTCTGCCGCCCGGGCGGCGGCGCACGGCGCTGGTTCCGGCCATGCCGGTGGTGTATCCGGCGCTGACGGTGGAAGAGAATCTGGCCTGGCCGCTGCGTCGCCAGCGGCTGGGGGACGAACAGCTCTCGCGGCAGGTGCAGGAGATGGCCTCGCTGCTGGGCGTGCTGGATGTGCTGCATGTGGCAGCAGGCCAGTTGCCGCCGGCCACGGCGCAGCGGGTGGCCATTGGCCGGGCGCTGATGCGCGAGGACCTGGCGCTGCTGCTGCTGGACGATGCGCTGCAGATTCTGGATGCGGAGGGCCGGCGCCGCATGGTGGGCTGCCTGCGGCAGGTGCAGCGCAGCCGCCGGATGTGCATCCTGATCACCACGCGGGGCCAGCCGGATGTGATGGGGCTGGGCGACGAGTGGGCCATGCTCGATCAGGGGCGCATTCTGCAGCAGGGGCGGCCGGCAGAGTTTCTGCAGTATCCGCGGACGATGGCGGTGGCCAGCCGTCTGGGGGGCAGCTGCCTGAACGTGCTGCCGGCCCGCTCCGAACAGGGGGTGGCGCGCTTTGCCGGTATCGGCCTGCAGCCGCCCTCGCCACCGCAGCTCGATCTCTGGCTGGCCGAGCTGCAGGCCCAGTTTCCGCAGGCCAGCATCGAGATGGCGATTCGTGCCGAGAACGTGGTGCTGGGGCGCCCTGGGCAGGAGGGCTGCATCGAGGTGGTGCTGACCGCCATCGAGGACGACGGCACCTGGATGCACATGCATGGCGTGCTGCCGGGCACCGAGGTGACGGTGTGTGCGAAGGTCATGGTGGATTCTCCGGTTGCCTACGATCTGGCGGCCCTGGCGGGTGGGGCGGTGCAGGGGCGGCGCCAGGCGCTGCAGTTCATCAACCGCCATACCCTTTTCTTCGTGGACGGACGGCTGGTGCAATGAGAGGACGGGCGACATGAGTGCATTGCATCGCGAGCGCTGGTTTCCGGTCTGGCTGGTGCTGCCCGGCTCGGCCACGCTGATGCTGCTGTGGCTGCTGCCGCTGGTGGTGCTGGTCCAGCTGCTGGGGGGCCAGGCGGCGGGGTCGCTGGGGCGTGCCTGGCAGATGATGGTCATGCTGGTGCAGAACCCGGGCGTGCAGCAGGAGCTGCTGTTCAACGCGCTGCGCCTGACGGGCACCATTGCGCTGGAGGCCCTGCTGGGCCTGTTGCTGGCCCGGCTGCTGCCGTTGCGTGGCTGGGCGGCCGGGGCATGGCACACGCTGCTGGGCGTGATGCTGTTCTCGCCGCTGGTGATCTCGGTGATGGGCTGGGGAGGGCTGTTCCAGCCGGGGCTGGGGCTGGATTTTCCGCCGTCCTGTCAGGTCGATCTGCTGTGCGAGAACGCGGCGCGGCTCACCGACGCCGTCCAGGTGCTGGTGCGCGACCTGTGGCAGTGGGTACCGCTGTTTGCGCTGCTGTGCGTGGCGCGGCTGCGCCGCATTCCCCGGGTCTGCTACCAAACGGTGGCCTTCGATGGCGGCGGACGGTGGACGGCCTTCCGCCTGATGGAGTGGCCGTGGCTGCGGGGGGCACTGGGGCTGGGGGTGCTGTTTCGCCTGATGGCCGGACCGGTGCTGGACGTGAACTTCTTCCGCTTTCTGGCCCGGGCCGGTGGCGGGCCGCTGGCGCTGCTGGCCGGTTCGCCGGAGTGGCTGGCCGGGGTGGCGGGCAGCGTGCCCGGGGTGGCGCCGCTGTCGTGGCTGCTGCCGGGGCTGCTCAATGCGGGCGGGCAGACGGGCAATGTGCCGGTCTATGAGCTGACGGCCAGCTTGACCCTGCTGCAGGCACTGCTGATGCTGCCGGCCCTGCTGATGATTCCCTGGCTGCTGCTGCACAGGCCCAGCAACCGCCAGCTGCCCGGCTGTCTGGTGGAGGTTCCGGCCGAAGAACCACTGGGCCGCCGGCGCGGCCTGCTGGGCGGGCTGCTGCGCTGGCTGGTGCTGGCGGCCTGTGTCGTGGCGGGGGTGGCGCCGCTGGTGTGGCTGGCCGTCATGGCCCTGCAGGTGATGACGCCCGAAGGAACCGGCTACGGGCTGGCGCACTTCATGGCGGTGCTGGACGATTCGGTCTGGCGTTCCAGCCTGCTGCGTACCGGTGTGCGGGCACTGCTGACGGCGGCCGTGGCCGTGCTGCTGGCCGTGCCGATGGCCTATGCGTGGTCGCGCCGCCTGCTGGCGGGCGACCGGCTGATGACGGTGCTGCTGCTGTTCAGCCTGTTCATGCCCACCGTGGTGCTGGCGCTGCCGCTGATCCACGTCAACGAGCTGCTGGGCTGGCTGGGTATGCCCTATGCGGTGGGGGTGGCGCACCTGGCCTTTGCCGTGCCGCTGTCGGTGTGGCTGCTGGCGGCGGGCATGGTGCGGGTGCCGGTGGCGCTGGACGAGATGGCCATGCAGGACGGCTTCGGCTTCCTGCGCTTTCTGTGGCAGGTGCTGCTGCCGGCGGTGCGCCCGCATCTGCGCGGGGCACTGCTGGTCTGCTTCATGCTGGGCTGGATGGAATTCCTGTATGCGCGCGTGCTGGGGTCGGTGGTCTGGCCGCCGTCGGTGGTGCTGCTGTCGGAATCGGTGATGGCGCTGCCGCTGGCCGAAGGGGCGGTGCACCGGGCGGAATGGCAGGTGCTGGCCGCGGCAGCCTGGCTGGTGATGCTGCCGGTGATGCTGGCCGTCTGCGCCCTGCGCGAACAGCTGCCCGACATGCTGTCGCTGTTCCGGCTGGTGGGCCCGCGACCGCGCGGGCGCGCGAAGCAGGGGTAACGGCGCAGCTGCCCTGCGTCACTGCTGCCCGTGGTCGCGCGGGCGCTGCAGCAGGGGGCCTGAAAGTGCTGCGTCAGTGAAGGGGCGTTGCCGGGTGAAAGACCCGCAGCGCCGGAAATGTTCCAGCCCTGCGGGCCTTCGGGTGCCGGGCGGTCAGCGTCCCTTGCTGCGGGCCGAGGCGAAGGCCATGGCCAGCGCGCTCTGCGGCTGTTCGGCCGGACGGCCACCCGGGCGGCCACCATCGCGGCGCGGGGCGCCCCGGTCGCTGCCACGGCTGGCGCCGCCGCTGCGGGGGCGCTCGCCCTCGGAGCGACTGCCGCCGCCGGCACCCCGGCCGGCACCGGGCTCGTCCGACATGCGCATGGTCAGGGCCACGCGCTGGCGGCGCACGTCCACCTCCAGCACCTTGACCTTCACCACGTCACCGGTCTTGACCACTTCGTGCGGATCCTTCACGAAGCGGTCCGACAGGGCCGAGATGTGCACGAGGCCGTCCTGGTGCACGCCGATGTCGACGAAGGCGCCGAAGTTGGCCACGTTGGTCACCACGCCTTCCAGCGTCATGCCGGGACGCAGGTCCTCCAGCCTGTCCACGCCTTCGAGGAAGCTGGCCGTTTTGAACTCGGGACGCGGATCACGGCCGGGTTTTTCCAGTTCCTTCAGGATGTCCTGGATGGTGGGCAGACCGAAGGTCTCGCTGGTGTAGCGGGCCGGATCCAGCTTCTGGATGACGCTGCGCTGGCCCACCACGTCCTTGATGCCGAGCTTCAGGTCATCCAGCATCTTCTGCACCACCGGATAGGCCTCCGGGTGCACGGCCGAGGCATCCAGCGGGTTGTCGCCGCCCTGGACACGCAGAAAGCCCGCGGACTGCTGGAAGGCCTTCGCGCCCAGACGCGTCACGTCCAGCAGTGCCTTGCGGTTGGGGAAGGGGCCGTTCTGGTCGCGGTGACGGACGATGTTCTCGGCCAGCGACGGTCCCAGTCCGGCAATGCGGGTGAGCAGCGGCACACTGGCCGTGTTCAGGTCCACGCCCACGCCGTTGACGCAGTCTTCGACCACGCCGTCCAGTGCCTTTGCCAGCCGGGTCTGGCTGACATCGTGCTGGTACTGGCCCACGCCGATGGCCTTGGGCTCGATCTTGACCAGTTCCGCCAGCGGATCCTGCAGGCGGCGGGCAATCGACACCGCGCCGCGCAGGCTCACGTCCAGATCCGGGAACTCCTGGGCGGCCAGTTCCGAGGCCGAATATACCGATGCGCCCGCTTCCGACACGACGGCACGGGTCAGGTGCAGCTGCGGCTGGGCACGCATCAGGTCGCCCACCAGCTTGTCGGTCTCGCGCGAGGCCGTGCCGTTGCCGATGGCCACCAGCGCCACCTTGTGCGTGGCGCACAGACGCGCCAGCGTGGCCAGCGAGCCGGTCCAGTCGTTGCGCGGCTGGTGCGGGTAGATGGTGGCCGTTTCCAGCAGCTTGCCGGTGTCATCCACCACGGCCACCTTCACGCCGGTGCGCACGCCGGGGTCCAGCCCCATCGTCACTCGGCGGCCGGCCGGGGCGGCCAGCAGCAGATCCTTCACGTTCAGGCCGAACACGCGGATGGCCTCTTCCTCGGCCTTCTCGCGCAGGATGTTGATCAGCTCGCCCTCGATCTGCCAGCCCAGCTTGATCTGCCAGGTCCAGCGCACCGTCTGCAGCAGCCATGGATCGGCCGGGCGCCCCTGGTCGGCAATGCCCGCGCGGCCGGCAATGGTGCGCTCGCACCAGCCCGGGCCTTCCACGCCCTCGATCTCGTCGGGCAGCTTCAGCGACAGCTGCAGCACTTCCTCGCGGCGGCCGCGCAGCAGCGCCAGCGCGCGGTGCGAGGGGATCTCGGCCAGCGGCTCCTGATAATCGAAGTAATCGGCAAACTTGGCGCCGGCTTCGGTTTTTTCGGGGGCCACCTTCGAGATCAGCACCCCTTTCTCCTGCAGGTGTTCGCGCAGCCGGCCCACCAGGTCGGCATCTTCGGCAAAGCGCTCCATCAGGATCTGGCGGGCGCCGTCCAGGGCGGCCTTCGCATCGGCCACGCCGGGGTTGTCGCCATCGGGGGTGGTGAAGGCCGGCTTCAGGTAGGCGGCTGCCTCGGTTTCGGGCACCAGTGCGGGGTTGGCCAGCAGCGCATCGGCCAGCGGCTCCAGTCCGGCCTCGCGGGCGATCTGGGCCTTGGTGCGGCGCTTGGGCTTGTAGGGGGCGTAGAGATCTTCCAGCCGCTGCTTGCTGTCGGCCTCGTCGATGCGCTTGGCCAGGTCCGGCGTGAGCTTGCCCTGTTCGGTGATCGAATCCAGGATGGCCTGGCGGCGGGCATCCAGCTCGCGCAGGTAGGTGAGGCGTTCGTCCAGGTGACGCAGCTGGGTGTCATCCAGATTGCCGGTGACTTCCTTGCGGTAGCGGGCAATGAAGGGGACGGTGGCGCCTTCGTCCAGCAGGGCGATGGTCGCCAGCACCTGTTGCGGCCTGACCGACAGCTCGGTGGCCAGACGTTGTTCCAGCGGTAATGGCATGGGCAGTGTGATGTGACAGACAGTGACAGGGGGAGGGCGCGCGCCGCGCGCAGGCCCGGACGGCCGCTGCCGGCACCGGCATGCTTGCGGTGGCGGCATTTCCGAAGGGACGGCAGCATAGCAGGGATGGCCGCCGTTGGCAGAATGCCAACAGGCGCCATACTGGTTTGGCGCCCTGGCCGGTCGGGATGCGTTCATGACCTGCCCAGGGGCAATGCCGGCGGGGCATTGTCCGGGACGGCGGCCAGTCTCTTTCCTGCGCCGTGCGACGGAGCCTGTGATCATGGTTGCCCGTGACTATTCTGTGTTCCCCGGGGATGGGCCACGCAGGGGGTGCGCTGCAAGGGAATGCTCCCTGGAAAGGGCGTTGGCGGTGGGCGTCGGCGGTACCGTTGCCCCGATGCGTGCACCCTGCGCAAAGGGGCGGGCGAGCCCTGCCGGCGGATATGCCATAATTCCACGTCACAGCGTGCCATGGGATCATTCGCTGTCACGCTCAGGACGGGCAGGGCGACAGCCCCTGCCGTCACGGGGGCCGTTAGCTCAGTTGGTCAGAGCAGGGGACTCATAATCCCTTGGTCGCTGGTTCGAGCCCAGCACGGCCTACCATTTTCTTCGTGTTTCAGTGGTTTGGCTGCACCTGCCAAATTCGCTGCGGATTTGGTTGCCCAGCCCAAACCGGGGGGCCGGGGAGCCTCTGCAAAAGTCCTGCGGCTCCTGGCACATGCAAAAGCCCTGCGGCCCTTTCGCCTCCATGCCCAGGCAATCCGGTGCGTTGCCATTTGCCGCCCGCCCTAACCCTGCTGCTGGCCTCATTGTCGCCGGAGCCTGCTGCGGAGACACCGCTGCGCCTGTTCCGCCCTGCGCCGTTCGCTCCGGTGGTGGCAGCAAATCCTCTTCGTCATCAAAACCACAGAGGGCAGGCCGTTTTTGCTGCCTGCAGGGTTAGCCTGCGTTTTTTGCCGTACGGTGCCTTCCCGGGAAGCCTCCCCAGGGGGCTGCAAAAGCCGGATGGGCCTGTTCGTCTCTGCGTTGACAACGGCTGTGTGCTGGCCAGGGGGGCGCGTGGAAGCATGGAAACCCCTGCAGCGCGCAGGCCGGGCATGTCTGTCCCACGCCATCCGGAAGAAGCAGTGACCGCAGCGTGTGGGTACAAGGTGAAAAACCTTTGTGAAAGGCGCCGATTCATAACGCAAGCCGCGGTATTTTCATTTCTTCATCAGGGTATATACTTGGCTTTTATGCCAAAAGGTTCGCAAATTGGCAAAAATGGCGTATTCTCTGTTGCACCGCACGGTCTGGAGAGTCGCGCATCCTGCCGGTTCTCCTGCCCTGTACGGAGCCATCCGGCTGTTTCCGGGCGCAGGCGGGCGTCCGGGCGGATCGGGTTTCCGTCGGGGTAACACTACATTTTCAGGGATATTTACACGATGGCCTCTTTGATCGATCTCAACCGGCAAATCGCCAAACTCCAGAAACAGGCTGACGCCATCAAGAACCGGGAGAGAAAAAGCGTCATTGCCCAGATGCGACAGGCCATTGCCGATTATGAGCTGACGGCCGAAGACCTCTTCTCTCCCAACGGCGCGCCGCGTCGCGGCCGCAAGCCGGCAGCCGACAGCCAGGGCAGCGAGGACGCCGCGCCGCGTCGCCGTGGCCGTCCGGTCGGCTCGGTGTCGCGCAAGCCCGTGCCCATCCGCTACCGCGACGACGAAGGCAACACCTGGACCGGCCGTGGCAAGCAGCCCAACTGGCTGCGCGCCTATCTGGAAGCCGGCCACAGCATCGACGAGTTCCGCGTCGACGAAGAAGGCTGATCACGCGTTGTGATGCGCATGAACGATCGCATTTTTCCATCTGGCTCCGCGGCCCGGGGTCTCCCGGCTGCGGACGCACCTTCGGCCGTTGGGGGTTCCGTGACTGCCGGGGCTTTCCACACTGCCGTGGCTCCCCTGGCCGTTGGGACGGCCCGGGCAATCGGGGCTCACCGGGCTGCCGGCCGTCGCCTGCTGGGGGCGGCCGTGCTCGGGCTGGCCGTTCTGGCGACGGGATGTGCCTCCACCACGCCGGCACAGATCACCACCTTCAACCGGCAGGATGCCAGTGCAGCCGGCTGGGCTGGCCAGCGCTTCGTCATCCAGCCGCTGGCAGGGCAGGGCGACAGCCTCGAATATGCCGACTACGCCCGGCGCGTTCAGTCTGCCCTCGAAAAACACGGGCTGGTACCGGTGCAGGACATCGGCTCGGCCCAGCTGGTGGTGAATTTCGAATACCGCAGCGGCGGTGCGGTCACGTCGTCGCGCAGCTCGTCCAGCAGCTTCTCGGTGGGCGTGGGCGGCGGTTACCACACGGGCTGGGGGCTTGGCCTGGGCATCCCCATCGGTGGGTCTTCCGAAGACACCACCCGCTACCGCCACCAGCTGCAGGTGCAGATGGCGCAGGTCATGCGGGGCGCACAGGGGGGCATACCCGGTCAGCGTGTCTATGAATCCACGCTGGTCACGCAGGGTTCCTCGGCTGCCGTGGCGCCGCTGATGCCCGCCATGATCGATGCGCTGTTCGCTGATTTTCCGGGACAGAACGGCAAGACGGTCAACGTCAGCCTGAAACCCTGATGTGCGATAGCCCCCGCGAGGGGCTGAGCCCGCCACCAGCGAAGCCGGGTGCGTGGCAGGTTGACGCCGGCGCAGGCCGCCAGTCAGGCGCGGTGGACCGGCAGCGGGGATGGTCTTGGGCAGGGCAGGGCAGGACGGTAGCCTTGGCGCCGTTCTCAACTGCTGCCAGGTGCGAGCCTGCCCGAACCGATCATGTCCGAGGTTACGCAAAAGCCCGTCCTGACCGACGAACCGTCCGCCATCGTCGGTTCGCAGTTCACCTTCGAACAGATCTGTGCCTTCGGACTGGCCATGGGCTGGGGCGACCGCCCGCTGTCCTTCGTGGTGAAGAACTGGATGGATTCCCGCCCGCCGTTTGCGCTCGAAGACTACATCACGCTGCCGCGCTGAGGGGCGGCCCGGCCGGCCGTTTCGCTGGTATCGGCCGGCCAGGCAATTTCCTGTCCAGCCGGGCTGGCCGTACCCGTCATCAAGCCATTGCTTCTGTCTGCCTGGTCGGGCCCAGACATGCAGATCCGGGAGCGCAGGGCCTTTTGCAACGTGCTTTGGCACGAAGCGTCCTGACGGATGTCAGGGTAAACACTGATACGTGTTCAGCCCACTCTGCCGTGTCATCCAGCCGGCCCGGGGGAAATAACCGCGCTATAGTACGGGTGTTTCGATTTTCAATACACCCGAGGAGATTTCCCATGACGACCGGATCCGTGCGCATGGAGCGCGACACCTTCGGCGAGATCGCCGTTCCCGCCGACCGCCTGTGGGGCGCGCAGACACAGCGTTCGCTGCAGAACTTCAAGATTTCCACCGAAAAGCAGTCGCCCGAACTGATCCGGGCGCTGGCCACCGTCAAGCGGGCCGCTGCCACGGTCAATGCCGGTCTGGGCCAGCTGGCTGCCGACAAGGCGAAGGCCATCGAAACCGCGGCCGACGAAGTGCTGGCCGGCAGGCACGACGGCGAGTTCCCGCTGGCCGTCTGGCAGACGGGCTCGGGCACGCAGACCAACATGAACCTCAACGAGGTGCTGGCCAACCGCGGCAGCGAGCTGATGGGGGGCGAGCGGGGCGAATCGCGCAAGATTCACCCGAACGATGACGTGAACCGCGGCCAGTCGTCCAACGATGTGTTCCCCACCGCCATGAACGTGGCCGTGGCCGTGGCCATCCATAAAAATCTCATCCCGTCGCTGACCCAACTGCGCGACACGCTGAAGGCCAAATCCGAGGCGTTCCGCGACATCGTCAAGATTGGCCGTACCCACCTGCAGGATGCCACCCCGCTGACGCTGGGGCAGGAGTTCTCCGGCTATGTGGCCCAGCTCAACCACGGCCTGATGCATCTGGAAGAGGCGCTGCCGCACCTGCAGGAGCTGGCCCAGGGCGGTACCGCGGTGGGCACCGGGCTCAACGCCCACCCCGAGTTCGCCGAGAAGGTGGCGGCCGAGATCGCCCGCCTGACCGGTGTGCCGTTCAGGACGGCCCCCAGCAAGTTCGAGGCGCTGGCCGCGGCCGATGCCCAGGTGCAGACCCATGGCGTACTGAAAACCATCGCGGCCTCGCTGTTCAAGCTGGCCAACGACGTGCGCTGGCTGGCCAGCGGCCCGCGTTCGGGGCTGGGCGAGATCACCATTCCCGAGAACGAGCCGGGCAGCTCGATCATGCCGGGCAAGGTCAACCCCACCCAGTGCGAGGCGCTGACCATGGCCTGCGCGCAGGTGTTCGGCAATGACGTGGCGGTCAACATCGGCGGGGCCAGCGGCAACTTCGAGCTGAACGTCTACCGCCCGATGATCGTCCACAACCTGCTGCAGTCGGTGCGCCTGCTGGCCGATGGCGCCCGCAGCTTCAACGACAACTGCGCCGTGGGCATCGAACCCAACCGGACCCGCATCAACCAGCTGATGGAGCAGTCGCTGATGCTGGTGACCGCGCTCAACCCGCACATCGGCTACGACAAGGCCGCGCAGATCGCCAAGAAGGCGCACAAGGAAGGCACGACGCTGAAGGCCTCGGCCCTGGCGCTGGGCTACGTGACCGAAGCCCAGTTCGATGAGTGGGTGCGGCCCGAGAAGATGGTGGGCTGAGCCTGCTGTGCGTGCCGTGAGCCTGGCGCGTGCCGTGAGCCGGCCGTGTCCGGCAGCTGGCAGGACGGGGCGGTGCGGGTCAGCGGGCCGGTGCCGCCCCGTCGTGCATCCGGGGTCCGGCGAGCCGGGTCTTCTGCCACAGCGCTGATGCGCGGCTCCTGCGGCCCGGGTCATCGGCAACCGTCCTGACCCGGCCCCGTGCGGGCAGCCGGCCCGGTTTGCCGGCGCGGGTTTGCCCCATTGAAACAAAACGAAAAATCACGCGACCCGTTTGAGAAGAAACGCCGGTGTCTGCGAGGGAAGATGAAACCCCTCAATCAAGTTTTCAGGAGGAGGATTCATCATGGAACCACTGACCAAGGGCGTGTTGCTGGGGGCCGGGGGCGTGCTGCTGGCCGGCGTGCTGCTGGGGGCCTGCTGCCGGGGTGGGCCCGGCTACTGGGGCCACCGGGGCGACATGTACGGCAGCAGTGCCCACGCGCGCTGGGGTGACCACCCGCAGGCCCTGGTGTCCGGCGTCAGCCGCCAGCTGGGTCTGGACGAGACGCAGCGTGCGCGACTGGAGGCGCTGGCCGGGCTGGTGCAGGCGCAGATGGGCACACTGAGGCCGCAGGCCCTGCGCTCCGAGCTGGGCAAGCTGGTGCAGACCGCGCAGCTGGATCAGGCCGGCGCCAGCGCGCTGCTCAACGGGCGCCTGGAGGCACTGGGCCGCAACGTGCCCGAGGTGGTGCAGGCGGCCGCCAGCTTTTACGATGGCCTCAACGAGCAGCAACAGCAGCAGCTGCGCAGCCGGCTCGTGGAGGGTGGCCAACCCTGACGCCGCGATCTTCCGGGGATGACGATGCACCACGTGTTGCTGGTTGATGATGACGAACGGCTGGGGCCGCCGCTGGCGGCCTACTTTGCCCGGCACGGCATGCAGCTGGTGCACGTCTGCCATCCGGCCGACGGTCTGCGGCGGCTGCAGGCCGGCGGCGTGGATCTGGTCATCCTGGACGTGATGCTGCCCGACACCGACGGCTACGAGCTGTGCCGTCAGATCCGGCGGGACCGGCAGCTGCGCGAGCTGCCGGTCATCATGCTCAGTGCCCGCGGTGACGTGGTGGACCGGGTGGTGGGGCTGGAGCTGGGGGCCGACGATTACGTGCCCAAGCCGTTCGAGCCGCGCGAGCTGGCGGCCCGGGTGCAGACGGTGCTGCGCCGCACGTCGCGCGGGGCGGCCGGGGCGGATGACTGGGCCACCCGTGCGCCCCTGATCTTCGAGGGACTGGAAGTGGACCTCGCCCGCCAGCAGGTGCTGCGCCAGGGCGAGGCGCTGACGCTCACCAGCACCGAGTTCCGGCTGCTGGTGCTGCTGGCCGAGGCGCCGGGCCGGGTGTTCAGCCGCGACGACATCCTCAACCACCTGCGCGGTCATGATGCCGAGCTGTACACCCGGGCGGTGGACATCGTGGTCAGCCGCCTGCGCAAGAAGCTGGCGCCGCTGGACTGCATCAGGACGCGCCGCAATGCCGGCTACCTGCTGGCCCTGCCGCGGCTGGCCGCGGACGCTGGCCATGGCGCCGGCGCAGGTCTGTCATGACGGCGGGGCAGGGGCCGGCAGATCCGCCCGCCAGCCCGTCCAGGCAGAAGACGGAGGGGCAGGCGGTGGCGGGGCAGAACGCATCCGCCGGGGATGACGCCACCCGGCCATCGGCAGGCGCACCGGGCGCGGATGACGGGGCGGCGGGCGCGGGCACGAGGCGGGCAGCGGCGCCTGGCTGGCGGGCGCGCTGTCGCAGCTGGCGCCGGGGGCTTGCGCATTCGATCAAACTGCAGATGGTGCTGGTGTTTCTGGTGCTGGCCGTGGTGCTGTGCGGCGTGTTCGTGGTGAGCGTGCACCGGGTGTTCATGGTGGGCTGGCGCGAGGCGGCCCAGCCCCTGCTGGGCGATTATCTGGACCGCATGGCCGAAGACCTGATGGTGGATGAGCGGCTGGACGTGGCCCGGGCGCAGGCGCTCACCCGGCGCCTGCCGCTCACGCTGTGCGTGTGCGACGGGGACGGGCAGGTGCACTGGTCATCGCATGCCGCGCTGCAGGGACGCTGCCAGCGCTTCTGTGCGGCCAGCGTCAGCGGGCATGCGGACGTTTTTGCAGGGGCCGGTCCGGCCGGGGAGCACTGCGAGGCCCCGGGGCCGGGGGCGGGCGAGCCGGGGCTGCTCACCCGGCGCCTGGCCGATGGACACATCCTGCAGTTCGGGCTGGACGAGCAGGTGTTCGGCGGGCCTCCGGTGCGCCTGGGAGGCGTGCTGGCCGTGGTGCTGGGGCTGATCCTGGCTGCCTGGCTGTATGCGCGCCACCTGCTGCGGCCGCTGGAGGGCATCAACGCCACGGTGGCCCGTTTCGGGGCTGGGGATTTTTCGGCGGGCCCGGCCCTGTCCGGCAAGCGCGAGGACGAGCTGACGGCACTGGCCCGCTGCCTTGACCAGATGGGGCGGGACATCAAGCACCTGCTCGATGCCAAGCGTGCGCTGCTGCTGGCCGTCAGCCACGAGTTGCGCAGCCCGCTCACCCGGGCACGGCTGCATGCCGAGCTGCTGCCCGAAACACCCGAGGTGCTGCCGCAGCGTGACGCCCTGCAGCACGACCTGCGCGAGATGACGACGCTGGTGGAAGACCTGCTGGAGCGCGAGCGGCTGAGCGGCAGCCACGTGGCCCTGGTGCGCACACCGGTGGCACTGCCCGCGCTGGTGGCCGAGGTTCTGGCGGCGCTGCAATCGCGCCATCCGCAGGCGGCCAGCGTGCGGGTGCACGCGGCCCCCGGTCTGCCCGCCCTCACGCTGGATGCCGCGCGCATCCGGCTGATGCTGCGCAACGTGCTGGACAACGCCCTGCGCCATGGCGGCAGCAGCCCGGGGGCTGCGGGCAACGCGGGGGCTGCGGCGGGTGCGGAGCAGGCAGGTGCCACGGCCACGGCGGGTCCGCGCCCGGACCCGGGGCCGGTCGAGGTGCACATCACCCCGCGGGATGGCGGCGTGCAGCTGGTGGTGCGCGACCACGGTCCGGGCGTGTCGGCCGAGCTGCTGCAGCGGCTCACCGAGCCCTTCTTCCGGCCTGATGCGGCCCGTCTGCGGCGCACCGGCGGCGTGGGGCTGGGGCTGCACCTGGCACTGCTGGTGGCGCAGGCCCACGGCGGCCAGCTGCAGCTGCGCCTGGCCCGACCGGGCCTGGCCGTGGACATCTGGCTGCCGGCGGATGGCCCGCGTCGATGAACCGGCCATCGGGGCATGGCCCTGTGCGGTTCATGGCCCCCGCCCTTGCCCGCCGACCCCGGCTTGTCTGGGAAGCTGATCCGGGCCCCGGGGCCGGATGATGGTCGCGTGGGCACACATCGGGCTATAATGGACGGATATGAATCTGTCAACTGCCGACGCGCCCGAAGGCGCCCCCGAACCGGCCCTGGCTCCTGAACTGGCCGCCCCGTCTGAACAGTCTCCGGCTCCCCGACAGGCTGCGCCTTCCGGACAGGCTCCATCGCCTGCACAGGCCGGGCCGTCCCCGGCGTCCGTACAGCCCGCCCCGTCCGGACAGGACGCCGGCGCTGAACCCGCCCCAGTGCTTTTCAGCGATTTCGGCCTGCATCCCGACGTGCTTCGGGCCGTCACCGCAGCCGGGTACACCACCCCCACGCCCATCCAGGCCAAGGCCATCCCGGTGGTGATGCAGGGGCACGACGTGATGGCCGCCGCCCAGACCGGCACCGGCAAGACAGCCGGCTTCGCGCTGCCCATCATCAACGCGCTGATGCCGCTGGCCAGCCACAGTGCCTCGCCGGCCCGGCATCCGGTTCGTGCCCTGATCATCGCGCCCACGCGCGAGCTGGCCGACCAGATTCACGACAACGTCAAAACCTACATCCAGTTCACGCCACTGCGCTCGACCGCCGTGTTCGGCGGCGTGGACATGAATCCGCAGACGCAGGCGCTGCGGGGCGGGGTGGAAATTCTCATCGCCACCCCCGGCCGGCTGCTCGATCATGTGCAGCAGAAGTCCGTCAACCTGTCGCAGGTGCAGCTGCTGGTGCTGGACGAGGCCGACCGGATGCTCGACATGGGCTTTCTGCCCGACATCCAGCGCATCATCAACCTGCTCAGCCCGCGCCGCCAGAACCTGATGTTCTCGGCCACCTTCTCGGACGAGATCCGCAAGCTGGCCAAGCGCTTCCTGAACGAGCCGAAGCTCATCGAGGTGGCCCGGCCCAACACGCTGGCCGAGAACGTCGAGCAGACCGTCTACCACGTCGCCTCCGAGGACATGAAGCGCGATGCCGTGGGCTGGCTGATTCGCGAACGGGGCATCGAGCAGGTCATCGTCTTTTCCAATACCAAGATCGGCGCGGGCCGGCTGGCCCGTCACCTGCAGAAGGAAGGCTTCCTGGCCGAGGCCATCCATGGCGACAAGTCCCAGCAGGAGCGCCTGAAAACCCTCGAGGGTTTCAAGAACGGCGAGATCCGGGTGCTGGTGGCCACCGATGTGGCGGCCCGCGGCCTCGACATTGCCGAGCTGCCGGCCGTGATCAACTACGACCTGCCGCATTCGCCCGAAGACTACGTGCACCGCATTGGCCGTACCGGCCGGGCCGGTGCCTCGGGCATGGCGCTGTCGCTGATGTCCGACCGGGATGGCAAGGCCTTCGCCGACATCGAGAAGCTCACCAAGCGCAAGCTGAAGGTGGAAACCCTGGAGCTGCCGGAGGCAGCCCGTGGCCGGGGCGAGCGGCGCTCGCGCACCGGGGGCGATGACCGGGGCGAGGGCGGGTATCGTGGTGAAGGTGGCTACCGCAGCGACGGCAGCTATCGTGGCGAAGGTCGTCGCGATGGGGCGCGCACCGACGGCGAGGGCCGCTACGGCCGCAGCCGGCGCGACCGGGACGACAGGGATGACCTGAATCATGACCGCCGTGAGCGCCGGGACCGGCGTACGTGGGACGATGCTGATCGTCGTGATGGCAACGAGGGGCAGGACGGCCGCCTGCGTGGCCATGCGGCCTCGGCGCGCGACCGCTCGGCGCGTTATCAGGCCGTGAAACCGGTGGCGGACGATCCGCTTTTCAATTCGCCCTATGTGCCGGAGGCTGCACCGGGTATGGCGGGTGCCGGTGGTGCAGGCGCAGATGCCGGTGGTGCAGGTGGCGCAGCGGCGCGGGTTGCCGTGTCAGCCGCTGGGGCCGTGGCTCCGGGGGCAGCCGCGGGGCGCACCGCCGCTGGTGCGAACAGCGCCATCCGCCGGCCAGCGCGCAAGCTGGCCGTTCTGCTGGGGGGTACGCCGGGCAAGTAGGTTCGGACGGGCAGCATGCCTCGTCCATAACACGCGCTGGCCTGTTCCAGGCAGCCAGAGGGGGTTATTGCCTGTTGACGGTGGAGCCGCAGAACCGCGCCCGCCACTGCGCTGTCGCTTCGTGCAGCCAGCGCTGCACATCCCGCGTACCCGGCTGTCTCAGACCCAGCGCCCGCGCCGCTTCATTCAGAATATCCACCGCATCCACGCGCCCCGACGTATCCACCCTGGGGGCGCCATTCTGCTTGGACAGCTTCTGTCCGTTGCCGCCCATCACCAGCGGCAGATGCAGATAGCGCGGAACGGGCGCGCCCAGCGCCCGCAGCAGCAGGATCTGCCGGCCCGTCGAAGAGAGCAGGTCGGCCCCGCGCACCACATCCGTCACGCCACTTTCGGCGTCATCCACCACCACCCCCAGCTGATAGGCCCAGACGCCATCGGCGCGCTTCAGGATGAAGTCGCCGCATTGCAGGCTCGGGTTCTGCCGTTGCGGGCCCAGCCAGCGGTCGTGGAAGGTGATATTCGACAAATCCGCAGCTTTGCCAACATTTGAAATCCTTTCTTGCGCAGCCGGGAAATTCCCGTCGGTTGGCTGAACGAAGTCGGCAGATGCGAGCGGGTTGGTTGCTTCTGGAAGCGTTTGAAGCGGGGGCGTACCGGTAGTATCGATCCGGAAGCGCCAGGCCCGTGCCTGACGGCCCGCCGGCAGACCGTGACGGCAGGTGCCGGGGTAGGGCGTTTCGTCGGCTGGTGTGTTCAGGGCTTGCGAAGGGCGCTGTGATGCCTGGTGTGCAGGTTCCGTTTGACGTGTGGGGCCTGCCTGCCGTGCACCAGTGGTCTGCAGTGCCTGTGTGGTTTGCAGTGCTTCTGTGGTCTGTAGTGCCTGTGCGGTTTGCAGTGTGTGTGCGGTTTGCAGCATGTGTGCCGCCTGAATGATTTCCCGCCGCGTGCAGCCGCAGCCGTAGATGCGTCCCTGCGCCCGCAGCCAGTCGAACACCGCCTGATAGCGGTCTACCCGTGCCGACTGGTAGAGCGGCGGCCCATCCCAGTGCAGTCCCAGAAACCGCAGCTGCTGGCGGATGGTGAGATCCGAGCCGGGCTCCACCCGGGGCGGGTCGATGTCCTCGATGCGCAGCAGCCACAGCCCGTCGTGTGCCCGTGCATCCAGATAGCTGGCCAGTGCGGCAACCACCGAACCGGCGTGCAGCGGACCACTGGGCGAGGGGGCGAACCGGCCGATGTAGGCCGGCGGGGCTGCCGGTACGGCACGGTGCGGTTGCGCCATGGAATGGGCTTCCCGGAAGGGGCCTTCCGGGAGGTCTGGCCGGCCGGAAAACAGCACGGGAGAGGAAACACGGAGCGGTGAACGCATGGTGCCGATTCTAGAGCGTGTCATGGATGCATTCGTCCCTGCGGCTTCCCTGCCGGGCGCACAGAACGTGGCGGCCGTGTGCAAAAGTTCCGGCAATGGGCGAACTGGATCCGGCATCAGGGCATGGATGTGCATTGGTGCACGGCGCGAACTGTCGGTTGTCTCTACGATGCAACACATCGTGAGTGCGGCAGGTCTCCTTCGAACGCATGTGGCCTGCCAGACGACAGATTGACGAGGAGCTGTTCATGCTGGAGCCCACCCAAGCCTTTGCCGCCCCCGCCGGGGATGACCTGGAAACCGTACTGGTGTCTGCCGCTGCCGCACGCAGAAAGGTGCGGACCCGGGTGGCCATTGCCTGCGTCACGTTGACGGCAGCGCTGGCCGTCTGTGGTGTCTCTTCGGCGCGGACGGGGCACGGTGCAAGCCTGCTGGATGGTGTGGTGGGGGTGCGTGTGGCAGCCAGCGATATCTGCCGCCTGTACCCGGCGCGGTCGGGCCAGGTGCTGGCGCAGTTCAGCCCGGAGGGCAGGCAGACGTTCGATCCGCGCTGCCACAATCTGCTGCGGCGCCAGTCCTGAGCGTCCTGAGTGATCATCCAGAGTGTCTGGAAGCATCTCCCGGGCGAACCGGATAAACCGCGTCGATTGTTTCGGTCGGCGCATTCGGCCGGCGCATCGATATGCCTGATGCTCCCGGGGTTGAACGAGTCCATGACATGCACGCCGCCATACCAGCGAATGCGCATTAGTTCGCTGCGCGACGAACGGCAGTTCCCTACGATGAACGGCGCACGGCATGGGGGCGTTTCGGCTCGCCGGCCGGCTGACTGGCCCGCAGGTCCGGTTGCCGGAGGGTGAGTCTCCCCCGTGACATGTCGTGCTGTCACGCATTCTGGGGAGACGTTCATGTCCAATGCCAAACCCACGCCGCCAGTTTTCGAGCCCGATGCTGCGCAGGCCAGTCTCATCTGCCCGCCGGATGTGCCCGGTGGTTATCTGGTTTGCGGTACCCTGATTGCCGGTATCGTGCTGATCAGTGCGCTGTTCATCCTGCCACGTGCCTTTCCGGCGGCCGATCACTGGATCGGCGTGCAGATTGCGCTGGGTACCGGTTTCCTGCTGATGCTGCTGTATGGGGTGTGGTGCGTGCATTCCGGCGGCCGGCTGCATCGTCGTCACGGGGTGGCAAACCCACTGGCAGCGGATGCCGGTGGCGATGGTGGTTACGGTGCAGGCGTTGGCGCTGCGGCGAGTGCAGATGAAAGTGCTGGTTTGAGTGAGGGTGTGAGTGCTGGTGCCGGTGCGGGTATCGGCGTGGCCGCACGGTCGCTGGCACCTGTCCTGCGGTGTACACGGCCGCGCCGTCGGGTGGCTGGCCGCTATGCGCTGGGTGCCACGCTGGCCGTGGTGGCACTGGCCATGCTGATACCGGTCTTCATGGGGGCGCCGCTGGGGCGGGTTCTGGCCTTCGTGCCCCTGGTGCTGCAGGCCGCCGTGTTCTCGGCTGCGCTGAACTGGCCCGCCCTGCTGGTATTTGCCGGAATCTGGCTGCTGGTACGGGGGCTCTGGCCCAATGACGGGTTCGATGTCGCCAGTGAAGGCCTGCCTGCCATTGATGGCAGCCTGTCTGCGGGCGATGGAAGCCGGGCTGTTGTTGACGGAAACCAGGCGGTTGCCGAGGCGCCGGCCATTCCCTATCGTGACCGTCTGGTGCTGTGGGTGAGCGTGGCCGTCCTGGCGGGGCTGGGGATTCTGCCCGTGCTGACGGCAGGTTCCGGCGTGAACTGGCTGCTCAATGTGGGGCTGTTCATTCTGCAGTACTGGTGGGCGATGGTGTTCCTGGGCTGGTTCGGTGTGGCCATGTCGCGTCGGCTTCGGGCTGCCCATGCCGTGGTTCCGCAGCGTGGCCGGCGGCGCCGTGCGTTGGCGGCGGGGACCGTCGTGCTGGTTTGCCTGCTAATGGCTGCCACGGTGCAGATGCTGATGTACGCCTCGGCCTGCACCACGCCATCCATCAAAGGTTACGACACGGCCGCGGAGTGGTGCCGCACGGGCTGGTGGTGGTTCCGGTTCTGGCTGTGAATGTTCAGCCCAGCTGCGCAATTCGCCAGATGGAAGTGGCCTGGTCGGCCATCCAGCTCTGCCTGATGGCGATGACCCTCACGGCGTCATCAGCGCAAACACGAATATCCCGATCATCAGGAAGGTGATGGCGATCTTGATCAGCATGCCGATCACCATGCCCAGCCAGGTGGCGATGCCGACGTTGCGGGCACGGATCAGGTCGCGGTCGTACATGTACTGGCCAATGGCGGCGCCCACCAGCGGCATGAACAGCAGCCCCCACAGGCCGGAGAATACGCCGGCAATGGTGCCGATGAACGAGCCGACGATGGCCTCGCGGCTGGCGCCGACCTTTTTCGCGCCCAGCATGCCCGCCACGTAGTCGAGGCCGATGGCCAGCAGCGTGAAGGCCAGGCAGATGCCCACGGTGAGGCCGCTGACGGTGGTGAAGTCATCGATCCAGGCGGCCAGGAAGATGCCCAGAAAGACGAACACGACGCCGGGCAGGGCGGGCAGCACGGTGCCGGCCACACCGACGACGATCAGGATGACGGCAAGCGTCCAGAGGGAGATGATGAGCGTGGTGGCCATGGGGCAGGCAGGGGTGGGTGAAAGGGCGTTTCAGGGGAGGCAGGGCTGCCGGGGCAGATCGGGGCCGGGAAGCCCCATTTTCCACGCAGGGGGCAGCACTGCAAGCGGGGCAGCCGGCCGCGGCCCCTCAGCTGGCAGCTGGCGTGGTCGTGGCGGCTATTGTGCGCTGCCGTACCGTCCGTGATCCGAAGTCCTGCTCCCAGCTGCCCGGCTGCAGGTCGGTGGTGACGGACACGCGCCGGTCGAACACGAACAGTTCGCCGTCCCAGTGTCTGCCGCCGGTGTGCTCGAAGTAGTCCAGCACGCCGCCGTCGAGCTGCACGACGTTCTCGTAGCCGTGGGCGTCCATCCAGAGGGCGGCCTTTTCGCAGCGGATGCCGCCGGTGCAGTAGGTGACGATGCGCTTGCCGGCCAGCTGCGGACGGTGGGCTTCCAGCGCGGCGGGCAGTTCGGTGAACTTGCTGATGTGCGGGTTGATGGCGTTGTGGAAGTGGCCGACCTGCACCTCGAAGTCGTTGCGGGTGTCGATGATGACCACGTCACGGCCATCGTCGTCGCGGCCGTCGTCCAGCCAGCGGGCGAGCGTCTCGGGCGAGACGGTGGCGGCGCGTCCATCGGCTGGGCGGATGCCGGGCTGGCGGAAGGTGATGGTCTCTTTCTTGATCTTGACCAGGAAGCGGTTGAAGCCGTGTTCGGCGGAGCGGCTTTCCTTGATGTGCATGGCTTCCAGCCCGGGTACGGCGCGCAGCACGGCCGCAAAGGCACGGGCGTTGGCTTCCAGCCCGCTGAGCATGACGTTCACGCCCTCGGTGGTGAGCAGGATGGTGCCGCGCATGTCGAGGCGGCGGCCCTCGGCCAGCAGGTGGGCGCGCAGCGCGGGCAGGTCGTCGAGATCGGCGAACTGGTAGCAGGCCAGGTTCAGATAGGTGTCTTTCATGATGGGGACGATTCTACTGGGAGTGGCGTGGCAGAGGCATGTCTTCCGCGGATTTGCGAAGCGGAGGGGTGTGGATGACAGGCGTGGTGGTTGAGGGAGGTGGACAGCCGCCGCCTGTGTCGCTGCTTCGGCGGCGGCACGAAACAGGGCATGGGGACAGGCGTGGTGGCCGGGAGATGAAGCAGGGGGCCTGTGGAGAGAAACAGTGGACGGCAGCGGCTGCCAGGTGATGGAAAAAGCTGGCGCGTTCCTGCGTACCGGTCGGCCGGCTTGACGCCCCGGGGACTCCGCTGTGACGGAATGCACGGATCCTTCCCCGGGCACGTACAATCAGTGGATGAGCCAAGCCGAATCCTCCTCGCCTGCCACCGCTGATGTGGCCGTCCCTGATCGAGCCGCCGCCGAAGCAGCGGTACAGGCGGCGGCTGTCGATGCTGCGGCGCAGCAGGCTGCTGCATCCGCCGCGGCTTCGGACGAACAGCCGGCCAGCGGCCCCATCGACCCCGGCTTCGTCCACCTGCGCCTGCGCTCCGAGTATTCGGTGCTCGATTCCATCGTGCGGCTGGACGAGGTGGTGCAGGCCGCGCTCGACGACGGGCAGCCGGCGCTGGCGCTGTCCGATGCCTCCAACCTGTTCGGCTGGGTCAAGTTCTACAAGCAGGCGTCCACGAAGGGTCTGCAGCCGATCTGTGCGGCCGATGTCTGGATCACCAACCCCGAGAACCGTGACCGCCCGTACCGGCTGCTGCTGATCGCCTCGAACAACGCCGGTTACCGGCGGCTGTGCGAGCTGCTGTCGCAGGGCTGGCTGGAAAACGAGTACAAGGGGCGGGCCGAGCTGAAGCCCGAGTGGCTCACGGCCGATACCACCGGCGGGCTGATCGCGCTGTCGGGGGCCGGTCCCGGCGAAGTGGGGCAGTTCCTGCTGGCCGGCAACCATGCGCGGGCGGTGGTGGCGGCGCAGCACTGGGCAGCGGCCTTTCCGGATGCCTTCTATCTGGAGGTGCAGCGCGACGGCACGCCCGAGGCCGAGAGCTGCACGCGGGCCATGGCGCGGCTGGCGGTGGAGCTGGACCTGCCGCTGGTGGCCACGCACCCCATCCAGTTCCTGCGCGAGGAAGATTTCCGGGCGCACGAGGCGCGGGTGTGCATTGCCGAGGGCGAGGTGCTGGCCGATCCCAGGCGGGTGCGGCGCTTCCAGCCCACGCAGTATTTCCACACGCGCGCGCAGATGATGGAACTGTTCGCCGATCTGCCCGAGGCGCTGGCCAATTCGGTGGAGATCGCGCGGCGCTGCGCGGTGACCATCCGGCTGGGCAATCCGCAGCTGCCCATCTACCCCACCGATGGGGTGCCGATCGACGATTTTCTGCGCCAGAAGGCCGAGGAAGGGCTGGAGCAGCGGCTGGCAAAACTCTATCCGGATGCCGCCGTGCGCGCGCAGAAGCGCCCCGATTACGACGCCCGCCTCAAGCGCGAGATCGACACCATCATCTCGATGGGCTTTCCGGGCTACTTCCTGATCGTGGCGGACTTCATCGTCTGGGCCAAGAACAACGGCGTGCCGGTGGGGCCGGGCCGGGGGTCGGGGGCCGGCTCGCTGGTGGCCTTCTCGCTGGGCATCACGGACCTCGATCCCTTGCCCTATGCACTGCTGTTCGAGCGCTTCCTGAACCCCGAGCGGGTGTCGATGCCCGACTTCGATATCGATTTCTGCCAGGACAACCGCGGCAAGGTGATCGATTACGTGCGCCGCAAGTACGGGTTCGACGCGGTGTCGCAGATCGCCACCTTCGGCACGATGGCCAGCAAGGCGGTGATC
>ERZ772967.124-NODE-124-length-62535-cov-5.579289_pt1 | contig 62535 bp, 55 predicted proteins | sample MGYA00511677_ERZ772967 | MGnify/ENA primary metagenome ERZ772967 (study PRJEB29015, sample SAMEA2737931) | human oral metagenome | biome: human oral; feature: human-associated habitat; material: dental | place: China | collected 2146 ...
CCGAAGACCGCACCCAGACGATCGGGACGACGATGACGCCCCGCCCGCGCCCGTCCCCCGCCACGACGGCCCCGCCCGCGCTCCGCGGGCCCCGCATGGCGGCCGCGGTCTTGAGGGGAATGGCGGGGACGGCGTGCTCCGTCGGCATCGCCCTCGCCCCGGCGCCCGCCTCGTACGCGGCGGAGGGCGCCGCGGTCTTCGAGCACTACTCCTTCTTCGGCTCCGGGACCATCTCCTGGACGGCCTCCGTCACTGACGCCGACGGCGCGCTCACCGCCCAGCTGTGCGACGAGTTCGGCGCCCACGCCCGGGCGGCGTTCGGCGTCGCCCACAAGCCGTCCACGGTCTTCACCGCGTCGGACGGGGCCGCCCCCTCCAGCACCTGCGTCGTCTCCGTGAGCGCGTCCCTGCTCGCGATCAGCGGCGCGGAGCAGACCATGTCCCTGCCGTCCGCCCCCACCGCTCCCATCGCCAACGCCATCGGCGCCCAGGTCCGCACCGTCGAGGCGACAGTCTACGAGGGCAGGATCGTGGAGGCGTCGGAGGGCGCCCAGGTCGACCACGATTCGGAGCGCAACGGCTGGGAAACCGCGGTGTGGACGGATACCGACGAGGACCTGGAGCTCACCTTCGACACGTCGACGGGCTCCACCTCCTCCGGCGCCAGTGCCGGGGCGCCCGGGCAGCGCGACGACGAGGGCTCCACCGGTCCGGGGTTCTACGCACTGGTCGGCGCGATCGTGGTGCTCACGATCGGCGCGCTCGTCGTGGCGTTCCACGCATGGGCGCGCCGCACCCGCGGCCCCAGGGCCCGGTAGCGCGCCAAGCCCCGGCGCCGGCCCCTCGGGGACGGACGCGGGCCCCTCACGTGAGCGTGACGAGATCCAGGTACGACTCGTCCCACAGGTCCTCGTCGGCGTCGGGCAGCAGCAGCACGCGCTGCGGGTCCAGCGCCGTCACGGCCCCGGGATCGTGGGTGACCAGGACGACGGCCCCCTCGTAGTCGTGCAGCGCGGCCAGGATCTCCTCGCGGGACGCAGGGTCGAGGTTGTTGGTGGGCTCGTCCAGCAGCAGGACGTTGGCGCCGGAGACCACCAGGGTCGCCAGAGCGAGCCTCGTCTTCTCCCCGCCGGACAGGACGCCGACGGGTTTCTCAACGTCATCGCCCTGGAAGAGGAACTGGCCCAGGATGTTGCGCACGCGCGTGTCGTCCAGGCCGGGCGCCGCGCCGGCCATGTTCTCGCGCACGGTCCCGGACACGTCGAGGGTCTCGTGCTCCTGCGCGTAGTACCCGATCTTCAGGCCGTGCCCGGCCACGACCCGGCCCGTGTCGGGCTCCTCGACGCCCGCCAGCAGGCGCAGCAAAGTGGTCTTGCCCGCGCCGTTGAGCCCCAGGACCACCACTTTCGAGGCGCGGTCGATGGCCAGGTCCACGCCGGTGAACACCTCCAGCGAGCCGTACGACTTCGACAGGGACTCGGCGGTGAGGGGCACCCGCCCGCAGGGAGCGGGCTCGGGGAAGCGCAGGCGGGCGACCTTCTCGCGGACCTCCGCCTCCCCGGCCCGGGCGACCAGCTCGTCGGCGCGGCGCAGCATCTGCTGGGCGGCCACGGCCTTCGTCGCCTTCGCGCGCATCTTCTCGCCCTGGGCGCGCAGCTGCTCCGCCTTGCGCAAGGCGCCCTCCCGCTCCTTGCGCCGTCTGCGCTCGTCCTCCTCGCGCTGTTCGAGGTAGGCGCGCCAGCCGAGGCGGTAGATGTCGATGCGCGCGCGGTTGGCGTCCAGGTAGAACACCTGGTTGACCGTCTCCCCCAGCAGCGCGGCGTCGTGCGAGATCACCATGACGCCGCCGGGGAACGTCTTGATCCAGTCGCGCAGCCACAGGACGGAGTCGTGGTCGAGGTGGTTGGTGGGCTCGTCGAGCAGCAGCACGTCGGCGCCCGAGAAGAGGACGCGCGCCAGTTCGACGCGGCGCCGCTGCCCGCCGGAGAGGGTGTCGAGGCTCTGGCCCAGGACCCGGTCCGGCAGCCCCAGGGAGTGGGCGATCTGGGCGGCCTCCGCGTTGGCGGCCCACCCGCCCTGGTTGGTGAACTCCTGGTCGAGGCGCACGTAGCGCTCCATGGCCCGCTGCTGGCGCGCGCCCTCGGTGGTGGACATCTCCTGCTCGGCGCGCCGGATGCGGGCGATGATCTGGTCGATGCCCCGCACCGACACGATGCGGTCGCGGGCCAGCACCGTCTGGTCGCCGACGTGGGTGTCCTGCGCGAGGTAGCCGATGGTGCCCGTGGTGGAGATCATCCCCGTGTGCTCCGCCGCGCCCCCGCGGTCGGCCTCCCCGGCCAGCAGGCGCATGGTCGTGGTCTTTCCAGCGCCGTTGCGCCCCACGAGGCCGATGCGCATGCCCTTGTCGACGCGGAAGCTGGCGTCGCGCACGAGTTCGCGCGCTCCGATTCGCAGTGAGAAGTCCTGGACGTTGATCACGGGTAGATCCTAGTGGGTGTGTGCGAGACTACCCGCGCGCTCGCGGCGCTGCGCCGCCTTTGCGTGCACAATGGGAGCGACGTAACACCCGCAGGAAGGCATTGATGAGCACGCCCACCGCCCCTTCGCGCCACCCGCGCGTCTACGACATGATCGCCGTCGCCTTCGTCGCCGCGCTCCTGATCTCCAACGTCGCGGCCACGAAGGTGACGGCCCTCGACTGGGGGCCCGTCCACCTGGTGTTCGACGGCGGGGCGGTCCTGTTCCCGCTCACGTACATCCTGGGGGACGTCCTGTCGGAGGTGTACGGTTTCGCGCGCGCCCGGCGGGTGATCGTCATGGGTTTCGCGGCCTCCATCGCCGCGTCGGCGGTCTTCTGGATCGTCCAGGCGGCGCCGGTGGGCCCGGGCTACGAGAACCAGGCGGCCTTCGAGGCGGTGCTGGGGTTCGTGCCGCGCGTCGTCGCGGCGTCGGTGATCGGCTACCTGGCGGGCCAACTGGTCAACGCCCTGGTCCTGGTGAGGATCCGCAGCAGGTGGGGGGCCCGTCGGCTGTGGGCGCGCCTCATCGGCTCGACCCTGGTGGGCGAGGCGGTGGACACCGCGCTCTTCTGCACGATCGCCTTCGCGGGAGTCATCGAGGGCGGCGACTTCGTCAACTACGTCGTCACCGGCTACGTGTACAAGGTCGCCGTGGAGGTCGTGCTCCTGCCGCTCACCTACCGCGTGATCGGGTGGGTGCGCGGCGTCGAGGGGCTCGAGGCCTCGGAGGTGTTCCCCGCATGAGCGCCGATTGGCTGGCCGCTCCCCCCGTTCCCTTCTCGCTTCCCGCCGCCCCGCCGTCGGGGTGGCGCGACCGGGGCTTCCAGGTGGGTGCGCGCCTGGCCTCGGGCAGCGGCCTGGGGCGCACGGGCACCATCCACACGGCGCACGGGATCATCCGCACGCCCGCGTTCATCCCTGTGGGCACGAAGGCGAATGTGAAGGCCCTGACCCCAGAAATGGTGGAGGCCCTGGGCGCCCAGGCGGTCTTGGCCAACGCCTACCACCTGTACCTGCGGCCCGGCTCCGACGTGGTCGACGAGGCGGGTGGTTTCGCGCGCTTCATGAACTGGCGGGGCCCGACGTACACGGACTCGGGCGGGTTCCAGGTGCTCTCCCTGGGCGCGGGTTTCAAGAAGGTTCTCTCCCAGGAGTTCTCGGGGGCCGCCGACCCCGACGACCCGCGGCTGTCCGCGCAGGCCGTCCGGGCCTCGAACGCCGTGGTCGATGACGACGGCGTGGTTTTCTCCTCCCACATCGACGGCACGAAGCACCGCTTCACGCCGGAGGCGTCCATGCGCATCCAGCACCAGTTGGGCGCGGACATCATGTTCGCCTTCGACGAGCTCACCTCCCTGCTGCACCCGCGCTCCTACCAGGTGGAGTCCTTGGAGCGCACGCACGCGTGGGCGCGCCGCTGCCTGGTCGAGCACGCGCGCCTCACCGAGGAGCGCCGCGGCATGCCCTACCAGCAGCTGTGGGGCGTCGTCCAGGGCGCCCAGTGGGAGGACCTGCGCCGCCGGGCCGCGCGGACCATGGCGGACATGGAGGCCGACGGCCAGCGCTTCGACGGCTTCGGCGTGGGAGGGGCGCTGGAGAAGGAGCGCCTGGGCACGATCGTGTCGTGGGTGTGCGAGGAGCTCGGCGAGGACCGGCCCCGCCACCTGCTGGGCATCTCCGAGCCGGAGGACCTCTTCGCGGGGGTCGAGGCGGGGGCCGACACCTTCGACTGCGTGAACCCGTCGCGAGTGGCCCGCAACGCGGCGGTCTACACGCCGACGGGCCGCTACAACATCACGAACGCGCGCTTCAAACGCGATTTCTCGCCGTTGGCCCCCGGCTGCGGGTGCTACACGTGCACGAACCACACGCGCGCCTACGTCCACCACCTGTTCAAGGCGAAGGAGATCCTGTCCTCGACGCTGGCGACGATCCACAACGAGTGGTTCACACTGCGCTTGGTGGACGCGATGCGTGACTCCATCGAGCGCGGCTGCTTCGAGGATTTCCGTGACGACATGCTGGGCCGCTACCGCTCTGGCGGCGGCCGGGAAGGCAGGAGCGCACAATGAGTTTCAACGACAACATCCAACTGGACCCGTCGCGCGTGCGCACGTCGGCGGGCAGGCGGGCAGCGGGCATCGGCGGTGGCTCCGTGCTGGGCGCCATCATCGTCTTCGCGGTCGCCCACTTCACGGGCATCGACCTCTCGCAGTTCCTGGGCTCCTCGCAGCCCGGCCCGGCCCCGGCGGGGCAGACGGTCGACGTGTCGGGCTGCACGAGCGGCGCGGACGCGAACGCGCGCGTGGAGTGCCGCATGGTGGCGACGGCCTCGTCCCTGGACGAAGTGTGGCGCGCGCAGCTGGCCTCCCAGGGAGGCGGGACCGACTACCAGTTGCCGGACTTCCAGATCTTCACGGGCTCGGTGTCCACGGCCTGCGGGAACGCGACCAGCGCGGTCGGCCCCTTCTACTGCCCGGGGGACTCGACCGTGTACCTGGACCTGGGGTTCTTCGAGCAGATGGTCTCCGACTACGGCGCCTCGGGGGCCGCACTGGCGCAGGAGTACGTGGTCGCCCACGAGTGGGGCCACCACATCCAGAACCTGCGGGGTGTCTTCCGCGACCACAACACTCAGGAGCGCGGGGAGCAGGGCGCGGGCGTGCGCTCCGAGCTCCAGGCCGACTGCTACGCGGGCGTGTGGATGCACTGGGCGTCCCAGACCGCCGACCCGAACACGGGCGAGCCGTTCCTGCGCGTCCCCAGCGCCGAGGAGATCGACGGCGCGCTGACCACCGCCCAGGCCATCGGCGACGACCGCCTGCAGCAGCGCTACCAGGGGAGCACGAACTCGGAGAGCTGGACGCACGGGTCGGCGGCGCAGCGGGCGCAGTGGCTGCGGACGGGCCTCGACTCCGGTTCCATCGCGGCCTGCGACACGTGGAGCGCGGCGCGCGTGTGAACCGCGCGGCCGCGGCACCCGCACCCCGCCGCGGGTGGGCGGACCGGGCCCGCCGACGAGACGGAGCGCAGCGCCTACTCGTGCACCACCACGAGCCGGCGGACCGGTTCCCCGGGCCGGGTGCGGCACTGGGCACTGGAGAGAAGGAGAGCACTGGTATGACGAGCATCACCGAGCAGGGGCGCGCCTTCTACGACGCCGTCCCCCACGAGGTCCCCGACTGGGAGGGCTCCCTGTTCTCGTTGCTGGAGGACGCCGCGCGCCTCTACCCCGACCGCGCCGCCCTGGACTACTTCGGGGCGGCCATCACCTACCGCCAGGTCCTGGAGCAGGTGGAGCGCGCCGCCAGCGCCCTGGTCGGGGCCGGCGTGGGCAGGGGCGACGTCGTCGCCGTCGCCCTGCCGAACTGCCCGCAGGCCTTCGTGGTGTTCTACGCGTGCATGCGCATCGGCGCCGTCACCGCCCAGCACAACCCGCTGGCCCCCGACCCGGAGGTGCGCGGCCAGCTCGGGCGCCACAAGGGCCGGGTGGCGGTCGTGTGGGAGAAGTGCGCGCACGTGTACGCCGAGGCCGGCGTGGCCACCGTGTTCACCGTGGACATCAGCGCCCATATGCCCGCCTCCCAGCGCCTTCTGCTGCGCCTGCCCGTGCGCCGGGCGCGCGAGAGCCGGGGCCAGTTGCGCGGGGAGGCGCCCGCGGGTTCGCGCTCGTGGGACCGGGCGGTCGCCCAGGCGGCGCCGCTGCCTGCCTCGTACCCCCGGCCCGGCGCCGGGGACGTGGCCGTCATCCTCCACACGTCGGGCACCAACGGGGTCCCCAAGTCCGCGCCCCTGACCCATCGCAATATCGGCGTCAACGTGCACCAGTGCGTGTTCTGGGTGTGGCGCCTGCACGAGGGGGCGGAGACGTTCTTCTCATTGCTCCCCTACTTCCACGCCTTCGGGCTCACGTTCTTCCTGTGCGCCGCCGTGCGCAAGGCGGCCACGCAGGTGCTCCTGCCCAAATTCGACGCGGCGATGGCCCTGGACGCGCACCGCAGGCGGCCCGTGTCCTTCTTCGTGGGAGTGCCGCCCATGTTCGACCGCATTCTCGCCGAGGCGCGCCGCACCCGTACGGATCTGACGTCGATCCGCTACTCGGTGGCCGGGGCGATGCCCCTGTCAACGGAGCTGGCGCAGCGCTGGGAGGAGGCGACGGGCGGCATGATCGTGGAGGGCTACGGCCTGTCGGAGACCTCGCCCGTCCTCACCGGCGCCCCGCTGTCGGACCGGCGCCGCCATGGCGTGCTCGGGGTGCCCTTCCCGTCGACCGAGTTGCGCCTCGTGGACTTGGAGGATCCGTCGCGCGACGTCGAGGACGGCCAGCCCGGCGAGATCCTGGTGCGCGGGCCGCAGGTGTTCTCCGGCTACTTGGACGCCCCCGAGGAGACGGCGGCGGTCTTCACCGGGGACGGGTGGCTGCGCACGGGGGACATCGGCGTCAACCACGACGGTTTCATCACGATGGCGGACAGGAAGAAGGAGCTCATCCTCTCGGGCGGTTTCAACGTCTACCCCAGCCAGGTCGAGAACGCGATCCGCTCCATGCCGGGCGTGCGCGACGTGGCCGTGGTCGGCGTCCCCGCATCGGGCGCCTCCGAGCAGGTGGCGGCCGCGATCATCATGGAGGACGGCGTGGCGCCCCTGACCCTGGACGAGGTGCGCACGTGGGCGGAGAAGTCCATCGCCCACTACGCCCTGCCCCGCCAGCTGGTCTTCATCGCGGAGCTGCCGCGCAACCAGATCGGCAAGATCCTGCGCCGCAAGGCCGCCCAGATGGTGAAGGAGAGGCTGGGGCGCTAGCGCCCCTCCTCCCCTACGCCGGCCACCAGATGCGGATCAGGGGCAGGATCGCGCGGGCCTCCTCGTCGGCGAACCCCGGCCCATTGGGGCAGGCTACAGTGCATTGGGGCAGGCAATTTGCCTACCCCAATGGGCAGTTCCCTGCCCCAATGCGCCTTTGGCCGTCGTCCCTTGAGGGCCGCTGGGCCGCCCGCCCCTCAGACGTTGAAGCCGATGGCGCGCAGCTGCTCGCGCCCGTCGGGGGTGATGCGGTCGGGCCCCCACGGCGGCATCCACACCCAGTTGATCTGGGTCTGGTCGGTGACGGAGGCCAGGATCATCTGGGCCTGGCGCTCGATGACATCGGTGAGCGGGCACGCCGCGGAGGTGAGGGTCATGTCGAGGCGCACGGCGTTGTCGGGGGCGATGAACACCCCGTAGACCAGGCCGAGGTCGACGATGTTGATGCCGAGCTCGGGGTCGATGACGTCCTTGAGCGCCTCCAGGACGCTCTCCCCCGCCAGCGTCCCCTGCTCGACTATGTCGGTGCCGTCGATCTGGCGGACTTCGGCGCCCTCGGGGACGGCGGGCTGGGCGGGCGCCGCGAAGCGCTGCTCCACGGGCTCGGACTGGGCCATGGGGTTGCTCATCTGGGTTCTCCTTGCTCGGTGGTGCCACTGGTGGCGGAGATGTCGTAGCCGGACTTGGCGATCGCGTCGCGCAGGGCGTACCAGCCCAGCAGCGCGCATTTGACGCGGTTGGCGAACTGGGAGGTGGACTCCAGGGCGGCTGCGTCGCCCAGGCGGTCCAGGACCTCGTCGTCGACGCCGAGGTTGCGCGAGTGCATCATGGCCTCCATGGCGCCGTAGAGGGCGCCGACCTCCTCCACGGACTTGCCGACAGCGAGGTCGGTGAGCATCGACAGGGAGGCCCGGGAGATGGAGCAGCCGTCGCCGTCCCAGTCCAGGGACGCCAGGGCGCCGTCCTCCAGCGTGACGCCCAGGGTGACCTCGTCGCCGCACGTGGGGTTCACCTGGTGGGACGTGGCCGCGTGGCGGTGCGGGTCCCCCGCGCCGTGGCGCTCGCGCGCGTGGTCGAGGATGACCTGCTGGTAGAGCTGGTCCAGACTGCCCATCGTGTTTCCCTTTCCTTCCCTTCGCGCGCCCTCAGCCGAAGAAACCGCGCACCCTGCCCAGCGCCCCGACCATCCGCTCGATCTCGTCGGCGGTGGTCGTCAGCGCCACCGAGGCGCGGGCCGAGGAGCGCACCCCGAAGAACGTGTGCAACGGTATCGCACAGTGGTGCCCGACGCGCACCGCAACGTCGTAGGCATCCATGACCTGGCCCACGTCGTGGGGGTGGACTCCGTCCACGGCGAAGGCGACCACGCCGATGCGGTCGGAGTCGGCGCCCGGGCCGAGGACGCGCACCCCCTCCACCGAGGAGATGCCCTCCAGCATGAGGCGCGTGAGCGCGTGCTCGTGGGCCTCCACGCGGTCCATGCCCAGCGCGTCCAGGTACTCCAGGGCCCTGGCCCACCCCGCGATCTGCGCGACGGGCTGCGAGCCGGCCTCGAAGCGCTCGGGCGGCGCCATGAACGTGCTGCCCTCCATGGAGACCCACTCGATCATGGAGCCTCCGGTGAGGACGGGGGGCATGGCCTCGAGCGAGCTTCGCTGGGCCGCCCTCCTGCACGACGTCGCCAAGCCGCAGACCTTCACCATCGACGAAACGGGGCGTGGTCACTTCTACGGGCATCCCAAGGTCGGGGCGGACATGGCGGCTGCGATCATGAGGCGCCTCGCGCTGCCAGGCGACCTGGTGGCTCCCGTGAGGGCCCTCGTCCGCCTCCACGACCATGTCGTCAAGCCGACGGGGCGTTCCATCCGGCGCACGCTCCTCAAGTTCGAGAACGCCTGCCCCGGCCGCGCGCTCGAGCTCACCTTCGCGCTGCTCGACCTCAAGCGCGCCGACGCGGCATCGAAGGTGTCCTCGGCGGCCAAGTACGCCATCGACCTCGACCGAATGTCCGCTGCCGTGCGCGAGGAGGTCGCGCGTGGCGGCGCGTGGCGCCTGAGGGACCTCGACGTCAGTGGGGCGGACGTCATAGCGTGTCTGGGCATCAGCCCGGGGCCTGCCGTGGGCATCATCCTGAACGAGATGCTCTCCTCGGTCGTGAACGGGGACGTCCCCAACGAGCGCCGGGCGCTTCTCGCGTCCATCGGCTCGCGCACATAAAGAAGCGGGCCGCCTGCCGACGACCCGCCGCACATGTGGTAGCCCGTACCAGATTCGAACTGGTGATCTCCGCCTTGAGAGGGCGGCGTCCTAAACCGCTAGACGAACGGGCCGTATCCGCTTCTCTTGGAATACATGGCTGAGCCGGAGAGAATCGAACTCCCACTGACGGAACCAGAATCCGCTGTCCTACCGTTAGACGACGGCTCAATGTATTCCCCTGCACATATGCGCAGAGACAGACTATACGGGAAACGGCCAGTTAGCGCAAGGAGGAACCACGATTATCTTTTGTCCACAATTCCTTCGTCGTCCTTTGGGCTCTATGCGTGGACGTCGAGGGCTTTGGGGGGTACACTTTGCTGGGTGAGTGCCTTTGGGTGGCCTTGGCCAACGCCGCAGATGATTGAGGTTTCATGTCCAACAAGAGAGACGAGTTGTCGAGACCAAAGGTTGCCGTTAAGGTGTCGGCCCCTCACGTTTCTTCCGGCGAGAGTGCCGAGGCTGTCGCGGATAACAAGGAAAGGGATGCAAGGGCTCGAAAGGGTGCCCTGTTCCTAACCGCCGTCGTTGGTCTGTATGTGGTCTACCTCGTGTTCTCCGGGCAGATGGAAACCTTTTTGGAAGCGCTCTCGTCCGTTGACCTCTCGTGGGTCGCTGCCGCCGCTGCTTGCTACCTCCTGTACTTCATCTTTGGCGTCATGGCCTATGTGATTGCCGTCTACCTCGAGCACGACTCACCCGTGGGCGTGCGCGACCTCGTGAGCGTCGAGGCGTCGGGCGTCTTCTTTGGCAACCTCACGCCCATGATGGCCGGTGCCGTTCCCTCCCAGATCTACCGCCTCACACGTACGGGCATCGATGTGGGGGAAGCAAGTGCCATCGAATTCACGCGCTTCATCGTGTTCCAGCTCGGCGTTGTGCTCTTTGCCGCCCTCATGCTCTTGGCAAAGTTGCAGTACTTCTTCCAGACCTATGGTGACATCATTATCCTGAACCTTGTCGTCTTTGGTGTGCATTTCCTGGAGTTAGCGGGACTCTTCGTCATCTGTCTCTGTCCGGGCTTTGTGACACGTGTGGGCAATCGCCTCATCAATTTCGCCGATGCTCGTCGATGGCTCAAGAACCGCTCTCGCTGGGACGAGATGGTCAATGTCCAGGTAGCCGAGTTCTCTGGCACCTTCAGGCGTGCCGCCAAGGACCTGCCCTCCATGGGACTTACGCTTGTGGTCACGATGGTACAGCTTGCATGTTTGTACATGATCCCTTGGCTCGTCCTACATGCCTTTGGGCGTGACGCAGACTTCCTGGACTGCCTTGCGGCGGGGTCTATGGTGCAGATGGTCGCCTCGGCCGTGCCACTACCAGGTGGGACGGGAGGCGCGGAGGGTGGCTTTGTGATGTTCTATGGCTTCCATTTTGAGGGAGCCACGTCGGCAGGCTTTCTCATCTGGCGCATCGTGACCTTCTTTGGGCCCACACTTCTGGCTGCACCGATCTTAGGGCTACGCTCCGGTGAGGGGACGAGCATCTACCGTCGCGTGCAGAGGCTCAAGAAGATCCTCAAAGGCCTGCATCCGCTCAGCGCCATGGGCTCGGACTCACATGGTGATGTCACCTTGGGTGGGACGTCAATTCGCAAGCGTGTGAGGGAGCGTGACAAGAAGGGCGCACAGCCGAGTCGAGCCGAGTCCCGCCCCAGAGACACGCGGCACACCGGGAATGGTCAGCTCGCATCAGCGGGCAACCCCTCAGATCCTAAGGAGGTTGTAGCGGGCAACTCACCCAGCGAGCGGAAGCGCCCTCGCTAGGCGCGCAAGCGTGGTGTCGCGACCGAGGAGCTCGAGTGACTCGCCAAGCGGGGGCGAGACCGCGTTGCCGCACACCGCAACACGCAGGGCACCAAAGAATGCACGCTTGCTGGTGTCGAGCCTCTCGGGAAGCGGCTCTAGGGCGACGTCGATGGCAGCGGTAGTCCAGGCACCTGTGGTGATGGACGTAAGTGCCTCTCGTGCGGCCTCAAGGCTCGCCCTCGCCCCCTCCTTGGCAAGGTTCTTCTTCACGGACTTTTCGTCGAGGGTCACGTTGTTCCCCTCGTAGAGGAAGCGAGCCTTCGCGACGACCTCTGGGGCGAGCGTCGTGCGCGGCCTCAGCAGAGAGGCGAGCAGGCCAAACCACGAGGGACGCCTGGCATAGGCCTCCTCGACGCTACCTTCCTCGAGGCCAGCCCTGATGAGTTCTGGTATGAGCACCCTCTTGGAGAACATCTCGTTGCTCATGGCCTGTAGGTACTGACCCTGAATCCAGTCAAGTTTCTTGACGTCGAAGGTCGCAGGGTTCTTTGACACGCGATCGAGCGAGAACTCACGTGCCAACGCGTCGCGCGAGACAATCGTGGTCGTGCCATCGGGTGCCCAGCCGAGCAGCGCGAGGTAATTCACGAAGGCATCGGCATCATAGCCCCGGTCCCGGTACTCCTCGACGGAGGTCGCGCCATGGCGCTTCGAGAGCTTCTTGCCGTCCGGTCCCAGAATCATCGAGATGTGCGCGAACGTGGGTGTGGGCACACCCATCGCCTCGTAGACAATGACTTGGCGTGGCGTGTTCGAGAGGTGGTCGTCTCCACGAATGACGTGGGTTATCCCCATCATGGCATCATCGATCACGGTCGTGAAGTTGTAGGTGGGCGTGCCGTCCGTACGGACGATGATGAAATCGTCGAGCTCGCGGGCGTTGAAGGTCACGTCGCCGTGAACCACGTCACGGACGACGACGTCACCGCGCCCGTCCGGAACCTTGATGCGGATGGTATGGGGCTCCCCGGCGTCGACGCGCCTCTGCGCCTCGGCAGGATCTATGCCCCTGCAGGTGCGCTGATAGCCCTGAAAGGGGTCGTGGCGCTCCTCGGCGGCCTTCCTGTCCGCTGCGAGCCTCTCGGGGGTGCAGAAGCAGTAGTACGCCCTGCCCTCTCTGATAAGGCGACGTGCGACATCACGGTAGATGTCGAGGCGTCGTGCCTGCCAGTAGGGGCCCCAGTCGCCACCGACCTCGGGACCCTCGTCCCAGTCGAGCCCCAGCCAGCGCAGGGCACGTAGGATGACTTGGGTGTTCTCCTCGGTCGAGCGGGCGGGATCGGTGTCATCGATGCGTAGGATAAAGCTACCATGGTTCGCGCGGGCAAAGGCCCAGTTATAGATCGCGGTACGGGCGCCGCCCACGTGAAGCTTACCGGTAGGCGAGGGCGCGAAGCGAACGCGCACGGTATCAGCAATATCAGGTGAATTCAAGGTCATGCCTCTCTGTCTTGTCGGACGTGCACATTCCAGTATAGAGACAATATCGCGGGAGAGTCCGTGCGCCTTGCGATATGAGTGATGCGCGAGCCCTACGCCTGTGCGATCTGTGAGAGCCAGCGTATCTCAGAAAGTATGAAGTGCATGCGCTACCCAGATATGCCGCATCAATATGCCCGAGACAGGCCACGTGGAGCCGCCAAAGAAATTTTTTTCGAATCATGGTTGAAAAATAATTGACGTAGATTCAAAATGTGTGCGTCAAATCGGTTCTTTGATGGAAAGGTAAGGCGAAAACCCATGCAAGATTCCTTCATCACTGCCGAAGGTCTCTCACAGTGGAGTCCCCGCATACAGTCCTACCGTGACGTCAACCTCAAGCTCGCCAAGGGACAGGCACACGCGATCTGTGCAGAGGATAGGTCGGGCAAGACTGAGCTTTTGCTCACGTTAGCCGGCCGCATGCTCCCAACGTCGGGCACCCTGCGTGTCGGAGGCATCGATGTCAGGGGGCTCAGGAACTTGGCCCGCGTACGCAGGTTCGCGAGCCTGGGCTTCTTTGAGAACGTCAACGACGTTGAGCGAGTCCTTAAGGTTAGCGTCATTACCTCCGCTGAGTTGGGACTTGCGGGGAAGCGGTCGAACGCGATGGCGACCAACGCCTTTCTTGAGAACAACGGGCTTTTGGATGCCGCAGATACACGTATCGAAGCGCTCGATCGCTATACCTTCGACTGGTTGGGCATCGCTTTGGGAATGGCCCATGACCCGAAGCTGCTGGTCGTTGACGACATAGAGTCATCACTTACCGAACACCAGTCGCTCAAGCTCGCCCGCAAGCTCAAGGACCTCGCGCGCTCGACAGGCGTCACCGTCGCGTGCGGCATCAATGACTATGACATTGCCGTGAACTTTGGCAGCGTAAGTTGCATCAGTGACGAGGCCCACGCACAGGAGGCTGCTTGGACCAGAAAGCATGTCGAGGAGGTTGCGTAGTATGAAAAATCCAATCAGGGGCCTGAGGTTCTCGCTTCTTGACTTTCAATCGGCCCGGGCTGGCCTTGGCATGAAGCTTGCCATGGCTGCCATCGCCATCATTCCCGTCATCTACGGCGCACTGTACCTGATGGCCTTCTATGATCCCTACGGCAGCCTCGACACGCTGCCCGTCGCCGTCGTGAACGAGGATGTCGGAGCGACCCTTCGAGACGGGAGTGCCGTCCGGGCGGGGGATGACCTCGTGGGTCGCCTCAGGGAATCGAACTCGCTCAAGTATAGCTTTGTCAGCGAGGACACGGCCCAGAGGGGCATAGAGGATGGCAGTTACTATCTCAAGGTCGTCATCCCAAAGGACTTCTCAAAGGACATCGCCTCGGCAGAGGGAAATGACCCCACTCAGGCCAAGCTCGTGTTCGTGGCCAACGAGTCAACCAACTACCTCTCGTCGATACTGGGAAAGTCGGTCTTTCGTGAAGTGACGGCACAGACCAACTATGCCGTGGGAGACAACTACTACGTACAGCTCTTCGATAAGGTCGACCAGTCAGGCCGCGACATCAAGCGTGCCGCTGACGGTGCCTTTGACCTCGAGGATGGGCTTGGCAAGGTCTCTGAGGGCGCAGACCAGCTATCCAGTGGTGCCAAGAAGGCACAGGAGGGCTCGACGGCGCTTTCCGATGGTATCGTGAGCGCAGCGGACGGATCCCAGACGATCACGAACAAACTGCAGTCGGCAAAGCAGGGGTCGGACAAGCTGTCCGACGGCCTCGACAACGCACGCTCCGGCACGAGCACGCTCACCGGTGGCCTTGCCCAGGCCCAATCGGGTGCCATGACGCTCGGTGACGGTCTGGGTACGCTTGCCGATGGACTGGAGGCAGGAGAGAGGGGCTCCAAGGAGCTTGCAGCTGGCCTGGGAAGGCTCCAGGATGGCTCCGGTCAGCTCGCACTGGGAGCGAGGAGCCTCGAGACAGCTCTGAGCGCCCAGGGCGCGAGCTTGAACAGGCTCAACACTGGTGCGGCCGACGTGTCCAGGGGTGTCGATGACCTCGTGGGGACCCTAAGTTGCTTTGGTGGCACGCTCGAGGGCCTCTCGCAGCAGACGAAGGGTCTTCAGACCAAACTCGACGCGCTCGAACAGTCCGCCTCTTCGCTCCAAGACGCCGGCACCAAACTCCAAAGCGATGCCTCTTCTGCCAAGAAAGATATTCAGAACGTGAGGGCCTCCCTCTCCGGTATGGGCGAGAAGCTTGGCTCCGTGGGACAGGATGTGGGCGCGGCATCCGCGAAGGCTGCAAGCGCCGCGCAGGCTGCAGCTAAGGCGCAAGAGGAGCTGGAGGGGATCGAGCCGACAGCAAATGAGGACGGTAGCTATACGCTTACTGCGACACAGTACGTCACGCTCCGACAGGCGCAGCGTGACGTACGCGACGCCTCTGGAGAAGCCGCAGAGTCGGCCCAGGACGCACGGTCAGCAGGTCAGTCGCTCAAAGCTGTGGGCAATGCCGTGGAGGGTCTTTCTGATCAGGGTCTGACGGACAGGCTCATGGCTGTGAGCGATGACCTCACGGCCATTCAGAAGGGCGCACCCGCACTCTTCAGCGGAGCGCAGTCGCTTCTGAGCGAGGCAAGCTCCACGATCTTGGGTGCCCGTACGCTCACTGGAAGACTTTCGAGTGATATGGGCAGACTGGGTACCCTCCAAGGTGGCGCGAAGCAGGTCTCCGATGGCATCAATGCTCTCACAAAAGCCATGACCACCGATGCGTACGATGTTGATGGCAAGGCACTCACGCTCCACGCGGGAGTGAGCCAGCTTGCCGATGGCAGCAGGCGCATGGACGAGAGCCTGCCAGCGCTGGTTGCAGGTGCCAGCAGGCTTGCCTCTGGCACCAGGCAGCTCGCTGAGGGCGCCAAGAGCGCGAGGGGCGGGTCTGACTCCCTCGCGAGCGCGCTTGGCCTCCTCTCCAACGGCTCAAAGACGCTGAGTCTTGGATTGGGTAGCGCCGATGGGGGCTCTCACTCACTCTCGAGCGGACTCGGGCTTCTCGTCGATGGGTCTTCGACCTTGACCTCAGGTCTTTATGGAGCCAAGAGCGGCGCACTCTCCCTCACGGATGGCCTTGGCACCCTTTCTGCGGGTGCGGGTGACCTGGCCTTAGCCGTCGACACCGCACGTGACGGATCGGCGGTCCTCGCCGATGGCCTTGAGAAGGGCTACGAGAGCGCTACGGAGCAGACGCAAGGCGCCGACAGGCGAGCGTCCATGATGAGCCAGCCTGTCACCCTCGCGGATGACCCCTACACCACGGTCGCCAACTATGGCACCGGCTTTGCCCCCTACTTCATAGCGCTTGGTCTTTGGGTAGGTGCCCTCGTGATGACCTTCCTGCTCCGACCGCTCAACAAGCGTCTCATCTGCTCGGGGGCAAGCCCGGTGGTTGCGGCCTTCTCAGGGCTCGTCCCCTGGCTCATCATCGGAGCTCTGCAGTCGGTCATTTTGGGGCTGGTCGTGCAGTTCCCCCTGCGACTTGACATCATTCACGTCGCTGCCTACTATGCGCTGATCCTCCTTGCGAGCGTCGTGTTCTGTGCGATGATCCAGATGATTACGGCGGTTCTGGGATTTCCGGGCAAGTTCGTCGCCGTCATCCTCCTGATGCTGCAGCTCACGAGCGCGGCCGGCACCTTCCCGATCCAGACCGAGCCTGAGGTCTTCCAAGCCATTAGCCCCTATGCGCCAATGACCTATGTCGTTCACTCACTGAGGATCGCCATGAGGGGAACCGATCTCGGACTCGTTGGTCCTGACGTTGTTACTCTGGTACTATTTGCCGGGGTCTCGTTCATGATCACCTGCCTTGCCGCACGACGTCGGCGCCTGGTCACGATGAACGACCTCCATCCGTTGGTCGACCTGTAAGAATGCGAAGATCATGGTGAGGTGATGGGCTATGGGCCCGTGCGAAGAGGACATACTTTGTGACGTGAGAAGCCCAGGTCTTGCCGATGGTATGCGCGTGGCCTCGCATAAGGTGGTGGGGGAGCACCTTGCTGGGTATCGTATGGGGGAGAGGACTCGCGCGGCGTTCAAGACGAAGAAGAGCGCAAAGACACGTGGGCGCATCATGGAGGCTGCCTCAAGGCTAATGGTCGAGCGCCATGGCATGCACTTCAACATGAGCGAGGTCTCCGAGCGCTGCCGCATGTCGAAGGGCTCCCTTTACTATTACTTTCAGGACAAGGACGATCTGGTGGAGGCCATCTTCAGCAGGGAGGTCGAAGGCTTCGTCAACACTCTTGAGATGATGGTGACACGGGCGGCGTCCGCGCATGAGGCGATCCGTGCCCTCTGCTGCGAGTACGAACGGGCCATTGCAGAGAACGGGCCTCTGACCCTGGCCATGGCCCGTGAGCTCATCCATGTCCGCGATGGGACCATCAAGGAGATAGAGGCTCATTTCACGCGGGTCATTGCACTTATTGCCGCGCAGCTCGAGCGCGGCAAAGAGGAAGGGATCGTCCGGCGTGACGTGGACGCGCAACTTGCCGCCATGTCGCTCTGCGGTGCCTTGAGTTTCGCCGCGATGCGCTCATCACTCGCGGGTCCTGTGCGTGGAGAAGTCGAAGGTCTTGGCACGCGCATCTTCACCCAGCTCGCGCAGGGCATCGGTCCTAGCCAGGGAGGGTAACATGGCTGCATGAGACAGCGAGTCTAACCTGACCGCTCGGCAAGGAAGGACATGCCATGCCACACAGGAACTACCTCTTCACATCGGAGTCAGTGACCGAGGGGCATCCCGACAAGATCTGTGACCAGGTTTCGGACGCAGTTCTTGATGCGATTCTCGAGAAGGAGGCCCGTCTTGAGAGAGAAGGTTATGTCTCACCAACGGGGGTGCCCGCACGGCTCAGTGACGTTCGCGTCGCCTGCGAGACCTTTGCCACGACGGGCACCATCGCCGTCATGGGGGAGATTCGCACTCAGGCCTACGTTGATGTGCAGGCCATCGTGCGAGAGACGCTGCGTGAGATAGGCTATGACCGCGCGAAGTATGGCTTTGACTGTGATACCTGCGGCGTCATCAACATGATCCATGGGCAGTCGCCTGATATCGCCCAGGGCGTGGACGGCACCTTCGCCCGCGCGAACGACCATGATGAGGCGGAGCGGATCGGCGCAGGTGACCAGGGCATGATGTTCGGCTACGCCACAGACGAGACCGACGTCCTCATGCCCATGCCCATCCACCTTGCGCATGGCCTCGCACGCCAACTTGCCGAGGTCCGCCGCAACTCGACGCTTCCCTACCTGCGCCCCGACGGCAAGACCCAGGTCACAGTCAGATACGAGGATGACCGTCCCGTCGAGGTCAGCGCCATCGTCGTCTCGGCCCAGCACGACGAGAGGGTCGGGCAACTCCAGATCCGCGAGGACGTTACCAGGAAGGTCATCGCCCCCATTCTCGATGAGGCAAACATCGCCTGGAAGGACGCCACGATATACGTGAACCCCACGGGCCGTTTCGTCGTGGGCGGCCCGATGGGAGATACCGGCCTCACGGGCCGCAAGATCATCGTAGACAGCTATGGTGGCATGGGCCGGCACGGTGGGGGCGCCTTCTCGGGCAAGGACCCCACCAAGGTGGATCGCTCGGCTGCCTACGCCGCCCGCTGGGTCGCCAAGAACATCGTCGCCGCTGGTCTTGCTAGGAGGTGTGAGGTCCAGCTTGCCTATGCGATAGGTGTCGCTCGGCCCCTCTCCATCATGGTCGACAGCTTTGGGACGGGCGCGGTTGATGACTTCGCACTTGATAGGGCTGTGGCCGAGGTCTTCGACCTCAGGCCAGGGGCCATCATCCGTGACCTTGACTTGCGCCGGCCCATCTTTAAAAAGACAGCTGCCTACGGGCACTTTGGCCGCGTCGATCCCGACTTTAGTTGGGAGGCAACTGACCGTGTGGACGAGCTGAGGGCCGCTGCCGGAGGTCGTGTGCGATAGGGCTCTAGGGAGCCCTGCCGGCGCGCGGGCGCGCCCTATCGTCCCGCTCGAGTTCCACGTTATGCTCAGGGAGCTCTGCGGGCGCGTGGGCGCGCCTCCCAAAGGATTTGACATGCCCTCACGGAGCTGCGACTGGTTGTGTCGTCTGTGCTTGCTAAGATTAAGGTGCCGTACCTGATACGATCGAAGTGAGGAGAGCAGCATGGCAAATCCGTTGAGTTCCGATCTTGACTCCCTGCGCAGGGTGATGGAAAAGCTTGCCACCCCAGGTCGCTATGCACAGACGTTCCACCTTGTGCCACCCGTTGGCTGGCTCAACGACCCCAATGGCCTCTGTCAGCTGAAAGATACCTATCATGCCTACTTTCAGTATTCGCCCTTCAACCCCGAGGGCGGCGTCAAGATGTGGGGACACTCAACGAGCCGGGACCTCGTGAGGTGGGACTACGCGGGCATCGCCCTCTATCCGGACCAACCCTTTGACGTAAGCGGCGTCTACTCAGGCTGCGCCTATGTGGAGGACGGCACCATGCACGTCTTTTACACGGGCAATGTGAAGCGTGAGGACAGCGATGGCTATGACTACGTGACGAGCGGCCGGGAGGCTAACACCATACATGTGACGAGCACGGACGGCAAGAACTTCAGCCGCAAGCGCCCCGTGATGACCAACGAGGATTATCCCTCAGATGACACGAGGCACGTCCGTGATCCCAAGGTGTTTCGCCAGGATGGCCGCTACCTCATGGTGCAGGGCGCTCGTCGCAAGGACGACCAGGGGGAGGTCCTCGTCTTTAGCTCAGACAACCTCAAGGACTGGAAGCTCGCGAATCGCGTGAGCACCGACTATCCCTTTGGCTATATGTGGGAGTGCCCGGACTACTTCGAGCTTCCCGATACCGGCGAGCGGGCGATCAGCAGGAGGGTCAAGGTGTTGAGCGTCTCGCCCCAGGGGCTGAGAGGGCAGGACTGGGATCGTCGCAACGTCTATCAGAGTGGCTACTTCGTACTGCGCGGCGACCTTCTGGGCGAGTCGTACCTGCTTCCCTTCGCGCTATGGGACGCCGGCTTCGACTTCTATGCACCGCAGACCTTCCAGACCAACGACGGTAGGCGCATACTCATAGGCTGGATGGGCATGCCCGACACGAAGGAGTACACCAACCTCACCCTGCGCGACGGCTGGCAGCACTGCTTCACGATTGCGCGCGCGGTCAGCGCCCATAATGGGCGCGTGCTCCAATGGCCCGTACAGGAGCTTGAGGGCTTCCGCACCAACGAGAGGTCCAAGGAAAACGAGCTTACTGCCGAAGGGACGAGGGCCTTTGACCTCATGGTCGAGGGGATAGCCGAGAGGGGCGACGTGCTTCGTGCGCGCATCGCAGAAGAGCTCTTGCTCACCTGGGGTGGTGGCATCTTCGAGCTACGCTTCTGCGATGAGTCGATGGATTCGGTCGGCGCCGGGAGAAAGGTCCGCTACGAGAGGTTGGACGAGCTTCGCAACGTGCGAATCGTAGGTGATGTCTCCTCCATCGAGATCTTCGTGAATGATGGGGAGCTCACGTTCTCGACGCGCTACTATCCCAAGGAGTACGGCGTGCACGTTGAGAGTCCCGGCTCCAAGATTACGCTCTGGGACATCGACGTGGCTCATTCATAGCTGATGTAGAACCGTGATGGCGAGCGACTTGCCCGTTGCCCGTTGTCCCGTCACGCCCCTGCACTCAGCCTGTATCTTACCAGTCTCTGCCAAGAGTCTCTAAGAGTCCCTCAAGAGAGAGGACATGTCCTTCGTGCGCTTCGCGTCCATCGTGCCTGACATAGCCACCCGTGCCATAGACCATGCCTTCGACTACCTCGTGCCCGAAAGGCTCGAGAGGAGCTGTACGGTCGGTGCGACGGTACTTGTGACGTTCTCGCACCGAGACGTCGTGGGCTATGTCATCGACCTGAAGGATGAGCCTTCCCAAGGTCTTGCCCCCGAGAGGGTCCTTCCCGTGCGGCGCGTACTCGCAGAGTCCGCCTTCGACGAGCGCTCGGCGCGCGTGGCCCAATGGATCTCGCGCGAGTATGCCTGCACGCTGCCCGATGCGATCCGTCCCTTTCTTGCGCCTGGTCAGACCATGAGGGTCAGGCGCAGGAAAGAGGGCGATCCTTGGCAGTTGGTGGTCGAGAGGAGCGGTCCTGTGGACGAGCGCTGGGTGACGCTCACGCCGGCTGCGAGGGACTTCGAGCCTCGCCCCCACGCGAGCAGGCAGCGCCTCGTCTTGGCCGCACTCAGGGACGGGGCGCAGCGCATGGCAGAGCTTTCGGCGACGCTGCCCGGAAGCGCGGGCACGGTGAGCACGCTCGCAAAGAGGGGCGTCGTGCGCGTCGAGGCCAGACGTCGTGTGCGCGGCGGGGACGTAACACGCCTCTCCTCCGCCAAGGCCAAGCGTCCCAGGCAGCTGACGGCGGATCAGGAGGGGGCCATCGAGGCCATACGCGCAGCGAGATGCCGGGGACACGGAGAGGTCGTGCTCGTGGATGGTGTCACAGGCTCGGGGAAGACGGAGGTCTACCTGAGCGCCATCGAGGAGTCACTCAGCGATGGGAAGGGCGCCATCGTGCTCGTGCCCGAGATCTCGCTCACGGCCCAGACGGTCGGACGCTTTCGCTCACGCTTCGGCGACGACGTCGCCATCCTGCACTCCAGACTCTCGTCTGGCGAGCGCTTCGACCAGTGGGATCTGGTGCGAGAGGGCCACGCACGCGTTGTGGTGGGAGCCCGCTCGGCACTCTTTGCGCCCCTCTCCACGCTGGGCCTCATTATCATCGATGAGGAGCACGAGGGATCATACAAACAGGACTGCGCGCCGCGCTACCACGCCCGTGAGGTTGCCGCCCGCCTAGCCCAGGAGCGGGGGTGCGCGCTCGTGCTCGGTTCGGCGACGCCCTCTCTCGAGAGCCTTGAGCGCTGTGGTCAGGGCAGCTGGGGTGGATCCAGCTGGGTGCATGTGTCGATGCCAAGGCGCGTGGGCACGGCACAGCTGCCCGAGATCTGCGTCGTGGACATGACCCGACAGTTCGCCGCAGGGGGCCGCTCGGTCTTCTCGCGCCCGCTTGCCGAGGCGCTCGAGGGGATGGCGGCGCGACAAGAGAAGGCCGTGCTCCTACTCAATCGGCGAGGTTTCGCGAACTTCCTGATGTGTCGTGAGTGCGGGGCCGTCCCAGAGTGCCCGCACTGCTCCTGTGCCCTCACCTACCACGAGAGGACGCACGCCCTCATGTGCCATAGCTGTGGCAGGAGCTGGCCCGTGCGCGCCTACCCGGACCCCGCGACTCGCTGCCCCAACTGCAAGAGCCGCTACATGGGTGCCTATGGGGTGGGCACCCAGCGCGTCGAGGACGAGCTCAAGGGGCTTCTGGGTGACTCTGCCGAGGTCATTCGTATGGACGCTGACTCCACCAAGGGGAAGGGCACTCACCAGAGGCTGCTCGAGCGCTTTGACAGCGCGAGCTGCGCCGTGTTGCTCGGCACGCAGATGATTGCAAAGGGTCTTGACTTTCCCGAGGTGACGCTCGTGGGGGTCATCAATGCCGACACGACGCTCAAATTGCCCGACTTCCGTGCGGCCGAGCGCACCTATGATCTCCTCGAGCAGGTGGCGGGACGCGCCGGCAGGGGAGAGCGCGCCGGCGAGGTCATCATCCAGACCTACTGGGCGGGGCATCCTGCCATCCAGGCCGTGCTCAAGCACGACCGCGACGTCTTTTTGGGTCCGGAGCTCAGGGAGCGGAGGGAAGGTTCCTACCCACCCTTTGGCAGGCTCGCCAACATCACGCTCTGGGGGCTGAGCGCAGAGGCAGTCCGATGCGGCAGCAGCTCCGTTGCTGCCATCGTGCGCGAGAAGGTCGGGTCCTCACGTGGCTGGGAGGTCTTGGGGCCCGCCGATTGTCTCAAGGCCCGCGTCAAGGATCGGGTGCGCAGGCATGTGATGGTGAAGGCCCCTGTCAACGCAAGCGTCGGAGAGCTACTCGCGCACTCGGTAAGGGAGGCCACCATCCCTCGCGGCGTGAGTGTCGCCATCGATGTCGATGCCTACGACCTGATGTGAGCGTATGGGCGTACCTGATGACGCGGGCTCGAAGAGCGTTGCACACGTCATTGGCCGAAGCGGCCGCAGAAACTTGGGATCTCGGGTCGCCCTGTCAGCTCTGCCGCGTCTTACAAGAGGCGGATGCTTTCACCGGTAGGTTTTCTTGCAACGCGACTACCCCTTCTGCTCTACAAGGAACTCGCGCATGGACGGAAGCTCAAACCCCACAGACCTGCTGCCTCGCATACCGATGATACCGTGCTCAAGGAGTCGGTTTTTGTACTGGGTGGCGTATGAGTTCGTTTTACCCAGACGCCTCGCGATAGTGCTCAGCAGGCTGTCTCCTTCGTCCTGTAACATCGCTTGCAGGAAGCGCCTGTCCATGGGTGAGAGCTCCTGGTAGCTGGGGAGCAGGATCCGCGTCTTGAACTCCTCTGTAGCAAGGCGGATTCCCCTGCGCGCCCGTGCGTCCTTGATGTCTTTGGAGGTCCCTCCCTCCTCCCACATGTTGAAGCCGACGAGCTGCATCATGAAGGGAAAGCCGCCGATGGCATGCACGGCCTCCTCGATGACACCGTCGCTGACCGAGCGACCCGACTGGGCGAAGGTATCGCGCAGCGCCCGCTCGATTTCGTGGTCAGCTATCCTGCCAAGGCGGATGGACTCCGCCCTGCGCAGGAACGAGACCGACTTGTCGTTCAGAAGCAGCGACACGTTATGGGGAAGTCCCGCCATGAGGAGCGCGACCCTGCGCTCCTCACGTACGAAGAGCTGGTAGGCAGAGGTAAGCTGGATGAGCTCGTCAAGGCGTGGCGTTATCTCATCGATGGTCATGAGCAAGCCCACGCCCTTCTCGGCAAGACGGTCAAGGAGGACGCTCATCCTCGTGCGCCAGCCGGGCGTGGTCGTCTCGCTGTGAGAGATGCCCACCGACATGGGGCCGATGCCCAAGCTCGAGATGCGTTTCGTCCGCAGCGTCATGTCGATGACGTGGTCTGCCTGCCGGCAGGACTGCTCATACGCCTCCTCAAGCAGGCCAGGAAGGGAGACGAGGCTCACCGAGACCCAGCCTCGCTCTCGCGCCTGGGCTTCTGCGAATGTGAGGAGGGCGGTCTTTCCGGTTCCTCTGGCACCGGAGATGACAGATGTCAGGATGGGTCTGCGTGAGGTGGACGAGAAGGACCTGCCGAGTTCTTGGATGACCTGTGCACGTCCCGCCATGATGAGGGGAACCTCACCAAAGCTCGGCGTGAAGGGATTATCCCCGACATGTTCATAAGCCATGGACTCCGCCTCCTTGATCCCTTTTATACCCCTTGATTTCTTTTATACCCTGCGGCAGTCTCGAGTGGACATGTGACAGGAGATCGATGGGCACAAGGAGGTGGGGGTCTGCCGGCGACCACGTGGACAGGGTGGCTGCCCGCCGAGGTCTGCGATGACTGAGCGACCCTCTGCGCACCCGTGCTCGAGAGAAGCCGTGCCTTTCGCGTGGACCTGCACCAATGCGAGGCCTCTCTCAGTCATGGGAGGGTAGAAATATGGGCGTGACAACGGCAAGGACACTCTGCGGGCGCACGGGCTAAGCCTCGCGTCCGGTATGATCGGAAGGTGACCCATGGCTGGTCTGAATGACATCGTCTGCGCCCCCGATGACAGGCTTCAGACGGAGTGCGAACCTATCGGGAAGGTCGGCTCGAAGGTCAAGGCACTCGCCAAGCGCATGCTCAAGGACATGTACGCTGCGGAGGGTTGTGGCTTGGCAGCGCCTCAGGTGGGGGAGCTCGTTCAGCTCATCGTCATAGACGTCGATTACTCCGGGGGGACCAAGAACCCCTACGTGCTCATCAACCCGAGGATCGTCACCGCTGATGGCCCCGAGCGCGAGACAAGCGAGGGTTGCCTGTCATTTCCGGGCATCAGTGTCAGCGTCAAGCGTCCGAGCCACGTGATCGTCGAGGCACGCGACCTCAAGGGGGAGCTCATGCGCTACGAGGCCCAAGACAACCTCCTCACCGTCTGCCTGCAGCACGAGATCGACCACATACACGGTATCACGATGATCGACCATCTCTCGCCCGCAAAGCGCGTTGCTGCGATGCGTGAGTACCAAGAAGCGCTGGCCGCAGGTGCCCGCCCCGGCGACACCAAGGTCGCGAAGGAGGGATAGAGCTGCCATGCGCATCGTGTTCATGGGCACGCCCGACTTCGCCGTCCCCTCGCTTCAGGAGCTTGCTCGCACTCATGAGGTCTCCCTTGTCCTCACGAGGCCTGATGCGGTACGCGGCAGAGGTAGGCGGCTTGAGCCTTCGCCGGTCAAGGCTGAGGCGTGCCGTCTTGGTGTCCCCGTCATCGAGGCCACGCGCATATCGCGTGACGTTCTTGAGGCCGTTCGCGTCGCGTGTCCGGACGCCATCTGCGTGGTGGCGTTTGGCGCCATCCTGCCCGACGAGCTCCTTGCCCTACCTCCGCTCGGCTGTCTGAACGTTCATGGGTCTCTTCTGCCCCGCTGGCGTGGGGCGGCCCCCATACAGCGCGCCATTCTCGCAGGCGACGCACGCGTGGGTGTCTCCATCATGCGCATAGTCCACGAGCTCGACGCGGGCGCCTATTGCGCCCAGGCCTCGGTCGAGCTGGGGGAGAGAGGTTGCGCCGAGCTCATGAGCGAGCTTGCCCGCCTCGGCGCCCGCAAGCTTGCGGACACCCTAAGGAAGCTCGAGGGTGGCGATGACCTGCGTTGGGTCGAGCAGGACGAGGCCAAGGCCAGCTATGCGACCAAGATCGACAAGTCCGAGATGCTCCTTGCGCCTGACGAGGGCGCGCTCGCCAACAGGCGTCGGGTCCAGGCATCCCTTGACGCCGCACCCGCTCGCTGCAGGGTGGGTGAGCGCGGCGTGAGAGTGCTCGACGCCCGCGTGAGCGACGAGGATGTAAGAGCGGGCATCGTACAGTTTGCGAAAGGGCACGTGCTTTTGGGCTGTGCCGAGGGTTCCCTTGAGCTCCTGTCAGTGAAGCCCGATGGCAAGCGCCAGATGAAGGCAGCTGCCTGGGCATCCGGACTCAGGGGCGAGCTTAGCTGGGACGCCGGCTAGCATGGCCGCACCGGCTCCTGCACGCCTAGCCGCGCTTGAGCTCCTCAGAAGGCAGCGCACGAGAGGGGCGCGAATGCGCGAGCTGGCGCGCTCGTCTGCCTGCCTCGATGCGTTGGATGTGCGCAACCGTGCCTTTGCCATGCGTCTTGCGATGGGTGTCACCGCCGCACGCGGCACCCTCGACGACATACTGGACGCCCACCTCCGCCCTGGCCTTCACCTGGAGCCTCGCCTGCGCGATGCCCTGAGGCTCTCGACCTTCGAGCTGCTCTACCTCAGCACCCCTGCCGCAGTGGCCGTGAGCCAGGGCGTTGAACTGGCCCGCCGCGTAGGCGCTCGCGGTATAAAACTTGCGAATGCTGTGCTCAGACGCGTGGCAGCCGATGACGTACTGTGTCTTGAGGCTGCGCGTGCACGTGTGGGTGGAGGTGGCCACGCTGTCTGTGACCTTGCTTTGGTGGGCGCCCTGCCACTCTGGCTGGTACGAGAGCTCGTGGCCTCGCGCGGGACTGGCTTCACCCGAGACCTCGTGCTCTCGCTCGCCGATCCAGCACCGGTGTGCGTTGCCGTGAACACACGTCTGCGCCCTCGCGAGCAGATGCTGCGCGTCCTTGCAGACGCGGGCCTCTCACCCCACGAACTTGGGGTCGTAGGCGCCGTCAGGCTCGACGAGCCTCAGGGGCTTGCGTCATCAGGTCTCGTGCAGCGCGTCGAGGTCATCCCTGCCGATCTTTCCGCCCAGCTGGTCTCGCTCGTCGCCCTTCCCGACCCAGGCGGCACGGTTCTTGAGCTGGGGCAGGGAAGGGCGACGAAGACCCTGCTTCTGTCCCTTGCGCTGCACGAGAGGAGCCAGTCGTCACAGCTCATATCGGTTGAACTCAACGAGCGTAAGGTGGCTGCGGCAAAACGGCGCCTCGAGGTCTCTGGGTTTGGCGCAGACTGCAGGTGCGTCTGCTTCGATGGCCGCGAGCTGGACTCGGCCGGCCTTCCGGAGGCGCTCGACCAGTGCTTCCAGACCGTCCTTGTCGACGCACCCTGCTCGGGGGTGGGCACCCTGCGCCGTCACCCCGAGATTGCCTGGAACCTCGATCCCACGTGTATCCGGCCTTCGGTTGACGGGTCGCTCCCTGCGCTGCAGCTCTCCCTCCTTGTGGCGGCCGCCTCGCGTGTCAGTCGGGGAGGCTCGCTCGTCTACAGTACCTGCTCCCCACTTCGTCAGGAAGACGAGGACGTCGTCGAGGCGTTTCTTGTATCCGATGCGGGACAGGCCTTCAGCTTGGCGCCAGCGCTTGGGGCCTTTGGGCTTGCCTCGGCCGATGATGTCACACGCGAGTTCGCGAGCCGTGCCGCGCGGGAGGACGGATCCCTTTGCTTTGGGCAGACGCTCGGAGGCGGCGACGCGCACTTCTGTGCCCGCCTCGTACGTGAGACGGTGCCGTGAGAGGGCTACGGAGATGTCGTGAGAGGGCTATGCAATCGGGGTGATTACGGAAGGTTACAGAAAAACGCATTCTGCGATCCTCAGAACCGTTAAACTGTGGGTTTTGATGATGGGGTGAGGGAGAGTGCGTCTTTCCGTGAGCCGCCGGGTACAGAATGCGCTTTTCCGTGAGGCCAGACTCCGAACCGAGATCTGCGGACCCTGACACAACCCGCCCCGCAGGCTGGCGGGTGGTTGCTCGAGCGCATTTGCCCAGTTGAGGCATTCTCCATAGTGCCCCGCAGCCTGGCGGGGGGTTGCCCCACACCTCCCGGGCGCCGCGACGTAACGGAAAAGCGCAGTCTGCGGGTGAGGTCTCACGGAAAGGCGCAGTCTGTGCCGACTCCCTCACGGAAAGGCGCACTTTGTCCAACCGGCGGGCTGCAGGATGCGTCTTTCCGTGAGGCCCAACGTACAGAATGCGCTTTTCCGTAGAATGCACCTTTCCTTACCTGCGCAAACGTGACGCCACCTCACGGAAAAGCGCACTCTGGCCCCGGTGCCTCACGGAAAAGCGCATTCTACGGGCGAGGTCTCACGGAAAAGCGTACTTTGATCTGCTCGTTCACAGCGCTCCTCACCAAAAGGCGCACGTTCCTTACCAAAAGGCGCACGTTATGGAACTCTTCATGAGTCCACCTTGTGTAGCTTAGGGCTCAGTCCTTCTTGGCCTCTTTCGGGGTCTCCTTCTTGGCCTCCTTGACCGTTTCCTTGCTTCCCTTCCTGTCCCCGCGCTCGTCGGTGTTATAGAAGCCCGAACCGGTAAAGACGATACCAGAGGGATTGAAGACGCGTCCAGCCTCGCCTCCGCAGTTGGGGCAGCTGGCCGTGGGGTGCAGTCCCATGGGGCGCTCCAGTTCGAACTCGTTTCCGCACGTGTCGCATCTGTAGTCGTAAAGAGCCATGAATCCTCCGTCCATACCCAGCTGAGCCGCTGGCGGCCGCTGTGTTCCTGTGTCTCACGATTGCCTGTTGTACCCGGCTTTGGTATCGTGCAGCCTGGCGCATATCCGCCTCATCGGTGCTACCATAAACACGTCAAAATGGAGGCATGTGAGCAAGGAGGGGGTATGTCCGTCAAGGGGGCCATATTCGACCTGGACGGAACCATTGTGGACTCGATGTCCATGTGGCATGACGTGACGGTGTGCCTGCTCGAGGAGCAGGGCGTCAACAATCCCGAGGAGGTCTTCAGAGAGACGGAGCCAGAGCCACTCAGCGTGATGTGTCGGCTGCTTCACGAGCGCTATGGCGCCCCCGATGGGAGTGAGACCCTGCGCCTGAGGTTTCTCGCCCTGGTGCGTGATGCGTACTCCCACAGCGTCGACATCTATCCCGGTTGTAGGGAGTTCCTGCGGGAGCTAGTGGATGCAGGCGTGAAGCTCTGCGTGGCCTCCTCCACGAGCGAGCCTGAGGTGCGCTGTGCCCTTGAGGCACAGGGGGTTGAGGATCTCTTTGACTTCGTGCTGAGCGCAGATGAGCTGGGAGTTAGCAAGGAGAGGCCCGACGTCTACCTCGAGGCGCTCCGACGCCTGGGTACACCCATGGAGGCGACCTGGGTGTTCGAAGACTCACCCTTTGGTCTGCGCTCCGCCCATCGCGCGGGCTTTCCCACGGTATGCATCTTCAACGGCCATGACGGCAGAGACGAAGCCCTCTGCAGGGCGGAGTCCGACATTTTCTCGCATGGCTACGTCGAGCTCTCCCTGGCACTCCTCAAAGACTTCGCTGCAGCCCCCAAGCTGACAAAAGGCGAGCTGAGGGCGCTTGTCGTCGATGGGTCACCCCAGGTGAGCTCTGCGGCCCTCGTCTCCTCCCTTGCCCAGGAGTCAGACTATGTGATCGCCGCTGACAGGGGTGCAGAGGCGCTTCACGAGGTGGATATCGTACCAGACGTCTTCTGCGGTGACTTTGATTCCGTGAGCGAGGAGACGCGCGTTTGGGCCGATGCGAGCGCCCCCCTACGGATCGCGTTTCCCTCGCAGAAGTACGCGACGGACTTGTCGAGCGCCATCGAGTGCGCCCGACACGAGGCGGCGCGCAGGGGCGAGCGCCTGCACTTGAGCGTGACCTGTGCGACGGGCGGCAGGCCAGACCACTCCTTGGCCGTGCTCGGGCTTCTCGCCGCCCATGCGGATGCGTGCCCGCGTCTCGTGGAAGATGGCTTCGAATGCCGTATGCTCTCGCCTGAGGGTACCTCCAGGTGGACACTCGGCCCACATGCCGTCGGAAGCACCATCAGCGTCATCGCGCTCGCACCTGGGAGTTGCGTCTCGGAGCAAGGCCTCAGGTGGGAGCTTGACCACAGGAAGCTCCCACTACTTGGCGACGAGGGCGTCTCGAACATCGTCGTATCCGCAGACGCCGTAATCGAATGCCATGCGGGCATTGCCGCCGTGTTTATCATCGGGCCGCCCCAAGCTGAGCTTGAACGCTAAGCTAGGCCTGAACGCTAGGAAGCAACTCGGAAGCCACAGGACAGATCAACATGACTATACGCTCCCGAGACCCCCTCCTAGACGTTTCGGAAAGCCCAAAAGTCCTCGTTGTGTGATCGACCGGTATGGCCAGAGACCACTAGACCTGAGCGGCGCTGCGGGCGATGTTGCCCTTCTTGAGGCAGCGCGTGCAGACGTTCCTCTTCACGCTGCGTCCATTCTCGTACACGGTGACGCGCTGGATGTTAGGTTTGAACGTGCGGTTGACGGTGCGATGAGAGTGACTCACTGAGCGACCGGCGACGGGATGCTTGCCGCAGATATCACAGACCTTCGACATGGTAGGACCTCCAAAGAGCAGCGCGCGAAACAGGGACGGCGCCGTATTTCCAAAGCCGTGCAAATATAGCACAGGGACTGGGTCTATCAAGGTCTGGACCTCCGCTTTTGTGGCGGTTTTATAGTGGCCGAGTTGCGCCCCGCGCTTTCGCGGCTGTGCCTGTGGCAAGAAGCCATGGGGCTATCCCAAAAAGGTGACCTCGCCGCTCATCCGTCCCGCTTGACAAAGCTGCGCATTATCACGACACAACGATGACAAACTGCGCTAATATAAACAGGCGTTTAAGCTCCGGTCCGATGCGGCCGAGCGAAAGGAGGGACTATGGCTCAGGGTATTTCTGGAAGCCTCAAGGTGTCTAACGATTGCATCGCCGACCTTGCGGGCTACGCCGCTCTTGAGTGCTATGGAGTGATCGGCATGGCGGTAACAGACCAGCAGGAGGGCGTGGTGCACCTGCTACCCACATATAGGCTCAGGAGAGGCGTTGGCGTCTCGACAGAGGACGGGATGGTGATGATCGACCTGCACGTGATTGTCGAGCAGGGCGTCAACATGTCATCCGTCTGCAGCAACCTCTCGAGTGCTGTGAAGTTTCTGCTCAAGAGGATCGCTGAGCTCGATAACGTAGCCGTGCGCGTACACATCGAGGGCATGCGCGCCTCAAAGTAACGTTTCATCCGCCCACCAAAGAGGAACCGAGGTTCTCGAGACTATGATTGCCGACATCGTTCGTAGCTGCTTCCCCGTGGCGGCCAAGGTCGTTGCTGACAAGGCAGACGAGATCAACAAACTCAACGTCTTTCCCGTTCCCGATGGGGACACAGGCACCAACATGTCCCTTACCTTGGGTACGGTGGTCAAGGAGATAGAGGCGCTTCCTGAGGGTGCCTCCATGGGCGACATCGCGAAGGCAATCACCCATGGCTCGCTCATGGGCGCGCGCGGCAACTCTGGTGTCATCACAAGCCAGATACTGCGCGGCGTTGCTGAGGGGCTCACGAACGCCAGGGGCGTGCGCGTCACTACGTCCGACATCGCCTTCGCGCTCAGAAACGGTGTCAAGGTTGCCTTCAAGGCCGTCCGCAAGCCCGTCGAGGGCACCATCCTCACAGTGCTCAGGGATGTCTCGACAAAGGCGGACCAACTTGAGAAGGCTAAGGCCACGCCGCGAGAGACCCTCGATGCCATCGTGACCGAGGCCTACGAATCGGTTGCGCGTACGCCCGAGCTGCTTCCCGTTCTCAAGGAGAACGGCGTCGTGGACTCCGGTGCCTTTGGACTGGCGACCTTCATCGAGGGCTTCGTGAACGCGTGCGAGGGCAAGGCGGGCGAGGTGAGCGACTTCAAGACGACCGTCGCGACCGGTGATGACGCAAAAGCGCATGTGGCCAATGTCGTCGATATCGAGATAAATGACAATTGGGAGGGTTCCGAATACCGTTACTGCACGGAGTTCCTCTTTCATGCTGACAGTGCACAGTTCGACGAGGACGCCTGTCTCAAGTACTTCTCGACTATGGGCGACTGTGAGCTTCTGGTGGGTTCCAACCCAGACTATAAGTGCCACGTACACACCAACAGACCCGACAGGGTGTTACGCCACATGCTGCATCGCGGCCAGGTCTTCAACGTCTTCGTGCACAACATGGACCTCGAGGCGCAGGAGCGCACCGAATCTATCCGCGAGGACAAGGACGCTGCCAAGGCGACGTCAGCCCCTACCGCCCCCACGAAGAAGCTCGGCTTTGTGGCGGTCGCCGCCGGGTCGGGGCAGGCTGACATCCTCAGGTCACTCGGCGTGGACGTCATTGTCTCGGGTGGCCAGACCATGAACCCTTCGACGGCAGACATCCTCTCGGCTATCGAGGAGGCGGGTGCCGAGAACGTCATCGTGCTTCCCGATAACAGCAACATTCGCATGGCTGCCGAGGCGGCCGTTGCCGCCTGCGAGGACGTACGGGCGGCGATCGTTCCCACCAAGACCGTGCTACAGGCCTTCTCGGCCATGTTCGCGGCCGATACTGAGGCAGATCTCGAGGCTAACGTAGATGCCATGACGGAAGCCATCTCGGAGATCCGCGACGGAGAGGTCACGACTGCCGTGCGCGACTCAGTAGCAGTCGATGGCACGCCCATCCATGCCGGTGACGTGATGGGCATCATGGGCGGGGCCATCAGAGTCGTGGGTTCTGACGTCGAGCAGGTCACCCTCGATGTCATAGCACGGATGCAGGATGAGGGGGAGGGAGATACCCTCACCATTCTCGCTGGCGCAGACATGGATGATAGGAGCTTCCGACACCTGCTCGATGCCATCGGAAGGACCCAGCCCGATCTCGAGCTTGACCCCCATCGTGGGGAACAGCCTCTCTACCCGGTCATTTTCTCCATTGAGTAAAGGGTAGGCGAGGTGCCGGCGCTATCAGGCCTGTCCGTAGCTGAGGTAGGGGGACGACTTGATCGGACCTGCCGGGAGGACACGGACGTCGAGCAGCTCAGGTACGTCTTTGGACAGAGGCGGGATGCGCTCGTGCGAATGGGCGTGCACACGGTACGTGACCTCTTCCTCCATGTACCCCATCGCTATCTTGACTTCTCTCATGTCACTGATATCGCCCACGCGGATGTGGGCAGCGATGCGACCATCATCGCGACAGTGGATGAGGTGACGACAAAGTACCCACGTCCGCGGCTGCATGTTACCGAGATCTCTGTGCTTGACCAGACAGGTGTTCTTCAGGTCTCCCTCTTCCAGAGACCTTGGATCGTTGAGCAGCTCAAGCCGGGTGACGTGCTTGCGCTCTCAGGGAAGATCAGCTTTGCCTTTGGTTTCAAACAGATGCGCTCCCCCTTTATGGAGAAGCTCGATGGTAGCGAGGATCCCTCGACGTTTGCGCGCATCCTGCCCGTGCATCCTGCCGGTGAGGGCGCATCTCCCGCCTGGATGCGCCGGATCGTTGCCGCAGCCCTTGCCGACGGGGGGGACGTAGCCGACTTTCTGCCTGCTCGCATCGTAGGCGCCCACAAGCTCATGACCTTAGGCAGAGCGCTCAGGGAGGTGCACTTCCCACGGTCTTTCAAAACTAAGGAGGCCGCGAGGCGCAGGCTTGCCTTCGACGAGCTCATCTGCCTGCAGCTTGCCCTCCGCACCAGGCAAAGCATCGAGCAGCGCGGCATAACGCCCACCACCCACGTCATCTCGGGGCCGAGGATGAGGGCCCTCCTTGCTGCCCTCCCGTTCTCGCTGAGTCCCGAGCAACGTCAGGCCGCAAACGAGGTGCTCGCCGACATGGCGTCGAGACGTGTCATGAACCGGCTCCTTCTTGGTGACGTCGGCTGTGGCAAGACGGCCGTCGCCGCCGTCGCGCTCGCCGCCGTCTGCGATACGAGAAGCCAGGCCGCTATGATGGCACCGACCTCGGTGTTGGCACACCAGTATGCCGAGAGGCTTGGGCCACTGCTCGACGCTGCGCAGGTCAGCTGGGCGCTCCTCACGGGCTCCACCTCCCAGACGGAGCGGGTGCGTGCACGTGAGGGCGTGGCCAAAGGAGAGATCTGCGTCATCTTCGGGACGACGGCGCTCCTGTCGGGCTCGCTTGAGTTCAGGCATCTCAGCCTCATTGTGATAGACGAGCAGCATCGCTTTGGGGTCGACCAGAGGGCGTCGCTCAGACGCAAGGGGGCGGGCGCGGATCTCCTCGCCATGACGGCGACGCCCATACCGAGGACGCTCGCCCTCTCGTTCTACGGAGACCTCGACTGTTCCCGCATCACGAGGCGTCCGAAGCCCGGCGCAGGGATCGAGACGAGCTGCATCGCGCCTGAGAACCTCGACCTCGCCTGGGGGGCCATCCGCGAGGCCTCCGAGATGGGACGGCAGGCCTACGTCATCTGCCCCCTCGTGGATGACGCAGATGACGGGAGTGATCTTGATGACGTCCCGGACCAGTCGCTCTCCGCTGCTAAGCAGCTGCACTCCGCGACCTCCACCGCGCGCGAGCTCTCGCATACGCTGAGGGGACTTTCCATAGGCCTTCTGCACGGGCGCTTGTCTTCTGCCGACAAGGATGCGGTCATGGATGACTTTCGTCAGGGCAAGCTCGACGTCCTCGTCTCGACGACGGTCGTTGAGGTGGGCGTTGACGTCCCCAATGCCACGGTGATGCTTGTTTTGGATGCGGATCGCTTTGGCCTTGCGACTCTGCACCAGCTTCGCGGGCGTGTGGGGCGCGGAGACGTCAAGGGCACCGCCTTTCTCTGTTGTGCCGCCAAGAAGGGTACACCCGCTCGTAGGCGCCTCTCTGCGCTTGAGGAGACGTCCGACGGCCTTGCGCTGGCGGAGCGGGACCTCAGCCTGCGTCATGAGGGTGAGCTCCTTGGATACAGACAGTCGGGTGGGATCACGCTCAAGATTGCCGACCTTGCCGCAGACGGGGACCTGGTCCGGCTTGCGCATGCTGACGCGCGTGAGATCTCGGCCCAGGACCCGAGGCTTTCCGAGGACGACCACATCCCGTTGGCCCTCGAGGTCAAAGGGCGCTTTGGCGGCTACTTTGACGAGCTGGAACGTGCATGAGTCGGATGAGGATAGTGGGTGGCATGTGGCGTGGGCGTACCATCGCGTCCCCGCCGGGCGCGCGTACCCGTCCCACGACTGACCGAACGCGCGAGTCGCTCGCTTCGATGGTACTCTCATCCTTTGGCCTCGACCTCTCGGAAGTGTGGGTTCTTGACGCCTTCGCCGGCTCTGGCGCGCTTGGCCTCGAGTTCCTCTCTCGTGGCGCCAAGGGCTGCACCTTCGTGGAAAGGAACAGGAGGGCAGCGCAGCTTGTAAGGGACAACTGCAGGACGCTTGGCGCGGACCCGGCCAGCGCGCGGGTGGTCGAGTCCGACATCTATAGGTTCGTCCGCAGCGCTGCGCTACCCGGCGCTCCGTTCTCTCTCATCCTGCTCGACCCTCCGTACGCGATGGCGGGTGAGAGTGTCTTGTCACTCGTCGGACTACTTCGTGTCTCAGGTCAGCTCAGCGACGCCGCGAGGGTACTATACGAGCATGGAAGGGAGCATGCTGGCCTCGCGCTTGGCGGGGCGCAGCTCGTGGGGAAGAGGGAGCACGGCATCAGCGTCGTGGAGCTGTGGGAGATGGGGAGTACAGATGAGTGACACGATAATCCGGCATGTGGTGGTGCCTGGCACCTTCGATCCCGTGACCCTAGGACACCTCGATGTCATCGCCCGAACGCGCAGGATGTTCTCCCAGGTGACGATAGGGGTTGCGGCGTCGCTCACCAAGAATGGCTCGGGGCCGCACTTCTCTCTCGAGGAGCGCACCCAGATGCTGCGCGAGTCCATTGTCGAGCTGAGGATCGATAAGGGGGTGGAGATTCGCCCCTTCTCGGGGCTTTTGATGGACCTCTGCCGCACGATTGGGGCAGACGGCGTGGTCAAGGGCTTGCGCGCGATGACCGACTTCGAGTACGAACTGCAGCAGGCAGATCTCAACTACCGTCTTGCACCTGAGGTCGAGTCGATCTTCGTTATGGGCAGTCCGAGGCATGGCTACATCTCGTCCTCAATCGTAAGGGAGCTCGCACTCATGGGTGGGGATGTCTCGTTTTTGGTTCCTGCCTGCGTCAAGAGAAGGCTCGATACCCTCAATGAGGCGTGAGCCGAGCACATCCGTGATGCCCCTCCGTCGCCCTCTTGGTCAGCTTGTCGAGGGGTCGGTGGTTCTCCCACTACCCCAGCGGTCTTTTGCTATCATCTAGCCCGTGGTGTGTTGTAGCGTCCGCGCGTCGCGCGGAGAAAACTCGGCGAGCTTGTGATGAGGGACTTCTTTTCCAACAGGTATGTGAGGATGCTTGGCGCCTATGTCGGTATCGGCGTCGCGGCTGTGATCGCCTACTCGCCGGGGTTGATGGCGCTCTCGCCCATGGACCCCAGCATCCTCAGGGCGGGCGCCTCCTTGATAGCTGGCGTCCTCATGTGTGCGGGGCTGGGTGTCTCGACCCATATGGCAATGAGGGACGAGCGTCGCTATGTGCCCTTGGGTACCGGCGCGCAGGGCGTCGATCCCCAGGTCGTCACCCGTGCCTTGGAGGCGAACGAGGCGGATGAGGTACTCGGGGCGCTCGCGCGGCGAGGGGTGGGTGCGCTCCGTGACGGCGCGAAGAAGGTGGAGACGCTCCGCACGTTGGTCTTTGCGCGCTTCTCACAGGGAAGCATGACCAGCGAGCGGTTCATGTCCGCCGTCCAACTCTCGGCAGACACGGTCGCTCGCAACTGCGCGGTGTTAGCAAACCTTATGACAGGCTTCGACTCGAGGGACTACCTGCAGCTCCGAGCCCTCATGCAAGGCGGCGCGTACAGACACGATGACATACCTGATGACATTCAGCTGAAGAAGTTTGACCTCTACCAGGAGCAGTTGAGCACGATGGGTGGCATCGCCACGGCAAACGAGAGGCTCCTCCTCGAGATGGACCGCTTTTCCACGACGCTGGCCACGCTCGACGTCGCGGGTGAGGGTAAGAAGGAGCAAGCCCTGCTCGATGAGATGCGCCAGCTCACGGAGCAAACAAAGTACTATCAGTAGGGAGAGCGGCTGGGCCGCATGGGAGGGAGAGAGATGGATACAAAGAACAAAATCCTGATGGGAGCGGGTGCCTTTGTCGTTCTCTGCATCGTGGTGTTTGGGGGGCTCTACCTGACACGCAACTTCGGTAAGAGCGACAAGCAGGTGAGCAGCGAGACCGCCTTGGCCACCATAGACAGGCTCTACGACAAGGTTAAGCCTTCGGTTGCCCCGCCCATCAAGTCATCCATCGAGTACAGCGACAACAAGTCGGCCGCAGATGAGCTTCCCGACATCGACTCGTCCTACCCCACCGTCGTTCGCGCGGGCACAGATCTGAGCGTGGAGCTGTGGTCATCTGGAGAGAAGGCGGGGACGGGTACGGATGGGTGGCTCACCGAGATGGCACGTCGCTTTAATGCGGCAGGCGTCAGCGTGAACGGAAAGACGGCTTCCGTCACGCTCAGGAGCATCCCATCGGGCACCTCGGTTGACTACATAGCCAGCGGCAAGAGGGTGCCCGATGGTTATACGCCCTCCAATGCGCTCTGGGTGAGCATGCTCAACGCCAAGGGTGTGCAGACCACGACAGTCACCGAGCGGCTGGCGGGCAACGTCGCGGGCGTCGTGATCAAAAATGACAAGTATGACGAGTTGGTACAGAAGTACGGCAGCATCGACATGAAGGCGGTGACGCAGGCGGTGTCCGACGGCGCGCTGCAGTTTGGCTACACCAACCCGTTCACCTCGGCGACCGGTCTCAACTTCCTCATATCGACACTCGTGCGCTACGACACGTCAAACCCCCTCTCTGACGTTGCGACGGAGGGCTTCAGGTCCTTCCAGCGAAACGTGCCCTTCGTCTCCCTCACAACCCAGCAGATGCATGACGCGGCGCAAAGAGACACGCTCGACGGCTTTGTGACGGAGTACCAGGTGTACCATAACGACCAGCAGCTCCAGGGCGCCTACAAGTTCGCGGCCTTCGGTTATCGCCATGACAACCCCCTCGTCGCAGTCAGTGGGGCAAGTGATGACGCGAAGGCCGTGCTTGACGCGTTCGCACAGTACTGTGCGAAAGACTCCTCCCAGCAGCTTGCCAGCGAGGACGGCTTCAACGGCTTAGACGACTACGTCAGTGAGAGCGCCGCCTTAGACGGACAGACCATCATCCATGCCCAGGAGCTCTACAAGAAGAACAAAGACAGCGGCAATCCCGTCGTCGCGGTGTTCGTTGCCGACGTCTCGGGTTCGATGGGAGGAGAGCCCATCAACGCGCTCAAGTCATCGCTCATCAACAGCATGTCCTACATCGGTACGGAGAACTACATAGGCCTCGTGTCCTATTCCGATGACGTGACCATCAACGTCCCGATCGAACGCTTTGACATGGACCAGCAGAGGCTCTTCAAGGGTGGTGTCGAGAGCCTGAGCGCAGGGGGTTCCACGGCCACCTTCGATGGGGTGATCGTTGCCATGAAGATGGTGCAGGACAAGCTCAAAGAAATACCGAACGCTCGTCCGATGATCTTCGTGCTCTCGGACGGCGACACGAACCGAGGTCATGACCTCAACGACATCCGCAGCCCCATCGAGGCCCTCGACGTCCCCATCTATACGATTGGCTACAATGCCAACATCAGTGCCCTCAAGCAGATAAGTAGCGTGAGCGAGGCAGCGACGATAGACGCCTCGACGGACGACGTGACGTATCAGCTCAGGCAGCTCTTCAACGCGAGCATGTAGCTCGTTTCGCGGACACGCTGCGCGAGGCGGGGAAGGTAGGTTTCGAAACCCATGTTGGACTTCTTGTTCAAGCTGGTCATCACGGGCTTGGGCATCGTGATACTGTTCTTTATAGTCTTCGCCATCGTGGTCGTGGTGGTCATCGTCCGCTTGGTTCGACGTTTCCTTGAGAGGAAGAGACCCGAGATCAGTGGTTTTACCCAGTGGAACCATACGATGGGAGAGATACGCAGGCTCAGGCGGAGCAACGTCTGGGGTGACAGTCACTTCGACAACGTGATGGACAGGACGGAGGCCTGCATACGCAGCGCGAAGGATAAGGCCACGCTAGGTGAGGAGACACTGGTGCGGCTATTCGAGAAGGGAAGCATCACCTATGACAAGTTCGCGAGCGCCCTCGGGGTGCTAAACGACACGGTCCGAGAGAACACACAAACCATACTGACAGCGGCCAAGCTCTATGTGGGCGTGCGCCGCGACACGCATGTGGTACAGGGGTCAACGCTACGTTACGGTGAGGACGAGTCGGAACGCAGGCAGCTCGTCGAGGTGCAGCGCAAGAGGATGGACGAGGCACTCGAGCAGAACGAGGCGCTCCTTCTCAAGACCGACACCCTCATCTCCAACCTACAGGACGTGGGGGAGAGCAACAGGGCAGATGAGCTCCTTGAGGAGCTCACGCGCCTCGCCAAAGAGGCACGGTACTACAAGCGCTCAATTAGTGGCTAAGCCCATGCCAAGCACCTATGGGCATACTGAGATGGATGTTGCTACGTTAACAGAGCAGGCGGGGCAACCGGCGACGCAGGACGCGTGATGCCGCGCCCAAAAAAGGAGGATGCCATGGCGTTTTCACTCGAGGTCCCCGACGAGAACGAGGTCAAGGCGATCGTAAGGCAGCAGGTCGAACCTACTGAGGAGCGGAGGCGGACTATAGCGGGCGCCACCGAGGGGCAGGCGGGCCAGATCATGTCCGTCGATCTCGACTCGTTCGAGAGTCGCCGTGAGATCACCTCAGCCATCGAGAGTATGGGCAACGATCTCGCAACGAAGTCAACGGCCAAAAATGAGATACTTGCGCGCCGCATAGGCGAGCTAGGCCAGGGTGGTGGTCAGACGGGAGAGGTCGCACGGGGCCTCGCGGACCTTTCCATACAGATGAGGGATCTTGACCCGTCTGCCATCGACTTCGCAAAGAGCGGTGGGTTGGGCAAGTTCTTCAATCCAGTACGTCGCTACTTTGAGCGTTACAAGACGGCTGACGCAGAAATCGCCGATATCGTGCGGTCCCTTGACCGGGGCAAGGCGACGCTTACGGCGGACAACACGACCCTTGAGCTCGAAGAGGCCGCGATGCGCGACCTCACCAAAAAGCTCAGCGAGAAGGTCGACATCGCCATGCAGCTCGATCGCTCCCTCACCACCGAGATCGAGCGCCGCAAGGCACAGAACGAGGACGAGAAGCTTGTCAAGTTCGTCGAGGAGGAGGTACTCTTCCCGCTCAGGCAGAAGGTGATGGACTTCCAGCAGCTGCTCGTGGTAAACCAGCAAGGCATCGTGGCCATGGAGGTTATCAGAAGAAATAACCTCGAGCTCATTCGTGCTGTCGACCGCGCTCAGAGCGTTACCGTCTCGTCCTTGCGTGTCGCCGTGACCGTTGCCGGTGCGCTCTACAACCAAAAGATCGTCCTCGACAAGGTGAAGGCTCTCAACGCCACCACCGAGAGCATGATCGCGTCCACATCGCGCATGCTGAAGGAGCAGGGAACCGAGATCCAGCGCCAGGCGACGGAGGCGACAGTGAGTCCCGACACGCTCAAGCAGGCTTTCGCCGACGCCCTCGGAGCGCTCGATGACATCAGCACGTACAAGCAGGAGGCCTTGCCCAGGATCGCCCAGACCATCCAGGAGTTCAAGCAGATCGCCGAGAAAGGTGAGGCGAGGCTCAAGCAGATGGAGGATGCTGGCGCCTTTGACAGGTGACCGTAAAGCGCGGGATGTGATGTTTCGAATGGCGTATTCAGGAGGAATGAAGACAACGTTAGGCCAGCGACAACGTGAGAGGCGATCGACCCCCTCCAGGCGGGAGGTGCTGGCTTTGTGCAGCGCCGCAATGGCAGCCGGGCTTATGGCTCGCATCCTGACCACGCCTGTCAAGGCTCGTGGGAATCCCATTGGCATCACGCATGAGATCCTCGACTCCCTCTCGGACATACAGTCTCGTTACACGCAGGCGCAGGAGACCCTCGCGCGGCTGGGGGAGCAACTCGAGTCCCTTGCCAGGCAACAGGAGGAGACCCAGGCGCATATCGACGAGACCCAGGCGCAGATAGAGGCCACCCAAGCGCAGATTGACCAGCGACAGGCGGAGGTCGAGGCCACACAGGGCGATCTCGCCGCGAGCATCGTCGCGTCGTACAAGTCTGGATCGATGTCCTTCCTCGACCTTGCCGTAGGCGCGACATCCGTAGACGACCTCATATCGAGCATCTACTACGCCAACAAGGTCAACCAGAGCGAGAACGAGAAGATAGGGCGCATCAAGGCCCTGAGGGATCAGCTCAAGCAGACCAAGTCGGCTCTCGAGGACCAGAGGGCCTCGCTGAGCGACCTTCAGGATTCTCTCGCACAACAGGTGTCAGATGCGCAGGAGACGCAGGCCGAGACGCAGGCGGTACTCGACGGACTCGATCAGGAGATTCGTGATCTCATAGCCACCCATAGCGCCGAGATACAGGCCAGCTATCAGGAGGAACTCAGGGCCATGACCGAGGCGGTCGAGGCGGCGGGGCTCACAGACGCGCCGACGAGGGTGGCACTCTGCAGCGCTGCCCTCTCTCTTCTGGGGGTGCCCTACGTGTGGGGAGGCAGCTACCCCGATTCGGGTGGGACGGACTGCTCTGGACTCATGCAGTGGTCGTATGCCCAATGCGGCTTCTCCATCCCACGCACCACCCATACGCAACTTGACGCCTGCAATGCCGTTGGGCACCTTCACCATGATGTGTCCCTGCTCCTGCCGGGAGACCTTGTGTTCGTGAACGAGGGCGGACATGTGGGCATGTATCTTGGCAACGGTCGGGTGATCCACGCACCCCATCCTGGTGGCGTCATCATGGTGTCAGGCCTCGACCGCTGGCCATCCATATTCGCGATTGGCTATCCCATCGCGAATGGTCCCGTTGCCGGAGACGAAAACGAAGACGGGAGGGTGGAGGACTGATGGCACAACAGCGGCTGCGGCAGCTTTTGAAGGCCTTGGGTAAGGGGAGGGCGCATGGCTTGTCACGAGAGGGCTCGGTATCGTGTCCGGGCCAGGCCAGGCGTAGGCACAGGTCCCGGGTCATCCTGATCTGCCTGGCCCTGGCGTTCGCCATCGATCTGCTTACCTTTGACCTTCCCACGCTCACCACCTTCGGCCGCACGGCCCGTCAGCTCACGGTCTCATCGACAAGCTATGACCCTGACACGGGGGCCCAGACCTGGCAGGTGGATGGCATCGACGACTCAGTGGACGACATCATGCTCCAGGTTGACGAGCGGGCCTACGGCGTTGGGATGCAAGGCGTCGACTCGACCGAGAGCCTTCGCTTCACGGTGTCGGTAACCGACGAGGGCAACGCCCTTCCCGTCAGCGTCGGTGGGCTCACGACCAGTCGCTCCCGGCCCGACGGAACATGGAGCAAGATAGCCACGTATGGCAGGGTGTCAAGCCTCACGATCACGTCTGAGCCTAGGGTAGTAACCAAGGATGATGCCGGCACTGGCATTGCGCGAGCCCTCGTGCTGCCTGAGATCGCAAACGTCAGGGTCTGCGTTAACGGGGCCATTCCCCTTGACGGCATGGCGACGACGTTCCGCTCGCTCGTGCTGTTCGTCACCCTCCTTGGGTGCTGGGCGTTCAGACCACGCTCGGGTCTATATGCCATGAACCTTAAGCTCTCCCATGCCCTATCGATGCGTCTGTGGCTTGGCTTGATGCTCACGCTTACGATGATCTTTGCCGTCGCCGGTCTGCCAAGGAGCCTCATAAGGGAGCCACCCTTCTATGATCCCCACCATGCCAGTGCATCCTACCACGAGTACTACGAGCTGGCACAGGCCCTCTCGAAGGGTGAGGTCAGCCTCGGCATTGAACCCTCGAAGGAACTTCTTGAGCTGAACAATCCCTATGACCATGATGTGAGGGATGCGCGACGCATCGATATCTACTGGGATCACGCCTTCTACAAGGGTAGGTACTACGTCTACTTCGGCGTCCTGCCCTGTCTCCTATTCCATCTGCCCTTCTACCTGCTGACGGGTGGGGAGTTCCCCACGTGGCTTGCGGCCTATATTTCCCTCGCGACAGCTGCGGCAGGACTGATCTACCTGCTCAACAGCATCGTGCGCAGATGGTTCGAGTCCGTCAGCGTAGGCGGGTACCTCGTTGCCCTCGCAACGCTCTTCCTCGGCAGTTGGATGCTGCTTTTGGCTGCGGCAACGATCACCTACTTCCTTCCTATGACTGTGGGGCTGGCGCTTGCCGTCTGGGCTTTGGGCCTTTGGGTGACGTCGACGGCTCAGAGGACGATCTGCGTGCGACGGGCAGCTCTTGGGGCATTCCTTGCTGCGTTGACCCTCCTGAGCAGACCTCAGTTCGTCATGATCGCGCTTCTAGGAGCGGCGTTACTCGTGGATGCGATCAGACGGGATAGGCGTAATCTGTCGCCCAAGCTCGGTATTGTCTTTGTTCCAGTCGTCGTCGTATGTTTCGTCTTCTTCCTGTACAACTTTCTGCGCTTTGGCAACATCCTTGATGTGGGCGCCAGCTACAACCTCACGACGAATGACATGACCCACCGTGGATTCAGCCTCGATCGTGTTCTCGTATCGCTCTGGTGGTACTTCCTACAGCCGGTTACATTCGGTCTGAGCGACAGCCTGGTCCAGGGCGTCACGCCAACCCTGCCGTTTCTTGGCCGCATCATATCGGAGAAAATGCCAGGGGGCGTGCTGGCGACGATTCCACTCCTTTTGGCTCCTCTGCTACTTGCTCCACTCTATGTGGGACGTGTACGACGCCGCCTCCTTACGGTCATGTCCGCGCTCTCCCTTGCGAGCGGGGTGCTCATCGCTGCATTCGACGGGGAGGCGTCGGGGGTGCTGCCCCGCTACTTCGTGGACTTTGGCATCTTCTTGTCCGTGGCGGCCATCATCCCGATGCTCTCGATTGACAGCGGGAGCCGTAAGGGCGAGATCTCGCCAGAGGCCGCAGCTCAGGCCCGCTTCCTCTCGATGCTTGCCTTTGGGCCGTCGGTATTGGCGCAGGGTCTTTGGCTACTGTTTGTCTTCTGATGGTTGGGCAATCATCGTGTGGGCGTTCAAGTTGGCACTTCCTGCGCAACCGCTCGTCTGCAGGGGCCGCCTGCGCCCTACGCGCGCGTGCCCCTGGTGACGTAGGTCACGTACTCGAAGGCTATGCCCTCGTCGGTGACGCCACCAAAGGAGCGCTCGACGAGCTGCCAGCTTGGGTCCTCGTCGAGGTTCGGGAAGAACGCGTCGGCGGGTACCACAACGTCGCTCTTCGTCACGAGCACGCGTTCGCAGCGGGGCAGGAGCGCCCGATAGAGGCTCTCCCCCCCGATGAGCCATGCGCGCGCGGCGTCTCTGTCCCCAAGTGCCGCGAGCGCGTCTCCGGGTGTCACATAGACCTCGTAGCCGGTCGAGCCCTTCGATCCCTCACGAGGGAACCCATCGCGCACATAGCCTCGCTCATGTGACACGACGATGTTACGGCGACCCTTGAGCGGACCCTTGGGAAGGCTCTCGAAGGTCGCGCGGCCCATGAGGATGGTGCATCCTTGCGTGAGCGTGGCGAAGCGACGCATGTCCGCCTTGTTGCGCACGAGCAGACGGCCCCTATTGCCGATGGCCCAGTCACGTGTGACGGAGACGATGGCATCCATGGCGACCCCACTCCCTTCTTTCCCCTTGTCGCCATCAGCTCACGCTAGATGGCGACGGGGATGTCTTTGACCTGAGGACCATGCATATAGTTCTCAACAACGAGGTCGTCGGTCGTGAAGTCATAGAAGTCCGTGACCTTGGGGTTGAGTGACACCCGAGGGGCAGCGAAGCGAGGCCGTGCGATGAGCTCCCTCACGATGCTGACATGACGGTCGTAGATGTGAGCGTCCGCTATCATGTGAACGAGCTCGCCGGCGACCATGTCGCTTACCTGCGCCACCATCATGAGAAGGAGGGCATACTGGCAGACGTTCCAGTTATTTGCCACGAGCACGTCCTGACTGCGTTGGACGAGCAGCATGTTGAGCGTGGGTCTCGCCTCGCCAGGCACGTGCGCCGCGTTGTAGATGACGTTGTAGGCACAGGGATAGAGGTTCATCTGCGAGAGGTCGGCGAAGGTGTAGAGGTTCGTCATGATGCGACGCGAGTAGGGGTCGTCACGAAGGTCCTTCAATACGCGGTCCATCTGGTCGAAGTCCCCGTCGACATAATGGGAGACCTGTGCCACCTGGTAGCCGTAGGCCTTGCCGATGGATCCCGTCTCGTCGGCCCACTCGTCCCATATATGGGGCTTGAGGTCGCGGACGTTGTTCGATTTCCTCTGGTAGATCCAGAGAATCTCGTCCATGCAGCTTTTGAGGGCCGTTGGGCGCAGCGTGAGCGCGGGAAACTCCTTACGTAGGTCGTAACGGTTGCACACCCCGAAGCGCTTGATCGTGTAGGCGAGTGAGCCATCCGCCCAGTGGGGACGGACCCTCTGTCCCTCAGTGGTGGTCCCTTGCTCGATGATCTTTGTGCACATGCGCACGAAGATGTCATCGGCCATGCTCATGAGCGGTACCTCCCTGCGACCATCTCAAGCCACATCATCGATAGTCGATCATGGCACGCTGCCTCATGTCGTCGCTTGAGCCGTAGCCATATCTCTCATAGTTTTGATAGTCTTGTGACATCATGCTGTCGTTGTGGTCACTCCATTTAGAGGCGGATACCATGCTCTGAATCGATGCGATCGTCCCTGCCAAAAGGAGTGTCAGGACAAGCACCACGCCAATCGCCACAACGTAGACCGTACATCCCGAACTGCTGTTATCGGGTGAGGTGGTGGCTGAGGCGGTCTCAATCGATGGAGCAATCGACGCGGGCTGAGTGAGATTATCCATGGGCAATTCCTTTCTGTCGTCTCGTATGATAACAATCGGTCGTCTCCCCAAGGCAGTGACATCCACGTATCATCTACGCATGTTCAAGCCGCACGATGGCGTAGGATTGGTGGGCTTCGCCTCTCAGGTCAACGACCCATGCGCCTTCTTCCGCGTGTATGCGCGGCACGATCGTATCGCCAAGGAGAGCCATTGTCTTGTACTGCACGCAGATACGGTGGGGCAAGGTGAGGTCTCCCTCGACCTCGCGGATGGCATCGAGGGCAATCTGAATATAGTGGACGTTATTCATGTGCCGGTTCGTGTCCAGCTGCCACACGCCTACGGTGACGGGAGGGGCTAGATCAAAGTCACCCGTTACGTGTAGGCGACGCCGAACCTTGGGAAGATCGATACGTGGGTCATCTGAGAGGTACACACGCTGACTTTTGGGGATGTGGATGGGTCTTCGCGCCTCGGTGTCATACACGAACCAGAGCGAGCCAGCCCTGGCATAGCACGAGCCATCCGGTGAGCCCAGCGTGAAGTCACGTTCGACCATAGTGCGCCTGAGTTCCGGACACCACGTGCCGATGCGTATGGGATCACCCAACCTCGGTAGGCCGGTGATCTCTATCTGCCAAGCCGTGATGAGCCAAGCATAATGGTGCGTGACCATGTGATTCACTCCAAGGCCGATGCTCTCGGAGTGGAAGGTCGAACAGTCCTGCAGGTAGTTCACAAGTGCACACACCGAAAGCGTGGCGCCCCCGTCACACTCGCTGTAGCGGACCCTACTGTCAAAGGAGTACATGGTCGTCCCTAGCGCATTAGGGCATGGCGCAGGTGGCGCCCGTGCCAACTGTCTCGCCGATCGTGCCGACACCGTCCGCTGGCGCATAACGACTCGTTCGATCGACGATGAGTCGATTGCAGGCAGGGAGTACCTGTGCATGAAAGCCACAGGTCACCCCACGGGTTACCTCACCATCCACCTGCAATGGCATCGCCTTGGTCGAGTTTACGTGGATGTCACGTCCCCGCAGGTGCTCGATGTGGGGCCGGTCGATGTTCTTGCCCGTCCTGTCGAGCAGTCCTGCGAACATGGGTCTGATGAGACCAACGGTCTCAGACGCCTCGAGAACCATGAGATCGAGCATGCCATCGTCCATGCGACAGTTGGGGACGAGTTCGATGCCACCCTGCATCATGGCGTTATTGCAGGCGACGCAGGAGATTCCGTCGTACTCGAAGTGCCTGCCGTCACAATCTACAGAGAAGTGTGCGACGTCTGGATGCATGTTCGAGAGGGCGGCGGCGAAGTAGGCGGCCTCGCCCATGCTCCTCTTGTTGGGTAGCGCCGCCTTCATGATCTGGGCATCAAAACCCATCCCTGCCATGAGCGCAAAGCCACGAGTATGGGACACGCCACTCTCGTCCTGCCAGCTCATCTCACCGAGATCAGTCCTGGCAAAGACCCCACCATGGCAGGCGCGCGCAAGCATGCGGGGCTCCATGGCGTTGCCGAGATTGGCGAAGAGCAGGTTAGCCGTGCCTGAGGGGAAGATACAAACGGAAACCTCCCTTTCGCGCAGGGCGTACAGGACGCTCGCCGCCGTACCGTCACCACCTGATATGACGACGACGTCGAAGTCCTCGGCATCACGCACGGCCTCGCGCCCTCCTCCCCTCCGGGGAAGAACGCGCAAAAAACAGTCGTCACCTTCGTCTAGAAGGAAGCGCTCAAACTCAAAAATGGCGTCCGAGCCGAAGCCCGATCGGCTGTTGTGGACTATGAGGCTATGCATGCATCGCTCGCTCTCCTTGCTATCATGTTCTCTGCGCGAAGGGGGTGATTTCGAGCCTCGCATCTCGCGTGCACACTTGATGGTAGCGTTTTTTAGCTTGAGAGGAATCGAGATCACGTGTACATTTCTGATACTGCCGAGCTTGCCCGCTTCTGCACGCGAGCGAGTTCGGCGAGGGTCGTCTCTGTTGACACCGAGTTCATACGAGAGCGCAGCTACTATCCTGAGCTTTGCCTCATACAGCTGGGAACCGCAAGCGAGTGCGTGAGCATCGACCCCATTCTCATAGACGACCTCAGGCCCCTTGAGGCCCTCCTCACCAACGAGCGAATCATCAAGGTGCTCCATGCCTGTTCCCAAGACCTCGAGGTCATCCAGAATACGATGGGATGTGTGGTTTCCCCCGTCTTTGATACGCAGCTCGCGGCTGCCTTCTTGGGGCTACGCCAGCAGATCGGCTATGGGGCCCTCGTCGAGACCTATACGGGAGTGCACCTGCCCAAGGCAGAGTCGCTCACCGACTGGTCCCGCCGCCCACTCAATCCAGAGCAACTTCGGTATGCGGAGGATGACGTACGCTATCTTCCGGGTATCTATGACTCCATGATGGCCCAGCTCACCGAGAAGGACCGTCTCTCGTGGGTACGGCCTGAGATGGACGAACTCACCGACCCCACTCGCTTTGCGCACGTGCCGGAGCTAGCCTACCTGCACCTCAAGCGTGCAAGCTCACTTACGCGCAAGCAGCTTGCCTGCGCTCGCGAGGTCTGCGCCTGGAGGGAGCGCCTTGCTGCCAAGCGTGACATACCAAGAAGGTGGGTCATCTCGGATGAGATTCTGCTCGAGGTCTGCAAGCGTACTCCCCACTCCGTCAAGCGTCTGCGCGCCATCCGCGGCATCGCCAACATTGGGGAGCGGGACGCCGAAGATATCGTGAAGGCCGTCGCGAGGGGCGCTGCCTGTGATCCCGCAGACTACCCGAAAAAGACCCATCACGAACGCCCGCCTCAGGAGATGGAGGGCGTACTCGACCTCATGTATGCGATGCTGAGAGTGGTTTCAGAGAAAAGCGGAGTCGCCCCGCAGCTCATCGCCACCAAGGATGATCTCCTCGACTTCGCGAGCGGTTGCAGAGAATCCAAGCTCAGGACCTCGACTTGGCGCTTCGATCTAGTGGGAAGGCAGCTTGAGGAGTTGCTTTCGGGGAAGGTTGGGCTCACTGTCGTGAACGGGCACATAGAGCTGCTCTAGGGGTCCCCATGATGGCTGGGCTGCCCTTGGATGTTTCCTTCGTGGCATACGTGTCGCTGGGTCCTGCGCGGATGGTGACGCTGCACCTTTTGGGTACAAGCTTTCCCAACTGCCCCTTGACGAGCAAGGAAGGTCATCATGTACTATTACGGCTATGGCTTGGACCTGGGCTACCTGGCAATAGTCTTCGTCTCGCTTGTGCTGGGCGGTCTTACCCAAGCCTACATCAATCGTAGCTACAGAAGGTGGTCCCAGGTGAGCGCAACCGCAGGCGCCACGGGCGAGGAGGTCGCGCGCAGGATGCTCGACAGCGAGGGCGCCTCAGCCGTGGGCATCACGCTGGTCCCAGGTCACCTCACCGACTACTACGACCCACGCGACAACAACTTGCACCTCTCTGAGGAGAATCGCTCGGGCGGTTCGGTCGCCTCGGTGGCGGTCGCCTGCCACGAGGCAGGACACGCCATCCAGACTGCTAGGGGTTACCTTCCCTACAGGCTGCGAAGCGCGCTCGTGCCCGTCGTCAACTTTGCGCAGCAGACCTGGGTGATCGTGCTCGTCGTCGGTGTAGCGCTCAGGCTCGCGGGTCTCACGCAGCTGGCCATCATCCTCTTTGCCTTTTCTGTTCTTTTCCAGCTTGTCACGCTCCCGGTTGAGATCGACGCCTCGCGCAGGGCCGTCGCCTACCTTAAGGGCGCCGGCACCGTCATCGACGAGAGGGGTGCCCGACAGGTACTGACGGCGGCCGCCCTCACCTACGTCGCGGCTGCGCTCGTGTCGGTCATGCAGCTGCTCTACCTGCTCAGCCGTATGAACCGTAACGATGACGAGGAGTTCTAGCGTGGCGAGGACGATGTCAGGGCAGGCTCCCCTCGCCGTGAGCGAGGCCGTCTCCATCGCCCACGATACGGTTGCGTCCATTCCCGCACTCACCGTTATCGGTGAGGTCAGTGGTTTTCGTGGTCCCAACGCGCGCTCAGGCCACTGCTACTTCGAGCTCAAAGACGAACAGGCCTCAATGTCGACCATCGTCTGGCGTGGTATATACGAGAACTGTGGCTTCACGCTTAAGGATGGTCTCAAGATTCAGATGACGGGTAGTTTCGACGTCTACCGAGCAAGTGGGAGGCTGTCGTTCAAGGCGCAGAGCATCAGCTTGCAGGGCGAGGGGCTCCTGCGCCAGCAGGTGGCCGAGCTTGCCCGCAAGCTCGAGCGCGAGGGCCTCATGGATCCCGCGCGCAAGCGGTCCATCCCGCGCTTCTGCACCCGCGTCGCTGTCGTGACGTCACTCTCGGGCAGCGTCATCGATGACGTCAAGCGTACCTTGGCTCGCAGAAACCCGCTTGTGGAGGTCCTCATAGCACCCTGCGCGGTGCAGGGCACGGGCGCGAGCGCCACCATCATCCGTGCGCTTGCTGTGGCTGCGGAGGCAAGGCCCGACGTCATACTGCTCGTGCGCGGTGGTGGGTCGTTCGAGGACCTCATGTGCTTCAACGACGAGGCCTTGGCCCGTGCCGTGGCCTCCTGTCCGGTTCCCGTCGTGACGGGCATCGGCCACGAACCGGACAACTCCATTTGTGACATGGTCTCGGACAGGAGGCAGTCGACACCCTCGACGGCGGCAGAGTCGGTGGCGCTGCCTCTCGACGAGCTCGTCTCGACGATCAACGAGCGTGAGAGGCGCCTGTGTGCCGTGCTGGATCGACGTGTCTCAGACGGCCGCGCCACGCTGGACGCTGAGGAGCGCGTCATGGTGCAGGCCATCCGGACCCAACTCGATGCCAGTCGCTCGTATCTTGAGTCACTGGGGAGCAGACCCTGTCTTATGAGCCCCTTGGGCGCGCTCCTTGAGCGCGCTGAGTCGTTGGACCTCACCGAGGAACGACTGCATGCAACCCTGCCGAGAGTCATCTCGCACAGGGCTGAAGGACTCGATGAGGTGACGCGTCGCGTGGAGGCACTGCCTTCGCGCATGCTCAGACCCTTCGAAGAGCGATTGGTGCGATCGGCGAGCACGCTCGAGGCTCTCTCTCCGCTCAAGGTCCTCTCACGTGGCTACTCCATCGTACGTGACGGCATGAGTGGGCGTGTGGTTCTTGATGCCTCGACGCTTAGTGTGGGCGATGAGATAGACGTCCTGCTCGGGACGGGGGAACTCAGCGCGACGGTAAACAGCGTCAGGTCAGGTAGATAAGCTTCAGGTCGGCGCATTGTGCTGCTATCGATGGGAGGATGCAATGACAGAGGTTCCGTTTAATCGAAGGATAGAGGACATGAGCTTCAAGGAGGCATCAATCGAGCTCGAGCAGGTGGTTCGCGCCCTCGAGGGTGGTGACCTTGAGCTCGAGGATTCGCTCAGCTACTATGCAAGGGGCGTTGAGCTGCTCAAGAGCCTGCGCGAGCGCCTGGCAGGCGCCGAGCAGAAAGTACAGCTCCTGATGGAGAGCGCCGCCAAGGGGACGGACGCCGCCATGATTGACACCAGCTCGGCTCCCACCACAAGTTACGTCAACGAGTAAGAAGGGATCGTGGATCATATGTCAGCAAGGGATGACTGCCTCTTCTGCAAGATAGCGCACCATCAGCTGGAGTCAGACTATGTGTATGAGGACGATGAGGTCTGCGCCTTTCGTGATGTCTCACCGCTTGCGCCGACGCATGTGCTGATCGTGCCCAAGGAGCACTATGACAGCGTGGTGGATGGCATACCTGCCACGACCCTCGCGGCCATGATCCGCGCCGCAACCGAGGTCGCCAAGGACGAGGGCATTTTCGAGCGGGGCTTTCGCCTGGTTACCAACGTTGGCGAGGACGGCGGACAGACCGTCAGGCACGCTCACGTGCACCTGCTCGGAGGGCGCAGGCTCTCCAAGGACATGGGCGAGGCCCCCACGCGCTAGCGGTCTGCGCGACGTCATAGGCGCGACGGTCGACGGCCCCCACGCACAGCGGAGGCCGTTGTTGTGTAGGGGTTGCGATGAGGTGGTCATTCTCCGCTCGGTCGTCCAGCCTTTTGTTAGCCCAATGCGCCTGAGCGCTGGCTCCGACTCATATGGTATCATGATAGTCCTGCGTGCCTCAGGGTTCTGATCAACCCTGCCTGAGAAAACAGCAACGAGAAGATAGGAAGAACATGAGAGTCCTCGTCATCAACGCAGGTAGCTCGTCGCTCAAGTACCAGCTGCTTGACACGAAGACCAAGGAGATCTTCGCCAAGGGAAACTGCGAACGTATCGGCATCGATGGCGCCTTCATTGGTCACGAGGAGCATGACGGTGGCAAGCAGAAGCTGGAGGTTGCCCTACCCGACCACCGAACGGCCATCAAGCTCGTTTTCGAGATCCTCGCTGCGGCGGGGTTCGACAGCGGCGCCATCGAGGGCATCGGCCATCGTGTCGTCCAAGGTGGTTGGTACTTTCCTGAGTCCAAGGTCGTGACCAACGAGACCTTGGGCTGGGTCCGCGAGGTCGCCCCCTTGGCGCCGCTTCACAACTACGCCGAGGCTGACGTCATTGAGATCTGCCGCGAGCTGTTTCCCTCCATCGGTAACGTGATCGTGGCCGACACCTCGTTTCACTACCACATCCCTGAGAAGGCGTGGCGCTATGCCCTGCCTCGCGATGTCGTTGACAGGCTGCATATCCGCAAGTATGGGGCGCATGGCACCTCTCATCGCTACATCTGGAGGACTGCCAACGAGTTCCTGAAGGGCGAGGTGCACAGGCTCGTCTCCTGTCACCTTGGCTCCGGCGCGTCCCTCTCGGCCATCAAAGATGGTCGAGACATGGACACGACTATGGGACTTACGCCGCTCGACGGCCTTATCATGGGTACCCGCTGTGGCAGCATCGATCCGGCGACCGTATGCTATCTTGTGCGCGAGGGCGGCTATACGATAGACGAGGTTGACACCATGATGAACAAGCAGTCTGGGTTACGTGCCCTCTCTGCTGTCTCCTCTGACTCCCGCGACATAGAGGAAGCCGCCGAACGGGGCGACAGGAACTGTCAGATGGCGCTCGACATGTTCTGCTACCGTGCCGGCCAGCTCATCGCCGAGATGGCTCAGTCCATGCATGGTTTTGACACGATGGCCTTCTCCGCCGGCATCGGCGAGAACTCCGACGTCCTGCGCGCCGGCGTTGCAAGGGAGTTGGAGTGGCTCGGCGTCTCGCTCGATCCTAAGAAAAACGAGCTTCGCTCGGACGATCCGCGCGTCATATCGACAGACGATTCCAAGATCAAGGTGCTCGTGGTTCCCACAAACGAAGAGCTCATGATCGCCCTTGACGTCGAGGAGCTGCTCCATAGCTAGTTCAAGCGTTTCGTATGCACGCGGGCAATCAACACCCTGTCATCAACCGATATGAGATAGTAAGTAGCATTTGTGAGACGTAAGGCTCAGACATGAACTTTAAGGGGGTCATATGATACACGATCAGCTTGCCGCCTGTGGACTCGACGGTTGCAGGGGCGCGATCCTTGTCGATGCCTCTCCAGCCGTCTTGGTGGAGAAGGCACTCAACTCCAACGAGGGCCACATTACATCAACGGGGGCTCTTGCGGTCAGGACGGGACGCTATACCGGGCGCTCTCCCGAGGACCGTTTCATCGTCGACACGCCTGACGTCCATGACAAGATCGCTTGGGGCAACGTCAACAAGCCCTTTTCAATGGAGGACTATGCGAAGGTCAAGGAGGCTGTCGTCCATTACCTCGAGTCCCGCGACATCTACATCGTCCATGCCATTGCCGGTGCCGACCGGCGCTGGTGTCGCAAGTTCCTCGTCGTATGCGATCGTGCGAGTCAGGCGCTCTTTGCGCGTCAGCTCCTCGTGCGACCCTCGAAGCGCCAGATAGCCGACTTCGAGCCCCAGGATTTCTCTGTGCTCGCGGCACCGGGACTCAAACTCGATCCTAAGCGACATGGCACCCGCTCCGAGGCGGCCGTCCTCATCAACTTCCAAGAGCGCGAGATCTTGATCTGCGGAACCCGCTACTCTGGCGAGATCAAGAAGTCGATCTTCTCGGTCATGAACTATCTCATGCCTATCGAGGGGAACGTACTTCCTATGCATGCCTCGGCCAACATGGATCCGACCACCGGCGAGACAGCCATCTTCTTTGGCCTTTCCGGTACGGGCAAGACAACGCTCTCGGCCGATCCGCAGCGTATGCTTATCGGCGATGACGAGCATGGCTGGGCCGAGAACAGCGTCTTCAACTTCGAGGGTGGCTGTTACGCCAAGGCCATTCGTATATCGGCCGTCACGGAGCCCGAGATATTCAATGCCATCCGCTTTGGCAGCATCTGCGAGAACGTGGTCATCGATAACGTGACGCGTCTTCCCGACTACTTCGACGGCTCGATCACCGAGAACACCCGCGTTGCCTACCCCATCGACTTCATCGCAAACGCCCAGGTCATGGGTCAGGGTCGCTATCCCAATGTCATCATCTTTCTGACGTGTGACTCCTTCGGCGTGCTGCCTCCGATCTCCCGTCTTAGCCGTAATGCGGCAATGTACCACTTCCTCTCGGGCTTCACAAGCAAGGTTGCTGGTACCGAGCGTGGCGTCAGCGAGCCACAGCCCACGTTCTCGACGCTCTTTGGCGAACCCTTTATGCCCCTGTCGCCACTTTTGTATGCCGACATGTTTGGCAAGAAGATAGACCGTGCCGGAACTCGCGTCTACCTCATCAATACCGGTTGGACTGGTGGCCCCTACGGCACTGGCAATCGCATAGACCTCACCTCAACGCGCCACATGGTAAGTGCTGCCCTCAACGGCCTGATCGAGAACGCGGACTTCAAACATGATCCCGTGTTTAACGTGGACGTTCCTCTCGAACTCGACGGTGTCGCCAGCTCCATGCTCAGTCCTCGTGACACCTGGGTCGACAAGGAAGCCTATGACGAGGCCGCCCGTGCGCTTGCCCAGATGTTTGTAGACAATGCGAGCGAAAAGTATCCCGATATGGGCTTTGCCGTACGGGAGGCTGGTCCGCACCCAGAGGCATAACGGACACGTTGGAGCGATTTGAGACGGGTACGGTGCCGTCGCCAAGGTCATCAAACTCCGGACGCGCAGGTCACTCTTGGTACTGTGCGCGTCCGGAGTAGTTTTGTCTATGATCTTGCCGCGTGAATGACGGTGAGGCAAGGTGTGTTGACCTACTGACCTACGTAACGGGGACGGTCCGTTCAGCGTCAATCTGGGTAACTTTGTCACGACGACGCTGATACTTCTCATCGGTAAGAGGTTCAGTCTTCATCCAGGCTCTGACGGTCGCCATCGCGAGCACCGAGCCTATCAGTTTGCCGCCAAGGCACAGGACATTAGCGTCGTTGTGCTGGCGCGCGAGCTTTGCGCAGACCGGATCCTGACAGACGCAGGCAAAAATGCCCCGAAACTTGTTGGCGATCATCGCCGAACCGTATCCTACGCCATCGACGAAGATGCCCCGTTCGCACTCGCCGCAGGCGACGGCCCTCGTAGCGGGAACGATGAAGTCCGAGAGGTCGCAGGAATCCCTGTCGTGCGTGCCAAAGTCGCGTACCTCATGCCCCTGCCCCTCGAGCCATGCCTTGATCTCACGCTTGAGGTTATAGCCTGCGTGATCATTTGCCACTGCAATACGCATCGCCTACTCCTATCGTCCGATATCCATGCATCCTGACATGTTTGTGTCGCTGTCTGTATAACCCGTCTATCGGGAGAGAGCTTCCGTTAAAGGCACACGTAAGCTAGGCTAGCCGCCATCCCCTGAGGGCGGGAGTCGACTCTATGACTTTGCCGCAAGCTGCTGGGCCTGACAGGCGGTGATGGCAATGACACCCACGATGTCATCGGCGACGCAGCCGCGCGAGAGGTCGTTGACGGGCTTGGCGATGCCTTGGACCAAAGGACCGTACGCCTCGGCGTCACCAAAGCGCTGCACCAGCTTGTAGCCGATGTTGCCGCTCTCGAGATCGGGGAAGAGCATGATGTTGGCATGCCCTGCGAGTGTTGAGTTAGGAGCCTTGTTCTGTGCGACCTCGGGAACGATGGCAGCATCCAATTGCAGGTCGCCGTCGAGTATGAGCTCGGGATACCGCTCATGGGAAAGCTCAGTTGCAGCCTGTACCTTCTCGGGTACCCTTCCCTTTGCGGATCCCATCGTCGTGAACGAGAGCATGGCGACCTTGGGCTCGTCGAACATGAATCCCTTCCAGGTCTGTGCCGTGGAGTGGGCTATCTCGACGAGCTCCTCTGCGGTCGGGTCTATGTTGAGCCCGGCGTCGGCGAAGATGAGCGTGCCCTTCTCGCCGTACTCCTCCTTAGGCGTACACATAACGAAAAATGCAGATACGAGCTTGGCATCCGGGGCGGTCTTGAGGATCTGCAGCGCGGGACGCAGGGTATTGGCCGTCGAGTGGCAGGCACCGGAGACCAAGCCGTCAGCATCGCCCATCTTGACCATCATCATGCCGAAGTATATGCGGTCATCCATCGTCTCGCGTGCTTGGACTATCGAAACGCCCTTACGGGCGCGGAGTTCGGCGAACCTCTTGGCGTATACCTCGTGCTTGTCAGAGTGCCGAGGGTTTATGATGGTCGCACCGGGGACGTCGATCTTATCCGGATCGCCGAGGATCACGATCTCGGCAATGCGCTCATCGATGACCTTTTTGGCCGCCTCAATGACGCGAGGATCGTATCCCTCGGGAAGGACGATGGTCTTCTTGTCGGACTTCGCTGTGTTCTTGATGCGTTCGATCCATTCACTCATGCGCACTCCAATCGATAGGTGGTGAGACTCAGGCCACGTCACCCAAGACTTTGGTGTACATCTACTGGGTATTTAGGCCTAACCACTCTCATTATACTAACGCGTGATAGAATCAGCGCGTCCGTCGAGGCGACGGTATGAATGAAGTAAGCGAGAGCATGAAGCTGGCCGAAAGCTGGCGTCCCGTTACATTGCTTGCGCCTGATGGTGTCTTCAAGCGCAGTTGGACGAAGGAGTCTAGAGCATGAGCATCAGCCAGGGCCTTCCCGGTAGGTTCAATCCCCAGTCCTATGACGCCATCGTGGTCGGCGCGGGCTTTGCGGGAGCGGTCTGCGCTCGTTGCCTTGCAGAGGCCTGTGGCTATAAGGTCGCCATAGTCGAGAGACGCGATCACGTAGCTGGCAATGCCTACGACCAGCTCGATGATGCTGGCATCTTGGTTCATCGCTATGGCCCGCACATCTATCACACGAATGATGAGCGCGTTCATGAGTACCTCTCTCGCTTTACGCAGTGGTCGGATTACTCTCATCGGGTGCTTGCCAACATCCATGGCACGCTTATGCCAGTGCCCTTCAATCACGAGTCACTCAGGCGTGCCTTTGGAGAAGAGAGAGGCGAGGCGCTCTATCGGAAGCTCGTGTCTACCTTCGGCCAAGACAAAAAGGTCCCCATCATGGACTTGCGTGAGAGGAATGACTCGGATCTTGCCGAGCTTGCCGACTATGTCTACCAGAACGTCTTTCTCTATTACACGATGAAACAGTGGGGCAAGACTCCAGATCAGATTGATCCTGCAGTCACAGGTCGTGTGCCGATCTTCGTTGGTGATGACGATCGCTACTTCCCGCAGGCGCAGCACCAGGGCATGCCCAAGGATGGCTACACGGCTCTTTTCGAGCGTATGCTTGGTCATGACCTCATTGATGTCTTTACCGGTGTCGACATCCGTGACATCATGGAGGTGGGGGAGCGGCAGGTCTCAATCTGTGACAGACCCTATGGCGGCGAAGTTATCTACACGGGTGCCCTCGACGAACTCTTTGGCATGGATAGGGGTGCCTTGCCCTACCGCACGCTCGACATGGTATTCCAGACGCTTCCCCAAGATCGCTTTCAGCCGGTAGGTACCGTGAACTATACCGTGAGCGATAACTTTACCCGTATCACTGAGTTCAAGAACATGACGGGACAGGTCGTCTCCGGAGTTACCACCATCATGCGCGAGTACTCCCGTGACTACCTGCCAGGTTCTGGAGAGACCCCCTACTACGTCATCAATGAGCCCCAGAACCAAAAGCTCTATCAGAGCTACCGCGAGCGCGTTCACGGCCTTCTCAACTTCCACGTAGTGGGTAGGCTTGCAGAGTACCGTTACTATGACATGGATGGTGTCGTAGCCTCCGCCTTGGAGCTCTCGGACGAGCTGATCTCCAATCACTAGGCAAAAGATGATGACAGAGGTGCGCTAAAGACATGCAGAAGATCATCAGCTTCGGCATACCCTGCTATAATTCTGCCGACTACATGGACCACTGTATTAGCTCGATCGTCTATGGATCTGGCCAGGCGGAGGACATCCAGGTTGTCATCGTTGACGACGGGTCAACAAAGGATGACACCCTCGGAAAGGCACAGGCATGGCAGGAGCGCCATCCATCTATCATAAAGGTCGTCCATCAGGATAACGGTGGCCACGGTGTGGCCGTTATGAAGGGCCTTGAGCAGGCTGACGGCATCTACTACAAGGTCGTTGACTCCGATGATTGGCTTGATGCCAGCGCGCTTAGGGTTCTCATCGACAAACTACGCGAGTTTGTTCGCATGGAGCTTCGCGTGGATCTCGTGGTGACCAACTACGTCTATGAGCATGTCGAGGATGGTAAGCAAGTCCCTGTAGACTATGGCTTTGCCCTGCGCAAGGACAGGATCATGGGTTGGGACAAGATAGGCCACTTCAACCTTGCGCAGAACCTTCTGATGCATGCCCTGACCTACCGCACGGACGTGCTACGCGATGGTGGCGTGCCGATGCCAGCCCATACCTTCTATGTGGACAACATCTACGCTTACGTTCCGCTTCCGCGCTGCAAGACACTCTACTATCTTGATGTCGACCTCTATCGCTACTTCATCGGTCGCGAGGATCAGTCTGTGAATGAAAGCGTGATGGTGAGTCGCATCGACCAGCAGCTGCGTATTACTCGCATCATGATGCACGCCTATCATCTCTATGACGATGTTGAGAGTCCCAAGCTCAGAAGCTACATGGTCGGATACTTCACACTCATGATGGCGGTGTGCTCCATCTTCTCTAAGCTATCGGACAAACCTGATGCGATGGATAACCTAAACGCACTCTGGGAAGAGCTCAAGGAATTTGATCCGCGCATGTATCGCAGGGCACGCAAGGGATTTGTGGGCATCGGGACCAATCTGCCGGGCAAGGGCGGCGTGAAAACGACGCTCTGGATCTATCGTATGGCCCAGAAGCTATTTAAGTTCAACTAGCACAATATCCACAAAGTAATTGAACTGCATGTGTGGTATTGGTACAATCCCGTTGACGAAGGGTGAGGACGGGAGGCACAACTTGGCGGGGTCGAAGACGGCGGTGGCGCTGGGCGCGGAGGACAGGGAGATGCTCGAGCGCTTGGCCCGCATGCGCACGGCCCAGGCCCAGACCGTCACTAGGGCCCGGATCCTGCTGCTGCGCGACTCCGGCGAGACGCTGGTCTCCATCGCCGAGAAGGTGGGGCTCGCGGTCAACAGCGTGCGCCTGTGCGTGACGAAGTACCTCGAGGGTGGCGTCGAGCACGCCCTGTCGGATGACGCCCGCAGCGGCCGGCCGCGCGAGATCGACGACACCGACCGCGCGTTCGTGGTTGACCTCGCGTGCCAGAGGCCCGCCGACCTGGGCTATGCCACTAAGCTCTGGACGAACGACCTGCTTACGGCCCACGTCAGGAAGACGGCGGAGGCCGCCGGCCACCCGAGGCTCGCGACGGTGGCCACCGGAACCGTCCACAACATCCTGGCGAATGCCCAGCTCAAGCTCCACAAGATGACCTACTACTGCGAGCGTCGCGACCCCAACCTCGAGGCCAAGACGCGCGACGTTCTTCTGCTCCACGAGCAGCTGCCCTTCCGCTTCGACGAGGACGGAAACCTCATCCTCTGGGAGGAGGGCCAGGAGGCCCGCGTGCTGTCCCACAACGAGAAGCCGGGTACCCAAGACGCGCGCGAGCACTGCCCCGACCTGCGGCCCGTCGCGGGCGGCAGGGGCACGGTCGGGCGCGACTACGAGCACGGGAGGCTCGAGACGCTCTCCCTCCTCGCCTCGATCGACCTGCTGACCGGAGAGGCGACCCCCCTCGTGAGCGAGACGCACAAGAGCTCCGACTACGTCGAGTTTCTCAGGATCTTGGACGGCAAGTACCCGAAGGGCGACCTGATGCGGATCGTGCTCGACGACGTGTCGGTGCACACCTCAGCCGAGACGAGGCACTACCTGGCCACCGTCCCAGGCCGCTTTGAGTTCGTGTTCACGCCCAAGCACGGCTCCTGGCTGAACCTGGTCGAGGGTCTCTTCTCGAGGATGACCCGCCAGATGCTGCGTCACATCCGGGTGTCCAGCAAGGACGAGCTCAAGGAGAGGATCCTGTGCTACTTCAAGGAGGTGAACGCCGAGCCGGTCGTCTACAGGTGGAAGTGGAACCTGTCAGACATAGACCCGACGACCGAGGAGCTCGTCGTGGATGCCCTCCTTTCGGATGGGGCAGACAAGGCACGTTAGTTGTTGGATGCTATACCGGGTGGTGACCACCGTATCCACGTAAGATTAAGCCAGATCGCGAGCCGCAATATAGCCATAGGCGCTCTCGGCGTCACGAACGCCGCTCACGATGGCATACTCAAGGGCCGCTGTGGCGAGCATGCCCACAGCGTCAACGCCTGCCTCAACATCTCCCGTCGCCATCACAAAGATCGCGTCACCGTCGTTGGTCGTGTGGGTGGGGCAGATGGTATGGGCATAGGCATCTGCGGCCATCTGGGCCACCTTGGTGGCCTGCGCCTTTGTGAGGCTGGCATTGGTCACGACACAGGAGATGGTCGTGTTGGATCGGATGAGCGGATCTGCCGCGAGGGCGAGGTCGAGCGCGGCTTTGGCAGAGAGGGTCGTTGTGCCCCGCTCATCAAGGACACCAGCAACCACCTCGCCCGTCGCAGGATCAATGACGTTTCCGCCAGCGTTCACGGCAGAGACGGCCCCGCAGACTAACTGCGCGTTTTGGCACAGCCCCATGCCAAGTCCACCCTTCATTGCGCGGGTGAGACCGGCGGACTTTCCCACGGTGCAACCCGTGCCCGCGCCAAAGTTGCCCGTCTCAAGGGGTTCGTGATCGTCGAGGGCACGACGAGCTGCCGCAGCGCCCATAGAGACATCAGGGCGGGTACGTGCGTCTCCGCAGGCCAGATCGAAGACGCAGGCCGAACCTACGATAGGAACGACCCCAACGCCCACATCGAGGCCTATGCCATGCCGCTCGAGCTCATCGGCAACTCCACAGGAAGCAGCAAGACCATAGGCGCTGCCTCCCGAAAGGACCACAGCGTGGAGTCGCTGCACGGTCTGCTCGGGCCGCAAGAGATCCGTCTCTCGCGTTGCGGGGGCACCTCCACGCACGTCGACAGCACCTGTTGCCCCCTTAGGGCAAATGATGACGGTACAGCCGGTGCCCGCACTGGCATCCTGTGCATTTGCTCGGAAGATGCCAGGAATCTGGTTGATGTCCGTAAGCTCAGGCATTGTTGCAAGGCCCTCCTTCGAGCAACATTTCGGTCAGGGTGACGTCTTTCCCTCGCGACCATATCCCATTGAGCTCCTGTACGACTCGAAAGATGGGAAGACCCACGATATTGTCGTAATCCCCGCAGATGGACTTGACAAAGAGACAACCCAAGCCTTGGATGCCATAGGAACCCGCCTTGTCGAGCGGCTCCCCACTCCTTACGTAAGCCGCTATCTCCGCTGAGGTGATTCTGCGAAAGCTGACGTCGGTCGTCTCGACAAAAACCCGCTCTGCCCCCGGACTTTCGCTTGCGTTACCCGTGAGGTCGAGGATACATACCCCTGTTGAGACGTGATGGGTGCGACCCGACAGTCTCTCGAGCGTCATGCGGGCCTGCCTGGGGTCGGTGGGTTTGCCCATCACCCTGCCGTCGTCCATCCAAACGATCGTATCTGCAGCCAAAATGACGGTCTGTGTCACAGTGCCAAGGGTTTCGCGGCAGGCATGGGCCTTGCCGCACGCCAGTCTCGCCACTAACTCACAGGGCGTCTCACCCTCATGTCTGGTTTCATCGATGTTCGCAGGCATAAGCTCGAACTCGAGTCCCAGACGTTCGACAAGCTCCCTTCTCCTCGGGGAGGCCGACGCCAACACCAACGTCAGTGTCGGCCTCATGACACGGCTCTCCTTATGAGGGGCAAGACCTCGGCGAGATCAACCCCTCCTAAGAGTGCGCTTCTGCGTCCTTTCTGTGCCATCCGGTACTAGTCGAGTGCGATGGCGCTGACAGGGCAGCCGTCGCTAGCCTCCTGGGCGCTGTCCACTGCGTCATCAGGGACCTCGTCCACAATGACGGTCGCAATACCCTCGTCACCGATCTCGAAGACCTCCGGACACGTGCTCTCGCAGACGCCGCAGCCGATGCATTCCTCGCTTACGCTTGCCTTCATGGTACTTCCTCTCACTTGAGGGGTCCTGAGCCCCTTACCCAAGACATCCCTTCTTCCTTTGTACTCTTATTTGGCCCGCAGCGCCAGTAGTAATGCTCCAAAAGGTGAAAAATTGTCTCCTATGGTGTTTTTCTTCCCAACAGACATGCGGATTTGTGGCGTCGCGGGACTCAGCATGAGGACCTCGGAATCTGCGGGGCCCTTCCGCGCGGATGGTTGTTCAGTTG
>ERZ772967.125-NODE-125-length-62376-cov-38.664800_pt1 | contig 62376 bp, 54 predicted proteins | sample MGYA00511677_ERZ772967 | MGnify/ENA primary metagenome ERZ772967 (study PRJEB29015, sample SAMEA2737931) | human oral metagenome | biome: human oral; feature: human-associated habitat; material: dental | place: China | collected 2146 ...
CTGCTACAATACACCCAGCGGAACTCTGCAGTCCAGAATGTAGTGAGTTAGTACAGCAAAAGAGACTATAACTGTGTTATCATTAAGTTGCACCCAATAGGAGGGTATGAATCTGGGGAATGCCCCGTACATTTAAGGAGTGTGATGCGCTGTGTCAAACGGGTATTCTGTTCAGCACGAAGGGAAAGATAGCAAAGTGTTAGTATCTGGACGTGCAAGCAGAAAGGATGACAAGACGGAAGGAAGAGCAGATTTCTTGATAATTGACGAGAAAAATAGGCTCAAGAAGCATCTATCCGTAGACAGTAGCGGAGAAGTTGTTGTTCGACACGATTGGGAGAAATTACCCGAAAAGAAGAAGAAGCAACAAAGAAAATCTAAGTAACTACATACACCACTCCAGCCCCGAGCCATGGCTATAAACTGGCTCAAATACTCAAAGAAGAGTTTGGGCAACATCATGAATATTCCACTGGTTAGACACAAAGTTAGGGGGCTGTTGGATAACGAAGAACTCAGGGATACAGACGTATCACTGGATGGTCATATTGATCCTCTCTCTGACGCTGTATTAGATCTAGTCGGCGAATATAATGAGATGGTCGAAGACGAGGAGCTCAATGAAATCTTAGCACTGGCCGTCGATACTTGGAACGACCCGGAGTTCACCGTCGAAGAACGGCGCAAGGCTCTAGCTGAAATGAAAGAGCGAATCAAGAACCTGCCTGATGACGAGGCGAAGACCTAGCCGCCCATTAGTACGGCAATGATTAAGATAAAGGTCATTATAGCAAAGAGCTGGTGGCGAGTGATATAATCAAGCTCAAGTTTATGAATATCCCACTGGTTAGACATAAAGTTAAGGCGCTGCTAGAGGAGTATGGCGACGAGGAAATACCGCAGGGTAGATACATTGATCGGCTCTCCGACGCCGTATTAGATCTAGTCGGCGAATACGACGAGATGGTCGAAGACGAGGAGCTTAATGAAATCTTGGCTCTGGCCGTCGATACCTGGAGCGACGAGTATACAATTGAAGAACGACGCCAGTTCTTAGCTGAAATGAAAGAGCGAATCAAGAACCTGCCTGATGACGAGGCGAAGACCTAGCCGCCCATTAGCTTTGCTATAATTTAACTTGATGATCGTATTTGTACTAGGGCGCCAGCCCGAGATTAGCCTAGCTGAGCTACAAGCCGTTTACCGCCGGACGCCGAAGCTCTTAGCCGGCCATCTCGCCGGTCTGGACATCGAGCAAGAGACTGCTCTAGCGACAGCCAAGAATCTCGGCTCTATAGTCAAGGTGGCTGAGCTAATCAGCGACAGCTTCACTCTCGATGCCGATAGCATCGCCCGTCTGACGCACCATCTCTTCAGCCAAACCGCCGGTAAAATCACTCTCGGCGTCTCCTACTACGGGTCGTCAGCTAAGAGTAAATTGACGGCTAACTTTAGCCGGGCTATGCGGGATAGCCTTGAGCAGTCCGGACACTCGGTTCGCCTCGTTCCCTCAGAACAGGCCGCTCTCTCCACCGCCACTGTTTTACATAACAAGCTGGCTATCGGTAACCCTAAGAAGGTTGAGCTCCTCCTTGCACCTACGCCAGGTAGCCACCGGCCGGTAGTAGCTAAGACCATTTACGTCCAGGATATCGGTGCATACACCTTGCGAGATAGAGGTCGCCCTCGCCGTGACACTCGTAATGGCATGCTACCGCCTAAGCTGGCCCAGACCATGATCAATCTGGCTCGAGGCGCTTGTCAGCTAACCCGGCCGACGAATCTACTCGACCCTTTCTGCGGTACCGGTGTGATCCTGCAGGAGGCCGGCCTGATGGGGCTAACCACCTACGGTAGCGATAATAATCCTCGGATGATCGAATATACTCAGACTAATCTCGACTGGCTAGCCCGCCGATACCGGCAGGCTAGCCGCCCCCGACTGACTATCGCCGACGCCACTAGTTTTAACTGGCAACAGTGGCTGGCACCGGATCGGCTCGAACTAATCGCTAGCGAGACTTATCTGGGCAGACCTTACACCAGCCCGCCCCACCTTAGCGAGCTAAAGTTTAATCTTCACGACTGCAACGTGATCATTGGTAAATTTATCGCCAACCTATCTCCCCAGCTACCAAGCGGTGCCGGCATCTGCCTGGGTGTCCCCGCCTGGTATATCAGGGATCATATTCACCACCTGCCTTGTCTCGCCGAGCTATCTAGGCACAAGTTACGCAGTGTCACTACCGGGGCTAACCTAATCTACCACCGTCCCGACCAGGTCGTCGGGCGGGAGCTTCTCGTCTTGCAAAAAGCCTAATTATCAGGTAATATGCTTGTAACTTAAATCAAGGAGATTATTAGGTATGTCCCACGTTAAAGCTGGCGGTTCCGCCAAGAATATACACAACAACGCCGGTCACCGCCTGGGCGTCAAGCGTTTCGGCGGGCAGAAGGTTAATGCCGGCGAGGTGATAGTTCGCCAAGTTGGCGCTACTAAGATCGCCGGCCCCGGCACTTATACCAGTCGCAACTTCACCATTCATGCCGATAAAGATGGCGTGGTTAAGTTCGTCAAGCGTAGAGTCCGCACCTTTACCGGCAAGACAGTCAGGCGCACCCAGGTCACTGTCGAGTAGAAACTCACTCCGCCGCCTAAGCAAAGGTCAAAGTTAAAGCACCCTCCCTGGCAGAGGGTGCTTCGTTATGATCCTAGCCGGAGATGCGGTCAAACACCTAGTCAGGAATATTGAGCTTGTTCTTGATCCGAGCTACCACATCACCGATCACCACTTGCGACTTGACCAGGAAGTCATCCGCTCCCAGCTGCTTGGCTCGCTCGGCATCTTTCGGCTGAGACAAGGCGGTCAACATAATGATGTAGACATTGCGACTCTGCGGACTATTGCGCAAGATATCCAGTACATCAAAGCCGCTTAAGTTCGGGATCATCACGTCAAGCAAGATTAAGTCAGGGTGATACTCGACAGCGTCGCTCAGGGCACTCTCACCATTATTGCTCCGCCGGACATCAAACCCCTCCAGCTCCAAGCGCTGACGATAGACCTCCGCCAGTGTATCATCATCTTCTACTAATAGTATTTTCTTTTTCTGACCATCCATTGTGCTAATAAGTATAACCGTAATCAGCTAGAATAACAAGGATGCGCACTATCTCTTTCTACTGAAGCCATGATAAGTACCAAAGCCAAGCATATACATCGCCATAACCATAGGCATATCGCCCGGCAAATCGGCGTACTTATCGGCGATTGCACTAATCTCCCGATATACAGTGTCCTGTGCGACAAGCCTCTGATAATTATCGGTTAAGACTTCCTCTACGATTGTCGGCAGGGACATACATATCTGGTAAAATGCATCGTCATGTCCAGTTACAATTTCATAAAATCTATCCAGACTCACTCGTCTAATCCTGGAATGCGCTACCTTTTGCCGATCTACTTTTGGCGCCCATGCTTCATCTTGAGAGTGTCTAGCTATTGCCTCTACCAGAAAACAAGCACAGTCGTCATCATGTAAAAGCTGGTTTTGCATCTTGATATACGTCCTCCCCGCAGCTGCGGAGTTCATAGTGTTGTGCTTATTCTTCATCTCTACATAAACAGTATGTACTACGCCATCCCCATTTAGTTTGCACCCATCCACAGTCCTGTATATAACATCCCAGCCACCTTCTTGGCCATTAGGTGGGACGTGGCAGTTAGCTATATACTCAAATAAACCTTGATGAAAATAACCAATCTCATTAGTGTTAGATTTATCTCGCTGTCGAAATATCTCATTGGATATCACTTCTTGCCAACTTTGCCGATAGACAGCTTTGTCAAAAATCATCTTAATGGGATCAACGAAATTACCGTTAAATTTCTTCAAGTCATACGCCCCTAACTTCTCACCGTAGTGGACAATAGTTTTTTCGACGTGCTTTTTGAAGTCTAGCCTAGAGATAAAGTCTATATTCCAGTCCATCACCACCTCTTAGTTAGTCTCTATTTGCGACAAAGCCTCAACTATCTTCACGCCAATTCGTCTAGCCAATTCTACCGGCACGGCATTACCAATTTGTTTGTATTGTTCACTCAGTGTGCCTATGAACTGCCAGTCATCGGGGAAGCTCTGAATACGAGCATACTCTCTCACCGTAAACGGTCTTGTCTCGTCGGGATGACATCGCTCTGTCTGCTTTTGTGATGGCGAAGTAGTCAGAGTTAAGCACGGCTCATCCCAAGCAATTCGTCGTGCCATACCCCGACGACCACCCCCAGAATAATAGCTCTTACCCATATACTTCTTGGCTACTATCTCCGGTAGGTCAACCCAACATCCACCAGGCGGCACCAGCTCCATTACCCTGCGCTTCTTTTCGCTATAAGGCTGATATTGGCTTGTCGGCACACTTTTCAGCACGCTACGCAATGTCGTCTGTTTAAGCTCCGGCTCGGGGTATGTGAATTTCATCTTTGATGCTAGATCATTACGGACACCAATGATGATAAGCCTTTCTCGCTTCTGCCCCACGCCATAATAGCTAGCATTCATTACCCGGTACTGCACTTCATAATTTATTTTTGTTAACTCATGACAGATTACTCGAAAGGTTCTCCCCTGGTCGTGACTAAGCAACCCACGCACGTTCTCAAACAAAAACATCTTCGGGCGAACTTCATCAACACAACGAACAAATTCAGCAAAAAGCGTCCCTCTAGTATCGCCAAAACCAAGCCTTTTACCGGCATATGAAAATGCTTGACAGGGCGCCCCGCCACTAACCAAGTCAATCTCACCTCTATAGCAATTGAAATCAACATCGTGGATATCGCCCTCCACCACCTTCCATAGTGGACGATTGTGTCGCAAAGTTTGGCAGGCACTTTTATCTCTCTCGACATACATGGCACCAGCTATTCCAGCTTGTTCTAAACCAAGGGCTAGACCACCGGCTCCGGCAAAAAGTTCTATCACCGTAGCAACACCGGCAGTCCTGACCTTAGATATCTCGTCTGGTCGAGGTTGCTCCAAACCGCTCAGCAGTGCTAGTTGTTGCACCTTTGGCAAAGCCGCTCTCACTCTCCTTGGTGGCTTTGCTCGAAGATCATTAGCTGGCGTATCAACTATTCCACTCATCACTCATATACCGTTTATGCTTATTAAGGCTATTATACATCAGCTCAAGCATCTATTCACCTCTCAGTACCAGCAGAGCCCTACTTACCTGCTAGCACCTCCAGGGCTTTCTTTAGCTGGGTGTCGTTGCCGGCGTTATACTGCTGAGCGGTCATCTTGACCTCGATATCCGGCTTCAACCCGGCCTGATTGATGTTGTCGCCATTGGGTGTATACCACTTGGCGATAGTAACCTTGAGCTTGTCACCATTCTTTAGGTCAACGATTTCCTGCACCAATCCTTTACCATACGACTTAGTACCAACCAGCTTGGCGCCGACTTTATCTCGGAGGGCACCGGCGGTAATCTCGCTGGAGCTGGCCGTCGCCCCGTCAATCAGAACCACTGTCGGCACTTTACTTAAGATATCTCCCCCACTGGCGGTAACCTTACCCAGGATTTTACTACCGGCTCGCTCCGTCGTGATTAACTCGCCCTGCTTGAGCCATAGACTGGCTAATTCCTGAGCAGCATTGACATAGCCACCGGTATTGCTCCGCAGATCTAAGACAACACCCTTAACTTTCTTGTCCACTAATTCTTTGGCAGCCTTCTCCGCAAGAGCGCCGGTATCGTCGCCGAAAGTAGACACTCGGATATAGCCGATGCCATCCTTAATTGACCACTTGACACTGGGGTTCTCGATCTTGGTGCGAGTGATCTGAAAGCTCTTCTCAGCCCGATCACGCACCACTACGATCTTAACCGTCGTGCCGACCTTACCCCTGATCCGGTTAGCTACTACACTGGTTGATTGACCGGTCATGTCGTCACCATCAACCTTCTCGATGATATCGCCCGGCAGTAAACCGGCCTTTCGCGCCGGGCTATCGTCCAGGGTGGAGATGACGCTGACTAAGCCGTCATTACCCAGTCCGATCTCTACGCCAATCCCGTTTAGCTCACCCGATAGATCGGTCTCTAGATCAGCATATTCTTTGGCAGTCATGTAGCTGGTGTACTTATCACCCACGGCATCAACCAGCCCCTTAGCAGCACCAACCAACAGCTTAGACCGATCAATTGACCCGTCGTACTTGGCACTAAGTGCATTATAGACGTCACCCAGCGAAGTGTAGTCCAGCTGAGTCACCGAGAGATTCTGCAAGCGAGTACCGACGGCAAAGCCGATCAAGCAGGTCATGACGGCGACGGCAAGACCGGTCCTGAGCCCGATAGTGCGCCTGGCTTTACCCCCGGGCTGTTTATCGGGATGAATGCTACGGGGCGGGTTCGACCGACGCTGATCAGCCGACTCATCCCGGCTAGCCGGCTCAACCGCCTCAGCCGTATCAACCAGCTCCGCCTCGGCCGGCCGGACTCCCGCTACCGGCGCTAGACCCAGATCGGCATCCGGTCCACCCGGTGTTAGACTAGTCTTATCTGATTCTTGCTTTCGTTTGTCGTCTTTCGTCAATCTCGTCCCCCACTTTAGTCACAAGCTATTTTAGCACAAAGCCAAGCCGACCGGCTGAATAAGCCTCCTTCCAGTCAGCTCGAGAAACTACAATGGGTTGTAAAAGCCGTCAAAGCTACTGGCCGAGACCCATCGTTCAGTATAGTTGTATGGATTCCAGTTATACTCCGAAATGAGCACGCTACCACCCCTGACTTCTTCCACCCAAGCCACATGACCGTATGGCAAGCGCCCATAGCCGATGATTGCCACGGTATTAACCTGCGCTCCACTATTCGCCACGCCCATCCAGCTACCGGCATTGCCATGTAGCTCATTGCGTCCTGTCAGCTGGAAGATCCGCCACTGGACATAGTTAACGCACTCTCTGGTATTGCCTAGTGCCTGGAAACCACCGGCGTAAGCCGTCACATCTGCCGGGTAGTTACAGAAAGGATAGCCGCCACCGCATTTGCTATTAGCGACCACCGTGCCGGCACCGCTGAACCGTCGAATGGCCGCCTGCTGTTCAGCCTGCACCTTAGCTTTCTGCGCCTCCGTCTTAGCGGTCAATTCTCGGAACTTCTCCTCCTGACCCTGAGTCTCGTCTAAGATCTTCTTCTGCTCGTTCTTGCTGGCAATTAGCTGCTGCTTCTGCTGATCCTGCTTAGAGATCAGATCCTCCACTGCGCTCTTCTTCTTCTGGAGGTCAGCCTTGGTCGCCTTGATCTCCCTGACCGACTTAGAGATGTTGTCACTGACGGTCTTCTGGCGGGTCTGCCGATCAACGTAGTCGCTGACCGAACGGCTATTCATCAGGATATCCAGCGAGGTTGTCTTGCTGCTATAGTACTGGTCTCGCAGGTTCTTACTGAGAGACTGGGCTTGACGCTTGATCTTCGCCTCCGCCTGAGCGATCTGCTGCTCCAGCTGAGCCCGCTTAGCACTCAGCAGATCAATCTGCGCCTGGATCTGCGCCTGGTCATTCTCCAGCTGACTAATCTTGACCTGCAAAGAACCGCTCTTTGCCGCCAGCTCACTGGAATGCTTGCGATAGTCATTAATCTGATTTTGCAGAGCCCTGATCTCGGCATTAAAGTCTCGGGCTTGCGCCGAGTGGCCGGCGCCCAGCACCGAAGTCACACTGACTACAGCGAAGACGACCGCCAAGCTCAGCACCGCTAGGCGAAACCGCTTGCCTTTGATACTCTTTTTTTGTAATAATGTCTGTTTAATCTTCATAGGCATCACTTGCCTGCTCTTATTGTTGTGGTGGAACCGCATAAAACCTCCTTATTTGGCTCTAGTACGATTATATACTGTTTATGTTTACTATTCAACCGGGTGCTCTAACGGCTCGCTTTCTTCAAGTATTTACGTAGTGCCAACCGAGCTGACAGATCACCAATGACGAAGCCGGTCGTTACCATGCCGAGTAAGATCAGCCACCACCAGTGCAGGATGAAGCTCTTAGTCTGCTTGACCTCGATGTAACCGCCGAGACCCGGCAGCAGCTTGGTCGAGAGCAGGTAGCCCACCACCATGGCGATAATGGCGGCGATCACACCATATAGCTCCGCCTCAATCAGGAACGGACCGCGGATGAAGTAGCTATCTGCCCCGATCGACTTCATCATGCTGATCTCATCTCGCCGGCTAAAGATAGTCATCCGAATGGTGTTAAAGATGATCAGCACCGAGATGACCACGAAGAAGCTACCGGCGACAATGCCGATCCGGCCGGCGATATCCATCAGGCTGGACAGCTTATTGATAGTCTGCTGGCGAGCCTCAACATCCTGCGAGTTCGCCACGCTGGAGTCAACCCATTGCTTAAACTGCGGGTCACCGGAGATAAACTTCTCGATCGCCTTGCGCTTGCTCATGTCGGCCAGCTTGACATGAATCACCGCCGGAATAGCCGGCTTAATCCCCTCGTCAACCACCAGCGACCAGCCCTCCACATTATCCTTGGATGCTTTCTTATACTCATTTTCGCTGGTACTAATGCTGACCTCAGTTACGTTCGGCTGAATTCGCAATTTACCGGCTAAAGTACGCAAGACATCTTCACTGGCATTCGCCTTGATATAGAGCGATAGATCGATTTTCTGCTTCTGACTAGTGATCGCCTCGCCCAGCACTGAGCTTGCCACTACCGTGACGAAGATGATCAGCAGAGTGATGACCATTACTGCCGTCGCTGCGATGGTCAGCCAAGCGTTACGAGTGAAGTTTCGCAGCCCGTAGCGAGCCACCCGACTGAGCGTCAGAACAGTATGGTGGCTCTGGGTGTCGACCAGGCGTTCTTTCTTAGCGGCTCGACTCATCGCTTACCCCCTCCCTGACTACTACCACCACCATGCGCCACATCGCTAACGATCCGACCGTGATCAATGGTAATCGTCCTGGTATTAAGCTGGTGAACGATCTCAGTCGAGTGAGTGATCAGCATCACCGTCGTACCGAACTTATTGATCTTCAGTAGCAGCTTGACGATCTCCCAGGTGTTACGAGCATCCAGGTTGCCCGTCGGCTCATCGGCAAACAAGATCTTGGGCTGTCGCACCATTGAACGGGCGATAGCTACCCGTTGCTTCTCACCGCCCGACAGTTGGTTAGGAAACTTGTCCTGCTTGCTCCTGAGTCCGACTACCTCAAGCATGCGAGGTACGTTCTCTCTGATCTCTTTATTGGAGTGTCCGGAAATCTCCAAGCTGAGCGCTACATTCTCAAAAACCGTTCTATTGGGCAAAAGCTTGAAATCCTGAAAGATCACCCCGATGCGACGACGAAGCAGAGGGATGTCTCGGTCATCCAGCTTGTCATAGTCAATCCCGCCGACCACAATCTTGCCGCTATTCGGCTTTTCCTCTCGGGTAAGCATCCGCAGCAACGTCGATTTGCCCGCTCCACTCGCCCCGATCACGATGGCAAACTCCCTAGGAGCGATGCTGAGCGACACTCGGTCCAGTGCCAAGGGCGAGCCGGCATCGTAGCGCTTGGTCACCCGGTCCATCATGATCATCGCACGGGTCTGCACCGGACGACGCTTGTTTTTGTTTGAATCTGTTGTTTTTCTTTGTTCCATTCAGCTCCTACTCTTGTACGGCATAGACGATGAATCGCTTATCTGCCGTCTGGTTGCGATAGTTAAATGTCCCGGTACAGGTCATCAAGGTAAGTCCTTTCTTCGCCCCTGCCGGCGGGTTCAGCGCCTCGCCCATGTCGACCTTGCTAGTCTCAACCGTCTTAGTGGCGACCACTCGGTAGCTAACCTTCTCACCATTACCTTTCTCAATCACTACTTGGTCGTTTGCCTTTAGCTTGGGTAGATTGTTAAAAGCGGCATTGAGATGACGATTAAATGAAGTGTGGCCGTCGATGAAGACTTGCCCCTCCTGCCCCGGCTTAGCACTGCCATCGTACCAAGCGGTGTCGTTAAGGTTAGACGGTGTATCAATACTGCCCCGACTATTGACTCCGACACTCATCACCCGAGCATTAACGCCCAGGACGGGAATATAAATATAGCGAGGCTGGTCAGCCGGTACGGTATAGGCGGCTCGTTGCTCTTGGCTGACCGCCGTCTGTTCTGCTGTAGCCGGGTTAGTCCCCGAGATTGACATGGCGGTAGCCGAATTACCATTCAGCGAAGACTTGACTGAGCGATTAGTCGTATAAGTATCCCACGCCAGATAGCCACTAGCAACGATGATCAATGCCACGGTAGCATAACGCAAGAAGTTAAAGAAGCGCTTTTTATTCAGGTTAAACGACAAGGTAACCTTAGCACCGGCTAAGCGACTAAAGGCGTTGTCCGGCCGAGCTACTGCCGCTGTACCGACCCCGTCAGCTTGGTTGTCAATACTCGCAGAGCGACTACCGACTGTCGAGTCGCCATTGACCGACATCGCCTGAGCCACCTTAGTCGGAGTCGAGACCGGCTGACTGCCGGTCAAAGTCCGGTTGCTCTCATCGCTACTCGCTCGCAGGACATATTCGGCATATTTCTCCGGTTGACGACTCGCCAGTAACTGACGAGCCTGTGCTTCGGCTCGCTCCTTCGCCTGCTGACGGACGATAGCCGCCTGCTGCATGATGGCTTGGCGGTCAAGCTTGGCTTTGTGCTGAGCTGAACCGGCGTTGGTCGGTACAGATGCTGCACCGGAGGCGGCGACTGATGTCGCCGATACTGAACCATGGTCTACCCCTGTCTTGACGGACGAGACGGGAGAAGCCAGCACCTTAGCCAGAGTAGCATCTCTAAGCTGCGCCGGGGTATGGCTTGGCTGAGTTGTAGCGAGATTGGACTGTGTAGAAATGCGGTTTGGCTGAGCTGGAGCGACGGAACTGGACTGCGCCGAGGTTACCTTTGGAGACTGTTGACTTCCGTGCAGTTGCGCTCGTGGCGCAGGAATAGAATCCTCGATATACTGCGGGATGGTCGGCAAGAAATCCGCCTTGGACGCCTCAGCGGTGGTAGCTTGCGCTTCTGTGGCTACCGACGAAGCTTGAGACTTGACGACCGACGATGGCGCCTGAGCTTTAATAGCTGCCGAGCCGGTCTCTTCCGGCTTAGACGCCGTCTGAGTCAACCCTGCCTGAGATCTAGCCTCTCTACCCCCGTTGCTCGGTCTATCCAGCACTCCCTGCCAAAGCGAGCTAACATAGCTCCGCTGTCGGATCTGTACCGTAGCATTAGCCCGGCTACCCGCCCCGGACTTAGTCTGCTCTGCCTCATCGGCAGGTCGAATGTTTGCTTCTTGTGAGGTTGTTTGTTTTACCGACTGGTGTGACGACGGCACGCTAAAGCCTGATCGCCTGTCGATATTAGCAAACGACCCACCGCCATTTGCATCTATCATCTGCTCGTCTCCTGTTAGTTGTTCTTGTCCCTTCAAGTCTTTTTGTCTCCAGACTATGACTATATAGTAAACTACCCCACCGATAATTGCAAGTAGCTTATGCCGGCGGGAGTTATCAGCAGTAGAGCACACACGACACCCCGAACCGACCTCAAATGCGAGCGCAGATAGTTTATGCCCCCGATGTCAAACGGGTATCTAACGCCAATCGTCTGACGAGGGGGTGAAATGGGTTGGATCATCCCCATCCGTAGCTATGATTATGTTGAAAGTTTTCCCGCCTCTCCGGTCATGGTATCTGTCTATCAGCTCGTCGGAGGTCGACTTGCTCAGATCTTGAGGCGATGTTATCAGTCCGTAATATTGATCTTTATCCTCGTCAAATATCTTAGACACATAGATGATGTCGGCGTTGGTCGGCAGGCTCTTCGCCAGCCTCTTCAGTATCTCAACCGCCCTTTCTTTGTCCAGCTCCGTTATATTCTCCTTAATATTCTTGATCCATAGATGATAGTTGATCTTATCGCCGTATTTACTTATTGCCTCCTGTAGGCTCATGGTGTGTTTACTCTCCTTGATTTCATCTATTACCTGCCCGTTTATATAACTAGTGGTATCAAAGTTGATCGCCAGCTTAGCTTGGGCACCAAATAGGCGCTTCACGATCGGCTTCAGGCGTTTGATTTCTTGCTCTCGCCAAAGATAAGCGGTATAGGAATCAGACAGTTTGCCACCGTCATACCGAGCCAAGAATCGAGCTTGCGGATCATTTCTGGGGTGTGCGACAAAACCTACTTCAACTTTGTCCACCACCACACAACAACGTGACAATTTATACCGGTTCCAGTGAAACGCCTTGGATGCCTCTGCCGAATCAGAGTCCAACTCCACCACGAACTCTTGCTCGTATTTGTCACGCAGATACTTCAGTACCTTACTTTTAATTCTCCCGTCAACGTCGTTCCAGGCAAAGCCTAGAATACCTGCTATCGCCACGACCATGACGACATAGATGATGATTTGCCTCTTAGCTTGTTTTGACCGTTTTGGCTTAGTTAGATTAGCTGATGTAGCCGTCGTCTTAGTGTCTTTTTTAGTCTTCACTTGACTCCTTTCTGGATTTTACTTCATTATAGTTATCCTGGAGGCTGCGATCACCATAGTTATCGTCCAGCCAGACCTTAAAGCTGTGTTTAGGATCATCCTTAAAGCTGGCTCGCCAGCTACAGTATTCGTATTCATCGTCAGACCATTCCCATGGCGATTTTTCGATTCTCTTGGCAGTTCTATACCCATCCAACCAGCTGGAAAAACAGCCCCCGTCCACGGTGAGCTCTCGATTGCTACCGTACTTGGCGTGGAGGTAGCGCTTTACTTTATTGTCCGGGCTAAAGTAGTTAAACAAAGTAATATTGATGAGTGTCTTGACGAGGACGATGATGATTATTACTTTTAGGATGGTTCGCCATTTCTTCTTCGGCTTGACGGGCTTAGTTGGTTTGACGGGTATACCAGAGGTGTCCTGTGGTACACTGGAAACATTGGTCCGAGACGCTTTGATACCGGTCTTCTTTTTCATCATCTGTTCCAGCCCTTTCGGATGGGGTAGGGATTCGCCCCGCCATCATCAGGCACTATTGGTTCAAGTAGATCATCACTAAAACTGTCGGTCATCTGCCGCAGATCATCCACCGATACTTTAAGCTCACTACTCCATCCGCTACCCTTATACTGTTTGATGAAATAGCATAGCCACATACTATCCGACCTACCGTCGGGTAGATATTTAACCATCTTTTTGAGTCGCTCAATAATCTTCGCTTTGTCGCCATCAGTCTTGATCGACTGCCCGTCTAGGGCGTAAATATAGACGCTGTAGTCGTGGCTTAACCCACTGTCATTATGCAAGGACGAGTCGAGTATCTCTTCTTTGGTCATACCTGCTGTCTCCTCTTTGCAAATACTCATTGCCTCGGGCAAACCGACCATTCCCTTCATACTAGCTGCACCCCGTTTGCACAGCCGAGACTCCACCCCGACCTTAGTGTTCTTACCGAATATGCGCTCTGCATAGGGCCACAGGCGATCTTCCTCGGCAGATATCTGCCTAACCTTGGCGTAAGTATCAGATTTATCGTATCCATGTTCTCTGTTTCCGCCATTCAGCACCACCTCAAAACGTAGGTGAGGATTGTCTACTGGATAAGCATCGGACTCATAGTAATTCCTCCGTGGAGCGGAGACACCGTGAGTGCGTCTTATCTTGCCTGTCAGTACGAAATCCTTGCCATACTTGTCGTGCAGATAACGCACCATGATATCCTCAGGTGAGTTAGGACGATAGTTACTAGATGAGCCGAAGTGCTTGCCGCCAACGATTGTTAGACTGATCAATATAACGACTGCGACCACTACCACGATACCGCAGACGATTAGTAGTCGTTTACATCGATGCTTCGGCTTGCTTGGCTTAGCCAGATTAGCTGATGTAGCTGTCGTCTTAGTGTCTTCTTTAGTCTTCACTTGACACCTTTCCGGATTTTACTTCATTATAGTTATCCTGGAGACTGCGATTACCATAATTATCGTCCAGCCAGACGTTAAATCTATGACCGGAGTCGTCCTTGAAGCTGGCTTGCCAGCTACAGTGTTCGTATTCGTCGTCAGACCATTCCCATGGCGATTTTTCGATTCTCTTGGCAGTTCTATACCCAGACAGCCAACTAGAAAAACAGCCCCCGTCCACGGTGAGCTCTCGGTTACTACCGTACTTGGCGTGGAGGTAGCGCTTTACTTTATTGTCCGGGCTGAAGTAGTTAGCTAGCGTGATGTTAATGAGTATCTTAACGAGGACAATGATGATTATTACTTTTAGGACGGTTCGCCACTTCTTCTTCGGCTTGACGGGCTTGCTAGATACGCTAGAAGTGTTCTGTGATTTATTATTGGCACCAGTTTGAAACAACATTAGTGATACCCTCCTCTTTCGCTTTCATATGTGACAATCTTTCTTCGAGTTAGTTTTTCGGTAGAGGATAAGTCTGAGGCACTTATCGCCCAGAGTTCACTACCTCCGGAAGACTCCTTTGTCCTTGTGTAGTAGACGAATTGTACACAATCCGGCCTACCCTCCGGTAGGTATTTAGTTATTTTTCTCAGTTTCTCAATTAGCCTTAGCTTGTCATCATCGGTCTCGATTGGTTGCCCGTCCAGAGCATAGATATATAGAGTGTATTCGTGACGTAACTCGTTCGAATCAATTACTTGCCCCAAGGTCATATCCTCTGTCGCCTTTTTGCAGATTTTCATCGCCCGAAGCAAGCCGGAGAAGCCCTTCATACTGGCCTCGCCCTGCTCACACAGCTGAAACTCCACCTTAATATCAGTATTCTTACCAAATATCCGCTCTATATGAGGTCGCAGGCGATCTTCCTCGGTCATTATCCGACCGGCCTCAATATAGGTATCGCTCATCTTGCCATTATCTAAAACCACTCTAAAGCGGAGACCGTAGTTATCTACCGGATGAGCTTCTGACTCATAATAATGCTCCTGCAGAACAGAGCTGCACTCCCGCGAGTTGCACTCCCGCCTCCGCCTCAGCTCACCCACCAACACGAAGTCTTTGCCGTATTTACTACGCAGGTAGCTTCGCATGATATTTTCGGGCGAAGTCACAGTTACCACCACGACTCCGGCCGCCGCTGCTACGACTACGATAATGCAGATGATCACAATCCATCTTCTAGATGATCTTAATCGCTTGACGGGTACACCGGGAACATTAGCCCGAGATACTTTGATGCCGGCCTTCTCTTTATTCATTTGTCCCAGCCCTTTCGGATGGGGTAATAATCCCACCAATCTGGAACATGGGTAAACGTATTCACAACCATGCCCTCACTAAAACCCTGGACTAATTTGGGTATATTTCGACTAGAGGATAAATCCGAGGCCCTCACCCAGAATCCGCCACTACCTCTAAAAATATTCTTCTTTACGAAGTATTCAAAGCTCATAACATCCAACCTGCCGTCAGGTAAGTATTCTATCATCTTTCTCAGTCGTTTGATTATCCTTAGCTTGTCATCATCAGTCTCGACTAACTGATGATCAGGGTCATAGATGTATAGATTGTAGTTGTGATATAGCTCATCATACGAGTCCAGCATCTCGCTTTCAGTCATATTTTCCGTCTCCTCTTTGCAAATATTCATTGCTTGAGACAGATTAGCGAAGCTCGCCCAGCTAGCTTTACCTTTTTTGCACAACTTAAACTCTATGCCGAATTTAGTATTCTTACTAAATATACGTTCTACATAAGGTCGCAGACGATTTTCCTCCACCAGCGTCTTGAGGCAGTCATTATTCTCCTCATGCACTACAACAACGATTATTATGAGAATAACTACAATACCTGAGGTTATCAAAAACCGCTTTAATCGTTTTCCTCCCGACTCAGCACCAGCTTTAGACATTTTATTGGCATCGCCTTTCTTTTTGCTCTTCATTTGTCCCAGCCCTTTCGGATGGGGTAAGGATCTTCCTCACCATCATCGGTTGCCACTAGTTTAAGCTGATCATTGCTAAAGTTGTCGGCCATCTGCCGCAAATAATCCACCGATACTTTAAGCTCATGACTCCATCTACTGTCCTCATCATGCTTGATGAAATAGCATAGCCACATGCTATCCGGCCTACCTTCAGGTAGGTATTTAGCTACTTCTTTGAGTCGCTCAACGATCCTTGCTTTGTCGCCATTAGTCTCGATTGACTGCCCGTCCGGGTCGTAGATGTATAATTCATAGCTATGATACATCCTAATGTATGAAGCGAATATCTGATCCTCGGTCATACCTGCCGTTTCTTTTTTACAGACGTTTATTGCCTGAGATAAGCTCGTGGACTCGCTCGCACCGGCTCTACCTTTCTCACACAGCAGAGACTCCACTCCGAACTTGGTATTCTTACCGAATATTCGTTCAACAGCCGGTCGCAGGCGATCTTCTTCGGCAGATATCTGCCTAACCTTGGCGTAATTTTTCTTGCCCAAAATAACTTGGGCACAGCTGTCTCTCATGGTTCCACTACTATAACCCACCTCACACTTGCCTTTCGGATTACCCTTCGGGTGGACAGACCAACTGCAATCATCATAAGTCTCATTATCCTCACCAAGCCAACGGCACTTGCTATTTGCGAGATTGTATTTCGTACCAATCCTCCCTTGCACGGCTCTAAGTATATTGACAGTAGTAGATGTATAATCCGTCACCACGAACTCTTGCTCGTATTTGTCACGCAGATACTTCAGCACCTCACCTTTAATTCTCCCGTCAACGTCGCCCCAGGCAAAGCCTAGAATACCTGCTATCGCCACGACCATGACGACATAGATGATGATTTGCCTCTTAGCTTGTTTTGACCGTTTTGGCTTAGTTAGATTAGCTGATGTAGCCGTCGTCTTAGTGTCTTTTTTAGTCTTCACTTGACTCCTTTCTGGATTTTACTTCATTATAGTTATCCTGGAGGCTGCGATCACCATAGTTATCGTCCAGCCAGACCTTAAAGCTGTGTTTAGGATCATCCTTAAAGCTGGCTCGCCAGCTACAGTATTCGTATTCATCGTCAGACCATTCCCATGGCGATTTTTCGATTCTCTTGGCAGTTCTATACCCATCCAACCAGCTGGAAAAACAGCCCCCGTCCACGGTGAGCTCTCGATTGCTACCGTACTTGGCGTGGAGGTAGCGCTTTACTTTATTGTCCGGGCTAAAGTAGCTACATACTGCGATGTTGATGAGTGTCATGACGAGGATGATGATGGCTATTACTTTTAGGATGGTTCGCCATTTCTTCTTCGGCTTGACGGGCTTGCTATTAACGCCGGAGATATTGACAGTGTCATCTTGAGATGCCAAGGTATCATTCGTCGTCATCAATCTTCAGCCATCCTTTCTTACCCGGCATGGTTATCTCCCAATAAGTAATGCCACTGCGAGCAGCCGGACCTACAGTTGCCAGTTTACTATTAAAATCATGGACCAGACCCCGGATGTCTTGATCAGATAAATCCTTCGCCGATAACGCCAGCTCCGAACCTTCATCGGATGATTTGTCGCCCCTTATAAAGTAGTAGAGACTAAGCAGATCAGGATTAATATCCGGCAGATACTTCACCAGCTCTTTAAGCCCCTTGACGATCTTAGTTTTGTCATCAGTAGTCTTAATTGATTGCCTATCCCGAGCATAAATGTAAACTGTATACTGATGAGATAGCCCATTTTCATTATCTATATCTGAATCGATAATCTCTTCTTTGGTCATATCTGCTGTCTCTTGCTTGCAAATATCCATCGCCTTCGGTAAGTCATGAGAACCTTTCATGCTATCCTCGCCCCTGTCACACAGTTTATATTTAACCCCGATCTCGGTATTCTTGCCGAATATGCGCTCTACGTAGGGTCGCAGGCGGTCTTCTTCGGCCAGTATCTGACCTTCCTCAATGTAAGTATCGGACTTCTCAAACTTATGCTCTTTGTTATCGCCGTCCAATTTGACCTTAAAGCGAAGACGGGGGTCATCTACCGGATGAGCATCCGATTCGTAATAATGTTCCCATAGAGCGGACGACCCAAAGGGGGTGCGTCTTATCTTGCCTGTCAGTACGAAGTCCTTGCCATATTTGTCATTCAGGTAACACGCCATGATGTCTCTAGGTGCATTGGTAGCCGGCTTATTATTACAGCGACCTATGTGCCCGAACGGACTCCAGGGTGCTTTGATGATAATAGTCACTATCACACCGATCAATATAACCGCCATGAAGATACCGATGATCAGCCACTTGCGTTTACGATGATGCTTCGGTTTACTTGGCTTAGCCAGATTAGCTGATGTAGCCGTCATCTTAATGTCTTCTTTAGTCTTCACTTGACTCCTTTCCGGATTTTACTTCATTGTAGTTATCATGGAGGCTACGATTACCGTGGTTATCGTCCAGCCAGACGTTAAAGCTGTGTTTAGGATCATCCTTAAAGCTGGCTCGCCAGCGGCAGTACTCATTACTGGGCCATTCCCATGGCAGCTGACCTAGCTCCGGCGACACTACGTCAATTACTATCAATATTGGTCGCCAAGGCATCCTGCTCCAGCTCTCAATTCTCTCAGCTCCATCCGCATCTAACCTGATAGGAGCAAAACAACCCCCGTCTACGCTAAGCTCTTGATTGCTACCATATTTAGCGTGGAGATAGCGCTTTACTCTATTATCCGGGCTGAAGTAGTTAGCTAGCGTGATGTTAATGAGTATCTTGACGATGATAATGATGACTATTACCTTCAAGACAGACCACCACTTCTTCTTCGGCTTGACGGGCTTGCCTTGCCTACCGGCGGCAGCCCCGGATCTGTCAGTAGCACTAGTTTGAAACATTACCGCACCCACCCCGACTCTTTGTTTGTTCTTTTGCTCGTTCTTTTTTATCAAGATGCCATCCTCTCTCCCTGGGGTAAGGTGGCGGACCACACTTCTTAGCAGTATCAATTACCTTACTTACTTTTTTGTCAAAACCATAAACTAGCTGACTCGTACTTTGACTAGCGAGTAGGCCTGAGGCTGATATTTCCAGCTCACGATCCCCCTCCTTGATATAGTATCTGAGCGACATAGCGCTCAGTCTACCATCGGGTAGGTACTTAGCCATTTCTCTGAGCCGTTCAATAATCTTTGTTTTGTCGCTATCAGTCTCAATTGACTGCCCGTCCGGGTCATAGATATATAGGCTGTAGTCATGAGCCAGACCATCATCCGAGTAAACCACTTGATCACGAGTCATACCAGCCGTCCTCTCCTTGCAGATTCTCATCGCCCGATACAAATCGGCGAAGCTTTTCGGAGTGTCTCCGTCAATTTTACATAGATCAAACCTCACGCCAAACTCGGCATCCTTGCCGAATATTCGCTCTATATAGGGTCGCAAACGATCTTCCTCAAGGACTGTCCGACTAGCCTCAATGTAATCATCGCTCTTCTTGTACTTACGCTCTACATTGCCACCATCCAGGACTACTTCAAAGCGGATACGAGGGTTATCCACCGGATGAGCGTCTGATGCATAGTACCCCCCTACGACAGAGCTAGCGGAATTATGCGTCATCTCACCCACCAATTTGAAATCCTTGCCATATTTATCGTGCAGATAACGCACCATGATATCCTCAGGTGAGTTAGGACGATAGTTATTGGGTGAGTTAGGTTTCTTACTGCCGACGATTGCCAGACTGATCAATATGACGACGGTGACCACCACCAAGATGCCGCAGATGATTAGTAGTCGTTTACATCGATGCTTCGGCTTGCTTGGCTCGCCTTCACTGACCTTTCTCACCTGAGCACTACTCAGGCTTGGCTCAACATTCAACTCGGCACTAGGTTCAGCATTTAGCCTCATCCTCGACTCAGCATCCGGCTCAATATTTGACTCAGCACCGGTAGGTTCAGTACTTGGCTCAGCACCCGACTGAACGCCTGATTCAGCACCCGGCTTGACCTCCGGCTCACCTATCGATCGACCCACTTATCTACCCTCCTTATTTTTATTACCCAGTTGACTCTCTAAGTAGGCTAGCTGAAAACCACGCAGGTTACCGCCCAGGACGGCATCAACATTCTTCTCTTCGTGCTTCGTCCTAGTGTCCTTGACTAGCCGATAAGGGTGCAAGATATAATTACGAATCTGAGCTCCCCAGCCGGCACTGTCACCCGCCCGGAGTTGATCCAGGCTCGCCACATGTTGCTCCTGCTGCAAGGTTGCCAGCTTACCCCGCAGGATTTCCATCGCCTTCGCCTTATTCTGTATCTGCGAGCGCTCGTTTTGAATGGTCACCACTATACCTGTCGGCAAGTGGGTTAGCCGTACAGCAGAATCAGTCGTATTGACACCCTGACCGCCCTTGCCACCACTACGGTAGATGTCTACCCTCAGGTCTTTATCGTCAATCTGAATGTCATCAGGTCGGTCAATGTCCGGCAGTACTTCCACTAGGGCAAAAGATGTTTCTCGTGACTCGGCATTAAAGGGGCTCAGGCGCACCAGCCGGTGCACGCCATGCTCGCTTCGTAACCAGCCGTAAGCAAACGCTCCGCTAATCTCAATCACCTCGGTCTTGACGCCGGCCACCTCGCCGGCACTCCGCTCGATGATATCCGTCTCAAAATCATTCTGCTCTGCCCAGCGCAAGTACATCCGCTCCAGCATAGCCGTGAAGTCCTGAGCGTCATCACCGCCCGCCCCGCTACTCAGACGTAAAATAGCGTTGCCTTGATCGTACTTGCCGGTAAAGAGAAGCTGCTGCTTGAGTCCGGTAAACGACCGCTCAAGCGACTTGACTTGACCGGCAAATTCGTCGACCAGCTCGTCATCAATGATCTCGATCAGCTCACTAGCATCCGCCACTTGGGCTCGTAGCACCCGCCAGGGCTGAATGATCGCCTTTAGATTCGCCACCTGTTTAGTCAGTGCCTGGGCTTGAGTGGGATTGTGCCACAACTCCGGTCGAGCTATCTGCTCTTCCAGCTCAGTCAGCTGAGCTTGCTTTGCCTCCAGCCCCAGCTGATCAGTCGCCCGATTGATCGCCCGGTCCAGCTGAGATAGTCGTTTAGCGAGCTCGTCCTGCATATTCCTTAGTCACATTGATTAAATAATTGACAGGCAATCGCCTGGTTGATCACGTCTTGGACATCTCGGGGGTCGGTCTGGTCGGCAATCTTGACGATCTCGTCGATATCGTCAGTCAGGGTGTAGAGGTCTCGGGCTTTATTAATCATGCCGTAATCAGCCGCCTTGACATGCGCCATCTCGTTCATCTCATCTTCCATGCCGGTCTCGATCAGGTGCCATTCGCTCATGATGCCGCTGAACCATTCGTCCAGCCCGCCCCAGAACTCACTGCCGAATAAAATGACCGGTGAGATCGGCATCTTGCCGGCGTGAATCAGCTCCAGCACCTCGGTAAACTCGTCCATGGTACCAAAGCCGCCCGGGAAGAAGACAAACATCTTTGAGCTATAGGTCAGCATCACCTTACGAGCAAAAAAATAATGAAACTCCATCGAGTCAGTCGTCCAGGGATTAAGATCTTGCTCGGTAGCCAGTTTGATATTCAGCCCGATCGACTGACCGTGATTCTCAAATGCTCCTCGATTAGCCGCCTCCATGACGCCGGGACCGCCACCGGTTGTTACCGTGTGACCGTGCTGGGCCAGCTTGGCTCCCAGCTCGTAGGCTGCTTGATAATATTTGTGCCGATTATGAAAGCGAGCCGAACCAAAGATAGTGACACCCTGCGGATAAGTACGGATCATCTCTAGACCACGCACCAGGTCTTTGGTATAGCGGGCGAAGCGCCGGTCGTCCGAAGGCGGCATCTGCTCGTTAGCCAGAATCTCCTCCCATGGACGCTCCTGGATGGCAGTCCGAGCGATTGCTCTCGACCGAGCCAACTTTTTGATACGTTTACTATTTCTTTTCTTGATTACCATATCCCCATTCTAACACAGGCTAAGAGCCGAGCCGGTGACTTTCAGCTAATCTTCCGAGTAATCTACAATTCGTCAACCGCCTTAATGAATTGTTCGCCTCGGTCGGCGTATGATTTGAACATATCGAAGCTAGCGGCTGCCGGTGACAAGATCACCACATCACCCGGACGAGCCAGGTCATAGGCGGTCCGGACGATCTCTGCCATATCGGTCGTCGGTAGCATGACTACCGGCCTACTGGTCTCATCCATGATCTGCTCAGCCACCTTGGCTCGGTTAGCACCAATAGCCAGAACCGCCCGCATATCACTCTGATCGATCACTTTACCCAGCCCATGATAGTCAGCTCCTTTATCCGAGCCACCAACGATCAGCACTTTAGGCTGAGTAAATGACCGGATAGCAGCAATCGCTGAGCCGGGCGTCGTAGCGATACTGTCGTCATAGAACTTCACCTCGCCCACCTCATTCACGAGCTTCAGCCGGTGTGGTAACCCCTCGAAAGCGCCCAGCCCTTTAGCGACGGCCTCGCTATCGTGATCAGTTATCTCCCAGGTCGCCGATATGGCGGCGCAGGCATTGAGTAGATTATGCCGACCGGGCAACTGTAGCTGGCTGACCGGACAAAGCTTGGTCTCACCCATATATAGATATTGCTCGTCGAAATGAGCTCCTTTACGATAGGGGTAAGGTAAATCATCCGCCTGAGTACTGGCCACGATATGCCCGATCAGCTCAGCCGATTCGCTATCCGACTGATTATAGACCGCCGTGTCGCCATCGTGCTGATAGTCCAGGATATGCAGCTTCGCCTGAACATAATCTCGGTAATCTCGATGAACGTTCAGATGATCCGGCTCGATCATGGTCACCACGGCAATGGTCGGCGACTGAGTGCAGTCCCATAGCTGAAAGGATGACAGCTCGTAGACGACGATATCGTCCTCTCCGACCGAGGGCAGGACGTCCAGTGCCGGCACACCGATATTGCCGAGCAGGTGGACATGGCGCTCGGGTCGGTCAGCCAAATGTTGACGCAAGATCGAAGCGATCAGACTGCAGGTAGTTCCCTTGCCCTTCGAGCCGGTCACCCCGATGATCGGAGCAGGACTCTGACGCAGGAACTCTCTCGTCGCCGACCAGTGATGGTCAGCTTGCTTAATCCGATCCGGCGCAACTGACGGGCTACGCAAGACCAGGTCAAACCCTTTGACCTGAGCAAAGGCTCTGCTACCTAAGACCAACTGTGCTCCTTCGGGCGTATCATCCAGCTGAGCACGCTCGTCAAAGATAACTATCTCCGCCTTAGGATATTTCGCCCGATAATACCGATAATTAGAGCGCCCCTCGACGCCATACCCCACAATCGCAATCTTCATAGGTCTATTGTAGCATTGCTAAGCTAAAATAACTTGGCGAAACGATCATATAGCTGATCCGCCATAGTCTTGTCGGTCGAGCCGTATAGCCCCAGTGTCCAGCAATTGTGTCGGATGATATCCCGCGCCGTCTCAATGATCTGCTCGGGGGAGATGGCATTAATCCGAGCCGGCACCGCCGAAAAGTCGTCGATGACTCCGTCAAAGAAGTAGCGATCTGCCAGCCAGCCGGCAATCTGCCCCACCGTCTGAGTGCCCATCTGATAGCGTCCCATCGCATAGGACTTAGCTTCAGCCAGCTCCGTTTCGTCGACTAAGCCATCTTTCACTCGTTGCATCTCATTAGTCACTAAATCAACCACCGCCGGCAGATTACTGACGCTCACTTGCGCCCCAAAATCCCACGACGAGTTGTGTTCGAAAGTACTGAGCTGTGACCACATGTAGTACAGCAAGCCGCGCCGCCGAGCTTCACCCTGAATGCGTGAGTGCAAGGTGCCATTTAGGATGTGGTTCAGGAGCGACATTGCCTCATTTTCGGCATCAGACAATTTACGAGGTACGACCAGCGAGATAGCCAGTCCGATCCCCGGCACATCTTTACGCCGAATAGCGAAAGCGGGAGCGGAGTGCATCTCGTCGACGGCAATCGGCAGACGGTCACCCGCACCAAGCTCGAAGGAGTTGAGGATTTCCCTCAGCTGACCGATCCTACCTACGAAATTACCCGCCACCACGAAACGCAAGTTGCCCGCCGTATGAGTTCGTCGCCAATGCTCCCGGATATCCTCGGCAGTGATATTGGGGATAGAGTCCAGCCCCTCTTGAAAAGTCTTCGTATCATCGCCCATCGCTTGTGCCACTCGTGGCCATAGCACCCGATCAGCCTGCGACAAATAACCAATCAACTCACTCCGTACCGCCCCAACCTCCGAGGCAAAGTCGTCTTGATTAAAATGAGGCTGACAGATAGCGTATTTCTGTAGCCCCAGTACCCGGCTCCACTCGAAGTCGGCACAGGTTGCCTCATAGACCATCGAGACATCATCAGTGTAGGCATTATAGATTGCCCCGTTCTTGGTAAATGTAGCATCGTACTCATGCGCCGTAGCGAAGCCATCGCTCGCCCCGAAGGCCATATGCTCCATGATATGCGCTGTCTGCGACTTGTGCTGATAATCAAGCACATAGCGATTCCCGGCTCTGAACTGAAACTGACTCGCCATGACCGGGGCGCCCGGCACATTGACGATTAGTCCCCTACCACCACTCTTTAGCTGATATTCACTGACCTCATGCTGCATAACTTATTTGTTCACCTAGAAGAGCTGCTTCAGCTTCGCTTGTAGCTGATTTGCCATTTTATTGTCCGTTGCCCCATATAGCCCAATCGTCCAGATATTAGCATCAAAGAACTGTCGAACCAGCTCTACCATCTGCTCCCTAGTCACACCGTTAATTTTATCCGGCTCGTCGTTATAATCTTTGATCAGACCATCATAAAACCAGCGACCGGATAAATATCTGGCCAGCTGCCCCGTCGTCTGGATACCCATCCGGTAGCGTCCCATGGCATAAGATTTGGCGTCGGCTAACTCCTGCTCGGTAATGTCGCCCCGCTTGACCTTATCCAGCTCTCTGACAGCCAGGTCAAAGAAAGCCGGCAGCTGCTCAGCATTAGCCCGACCGTCCAGATACCACTCAGTATTATACTTACTACTGCTACAGCCGACCGTACAACCGTACAGTAATCCCTTGTCCCGAGCTTGCCCGTAGATCCGAGAGCTCATCGTCCCACTCAGGATGTGCTCAAGTGCCGACATAGCCTCGCACTCCTCGTCGGTTAACTCTCGATTCTGCTCCATACAGAAAGTAAAACAGATCGCCGGTACGTCCTTTCGCTTGATCACGGTGGGCTTGGCGGCATGAAGCACATCACAAGGTAGCTCTCGCCATTCGCCGCCTGTCGGCAGATCAAACTTCTCCAGCTCGGCATAGAGCCGGTCAAGACTATCCGTGAAGTCACCCGCTACTATAAAGTGCATATTCTCAGCCTGGTGAGTCAATCGGTAATGCTCCTTGATATCTTTAAGCGAGATGTTATCCAGCGACTCGATGTGCTCAGGGTAAGTCTTTTGCTTGTCACCCAGTGTCTGTGCCACTTTAGGACTAAGCATCCGCCAGGGCTGTGACAAGTAATTAGTCAGCTCACTCCGAACGGTACTCATCTCCGCCTTGAAGGATTGCTCAGTAAAGTAGGGTTGGCAGATCTCATAGCGCATCAGCTCCATGATTCGCTGCCACTCAAAGTCGGCACAGTAGGCATCATAACCTATATAGCAGGAACCGGTGCTGGCGTTGCTGCTCGCCCCGTTCTTGGTGACAGCCAGCTCTTTCTTAATCGGATCACGGTATTTATCATTGATTCGGCACATCATATGCTCGAGTAGGTGTGCCACCTGCGACTTGTGGTCAAAGTCGACCCCGTAACGATAACCGGCTCGAAACTCAAAGTCCATTGAGACGACCGGGGCATCAGCCACGCTAATGATCAGCCCCTTGCTACCTCGCTTGGTGGTATACTCAGATACGTCGTATTTCATAGCTTAACATCAGGATAAATCTTGCGAGTAACCCGGTCAATCTCGTGACGTAGGATCGGGAAAGGTACACCCTCACGAGCCGTCACCCCCTCAAAAACCCAGAAAACTCTCTCAGCGTAGCCCCAACCGCAAGCCGGAGGCATGCCGTACTCCAGCATCTCGACGAAATCAATATCCAGCATCATCGCCTCGTCATCGCCGGCATCACGCATCTGCTGTTGCTCCTGGAATCGACTTAGCTGATCTAGCGGGTCATTCAGCTCGGAGTAGCCATTGCCCAGCTCGGATCCGGCAATGATCGGCTGAAAGCGCTGCACGCTCCGACCGTCAGGGTTAGCCTTGCTGAGTGGCGAGATGAACTTGGGCGTATTGACCAGCCAGACCGGCCCAGCGACCGTCTTTCGGACTTTCTTCCATAGCTTGTCTATACCGCGAGAGATATTGTCCGCCTTGCCCACCTCCAGTTGGTTCTCCTTAAGCTTGAGCTTCACTTCATCCAAGTTGGTATGATAAACATCCAGGTCGTAGTGCTTCTTGATCACCTCGGCATAATCCCAGACGGGCCAATCTCGATCCAGATCGACATCGAAGTCACCGATCTGAAACCGCATCTTACCAAAAGTCTGCTGGATCACGTAGCGATACATCTTCTCCATGAAACGCATGCCATCCTGCCAATCCCAGTAAGCATGGTACCACTCCATCGCTATATGCTCCGGTAAGTGCTCGTCGTCAATCCCTTCATTACGAAAGCGCGGTCCGATGTCGTAGACCCGTTCATACCCTGCCCCTAGCAGTCGTTTTAGTGGTAGCTCATGACTTATTCTCAGGTACAGATCCTGATTCAGGGCATCCATATGAGTACGAAAAGCCGTCGCATCCGCTCCGCCGGTAGTATGCTCAAGAACCGGACCATTAATCTCGATAAAGCCATGTTCGTTCAAGAAGTCCCTGGTCGCCTGCCAAAACTTTGACCGACGGATAAAGCGCTGACGCACCCCAGGATTGACATTCATGTCGATGTAGCGTCGGCGCAGACGCTCTTCCTTATTTGTGAAGCCTTGTCGCTCGGGCATGGGGCGCAGAGACTTGACTAATAAGCGGAGCTGGGTAGTTGCTAGCGACACTTCGCCCGTCTTCGTCTTGATCACCTTACCCGTTGCTTGGACGAAATCGCCCGTGTCCAGCAGGTTAAGCTGCTTGATGCCGAGCTGTGACTGCTCGGGGGCCAGCTCCTCCAGCTGCCCTGCCTGGATGAATAGCTGCAAGCGACCGGTCATGTCGCTGATGACGATGAAAGCCAGCTTACCGAATTTGCGCAGTCCGACGATCCGCCCTACCACCGTCTGAGTAGTATTCGCCAGCTCATCAAACCGAGATGCCACCTCGCCGGCACCAATCGTCCGCTCGGTATGAGCCGGGTAAGGATCAACGCCGAGCCGGCGCAGAGCCTCCAGCTTTTTTAATCTCTCGTCACGAAAATCTGCCAACGTTGCCATAACAAGGTACATTATAGCATGTAGATACTTAATACCTGCGCCATGACGCAAGTATTAAAATAATATTGTCCGTCGCATAGTGCATGATCCAACCGCTTAGTTGATTTCCGATCCTGTAGTAGCACCAAAGGACAGTGCTATTCGGCGCAAGTCCTTTGGCTACTCCTGTTCCTCCGCCTTCTAGTCTCTCCTCTCTTTATTTCACTTGCCTCTTCGCATAGACCTTTCTTCCATTTCCATTCTATATATCTACACACCCCGCCAAAACTCGCATGTTTCTCAGTAATTTGACGAAGCCTGTCCTCACTCAGTCTCATAGTTTCGTATTCGGAGCTACAGGTGGAAACCCACCTATACAACATATTCCCCTTGCCGCCAAAACGACCTAGCCTCTTTGCAGTGAAGCACCTGTAAGGATCCTCGACTCCGGCTTTATCGAAATACTGATCAATCTGATCAACCATCTCGTCTATCAGCTTTAGCTTTTGATCGTATTCGGTCACGTCATAATAGTCGTCGGCAACTTCAGCGACATCGCTCCCACCCTCTGTGAGTTGGAGGATCTTCTTTATAGACTCGTCGCCATTAGGATTCTTTCTTAAGTGATACAGAGCAATCGCACCGACACAACCACTGTCTTTGAGTTCGTCATGCTCCGCAAAATATCGCTCAAGATCAGATAGACCATCACGAGGTAAATCATGCTGCGCTATTCGTGATATATCGTGCGACGCCACATGGCCACCATGACCGTCACGACCTACACCGAATAAATCATGAACGGTATCCAGCGTCTCAGCCAACCGGGCTTTGTCCGGGCTTTCCTCAATATCCAACCGCAATAATTCCTTCTGCAATAGCTCATCAGGCGACCAACCCGGATTTGCATATAGCTGTTTGACTAAACCATAAGCGTCATCAGCACGTTTTGTCGCTAATGCACGCTCCTGCTTAATGTCTCTTTTTGACCTATCACTGCTTCGCAGATATTTGTTATACGCAGCTGAAGCACACACTTCCATCATTTCCATCATTTCCGCCCGAACTTTATTGCCAGTTCGTTCGCCCAGCTCTTGCCAATCAGGATCATCAACAAGGCTCTCGACATGAGGTTTATCAGAATTAGCTTCCTGCTCCTGAGACTCCATCAACGCCAACATCACCACGAATAAGACCACCGCATTAAGATTAGCTTTCTGCTCTCGCAACTCCATCGCCCTCTCTTCAGCCTCTTCCAATTCGACCCAAGGGGTCTTAGCCTTCTCTTCTTCCCGTGCCGTCTGTCCGACTTGCCCAGCCAAAGCAACCTCAGCGATAACTTGCTCTCTGGCTAATCCGGGAACTGCTTTGACCTCCGGTGTTTCGGTCGCACCTACCATCTCCCCTTCGTCCTTAGTCCTAATCGGTTCAATAGCTACTTTAGCCTCCGATTCCGACTGCTGTTCATCGTAATTATAACAAAGTGTTTCACCAGTTGGCTCAGCAGCTACTTTGGTCTCCGGCTTCAGCTGTTGCCTGTCATAGCTAAACATTTCACCGACTGGCTCAGTAACCACCTCTTCAGCCTCCGGATCCGACTGTCGCTTTTGGCTAAGCCACCCGGATTCTCCACCGACACCCCGGTCGTCATCGGGCTGATCTGTTCCTTCCGGATGCGCCAGCATTGACCAGTCATTGACATCTAGATTATAGAGAAAGCTATCATCAGGTAGCTGGTAGTCATGACTGGGATGATTCATGTTACTCATGAGATCTTATCTGATAATCCTTTCTATAGCTGATAATCAACGATACTTAACTTGTTTTATACATTAGCATAATATTGTGGTTATGTCAAGATTACTCCTACATTAACACCTTAACCGCAAAGTATAAGCTAAATAAAGACACGTTTCAATTTTAGTCCCGTGGTTTAATGGATTTTTGGAAAGTCAATTAACCGGAAAGGACGTTAGAAACGTGTCTAACAACAAGTATATACAACTTTGCTACGATGAACGTATAGTTATTGAGAATAGATTAAAGAATGGTGAATCATACACTGCTATTGCCAAATCACTTGGACGCTCAACCAGTATTATCTCTCGTGAGGTTAATAGCTTTATTGAGGAACAGATAAAAAGACTGCCTGGTCGAAAACGAGATAAAAATAGACGGCGTGTCAATGTACCGGCCATTACTAACCTAGATGGCCGCAAGTACCGCGGCCAAGTTATGGTTAGTACCATTCGTAAGGCTAAAGAGGGCGTTAAAAGGCGTCAGAGGCTACATAACAAGCTATATAGCTACAATGCCAAGCTAGCCCGAGAATATGCTGCTGAACGCCATGCGGGCGTCTGCAGAACCGGCAAGAAACTGACTGAACCAATATATGCCCGGACACTGGCATATATTAAGGCTAAACTCAAATTACGATGGTCGCCGGAACAAATCTCCCTACGAATAGATGCCCTACTGGCAGACCGAACTCTTAAAGATAACGATGGTTGGACGGGAGATATGGAGCTTCGCCCCATATCTCACATGGCTATCTACCGTTACATCTATGACCTCAATGGCAATGAGCGCAAGAAAGCGGTTGGTTTACTCCGTAGACGTGGTAAACCGTTTAAGAATACCGCTAAATTACCATACAACAATACCAATAGAGGCAAGCACTCCATTCATGACCGACCGGCGAGTATAGATAATCTGGAGAGTTATACCGACCTGGAAGGAGATACCGTCTTTGGACTAGATACCAAGGATAGACTATTAACCCATACCGAGCGTAAGTCCGGACTAGGCTCTATTGGTTTAGTTATTGGCTACAATGCCGCCGATATTACCAAGCAAACCAAGGTGGATATTGAAAGAGTCTTTGGTAAAAGCAATGTTGCCACCATTACTTATGACAATGGGGTTGAGTTTAGTAGCTGGCGTGCCACTGAGAAAACACTGGATGTGGACATTTATTTTGCTGACCCGTATAAATCCGGTCAGCGTGGCAGGAATGAAAACTTTAATGGGCTAATTAGAGATTTTTATCCTAAAGGCACTGACTTCAAAAAGCTTACGACTCAATGTATATTAGACCTAGAAAATCTGTTGAACAACAGGCCCAGAAAACGTCTAGGCGGCTTAACCTCGCTTGAAGTCTTTAAGGCAAATTGTTGCAGTTAAGGTGTTAATGTAGCACCCCTATACTCCCAGCCTAAGATAGCCTTGTATTTATAACAACTATATCGTACAGTAACAGTAGTAATCTAAGTGTGAAGGAGGCAAAGCGCCGGAGGTCTAATATGGGAACATACGATAGTTATCAGAGTAATAATATTATTGATCAGGATCTGCAAGATACCGAGCGCCTGCCTCAGCTGACTGATACAGCCTGGCGATACCAAGACTATCCGGCCTACGCCACCAGCCCTCAGCAGTATAGCTATAGCAACTACGAACAAGCTGAAGCCGAGCCGAGCACCCGAGACAAGCTGCTCCGCCGCATGGCTATTATCACCTCTACCCTAGCAATCATCTCCGCCGGGGCGGTCGTCGGCAAGAACTACCTAGCGTCACATGGTGGCAATATGGCTCAGCCGGCTCTCACCGTCAGCGATAGCAGCACACCGGCTAACGATGGTGAGATGTCTGATAAAGCACCCGATGCACCAACGACCAATGATAATACGAACGCCGGCAACGATCAGGGAATAAGCTTACCCACTCCGCCCGATCCAAAGAACGTTCTACCGAGCTTCGAGACTCTGAAGCCGACTGACTACAAATGCTATCTCATCGACGACAAGGGGAATAAAGTCGAGAAGGTCTATCACTTTGACGACGACAAGTATCGCCAGCAAAGATATACCAACAGCGACTACACCGCCGACATCAAGCGCTCATCAGTCGACGATATAGTAAATATGTACCATGAATTCACCGGTAATAGTGGTGGCTTTCAGGATGTGATGATGTACGAACAGCGACGTGAAGGGTCTGAGAGTTCGCCGGTCATGACTGCCCTAGCCAATGCAGGGTACTGCTATGATAGCAACATTAAATACTCCGGCGCAGAGGGCACACTGCTCGCTACTAAATTTAATAGGGGAGTCTACGGCGAGACTATCTATCGCGGCGACCAGATGTACCAGCATGATGATGGCATTTTTATCACCTCTAATGACACCGTCGACTTGAACTTTCACCTCTTAGCAGGTCATGAGAAGAAACTTGTTCATGTCGACAAACCCTTTGTCATATATATGAGAAGTGGGCATGATTGCCCTGCTCTCTTGATTGAATCCGATGTGCTTCCGACCGTTAGAGAAATACAGACAGTCAGGCGATCTATCGCTAAAGAATTTACGAAAGAATGGCAAAACGACCACTCGGTCTACGATTTCGACACCAGACGGTTTGCCAACGGTGAAGAGTTCTATCTACCGCCACAGGGCGACGTGAGCGAAAGTGAGCTGGATCAGGCAGATAGCAACTAGCCCGGATCAGCTACATACTGTATAAATATATTGCCTCCGGAGGTTTGCCGGAGGTAATATTTTCCGTCGCTCAACTTTAGCTACTATAGTACGACTGATAGCTAACGGTCAGGGCGATGACTCGCCTTTACTTCAGATAGTCACCGACGTAGACAAACTCAACCCCACTACTATAATCCTCTTTCTTCCACTCAAAAGTCTTTGACCAGGGCGAGCTAAGACCGTTCATAGAGTTATTAGCCCCCGACTCCAGCGTATGGATCGTTCCGGTCGTCGGATCAACACTGGTCACCACCCCGGTGTGTCCTGCACCACCACTAGCGTGCATGTGACCGGCAACCGAGCTAAAGATCGCCGGCGCCTTGGTCGGGTATGGTTCAGACTTTAAGTTCTTCCCCGGGTTGGCTGCGATCAACTGCTTCACCACCTGATTACCATTGCCGTGACCATATGTTAATGTGGTGTGTTCACCTATAAACCATGCGGTAACAGTCGTACAGCCGTTGCTAGACGTCGAATATGCACCGTAATGACCATGAGTCTCATCAGCGAACTTCTTCTGCATCTCAGTTGCCTCAACGTTACCTGAGCCATCAGCCGACGACTTACTGCCACTGCTCACATCATCTACCTGCATCTCTTTACAGGCGGCACCGGATTCACTATCCCCATCGTCACCGTGATAACAGGCGATGGAGACGACGCCATAGTAGCCCATCACATAGAGCCGAACCGCCTTATAATCCGGCTGGGTAGCCTGTTGCTGACAGGTTCGCCAGCGAGAACTCTTCCCTTCATTCTCTTCGTCGGAAGTATCAGCATAGTTAAACTTGGTGCCATCAGAATTATCGATCGGCTTAACCGAGTAGTCGCTTGTACTGACCTCTGACAGTAAGCACTCCCTGGCATACTTAATATATGGGTTCTCTTCACCCGGTGGTGGTGGTATCTGAAAGAGCCCGATCGCTTTATCAGCATTCTTAAACAAGCCCTGCGAATCGTCGTTGATAATCTCGTTCATCTCACTCAGACTGCGACCGTACATCGGTACGCCGTAATCGTAGGCGCTAGCAGCATAGGCGTTATTACCTAACAGCTGATTGCTAGCTGTCGCCATGATAGTCGGCGCCGACACTATAGTCTTCAGAGCGTTGCCCATCGCCAGCCAAATGTCTTGCTTGCCCATATTTAGATTAGCCGCATAAGCTATCTGGTTAAGCGACGAACTATAGTCATACGGATCAAATAGCCGAGCCAGTAATGGCTTTTGACTGTGCCTCCAAGCCAGATAACGCCGGTTCTCCAGGTTTAGTTCAACCGCCTCCTTGTCGCTCAGCTTACGACCACCGGTCATCATCGCCTGGTCATTGGCTAGATATCGAGCGCCAAACATAGCGTTAGAACCGTGCTCAGCCGGCGTAGCAATGTCAGTCGTCAAAGGCTGCCCCACTAACCAGTTCGCCATCACCGTGAGTACCTGCCAGAACTCATCGTTACTAGCAAATAGGTTGGCTATCAATGCCTCAAATTGCTTTTTCACTAGACCAACGATGAAGTCTATGATGGCTTCTGTAATATTTTTTAGCGGTCCACTAAACAAAATGTCTATTATTCCGCACACTACGTCTACCATGCTTTTATACTGAGTATAAAGGCTATTAAGCATACCATTCATCCGACCCGGCAGGAAATTAAAGCCCGGCTTGCCGACCGTTCTGAGAATCCCCTGCATGCCGGAGTTATCGTTTAACCTATCGCTGCCGGCTATGCCCATATTCTTAGCTATAGCGGGGCTGGATGCATAGCTGCTGTGCACCATTTTACCGGTTGCCTCACCATCGCTATTGATCTCGGGGATGTCGTCCTCTAGCATTGACTTAGTAGCGAGCTCCAGTGTCTTCATGTTCATGTCCTTGGATAATGACATCATCTGTGAGGCATAGCCCAGATATAACCCCGCTTCCTTCTCGGCCGGCACGACAATGTTGGAATATTTAAACTCCCCGAGCCTGCTATATATCTTGCTGATCATACAGACGAAACCGGCCATAAAGATGATGATGGTGAGGCCGGTCGTCTTAAAACCGTTCATCTTCATGGCGGAATTAATAAATGTCTCAAACTGCTTTAGTTTGTCTACGATGCTATTAACCCGAGATCGAGTATACTCCGGGTTCTTGTCAGCCACTTCCTGGCGCTCTTGCTTGAGCTGATTGATCACCTTAGCTATGCCACCGGCATCACCGCCACCTCCTGCGCCGGCAATCTCACTGAGATAACTACCATTCGCAGGAATATTGCTGAATTGATCCTTCGTCCAGTCTTGAAACTTCTTATAGAGCTCGCTCTTCGAGCCTTGCACCGGGTGAAGCCACCTGGTATAGCTCTCTCTCTTCATAGCAGCCCTGGTATTAAGCCAACCGGTTAGTTGCCATTTACCTAAGTTGTCCATCCCGCTAATTGCCCGCCTCGTCTCCGCATAAGATAGCCTCCTCGACAAATGCACTTTTCCATCTCGTATAGTTACCTTATCCGGACTAACCCCTAACCGGGCAGCTACCTCATTTTTCATTGAATCGCCCGATTTCTTGAGTAACTCAGAGCTCATGCCGAAAGCTCTTGCCGGGTCAATGGTCATGCCATTACCATCGTCATCGTAGACCAGGCCGTTCTTCTCAAAGTTCTCTTTCATCTTCTTGGCATACTTCAGACTGAGCACACCCATTCTCGACTTCTTTACCCTGTCCGACATCACATCGCTCGTTGAGGCACCGGCAGCCGTCGCCCCAACAGCACCCACCGACTCGGTTTTGCTGCCGGAGTTGGACTTGGCAGACGATGCCACCCGACTATCAGCCCCCGCCCCTCCGGCCGTCTTAGTCTTATCGCCGGCATCACCAAGATCAACACCGGTAGCGTTAGCTCCCTGACCTACCAAACCGGCAGCTTTCACCATAGCGACGTTATCTTGACCAAGTATCCACTCTAGACCATATTCCCGTAAGAAGGCCGCCGCTTGGATCATCCGTCCCAGCCCACCGGCCAGATAAAAGCTGATCACCAGGAAAGCCAGTATGATCAACATCGCTATCCCCGCCACAGCTTGCGTCCCCATACCTGCAAAGCCGGCCGAGACACCCTTCTTGCCGCCGAGACCGCCTGACTTTGATTTATCTTTGGAGCCATCCATGCTGCCATCAAACTTGCTCGAGTCGATCGAGGCGTCACGCTCTTGACCGCCCAGATCTCGCTTTGACTGGTCTCCACCGGAACCGCCGGGGGCGTTAGAACCTTTGCCTTGTTGATCTTTCTCTTTATCTTGACCATCGTTACCGGTACGGTCTTTGCCAAGATTGTCAAAGTAATCCGACCCTGGCGAATAATCAGAATAGCCGGAGTAGTCGGATGACCCGTTGGGTACACCGGTCTCGCCGGGCCCGTCAGATGGCAACGAAGTTACCTGGGGGTAGCTACTCAGATAGTCATCGTCCGATGTCTCAGCCGGCGCACCACTGCCGGTCATACTCCCGGCCTGGTACCTGCCACCATAGTGAGGCACGGTGCCACTACGAGGGTTATTGGCGGCAGACTGCTCCAGCTCCCCAAGGTTGCTTCTGCGGTTGTCTGTCGCCATCTACTTTTGCCTACCCCTCTTTAGTTGCTCATTAAACTAGTTTACTTTTACTATAGTATAGACCTTCTCACCGCTGGGTGAAGAAAAGACTACCTCGTCACCAACCTTCTTGCCCATCAGAGCTGAGCCTAGCGGCGACTCAAAGCTGATCTTGTTTTGGGTCGGATCAGCCTCGACAGCCCCCACTACGTTGAATGTTGATTCCTTACCGTTTAATGATACCACAACCAAATCGCCAATGCTAACCGTGCCATCGCCGTCAGCGGCAATAATCTGTGCTCCCTCCAGAATCTCCTCAATCTCAGCAATCCGAGCCTCCGATTGACTTTGCCTCTCTTTAGCTACAGAATATTCGGCGTTCTCTGATAAGTCGCCCAGTTCTCTGGCGGTAGCGATAGCCTCAGCCACCTCACCCCGAGCGTCTATCAGCTCCTTCAGCTCTTTCTCTAGATCCGCCTTACCCTGTTTAGTAATATGAAATACCTTCTTCATCTTTCCTCCTTCAATAAGTCCTGGCTAACCACAATCCGCAGACTTAAGCTAGTTCAGCTATTGTACCACACCGCCGGCAGCAGTCTAGACGTCCTTGTGGATAAGTTTCTCCATCAGCTGATCGACACTCAGCTCGACTGCTTTCTGCTCGGTGCGCCCTTTATACTCCAGCTTGTTGACCGCTACCGTCTGTGGACTCACCACTACTCGGTGTGGTATGCCCATCAAGTCTCCGTCGGCAAATTTATCACCCGCTCTGGCGTCTCGGTCATCCCAAAGCACTTCTACACCACTAGTCGTCAAACGATCGTAGACGCTTCGGGTCATCTCCCGTACCCCAGCCGAATCACCAATGTTGATCAGATAAAGAGGAAACGGTGCGATATTCTCCGGCCAGACTAGCCCCTGCTGATCAGAAAACAGCTCAGCAATCACACCCATCACCCGACTGATGCCAATGCCATATGAACCGTAGTAAAATGGCTTGTTCTTATTGTCTTTATCCGTAAAGGTGATTCCCATTTGATCCGCCTTTTCCGTACCAAAGTTAAATATGTTACCGACCTCAGCACTGCGAAGCTTCTCCAGCTTTGTCTTATCCAGCCCCATATCAGCTACAGCATCGTCCAGCACTTCCTCGTTAACGGCTATATTGCGCTCCCGATCCAGGTAAAGCCAGTCTTCCCCAGCCTCACATATAGTCTGAAACTCGTGGCTAAACTTAGTGAACGCTCCACCGCTGGCAAAGGTCACATAGGTTAGCTGACCAATCCCCAGCCGGTCGTAGATCCGCTTGTAAGCCTCAATTACCCGGTCGTAAAACCGAGCCAGATCTTCCTTGGTGGCATGAATGCTATAGAGATCCTTCATCAGGAACTCCCGACCTCGCATGATACCGGATTTAGCTCTCAACTCATTACGCAACTTGGTCTGAAACTGGTAGACTGCCACCGGCAAATCCTTGTAGCTGTGAACGTGTTCTCTCAGCATGTTCATAATCGGCTCTTCGTGCGACCAAGCCAACCCCACCTCCTCGTCACCAGCTTGCAATTTAGTCTTAAACCAGATATCAACCAGCTGATCGTCCCAGCGACCCGTTGTCTGCCAGACGGCCTTGGGCTGCAGATTGGTCATCAGCAGCTCTTGCCCACCGACCGCATTCATCTCCTCTCGAACGATCTGCTTGATCTTTTCCATCACACGGAGACCTAGCGGTAGATAGGCATACACCCCCGCCATTTCCTTATGGACATAGCCTGCTCTGATCAATAGCTTAGCGTTAAGCGACGCCTCGTCGGCAGGCACGGTCTTGGTTGTTTTGGTAAAAAGCTCCGATCGTTTCATGGCATTATTTTAGCACACCGAGAGCTGGCTCTTACTTATGAAAGACTTTGACTAGATCTACTATCGTAATCAAGATGATCAGCCCAAACAAGAATGCCATTCCCCGACCGACGATCTTCTCCTCTCGCTCTTTGGTCAGCTTCTGGCGGCGAGCCCGATACCATAGCGTCAAGTACAGCCTACCACCGTCTAGCCCCGGGATCGGCAGTAGGTTCATCACCGCTAGCGACACCGAGATGACGCCGGATATATATAGTAGTGTTATCGGACCTGCCACCATAGCACTGGGGAAAATCTGCCCCAAGATGCCGACCGGCCCGGACACGCCATCAGAAACACTAGCCAGCTCAGCCTGCGCTGCCGGAGAATTAACGACCAGCCCCCACAGCCCCTGGAATAGATTGCCGATCAAACCAACCAGACCGCTTAGAGTCATCCAGAAGAATTGCCCCGCCGTAATCACCCCTACTATCGGGGCGCTCCAAGTCGCTCGCACTGTACCGGCATGAAGCTGAGTCGTCTGGATGCCCAGCCGACCCCGGCCGGAGTTATCTTGGTCGCCAATCTTAGCCTTGACCGTCCGCTTCTTACCATCCCTGATCACGACTATGTCGGCCTGACGACCGGCGTTTTGTTTAGTTAATAGCGGCACTTCCGACGATAACCCGACCGACTTCCCCGCCACTGACACTAGTTGGTCGCCTTTTTTGAGCCCAGCCTGCTCGGCCGGCGAGTTCTTGACTACCGAGTAGATACCAACCACCCCTCGCTCACCGTGATCATCGGAAGCAATAGCAAATTGCCCCGGCATGATGCGAGGTATGCCAAATAGCGCCAGGATGGTGAATAGCAAGCAGGCTAATAAAAAGTTCATCGTCACGCCTGCCAGTAAGATCTTAGCTTTCGCCCGGAGCGAAGCCGCCCCATAGGTACCTTTGTCCGTAGCGTCATCATTCTCGCCCTTCACCTTGCAGAAGCCACCTAAGGGCAGCCAGTTAAGGGTTACTAGCGTACCCTTAACTTTACCAAACTCCTTCGCCCTAGGCGGGAAGCCAATACCAAATTCCTCGACGTCCACACCATTGCGCTTAGCCACGACGGCGTGACCCAGCTCGTGCACTATCACCAAGACGGTCAAGATCACCAAGCCCACGATCACACCCAGCACTATTTGCCACCATGCTAATACCATTTATCCTACCCCTTTCATCATCCGATATTTGCTTGATATTATTCTACCCTTATTTCTCACCGACGACCAGTCAGATTACCGTTACCCGCCGCAGCTTACTTGCCGAACCGACGGTTGCGCCGAGAGTATTCATCTATGATATCGTCGATATCTTGCTCGGTCATATCAGGCCAGTTCTTGTCGATAAACATCAGCTCACTATATGCCACCCGCCATAGCATGAAGCCCGACAAGCGTTGCTCACCGCTCGTCCGCACCATCAAGTCTAAGTCGGGCAGCTCGGGATGATACATATACCCGGCAAAGCGCTCTTCGCTCATCTCAGCCAAGTTAGCCTTACCCGCTCTGACATCAGCCGCTAAATGTCTAGCGGCATCGATTATCTCTGCCCTACCGCCGTAGTTAAAATGAAGCGCCAGCACCGTCCGGTCGTTACCCGCCGATAGCTTCTCCGCTTCATCCATAGCACGCAGGATATCCCGGCTGACTCGGTCTCGCCGTCCTAGGAAGATGATCCGGAAGCCATCTCCGATCATCTGCTTCATGTCGTGGCGAAAAGCGTGGAGAAAAATCTTCATCAGGTAGCCAACCTCACTCTCGCTACGTTGCCAGTTCTCGGTCGAAAAGATAAAGGCACTGAGGTAAGGGATCCGGCGAGCCTGAGCGTAGTAAGCTACTTGCTTTAAGACCTCAAAGCCCTGCTTGTGCCCCTCGTAAGTAGTCAATCCCCGTTCTTTTGCCCAACGTCGATTACCGTCAACGATCAAGCCAAGGTGATTAGGGATAATTCGCTCCGCCTGCTCCATCAGCTACGTCTCTCTGTCCTGCTTAGTATTCCGGCATCCGCTGAGGCTAAGCCTAGATGGTCATAATCTCGGTCTCTTTATCCTTGGCAATCTTAGCAATCTGCTCGTTAGCCTGACTTGCCGAGTCGTCAATGCCAGCCTGGATGCGCTTCTCATCATCCTCGGAAATATGCTTACCCGCCTTAGCCACCTTGATCGCTTTGCGAGCCTCATCACGCACTGACCGCACGACGATCTTAGCCTCCTCAACTTTGTTATTGAGACTTTTGACGATCTCTCGCCGTCGCTCTTCGGTCAGGGGCGGGATCGGCACCCGCACATTGTGACCGTCGTCACTCGGGTTAAAGCCTAGATCCGGTGTCGAGCTGATAGCACCGGCAATCGCTCGCAGATTAGCTTGGTCAAACGGTGTGACCAAGATCTGCGTCGCCTCCGGCGCCGTGATATTTGCCACCTGGTTAAGCGGCATCTTGGTGCCGTAGACCTCAACCTGCACGCCGCTAAGCATATCAGGGTGGGCCCTACCGGTACGAACCTTCTTAATTTCCTCGGCGAAGTGAGCCACTGCTGACTCAAACTTCTGGTCGTAAATACTTGTATCCATGTACTGCTATTCTAGCACGGCCGGTTAGTCTTCGCTAACGCCAAGCTCCAGCCTGGCGAAACGACGAACCACGATATTTTCGCCCAGCTTCGCCATCTCTTCCTTGACCAGTGTACCGATCGTCTTACTGTCATCTTTCCAGTAAGTTTGGTCAAGCAAGACTAGTTCAGAAAAATATTTGTTCAACTGACCGTCGATGATTTTATCTAAGATCTCGGCCGGCTTATTGGCGTTCTTCGGATCGGCTTTTGCCGAAGCAACCAGCTCTTCCCGTTTACGGGTTCGCTCCGCCTCGGGTATGTCATCTTGCGATACCCATTTCGGCCGCATGGCGGCAATCTGCATCGCCAGCTCATGAGCCAGGCTCTTGAAGTTGTCGGTGCGAGCCACAAAGTCGGTCTCACAATTAAGCTCAACTATCACTCCGATCCGATTGCCGTGCACATAAGACTCGATCAGCCCCTCCCGGGCTTCTCGTTCTCCTCGCTTCTCGGCTTTCGTCAGACCTTTCTTACGCATCGCCTCAAGCGCCTTGTCAAAGTCGCCACCCGCTTCTACCAAAGCCTTCTTAGCGTCAGTTAACCCCACACCGGTCAGTTCTTTCAGCTTCTTGATCTCATCCAGACTTACACTCATTTGTCTTCTCCCCAGCTTTATACTTATTTAATTCTATCTACTTTTCGTTAGATTCTTTTTCCCTAGCTTCTTCGGCTCGACGCTCTTCGGCTCGCTTAGCCGCTACACTACTACCGTCTTTGACCGCCTCAGCCAGCTGATCTATGATCAAGCGCAGCCCGGCCAGAGCATCATCATTAGCCGGAATGACATAGTCAATGCCGGTCGGATTGGCATTAGAGTCGCAGACTGCCACCACCGGCACACGCAGCTTCTGCGCCTCGGTAATGGCGTTGCGGTCCGTCACAGCGTCCAGTACCACCATCGCTCCCGGTTTACCCCGCATCTCTTTGATGCCACCATAGCGGATATTCAGTGTATCAATCTCCTCCTGGATGCGCTGCACTTCCAGCTTGGAATAACGATTGGCCAGTTCGCCGCTCGCCATTCTCTTCTCCAGTAGTTTTAGCTTCTTGATCTGTGACACGATGGTGTGCTGGTTGGTCAGCATGCCGCCCAGCCATCGCTCAGTTACATATGGCATACCGACCGACTCGGCAGCCGACCTCACGATCTCTTTAGTCTGCTTCCTAGTACCGACAAATAAGACCTGGCGACCTCGCCCAGCCACCTCTTTCAGAAAGTCGCTCGCCCGATCAAGCTGCGCCACCGTCTGATCTAAGTTGATAATGTGGATACCGTCCTTTTTGCCATAGATATACTTAGCCATCTTCGGGTTCCATCGTGAAGTCTGATGCCCGAAGTGCACTCCCGCCTCAAATAGTTGTCTGATGTCAGCTGACATATTATTATTCTTAACTCCTTTCCTCACCACTATCTGCCCCGAGATACCAGGAGCTACGCAGATAGCTGCTTCGTTAATTAGTATTACAGTGACAATGATAACACACTTAGTCTACTGATGATACTGCTTGTACACATTAGAGTTAGGCCGGGGCTTTGACCTCACGGTCATGTAACGAATAAAGGAGGGGCAATCCCTCCTTTATTGCATTGATTACTATTATTACTACTCAACTGATTCGTCCAGATCAGCAGCCAAGTGCTTCGGGGCAAGCGGCTCGGTACGAAGATGCTTCGGCTGCCGAGGCTCGGTACGAAGGTGTTTGGGCTGAACACTATCGGACAATGACTCGGTCGTCTTCATGCTAACACCACTTGGTCTTTCGCTACTTATCCCAGCAGCCAACTCTACACCACCGTCAGACTTCTTCTCGACGGCAACCGTATCAGCTACCATCAACATATCTCTGCTAGGCATGCTCTCATTGACAGCCCATTCTATATCATTACCTTTTGCACTATCTGCTCTAGCCTCTGGCAAGTTATAGCTAAACTCACTCTCGTCGACAACCATATTGATACTATTATCTACACTACTACTCTCTCTGACGACCGCAGGAATATCGCCATCCGGCTTGCTCTCTCTAGCAACTATCTCCATATTATTCCTGACACTGTCTACACTATCCACTTTAGCTTCTGGTGGAGTGCTACTAGCACTAGCTTCACTCCTCTTTGCAGCCACTTCAGCATCGTAGGTATATTCCACCTGCTCTTCAGCTGGTTGGTGTGCATAGCTATCCTTTTTGCTGTTTACGCCTCCGAGCGTCGTTGTCACTATCGCTGTTGCCAGCATGGCAACAGCTGCTTTTCTGGCAACTTTATTTTTCTTATCTGCAAGGGAATGGTTCATTGCTTTTAACACTGAATCTTTCGCCTCGGCAACTTTGGTCTTAGCATCATCCCAATCGCTCTTGGTGGACTGGTTAATGGCGCTACTCTTGTTGAATGATCGTTCGTTCTTCATAGTGCTTGTACTTTACCACATGTTTACGCTTATGTCAACTATAGGAACAAGATATATAGTATTAGTCAATCCTTTAAGCCCCTTGCATCCAGAAAACGCTTTTGTTAATATACTTACAGAGTTAATAATTTATGAGGTGGGAGACACAACAAACATGCCAGAAGACAACAATCCTTTTCGACCAACATTAGCCAAGCCAGTCAGTGATACGATGCTGGCTAATGACCCGGCACCGGATAACTTCCTAGCCGGTAACGACCGTTTAGCTCAACAGGCTACTCTAGACGGTGTGACCGGAGGCCACCAAGCAGCCTCAGCCGCCCCGCGTCTAGATCAGATGCCTAACGGCAATGTAGCCGGTGGACAATCGGACAGTCAATCATTCAGCGACATCCTATCCGGCACAGCTAATGCTGGCTCACTCGCTGACGCTGTCTCAGCCGATCCTAAGCCGGTCGTGCCGACATCAAGCGTAGTTGCACCGGAGCCGACACAGGCTAATGAAGAGAAGTCCAAGAAGAAAAAGAGCAAGAAGGGTTCACTCTTCTCTCGCAAGAAGAAAGAGAAAGCCGGCTCAGACAAGCCGACCGACCCGGCCAGTAACACCAGTGCCGTCTTCGGGGCTGACTTAATGGCCAGCCATGCTTCCCCGCTCGGCTTCAATCCGCTTGACCCGGTCACACCCGAGGGTACACCGGGAGTGAGCGTCGATGATTCTAGCTCATCAAGCACCACGTCGACCGGTGCAGGCAGTGATAGTGGCTCACCGATCGGTGACGCCTTGTCCGCTGCGGCTGCCATGGCAGATAGTCAGACCGGCGATGTAACTATTAACAAGACTCCGGCTAAGAAGAAGTCGGCATCCGGCCAGCCCAAGCAGCTAACCATCTCTCTTTTGACTATAGTCTTTTGCGTCCTTTTCATCATCTCGACTGTTTGCGCTGTTTACTTCGCCATCCAGAATGGCAAGAGTACCAACCAATTGAGCGACACTAAGGCTGAGCTCCAAGAGCTTCGAGACAAGGACAATGCCAGCAGCACCACCAATAGCAAGACGTCCGACCAGTTCGACGCTTTACAAAACAAGATCGCCGGCTTGACTAAGCAAGCAACTGACAACAAGAAGACCATGGACGAAAACAAGAAAACTATCGAGGACTTGACCAAGAAGAATACCGACCTAACTACTCAGCTCAATGCCGCTAACGCTAAGCTGGCCTCAGACAAGTCAGTTAGCGACAACATGAAGAGTTTGGTGGTCACTATGTGTGGAGAAGAGCCATACAAGTCTAAATCATCCGTTTGCATAGCACAGAATCAGGGTCAGCAGAATCAGAGCCAGCAGCAACACTAAGCCACCTCCTTTACTTTAGATGAAACATAGTCTATAATCCTACAGATATGAAAAGCAGTATTCACCCTAATAATTATCGGCTGGTGGTCTTTGAGGATGAGGCAGCTCACTTCTCATTCTTGACTCGCTCTACCGCTCCCACTAGTGAAACTATCAAGTGGAAAGACGGCAAAGAGTACCCTGTGGTCAAGATTCATATCTCGTCAGCCAGCCATCCCTTCTTCACCGGTGAGGAAAAGATCATCGACACCGAAGGACGAGTTGACCGCTTCACCGCCAAGCTCAAAGCCGCCAAGGCTCACCGTCAAGAGCTAGCCAAGAAGCTAGAAGACACCAAAGCGAAGCAGGCCAAGGCTGACGCCAAGGCTAAGTTGACCAAAGAGCCGGTAGCTGAAGCACAGTAGTATAAGCCGCCCAGACAACCCACTCTATTTTAGTTAGGAGTGGGTTTTTAGTATTCACCCCCATTCCCAATCACCCCAAACCTAGATCATACAGTATAATAAAGAGTAGCATGAGTATCGAAATTAACTTAGACCGGTTAAAGCAAGAGCAGGTAGCCTTGGCTAGCGAGTTAGCTCGCCCTGATGCTTTTAGTGACCCCGGTGCCACCGCCAAGAGTCGCCGACTAACCGAGCTAAACGACTTAATCGCTAAAACCGAACGGCGAGATCGGCTGGTCGCCCGCCTGGCGGAAGATCAGCAGCTAGCTAACAGCAAGGATGAACCTGAGCTGGCTGAATTAGCCCAGGCAGAGATCGGCGAGCTTGAACAGCAGCTTAAGGTCGCCGAAGCAGAGCTGCTGGACCTAATGATGCCGCACGATCCAAACGACGATAAAAACGTCATCCTGGAGATCAGAGCCGGCGTAGGCGGCGATGAGGCAGCTCTCTTCGCCGGTGATTTGCTCAAGATGTATCTGCGCTACGCCGAGAACCATCACCTCAAGACTGAGCTGATCTCGGAAAATGCCAACGGATCCGGTGGCGTCAAGGAGGCAATCCTCAAGGTCACCGGCAAGCGGCCCTACGCTCAACTCAAGTTTGAGTCCGGTGTTCACCGAGTACAGCGCATACCGGTCACCGAGAGCCAAGGTAGGGTGCACACCAGCACCGCTACCGTCGCCGTCCTACCCGAAGCAACCGAGACCGAGATTCAAATCGACCCCAAGGACTTGCGGGTTGATATCTATCGCTCTTCCGGCAATGGAGGCCAGGGCGTTAATACCACCGACTCAGCGGTGCGAATCACCCACCTGCCGACCGGGCTAGTGATCACTAATCAAGACGGTCGCTCGCAGATTCAGAACCGAGAAAAAGCCATGGAGGTGCTTCGATCTCGCTTGCTCCAGATGGAACTTGATAAGAAGTCCGCCAACGAAACCGCCGAACGACGTGCCCTGATCGGCTCAGCCGAGCGAAGCGAAAAGATTCGCACCTACAACTTCCCCCAGGATCGCATCACCGATCACCGTATCAAATATTCTCGTTCCAATATCCCCGGTGCCCTATCAGGCGAAATTGACGATATCATCCGGGCGCTACAGGAGCAGGAGCGTACCCTCAATCTCCAACATGGATCCGATCACCAAGAATAGCCCCCACCTCTCCATTGCCGACTTTCTGGCTATCAGCACTAAGACGTTATCCGAGGCGGGCATAGCCTCTGCCAAGCTGGATAGCGAGCTCATCCTCGCCCATATACTGCGACGATCACGAGAATGGCTCTTGGCTCACGATGCGGTCACCCTGACACAGCCACAGCAGCAGCAAGCCCGGCAATTACTGCTACAGCGCACCAGGCGCCAACCGATCGCCTACCTGACTGGTAGGCGTGATTTTTACGGGCATAGCTTTCTGGTAAACGAGCAAGTACTCATTCCCCGCCCCGAGAGCGAAGTTATCCTCGCCATACTAGATGAGCTGGCGCAAGATCATCATCTCAGGACGGCACTTGACGTCGGCACCGGCTCAGGCTGCCTGGCTATCAGTATCAAGCTGACCCATCCAGACCTGGCCGTTAGCGCTTGCGATATATCTGAATCCGCTCTCCTAGTCGCCAGGCGCAATGTTGCTCGGCTTTTACCATCCGGCCAACAGATCAAGTTTTATCAGTCAGATCTGCTGAGTGACCTACCGACCGATAGTCGGTTTGACCTCATCGTTGCTAATCTACCCTATCTATCTCCCGGGGAGAATGGTCTGTCACCGGAGCTGGCCTATGAGCCGGCTATCGCCCTCTATGCTGATGACGATGGGCTGAGCTTGATCAAGCGGCTTATCGCTACAGCACCGGCTCGTTTGACGCCTGGTGGCTACTTGCTCTTAGAGATGGACACCGACCAGATAGAGACAGTGGCAAGCTATGCCACCAGCTACCGCTACCAAGCAGTCAAGCAAGAACCATTTCACCTACTGATGAGACTAGCCAGTTAGATAAAAAATGAGAGACTTTATTTCACCCTATTGGCAATAAGCCTGTACCTCAGGGCAAAGTCTGTAATTTCCCCATACACATAACTCTTTGACACACGAGCAGTACAGGTGGTCTCCTCAGGCCTGGCGACGTATGGGTCACCACGGGCAATTGTTAACTTACTGATATATCAACAGCCTTCGTCAACCACACTGTACTACTCGTACTAGGAGCATCTGTTTTTGACTAAAGCCAGGCTAAGAAATGAGACTGGGGGGGATTACATACATATAAATATTAAGTCTTGTAGCTCAGAGCAGGGCGCATGGTCTCCTCAGACCCCAGCATCCCAGCAGGATGCATAAAGTTGGTATTTGCACAAAAAGAACCATGACATAATATGGGCTTGAATTGTATACGAATAGACTTACGCATCTGCTGGGTGCTGGACAGGCTGACACCGTATAAACTACCACGTGCACTAGTAAGCTTACTGCTGTATCAACAGTCTTCGTCAACCATATCGCCCTACTCTTACGTACATCACCCCTTGCCACGCTAAGGGTGTCTTTCGTCCTTCGTCTGCGTCAGTCATTTCCTGAAGACTGTGCACGCTTGAAGCCAGAGCTGTGTCACGAGCCAGCCAGGCGGCAACAAAGGAAATAATGATGTAGATGAAGAATGAGAGACTAATAGCAACGAAAGGGAATAGGCTTAATGAGCACGGTTTCTAGAACAGCCCACTGAAGGCGAAGAGCATCACCAGCGTAGTCACCACAGTCAGCACCACCGGTGCCCCTAACTCATCCCAGGTTACCCGTCGATCGTCCTGCCAAGCTCGATAGACCCGGAAAGCCGTCACTGAGATCAAACTAAGGATAATAGCCAGCTGCGGTATCCGAATTAGCGGAGTCGCCAGGTAAAAAACGCTCCAATGCCACGACACGAAGGCTAGCTCCATTACCAGCAGCCCCCAGATGGTGGCCAGTAGCCCCTGACTCTTCTCCTCGAACATACCGAGAGCCTGACGAGCCGAAGCGAAAGCGATAATAAAGGCAATAACAAGGAATACAGTTAATGGCATGCCTTGCGCCACCAGGAAGAGAGCCACCACGCCGACGAACTGGCTGGCCAGTGCTTGAAAGCCGATCATTGCCTCACCATGCCGAGGCTTAATGACGATAAGCCACAAGCTATAGATTACCCCCAACGATATCTGCACAGCCAAAGCCGGCACCGGCAAAGCCTCGCCCGCCACCAGATAACTGACACCGATTCGACCACAACCCCAAGACATCGTCACTAACCCTATGCCAAAGATCAGATCGGGCAGACTGCTAAGGAAGTTAGCTCTCCAATAGCGTGGTCGTACCGCCAGTACTCGCCATTTCGACAAGATAACCAGTACCACCGCCGGCCACAGCGATTCAAAGGCGATGGTCAGGTAGATAGCTGCACCTGCAAAGATCACATTAAAGATCACGTGGATCAGATCTGCTACCACCCCTCGACGACGAGCCAGTTTGATGAACTCCATCATATCTGTCTAATTATACCATAGAAGCACCCTCCGTCTCGGACTACTACACTAGCTCACCTCCCTAGACCGTACTAACTCACTAGAAGAACTTGATCGAGCTGAGTGGCCAGATCCGCATAGCGACCGGACCAACGATATCCTCTAGCGGTATTGTACCAAGCGTAGCTCGGCTGTCGCCGTTGCGACTGTCCATGGAATAGTTACCGACCCTGTGATCGCCAGTCACAAAGACTCGCCCCTTGGGTACGGTGACGTCTGTCCCTTCGCCATCAACGCAAGTATTGATCTGCTTATCATCAGAGGCTAAGTTCTTAAACGTATCGTATGGATTAAAGCCTCCGGGGTGGTCGTGATTATAGACCAGCAAGGTGCAGCTATGCACCGTCACCCGCTCACCCGGCAAGGCAATCACTCTCTTGACGATATACTCGTCTCGCCCACCGGAACTATTGTCACGCAGTGGATTCTTAAAGACGATGATGTTACCCCGCTCCGGCAGATAGGTCTTACCCGTCAAGGCCGCCGCCGTCAAAGGCATCCGATTGACGATCAGTCGATCGCTCACCCCCTCACCCTCTAGCGTCGGCTCCATACTCGGACCGACCACATTAAAGCTGAGGAAAACGAAGCTATTGATCACCCAGACGCCGATCGCCACCACCACGATAAACATAACTATACTGGTGACATCACGAAACCACGCCGGCGCACCATTCTTACCGACAGGTCGAGGCTGCTCGTAGCCGGCCGGTCTAAGCGGTGTATTGAACCTACTTAAGTCGGACGCCGGGCGACTGTCAGCCGGTTTAGCTGGCGGCAATGGCATCCGCTCGAAATCCACCGGCTTAGCCGGACGATTAACCGTGCCACCGTTGCTGTTACTATTATCCATCTGTTGATCTTCGGGGTTCACACCAGCTATTCTACACCAACTCCCGACAGTATCACAGCCCCAATATCTGGCTGATCTTAGCGATATCAGCATCATCTTGATACTTGATGATAATCTGCCCACCACGAGCAGTTGTCTTCTGAACAACTGATTTACTCTTTAGCCCCAGTCGCTTCGCCAGGCGTTTAGTCAATGGTGTCTCAGTACGGGTAGCCCGCTTCGCCTGGGCTACACTCTCCACACCTGACGCTCCGCCGGCTTTGTAGCCGATCACAAACTGCTCCGCCCGTCGAACACTCCACTTATTCTTGATAATCTCATCCAGTAGTTGTTGTTGAACGATCGGGTCCTCAATGGCTAAGATCTGCCGACCGTGCGCCTCGCATATCTTACCCTCTAGCAACGCCTGCTTGGCATTATCCGGCATGTTTAATAGTCTAATGGCATTAGAGACAGTGCTGGACGCCTTGCCAACCCGCTTGCCTATCTCTTTATCCGTCAGGTTGAACTGCGCTCTCAGCTTGAGATAAGCTGTCGCCTCTTCCAGCGGATTTAGATCAAGTCGCTGGACATTCTCGATGATGGAGACCTCCAGACGGTGTTGAGCCGACAAGGTGCGAACGATAGCCGGCATCTTGGCTAGACCGGCTATTTGCGCCGCCCGGTAACGTCGCTCACCGGCCACGATCTCGTACTTACTACCCCGAGGCGCCACTACTATCGGCTGCAAAACGCCGTGCTCTTTGATCGAGTCAGCCAGCACCGTCAGCTCTGCCTGGTCGAAATCCCGCCGCGGCTGATTGGGGTCAGGGATGATATCGCCTATCGGCAACAAGCGCAGATCAGAGACTCTCTCATCCTCGTCTGCTGTAGTATCAAAATCACTGTCCAGCACATCTATCGGGATCAGCGATTCGAAGCCCTTACCTAGCCCTCGTTTAACCATGAGTTAATTATAGCATAGCCCTAGCTAGCCCAGCCGATTCGCTTCGCCACCTCTTTAGCTACTGCCTTATAGGCTCTTGCCCCTTTGCTAAAGCGATCATATGCTCCCACCGGCAGACCGTGTGACGGCGCCTCAGCCAGCCTGACATTGCGAGGTATAGCCGGCTCAATGATCTTACCCGGGAAGTACTTAGCCACCTCCAGGTATGCCTGCTGATTTAAGGCAGTCCGCTTGTCCATCATCGTCACCAGTACACCCAAGAGTCCCAGCGTCGGATTGATTGACTTGCGTACCAGAGCCATAGTCTCCAGCAGCTGCGTCAGCCCCTCAATGGCAAAGAACTCCGGCTGAGTCGGCAATAGCACCGAGTCAGCTGCCGCTAGAGCATTCAGAGTTAGCAGACTCAGCGATGGCGGCGAATCAATAATAATGATGTCATAGCTATCAGCTACCGTCCTAAGCGCATCCCGCAGGCGAGTAAACCGCCCCTCTACCGTCGATAACCCTACCTCAGCGTCAGCCAACTGCGAGTTGGACGGAGCGATCGATAAGTTCTTAAACTTAGTGGCGATGACCACCTCGGCCAGCTCGGCTTGCCCGGAGACGACTTCCAGAATGGTCGAACGACCGCCTGGGTTCTCGGTGGTTCTCAGACTAGCTTTATCTACATCCAGCCCCGAGCTGGCATTACCCTGCGGGTCAAAATCAACCAGCAGAACCCTGGCTTCATGATTCTTAGCCAGATAATAAGCTAAGTTAACGGCCGTAGTGGTTTTACCGACCCCACCCTTCTGATTCGTTATCGCAATCGTATTCACTATTACCCCTCGTGGTTAAGCTAATTATAGCATAGATAAAGACCGGCACGATCGGCCGTATTAGCGTGAGCAGACGACCAACTTCTATGTAGCATGTCGGAATGTCGGCAAAATACTACTTGATTGAAGTAATCTCAATCCGGCTCATCTGACGTCGACCGCCTCTGATCTTGTGAACCCGCTTCTTAGCCTTGAACCTTATAGCTCTCGTCTTCTCGCCCTTGACCAGTGGATCAACTACCTTAGCAACTACTTTAGCACCCTTTACGGTCGGCGTACCGACTGTCGTCTTCTGACCATCGATAGTCAACAGTGCATCAAATGTGAGCTCTTGCCGGTCCTCTGGTAGCTTGTCAACTAAGAGGGTCTCTTTCTCGGCGACCAAGTACTGCTTGTTTCCCGAGGTAATGACTGCTTTCATTTCTATCCTTCTTTAATTTAATGTCTCATTTACCCTATCAGATGTTAGCTAAAAAGGCAATGTCCTCAGCTCAGAGTAAAGTCTGTAATTTCCCTCCATCATGTATAGTCTGGGTTTGTACGAGTAGTGCAGGTGGTCTCCTCAGGCTTGGCACCGTATAAGTCACCACGTGCACTGGATAGCTTACTGATGTATCAACAGCCTTCGTCAACCACACTGTACTACTCGTACCTAGGAATGCCTGCTTTAATTGAGATTAGATTAAGGAATGAGGCTGGGAAATTACGTGCGTCAACGCTCTAGCCAGAGTAGCTCACCTAGCTTCCTCAGGCCTGGCGACGTAGCGAGTACCACTGGCAATTGCTAGCTTACTACTGTATCAACAGCCTTCGGAAGCTTAGGTGAGTTGCTCTGTCACATATAGTCCTTAGTACATAAAGGGTGTCTTTTGTACTTCATCTGCATCGTCATTTCCTGAAGACTGTGTGCGCTTGTAGCACAGCAGCACACGAGCCAGCCAGGCGGGTCTGAAGGAAATGATGACGAGACGAAGAGTGAGAGGCCATATCTAGCTTACTACCGCCCTTAGCGCCTCTTTCATTCGCTCATAACCCTCGGGGTTCATGTTATCGGCGACGAAGTTGTCATGGGGTTTACTGCGGATGCCTTTGTGATTCTCACCATAGTCCCAGACCGGGTAGTGGGCGCAGAAGTCTTCAAAGCTGGAGCAGCTATCGGCTACAGCCAGGAAGTCTCTGGCGGCTTGTTTGAATGAACCACCATGCTGGAGAACCCAGTTCTCGATGCCGACACCACCTAGTCCACCTACTCCCTTTGCCTCAGGACTACGCCTGGGCTTGTAGGCACCGGCAGCCTTAAGGAACTGCTTAGCGTAGATGATGTTAGCCAGGACTTGTTGGTATTTAGTCTCGGATTGGTTCTTGATGTTAGTTAAGCGGTCAGCTAATGCCGCATCGGTTGGGTATTGGACTTTGTTGGTCTTCTGGGCAAAGGTGATGTCAATGTCAACCGGTTCAGCTAGCCCATTGATGGATACTTGCTTAAGGCGGAGGTTGCCATTGACTATAGCACTGCCATCATTCTCTCTGCCAAAGGCAGCTAATAGGGCATCAGTAATCTGCTGCTTCTTAGTTGGGTCATTGAGGATACTTCTATCCAGCCTAGCCAGGTAGTCAAAGTCACCCGGCCCGGGAGCGTTAGTCTGTCTGCCGGTAGAGCCGGTATCAATCATCTCAACTATGTTCTCAGTTAGATCTCCATCTAGATAGTCCTTATAGCTGAGATTTAGCTCAGGGATATTAGTAATAGCTTGCTTGATTGCCCGGTTGATCACTTCATGCTTATGGTCGGTCTCGGCCATGCTAGCGGGGAGTTCGCTGATGATGGTGGTGGTGCTAGGGATAGTGATGGAGCTGGATGATGCGCCTTGTGCGTCATCACCGGCAGAGGATGAGGAGGGCGCAGAGACAGCCGAGAGAGACTCCTTGTCCAGCGTTAGCTCACCCAGCTCCAGCTCGCTATCCGGGGCAAACTGATAGTCACCGGTGCGGTAGTAGCTGAGACCGGACATCTGGGCTCTCATTTTATCGTAATCATCCGGGGTAAAGATAAGCTCTTCGCTGTCTCTATCTACCACCGGGATGTAGAAGCCGTTGAGGGCAATTTCCAGCTTGGTGACTTCGGAGACTGGCGTGGAGTCGCTGCGAGCGTCACTAGGATTATCAAATAGATTCTTGATCTTGGTGTTGTCGGCGATAAAGAAGCTAACTAGGCTCATGCTAAAGCCGACACGAATGCCGTAATGGTCGGGGTGATCAAAACCAATATAATACGCCTCCGGCTTCCCCTCTTTCCTTGCCTGAACGACATCGGCTTCCCTGGCGTTGTCTTGTCCGGACCTAGTGACCACAAAACTACTCTCACCGTTGGCGTTCTCTCTTTTCAGAACCGACCACAATCCACCACCAAAAGTATAGGCAAAGACGTGTTTGAGGGTTTCGCTCACCGTACCGTCTCGGATCGCTTTAGCCAGTACTATGCTTAAGTCGGTGTCCAGAGGTGTAGTATCGGTCCAAGAGGCATCACCCAAAAACTCCTTGGAAGTGGCTCCATTCTGCATAATGTTATCCAGGTTGCTGATACCATAGCTACTCCATCCGCCCATACCCTTAACCAGGTCACCCGGCTGGAGCTTAGGCTCCTTCGTAGTAGCAAGGTATTCAGCTGTTTTGCGGTTTCTGGCATCCGCCTCCTTAACTGCGTCATCCATGTATCGCTCGGCATCAGCCAAGTCTTTGATGCCAATAAAGTGAGCAAAATAGCGAACCGCTCGGTCAGCTAGAGTATATCGGCTATTAGGCTTGATCAGGCTAGTTAGGTTGGCAAAATCAGTTTGGAGAGAGTTGTTTATGTCTTGATCTGCTTGTTGGTGGACCAGCTGGTAGGGATGCTCTTTACCGGGTAAGGTGCTGTTGTAAATGGTAGCTAGGTGCCAGGCGAAGGTACTGAGAGTGTCATAATTAGCCTTAGCATCTTTATCCATCAGGCTGGTCGGCTGGTTAAAGGCACTCCAAGCCAGCTCACCTGAGTTTAGCTGATCGAGTAAAGCCTGACCGTTTTTCAGAGTGTCCAAGTATTCTCGGATTGAGCGATTGTTTGAGCTGAACGAAGCCCTAAGTAAGTCAGAGAGTATGATGACGTCTCTATTATTGAGCATCTGATCCAGCTTGCCGCTCTTTAGATCGCCGGTGGCTTGCTGGAGGACGGGGCTGATCCGGCTATCGCTACCAAAATGCCCCGCATACTCAAAATTAGTCTCTAAGTCGAGCGACGGGTGCATCGTCCGGAAGACCAGATAAACCTTCCCCACATACGGTAGATGATTGTGTAAAAATATTTGTTCGATTTGTGCCAGCTTCTCAGGAGCCTTAACAAGATCGCCATCCAGTAAAACACCGGCAAACTCCGCTGCATGTTCCGCCACTTCGCTGGCATTAGACCGGCTAAGCTTAGTTAAAAGACCGGGCAATTGGGCTAAAGCTTCAGGGGTGATCTCATCGTAATGATGATCAAGATAATCTTTCAAGACTCCGGTCAGCTCGCAATTTTTCAGATCACTAACAGTGTCATATGCTCTGAGTGTCGTTAGCTGTTTATCGTTCAACCCGAGATCATCTAGGCTGTCCCGATTCTGTCCTATGATCAGATTATAGTCACCCTGCTTAAAAGCATACTGCCATAGTGCCGGCGTTGCTCCTTTGTCGTCAAAATACTCGTTCACCTCTTCGCCACTCAGCCTACCTAGAGATACCGGAAAACCGGCCGACTTAGACAACTCGACAAAATGCTTCTGATAATCAGGTAGGCGCTGCATTAGCTGGGGTTGATTCGCTACGATCTCCGTATCGCCCGTTACCATCCGATCCAGCAATGCCGAGCTGGGCTCGCCTTGTGCAAATAATTGGTTGATCAGCCCCCGGCGATTTTCCGGCGATGTATACTTTGCCGGATCAAAACCGGTGTCAGCAGTAAAGCTGATAAAGGCCAGCTCCGGTGATGTATAGTGATTTCGCCAACCCGGGTCAACCGGAGCAATAAAGTCACCCGGGGTTACCTTGCTTGAGTTGAATACCAAGCTATAGAAATCGTCAGTTGGCTGACCATGCTGATCAAACAGCTCGGCTTGATCGCCCGGCCGCCTGGCGCTAATGTACTTTCGGTAAGCCAGCAACGCCCGAGCATGATCACCGTCATCATTATTTAGCCCGGTGATTACATCAGCCATCACCCTACCTTGAGCATCAAGCTTGTCACGATTGACTGTCACAAAGTTTGCGTCATCAAGAAACTGTTGGTCGTCATACCCATCAGCTCGACCATCGTACTCAAGATTATAGAGTGGTAGCCCCGACACCTTCTGATAAAAGCCGGAGCGCAAGCCATCCTTGCCGATTAGCTCAGATAAGTCCGGCGCCGGGCAACTGTCAGTAGCCAGTACCCTAGTGGCGTGGATACGCTCGAGACTCATCGCTAGGGCGTCAGTCCCACCCAGCCGTCTTGACTGCTCTAACCAATAGTTGGCGGTAGTATTCTCCGAACTGGGTCTCAGACTAGGCAAAATCATACAGGTTGGCATTTGTTCTGATGCGTCACCCCGTTCTGCCCAGGCTAGCAGCTTATCGTAACGTCGATCATAAAGCCGATCAATAGTTGACTGATCCAGCAAGCCTAACTTTTGAGCATTCTGTTGGACACAATAATTAAGCTTACCGAGACGTCTATGGTTTAGTCGGTCTAGGGACTCATCAGTTCGAAATGGCTGATAACCCAGGCGTTTCAGCGCGCCGATATACTTAGACATACTATGAATAGTCTCCCGGTAAGCCAGCTCCGACACCTTGTTGCGGTATTTACCAACCATCTCTTTCGGCACGGAAGTCGAAACAATAAATTCGGTGCTCTCGATCAATCTTTCGCCATAACGCTGAATGTCTAGATTATCCGTCAGCTGCTCTCGCTTAGTCTCATCGGCGACTATCTGACCCAGCGTGTCAACGAAGTACGGGCTATCAATCGCTTGAGGCACCGTCAGAGGATATGTCTGATCCAGAGTACTGCAGATCTCGCCTCTAACAATGCGACCAAAACGTTCTGAGGTTAGTTGCTGAATATGAGGGTTAGACTCAATCTGCTCCGGCGCTATACCGGATTTCTCCAGCAGATGATCGTCGAAAGCTTCTTTCTCATCAATTGAGCTTAGGAATAACTCCGCTAATTTCGGCTGAGTGAACTCCACTGCATCATCATCAGCTTTCTCTTTGACAGCCTGACCGTCGATAGGATTCTCGCTAGTATGACTGAGAGATATCGGAGTTAAAGACGGCTTCTCGGCTATATGCTTTATCTCGTCGTTAACCAGCCACGGGCTGACGAATTGTTCAGAGGTAACTCCGCTATCATTATTTGTTTTTTCTCTAGCAAAAGATCTCATGATGCTATTATCATTATATCAAGCATTATCATTATATCAAGCATTACCATTAAAATCCCACCCTTCAGGGGTGGGATTTATAGGCTGCTATGCACCAAAGGGCGAGTACTTATTTATCCTGCTTGTGTTGGCGTGATAGCACCACGCAGATGATTGAGCCGCAGATGATGAATAGGGTCAGGCTGACTGCTGCCGTGGTGATGGCTTTACCGGCCGAGGGGGCACCCGGTACGGGTGGTTTACCTGGCTGGTTAGGCGTACACTCACGCTTGACAGTCACTCGACTGGTCGACATCTTGTTGCCATCATCAGTGAAAGCAACTACTACGTTCTCCAGCAGGTTGTCACCACACTGCAGCTGGTCCTCAGCCGGTGCCGTCGCCTGATAGGTAACGATAGCATTAGAATCCTTCGCATAGTCACCGATCATCAAGCCCTTAGTCGTCCAGCTGCCATTAGTCTGCTTAACTCCCTTAGGATTATTGGCGTTATAGAGCATGGTCGAGCCATTGATGTAGTTGACACCAACCGTACCCTGTAGGTTACTTACCGTACCGCTAGCCGAGTCATTGACCAGGCTGGTCTGCTTGGCTAGGGTGTCTCTTAGGACGACCTTCTGCTGAGTCGTCTGACCGATATTTTTATACTCAAGACGATACTCTAGGGTCTGCCCCGGCTTGGCTACCACGCTGGTATGCCAAGTATTGTCACCCTTGACCCGGACTTGCTTGGTCAAGTTAAACTTCGGCTGCTCTTCGGTGACTTTGATTAGGAAGGTGACATAGCCAGAATACTGGAAGCATCCCTGGAGTTTACCATCCATTGCTTGGTAACCCAGCTGAGCACCGTCCTTAGAGAATATACTATCAGGTAGAGTAAAACCGTTGGTGTTAAAGTTCCTAACGTTATTATAGTAGCGACCTGAGCCGGCAATATAAGCCACCTTAAATGACTTACCATCTGCTCTAAGGTACGCCTCATCCCAGACGGCACAGGTATTGCCCTTGTTGCCGTTATTATCAGCATTGCAGTTATCCGAGGCAACAATACCCTGGATCATCGCCGAGTCGGTGCTGCTGGCAGTCGGCATCGAGATCATCGCCCGAGTATTATTCGAGATCAGCTTTAGCCTATCAGCCGAGCTGTTATGCACCAGCATCCTAACCATATAGACGTGGTTGTTAACTGCCGTCGCTACCTCGGTATACTTGGGAGCAGCTGCCGTCTCGCCGGTGTTCTGCTTATCACTAGCAACATCGGTAACATCCTTGATCAGGGTGAAGCCCCGCTCATCGCCCCAAATCGGGTCATCAATGATCGAATTAAAGGTAATGTAATGCGCCGGATGCTTCATGGTGAAGGTGCTACGCACCGGACCCCAAGCACCGGCTGTACCCGAGCCAAGCAGCACAACGAGCGCCGCAACTAGCCCGGTGGCGAATAGTTTAGCCTTGAGCGAGCCCAGCTTCGCCTTAAGTGTCGCTTGAGGACCGTCGCCCCTCAGCGATGCTTTTAGTTTGTCTTGAAAGTGTTTCATTGTACCTCCTTTTACTTTCTTGACCTCAACTCGTCAATTAGCCTAAACCCCATTGACAATCCCATCATTCACAAAACCGTCAGAACCATCAGCTTCTACTGCCTTCTGACGAGCTTCATTAGCAGTCTCAGTAGAACCATCCTTACCCCTTACCGTAGCACCGGCATTAGTCCTAGTACCGTCTGAGTTGCTGGTGCCGCCGGTCCCGGTAATACTGGAGCCACTTGGCGTCGTGACTGTAGTTGACTGCGATCCACCGGACGGCTTTTCAGTCTCACTATTACCTGTATCAGGATTATTGTTGCCCCTAACGGTATCCCCTCTTATCCCACCGGGCCGTCCCATGTCAGTTCGACCGACCGGATTATTAACGTCACCTCTCTCATCGCTTGTAGAAACACGCTCCTGGCTGCCCTTTGTCCCGTCGTTTATCTCAGACACTTTCTTGCTATCATCCTCTTCCTTCTTGTGCTCTTCTTTTCTCTCTTCCTTCTTGTGCTCTTCTTTTCTCTCCTCTTTTTTGTGCTCTTCTTTTCTCTCTTCCTTCTTGTGCTCTTCTTTTCTCTCTTCCTTCTTGTGCTCTTCTTTTCTCTCCTCACGACGTTCCTCGCCGCCGCCATTATCTTTCCAATGGAACTCCTTACCACCACCTTGGTCGCTCCAGTGTTGCTCTTCACTGCCGCCCTGATCGTTCCAGCGTTGCTCTTCGCTACCACCGCCCTCGTGAATAACCCTAGACTGCACTACTTCACCTTCCCCGTTCACCTGAACCTCTATCAGGTTGTCACAGTCCGGGTCAACCATCATACGATGCTCTACGCCCTGACTATCAACATTGCTAACTATCAGTACATCTTTTTCAGAATGAGCGACTCGGTTACCGCCAGCCAACAACGCAAACTCTCCATCGTCCATACGATTAATACCAAAGCTCTTATAGAGTGTCCCATCAGCCAAAGTTGCCTGCTGATAGTCCGCCCGACTTTCAGCTTCTCGAAAAGCGTTCAGTATATTAGCCCTAGCCTCGTTGTCTTCTTCCAAATGATCGGCAAAGTTATTAATGTCACCATCGTAGCCATTCTGTTCCAGTACATCTTGTGGCAAGAGCGACGCCGACATACCGGCTAGCTGCTCAGGGGTTGATTCACAGCTCTCCATGATATGTCTGGTGATTGTCTCCTGGCTAGACATATCAATCGCCCCCGTAAAGGATGAGGCGGTCTTCTTAAAGCTACAATCATAAGTTCCGTCGCCATTGTCGTGACCCCACATGTGATAATCAGCCTCAGGTAAGTTATTGGCGTTGTAATGACTCTCTTGTTGGTTTCTAGCTTCTTTGGCGACATTTGCCAGCTGGGATTGACTCATCTGGGTTATCTGATGAAGTTCGTCCTCAACATATTGACCGGCCTGCCCCTGACTTTCAGCCTGCTGACCGGCCTGCTCCTGATCGCCACCTTGAGCCTGAGCTATGTTATTCTGAGACGCACCGCCCCCTGCATCTGTCTTGGCCATCGCTGCTACCAATGGATTCGCTACATTACCTAACGAGGCGGCAACTGCGACAGCAAGTGCGCCGTTCCGAACAATTTTTTTAATTCTCTCTGCCTTAGCAGCCCTCTCTCTTTCTTTCTCAGCTAGCGCCTTTTCTTCCTGCTTAGCAAGCAGTAGGTTTGTCGTAGTAATAAAGCGAGCAGAAGAAGGCATGAACTTACCTAGCTTACCGATCACTTTTTCGCCACTATCCCGCTGGCTACGCACCAATGCTTCACCGTCAGACGGCTCGGTTGAGTCGGTAAAACCACCTCCTATCAGCTTGCTTACATCATCATCGGGATGAGCCGGATCACGCCATTTCTCACTATCCGGAGCTACAGCACCCCATACTCGTCGAGCATCATCACTATCCATCCAGTCGCTGTGATCCTTCATCCATTCCTCAAAAGCACCCTTCTGATCGTCATTCAGTGCAACTCTCGCTCCAGGACTCTTCAGGGCAAAGCGAATCGTTTCGTCTATCGGTGTATGACCGAGACCATTCTCTTCAAACGACTCCAATAGGTTCTGCGCTTTCGCCTCCTCAATACTGCCCGGCAGGCGATACTGCTCTAGTTCTTCCGCTGTATATGGAGACCCCGCAATCTTCTCGTGAGTTGACCGAGAAATCTCCTGATCAAGGCCTGTTGGCACCTCCTGCCCCTGGCTTGGCTGCTCGACGGAGTTAGCTGGAATCTCACCATCTCCCTGCGTTCCAACTAGGTCTTGGGCAGCGGCAGCCTCCGGATCCAACCCTATTTTCGCCGTATCTCCCACATTACCCAGTCTAGATGAATGATCAATCTTAACCACTGCACTTGCAGTATCACTAGACTCTTCGCCTTGCCCGGTCGCAGACTGAAGTCTCTCTGAGCGATACTCCGCCGATGCGCTAGGCTTAGCCTCTGCTATTTCCGATAGCTCTTGATCATTCAGACCGATATCACCAAAATAGTCCCATACATTAGCATAGTCGCTAGTTGACTGATCACCGGTCTGACTACTGTTTTTGTTGAACTCTGGGTTTGTCGCCATTGCTATTGTCCTCTTTTTATCTGATTATATCTTACCTGGCTTAAGCTTAGCACCAGCTAGCCGGTTATGTCAAGGATGCGCACTTATCCTCCAACCCAAAAGTTGACGCTCATGGTTAAAAATAGACATTATCTTTGGACCATCCTGTAGAATTAGTGCTATAGTCAACTAATTTCAGAAAGGGTGGGACATAAGATAATGTCTATTAGACATCTTAGCATGAGTGACAGAAGCAGGATAGAAGTATACCTGGAGCTGGGCTGGAGTATCAGTCGAATTGCCGGAGAGATTAAGTTCTCAAAGCAGACTATCAGCCGTGAGGTCAGACGCAATCGGAATAGACAAGGTAACTATACGGCCATTACGGCAGACAGGCTAACTAAAGCTAGACGCAATCAGGCTAATCAGCAGTTCAGAATCTTGTCTACCGAAACCTCTTAAGTATCACTATCCTTGCTACCATCAACCTGCTTAACCACTTGGTCTATTAGCAGTGTCTTCATGCGGTATTCTCTGGTGCTTTGTTTATCATCTTTGGTGATGCCTAGGATTCTTTTTACCTTAGAGTCATAGTAGGCTGTTACTTCATAGGCCTTTTGGAGCTCCAGCAGGACTTCATCTCTTTGAGTGTTATTGAGCTGTGGATGTTGTTTGCGGAATTCATTGACTTTGGCTAGTTGCTTGCCCCATTTGGTTTCTTCCTTGCGGAAGTAGTGGAGGGCGTCCATACACATAGCTCGATAATTTATCTCATGCTCTTTATCGGTGTTAACAACCGGATGTGGCTCGGAGGGTGCATCTCGAGAGCCCGGCTCTTTAGACTTTTGCTCTTCTTGGCGTATCTTTTCTCTTCGACTTAGATGTTCTCTCAATGTATCCGATATTGCTTGCATCTCATAGGAACAGTATTTGACAGCCACCCTGCCCCCTCCATTGCCCAGAATCTCAAGCAACGCCTTGGGCACAATCTCATCTACATTATTGTCGGCCTGAAGATATCGTTTTCCAAAGACTCTCAAGAAGAGACCACTCGTATCTATATCAACCATATCACGCATAGCCTCCAGGTTATCTTCGACATCACGTTGTAATATGTCATTGGCTAGTTGGGTGTATCGCTTGGGAGTGACTGCACCGCTATTTAGTATCATCTTGTCGTATTTAGCATACTTTCTGTCCGGTTGGGAGGGTATGTTACCATACTGGAGTTTGATCGCTTCTTTAAGGCCTAGGTCACTGAGCATTTCTTCTACAGCTAGCCGAGTATGGTTATACTTATCTTTGTCAGACACTCTCTTATAACTAGCCATCAAATTTCCCAGACTTGGCTTAATGTGCAACTTAGCACATTTTCTGTCTGCGTTTTCAGTATATTTTCCCGGAATCACCACATCACTATCCTGTACCGCATTGATTTCATCCGCATCAGTCGCCCAACTCTTGCGAAGGGGTAGAAAATCATGCCTCTTTAGTATACCTTGAAGATGAATATCGCTAATCATCGCCTCTACCGCCCGTCTGGTATAAGAGTACCTCTCTTCATCAGTCATAGCCCCCAGGTATTTCTTCTCCGTTTCTATCAAACTGACCTTATCCTTATCATAACTTCCAGGATGTTTGTAAACCGTCGAAAGTTGCTCTTCCTCAGGAATCTCTTTCCCCTCGGGTATCTCTTCACCTGCTCTAACAAGGCTCGCTAGGCTAGGTTTAACATTATCGTGTTTACACTTATAGCGCCCCTTAACCCGCTCATAGTTATAGCCATGATTTATGTAGCCAAAAAGCTTTCTCTTAGCCGATAATCCCCTGAAGGACCAACCGGGATTGTCGTAATAGTCCCTGATATATTCCACCTGGCTCCTTAGTAGATCAGCGCTGCGGGCGCGTTCCCCGTAGCTTCCATCCTCTCTGACTCCCCTGCGACTAATGCGCCTCCTAGCAATCATCTCAATACCCTTACTGACTAAAGCGATGACTCTATCTCGCTCCTCCCGCCACCATTTTTGGCTAGCTAGCTCTTCAGTCAGTGGGTCAATTCCGATACATGACCGCTTGTCCCACCAGTATTTTCCGTCTTTGTGCCATAACCGTCTGCCCTCTTCATTTTTAGGCACCACATCTACATCCACGCAGGAACTCTCTTCTATAAATGGAAAATTTTTATCCGCTTTGGGGGGCTCTAGGCCGGCTAACTCTAACTTGGTTACTTCAGCGCCTTCCTGAGCTTCCGACCGGCTAGACCTAGAACAATAAATCGCACGGCGAGGATCGTGGGTACTCAGTAAGTATAGATCAAGCTGGTCAGGTCCTAGAAATTTTAAAGCATCTTTGAAAAACGGAGATAAGTGTTCCGGTTCCGGTTCCGGTTCCGGTTCCGGTTCCGGTTCCGGTTCCGGTTCCGG
>ERZ772967.131-NODE-131-length-61167-cov-38.573144_pt1 | contig 61167 bp, 55 predicted proteins | sample MGYA00511677_ERZ772967 | MGnify/ENA primary metagenome ERZ772967 (study PRJEB29015, sample SAMEA2737931) | human oral metagenome | biome: human oral; feature: human-associated habitat; material: dental | place: China | collected 2146 ...
GAACCTGCGACTTTGCGTCAGCAAAGAAGCCTTCGAACCCTGCCGGGCGTACCAGAAGTACATTACATGGAAGACGCAGTATGATGCTGAGCATTATTGAGACGAAGTGAGAACCTGCAACTTTGCGTTAGCAAAGAAGTCTTTTTTACATCATTACATCTGTTGACACCATCACGCTATCCACCAAAAATTGCTTTTTTGGTAATTTTGGTGGATAGTAAACGGTATGAATACGAAAATTATTCGTCAGCAATACTTAGACCAATTAACGCTCTCTAAAGATCAGAATGTCATCAAGGTTGTTACCGGTGTTCGCCGAAGTGGCAAGTCAACCCTGCTCGGACTATTTCAAGATACGCTCAGAGAGCAGGGCATTGCCGATAGTCAAATCCAATCATTTAACTTTGAAGAAGAGAAGAACGTCGAGCTGAGAGATTGGCGTAAATTGCACCATCGTATCGAGCAAAAACTTGTACCGGACAAAATGAACTATATCTTCTTGGATGAGGTTCAGAAGGTTGCACAGTTTGAAGAAGTAGCCGATTCTCTGTTCGTTAAGCCCAATGTAGATCTCTACATCACCGGCAGTAACGCTTTTTTACTCTCCGGCGAGCTATCAACCTTGCTAACCGGTCGTTATATATCTATTCACGTCTTACCATTTTCTTTTAGTGAATTCGTCCAGGTATTTCCCGAGGAGCACAACAACGACCGCCTCTTCGAGAAATACCTGACAAGTAGCTCTTTTCCGGAAGCTATCAATCTGGCAAAAATTGATGATAAGCTGGCTAATAACTACCTCAGAAATATCTACGACACCGTTGTCAATAAAGATATAGCCGAACGTTACCAGATCAGAGGTAGGATTGATTTTGACCGAGTGGTCAAATTTGTCTTCGACTCCATCGGCAGTCCATTGTCGGCACGAAATATCAGTAATTTCTTCAAGCTAAACAACGATAATATTTTCCATGGTACCATCAAGAATTATTTGGACTACTTGACTAAATCATACCTTGTCTATCCTGTTAGCCGCTACGATATTAAAGGAAGGAGGCTGCTGACCACAAATGACAAATATTACGTAGTCGATCTCGGCCTTAGAAACATTCTACTCGGTAGCACCCCCGGGTCTGACGTCGGGCATCGCCTAGAAAATGTCGTTTTTCTCGAGCTTCTTAGGCGCAATGAAGGAGAGATCTTTATCGGCAAAAACGAAGACTGCGAGGTTGACTTCATGGTTCAAATGGCCGGTGGCGAACGGGTCTATTACCAAGTGTCATATCAAGTCAACGACCAACCCAAGACCCTCGCCCGAGAGCTGGCACCATTCTACAAGATCAGAGACAACTACCCTAAGTTCTTGCTGACGATGGATCTGGTGCCCGAGCAGTTTGACGGAATTAAAAAGGTTAATGTAGTAGACTGGCTGCTCAATCAATAGAAGCCAACTCGGAAGCTCGTTTAACGAATTCGCCCCCGGTTCGCCAAGATTAGCACTTTTGTACTATAATTGTATCCATAGGAGGGGTGGCTACCCTGCGTCCCTCCTATATTTTGCACCCGTAGCTCAGCCGGATTAGAGCGTTGGTTTCCGGTACCAAAGGTCGTGGGTTCGAATCCCTCCGGGTGTACCAGCTTTGATTTAATATCTTAATAGTCGCTGACAGTTGTCATCCACTACTTTTAGTGTATGATAGCTAGCTAGGGAGAGTGCCGGCATAATCGGCACTATATTTCATGTATACACCAGATAAGATTCGCAACATCGCTATCATTGCTCACGTTGACCACGGCAAGACTACCCTACTGGATGGTCTGCTTAAGCAATCGCACACTTTCCGTGATAATGCCCAGGAGATGAGTGAGACTCTGATCATGGATAGTGGCGACCAAGAGCGGGAACGAGGTATCACTATCACCGCCAAGACCACGGCCATCACTTATGACGGCTACAAGATCAATATTATCGACACTCCCGGACACGCTGACTTTAGTGGCGAAGTCGAGCGTACTCTCCAGATGGCCGACGGAGTACTGCTAGTCGTCGACGCCGCCGAGGGTCCAATGCCTCAGACCAGGTTTGTCCTAGCTAAAGCACTAGAGCTGGGCCTCAAGCCGATCGTCATCATTAATAAAATCGACAAACCGGCTCGACGGATCGAGGAGGTTAAAGACGAAGTGGCCGACCTCTTCCTGGAGCTTGCCACCAGTGATGATCAGCTGGATTATCCTGTCTACTATGCTATAGGGCGAGACGGCAAAGCTTGGACAGATATGCCCGATAGCACCACCACATCAGCCGACCTAACGCCAATCTTTCAGGCGATCATTGAGCATATCCCGGCACCGCAGGTTGATCCGACTAAGCCCTTCCGTATGCTAATCACTTCCTTGCAGTACGACAGCTTCCTGGGTAAATATGCCCTAGGACGAATCGAGCGAGGTGTCGCTAAGGCAGGTGCGCCGATTAGCCTGATTAGTCCGGATGGCACTGTCGCTAGCGGCAAGATAGACAGGCTTTTTACCTATAGTGGCTTGAATCGTCAGGAAGTTGACCAAGTCATAGCCGGTGACATCGTCGCTATTACCGGAGTTAGCCAGGCTAAAATCGGCGAGACGATCACTGACCCCGCCGACCCAACCCCCTTGCCTAGCATTGAGATTGAGCAGCCGACCATCTCGATCTACCTTGGGCCCAATACTTCCCCCTTCAAGGGACGAGAGGGTAAGTTTAACACCTCTCGCCAGATTGCCGAACGTCTCGAGCGAGAGCTAGAGACTAATGTGGCACTAAGGGTTGAGCCCGCCAATATTGGCTTTAGAGTAAGCGGGCGAGGCGAGCTCCATCTGTCCGTCCTGATCGAGACTTTGCGCCGGGAGGGCTACGAGTTTGAGGTTGGGCGACCACAAGTCATTCTGGTCGAACGAGATGGGCAGAAAATGGAGTCGGTCGAGGAGCTCTTCATCGAAGTATCTCCCGAGCTGCTAGGTAGCGTTTCCATGGAGCTGGGAGCTCGTCATGGTGAGCTGACCAACCAGGAAACTACTAGCCAAGGGCAAGTCCGAGCCACCTACCGTATCACATCTCGAGCTTTGATCGGCTTACACAACACCTTACTGACTGCCACCAAGGGAACGATCATCATGAGCTCACTTCCCTGTGGTTATCAGCCACTAGGAGCGCCTTTGAGCGGTCTGCGAAATGGTGTCTTGATAGCCGCTGAGTCCGGAACGTCAACAGCCTACGCCCTGGCCGGTGCCGAGGCTCGAGGAGAGCTGTATATCGGTCCGGGCACTGAAGTCTACGCCGGCGAGATCGTCGGTCTGAATAAGCGCAAAGATGATTTAGAGATTAACGTCTGTAAGGGTAAGCAGCTAACTAACATGCGCAGCAAGTCTAGCGATGGCGCTATCCAGTTGACTCCCTACACCCAGATGTCGCTAGAGCAGTGTCTCGACTTCATTGAAGACGACGAGCTACTAGAGGTCACTCCTCAGCACCTACGTCTGCGCAAAGCCGAACTAGACCCAATCAAGCGTAAGCGTGCCCATCGTCGTTAGATCGAGACCGTCCTAACGAGCTTTCTGGTGATGTCGTTCGCTTCTTGATGCTGACCGGCTAGGTGAAGCTTCGCTTACTTGGCCGCCTTCTCTAAAGCCTGTTTGATCGCCTGGCGGATGTTGGCATCGGTCGACGAACTAACTTTCTTGCCGTTAACAAGCCAAGTTGGCGTGCCGGTTACCCCCGCCTTGTCGCCCAGTTTTTTATCCCGATCAATCTTTTCTTGGACGCCGTTAGTCTCCGTCGTCTCCAGGAGTTCGTTAAACTTCTTCACATCAAGCCCGGATTCCTTGGCATACTTATCCAGAGTCGTCTGACGCTCGCTGGATGAGACGGCATAGCCAACCCACATCTGGTTCTGGAATAGCTTGCCATTCATCTTCCAGTAGGCATCATTGCCGCCCAGCTTCCTTGCTACCTCAGCAGCGCTCAGAGTCGCTTTGGAGTTCGGGTAATTCAGACTATACTCCCGCCTGATAAATAGCACTTTATCCCGGTAATCATTCTGGATCTTCTCGGTGTAGCGACTGATCGCCTGACAATGCGAGCAGGCAAAGTCTTCGTACTCTATCACGACCACCTTAGCATCCTTTTTGCCTAAGTAGACATCGTCGATAATGTCATCCTTTTCATCCTGACTTAGCTGGCGTTTTAACGTCTTTTCCTTGGCTCGGATGATGTCGTCTCTAGTGATTAGCTTAGTGCCATCTAGCTGGCTGACATAAGCTAGCTCCTTGCTGCTGCTATTCTGCCCCTGAGTTTGGTTCTTCTGCCATAGCAGCAAGCCGAAGCTCAGCGCTACCACAAGTGTAAATACAATCCATGCTCTCTTATTCATCAATATCTCCCTCGCATTTCACCCGATTATAGCATAATGATACAATGTAGGGCATGAGCGTGTTTCTGATCATTATCTTGACCATCCTGGTCACCGCCAACTCCAGCGTTGACTTCCACGCCAACCGCAATAAATCCGCTATCAAGGCTCTCGGTACCACCGGGCGCAAAGTTCGAGCAGTCAATCAACTGATTAGTTACTACCCCGGTCTACATCTATTTGTCAGGCTAGTTGCCCTGCTCGCCACTATTTGGATAGCTTGCCTCGCCGCTCTCACCTGGGGTATAGTCGCAGGCTGCTTTATCTCGCTAGTGATCATCGCCTTAGCTCAGCTACTAGGTGCTCGACTCACCCCCTTGACCGATCAGCTTTTGATCAAACAAGCCGGCTTTATCAATAAGTACTTTGGTTGGACGGGCGTATTTAATAGCCTAGTGACCAGCAAGCCGGTCGACCCGATCGACGACGTCGATGAGCTAATCCAGGTGCTACACGATAGCAAGATTGATTGTCCCACCCAGCTCCTGATCGAGAGGACTCTGCTTACTCAGCACACTCCCATCGAAAAACTAGCCACTAAGTGGAGTGACATCAAAAAGATTAGTTTCAAAGATCGCCTCACTCCGAAGCATATTGACGAGCTCTTTCAGAGCCGTCAGAAAATCTTCCCTGTCATCCGCAATGACGAGAACGATGTCGTCGGCTTGCTCCACCTGGCTGATGTCACCGTGATCGGACAGTCGGAAAAGCAACTGCTCAGTAGCATGAATCGTAATTTCGTTAGCTGTGAGACGAGCACCACTGCGCCCGAAGTGCTTCGACTAATGGCAGATAACGAGACCACCGTCGCTATCATCACCAAGAATAAGCATATCTACGGACTAGTCAATCTAAGCGAAATTATCTCAGCTGGTCAGTCCTGTCAGATCTAGCCGATCACCGGCTGTGTTAGAATATTAGGCAAGCACCTGAGAAAGGATTTTCATTATGGAGAGAACACTGACTGTCAAAACGCCCCGGCTAATTGGACAAGAGATCAAAGTCGCCGGCTGGGTTAACACCAGACGAGATCACGGTGGAGTTATCTTTGTCGACCTGCGAGACCACACCGGGCTAGTTCAGGTGGTGTTTAACCCGGACCATGACGATATTTTTCACCTAGCTGAGAAGCTCCGTGATGAGTACTGCATAGCTGTCACCGGGACAGTGCGAGAAAGAGGCGCCGGGCTGGAGAACCCCCATCTAGCTACCGGGCAGATCGAGCTTGTCGCTAGCCAGCTGAAGATCCTCAACCGCTCCGACCCGATTCCCGTCGCCACCAGAGACGAGGGACAGCGGTCTAGTGAAGAGATGCGTCTCCGCTACCGCTATCTCGACTTGCGCCGGCCATCAATGCAACAAATGATCACTCGGCGAGACCAGTTCAACCGTATTATCCGCCAGTATATGATGGAACACGATTTCATCGAGGTCACCACCCCGATCTTAGCTAATAGTAGCCCCGAGGGAGCCAGAGACTTCCTCGTCCCTTCTCGGCTACATCAGGGTGATTATTACGCTTTGCCGCAAGCTCCTCAGCAATTCAAACAGCTGCTAATGGTTGGCGGGGTGCCACGTTATTACCAGATTGCTGCCTGCTTCAGAGACGAAGACCCCCGGGCTGACCGTCTCTATGGTGAGTTTTACCAGCTCGACTGTGAGATGAGTTTCGTCGACGACGGCGAGATAGTCCGGAGCACCCTTGAGCCGTTAATCATCCAGCTGGCCAAAGAGTTCGGTCACAAGAAGCTAGTCAGCACCTATACTTCCGGTAGCGACCCGATCCCTCGCCTGACTTACCATGAAGCTATGGAGCGCTATGGTACGGATAAACCGGACCTACGCTACCATCTGGAACTGGTCGAGCTAACCGACGCCCTGAGTGAAACTAATTTTGGCGTATTTAAGCAGGCTGAGTGTATCAAGGCGATTTGCGTCAAAGGTGGAGCATCATTTACTCGCAAGCAGATCGATAACTTTACCGAGCTAGCCAAGGCAGAAGGTGCCGGTGGGCTAGCCTATCTGACTTACGAAGAATCAGGTATCAAGAGTCCGATCGCCAAGTTTCTTAGCAAAAGCGAGCTGGACGAGATTACCAGGCGCACCGAGGCTACTGCCGGTGATATCGTCCTATTCGGAGCTGACCGGCGAGCCCTAGTCAACAAGGTGTTGGGGAAGCTCCGAGTCGCCCTAGCTGATTTCCAGGAGCTCAAGCACGACGACGAAGTGGCGCTATGCTGGGTAACCGATTTTCCTTTCTACGAATATGACGAAGCCAATGCAAGAGTCGACTTCGGACACAACCCCTTCTCGATGCCCAAGGGTGGTATAGCCACTCTAGAACAAGCCACTACCGACGAGCAGAAACTAGCTATCACTGCCGATCAGTATGACATGGTAATGAATGGTTACGAGATATGCTCCGGCGCCGTCCGCAATCATAACCCTGATATCATGTATAAAGTCTTCGAGATCCTCGGCTACGACCACGCTTATGTCGAACAGAAGTTTGGCGCCCTGCTCAACGCCTTTCGCTACGGCGCTCCACCCCACGCCGGTTGTGCTTACGGTCTAGATCGGATCTTCATGGTCATGGAAAATACCGACAACATCCGTGACGTCGTCGCCTTCCCCAAGAACGGTTCCGGTGCCGACTTAACGATGGGCTCACCCTCTCAGGTGCTCGATACCCAGCTTAAGGAGCTCCACATCCGGCCTGCTCCCGAGACTGACTAAATCAGCTCCCCGAACTAAGAGTACACCTCGGTCAATGCGCCGAGGTGTACTTGTCGCTCGCTTATGATGGCCTAGTGTACCGGCTTGACGAAGGGCATGTCCGGATTTGCCTCAGCGATCCGAAGTAGCTCGTTGTACTTCGCCACCCGGTCAGTCCGGCTAAGCGAGCCTGTCTTGATCTGACCGCAGCCCAGACCAACCGCCAAGTGAGCGATAGTCGTGTCCTCAGTCTCGCCGCTCCGATGACTCATCACCGTATTAAAGCCATTCGCTTTAGCCAGCTTGACGGCATCAATCGTCTCGCTGAGCGAGCCGATCTGATTAGGCTTGACCAAAATCGCATTGCCGGCCTTGAGGTCAATTGCTTTCTGGAGGCGCTGAGTGTTAGTCACCAGTAGGTCATCACCCACCAGTTGTGTCTCAGCACCCAGTCTTTCGGTCAGCTTGGTCCAGCCAGCCCAGTCTTCCTCGGCTAAACCATCCTCAACGCTAGCCAGTGGATTGCCTGCCACCAGCTCTCGGACATAATCTATCATCTGATCGGTATTCAGCTTAGCGTTATCATTCTTTAGCTCATAGTAGCCATCATGGTAGAACTCGCTAGCCGCCACATCCAGTGCCAAGACAAAATCTTGTCCCAGCTGATAGCCCGCCTGAGTCACCGCCTGTTCAATTAGTTTAAGCGGCTCGCCATTACCGCCCCGTAAATGCGGAGCATAGCCGCCCTCGTCACCTACGGTAGTGGGGTAGCCCTGCTCCTTTAGAATCTTACCTAGATGATGAAAGACCTCACTCGCCTGCCTCACCGCCTCGGCAAAGCTGGGGGCTCCGATCGGCATGATCATGTATTCTTGGATATCAGTCGTCCAATTGGCATGCGCCCCGCCGTTCATGATGTTCATCATCGGTAGCGGCAACGAAGTCTCACTGGTGTCAGTTAGCTGAGCGATATAGTGCCACAGCGCCAAATCTTCTGACGAGGCCGCCGCCTTAGCGGTCGCTAACGACACCGCTAAGATGGCATTAGCTCCCAGCTTAGACTTGTTGTCAGTACCATCCAACTGTAGCATAGCCCGGTCAACTGCCCTCTGATCAGTTGCCTCCATGCCAATTAGCGCCGGCGCAATCTGTTGGTTGACATTAGCTACCGCCCTATCAACACCCTTGCCCATAAAACGGCTGCCGCCATCTCTTAACTCTAAGGCTTCAGCCGCCCCGGTCGAGGCACCGCTCGGCACGGCGGCTCGACCACGAGAGCCGTCATCCAGCCCAACTACAGCTTCAACCGTCGGGTTGCCCCGTGAGTCTAGAATCCAGCGAGCTTGCACTTTACTAATTTTTGCCATTTTATACCCTCTTTCTTTACTGCTGGTATTATACCATTATCCATGCCGGTTAATTTCCGAGCCGCTTTACATTAGCTAATGATAAGTATATCAATAAAGCCTGGTACTCCAGGAGGGATTCGAACCCCCGACACGGTGGATAGAAGCCACCTGCTCTAATCCCCTGAGCTACTGGAGCACAGCACCATTATAGCATCATCTTTTAGTAGCCAAGTATCCCTACACCAAATCTTTCCGGTAGAGGTCATGATAGAATTGACAGCTACGCAGTAACTCCTGATGCGTGCCGCTGGCAATTATCTTACCTTCATCAACGACGAAGATCCGGTCACTGTCGATGACTGTGGACAGGCGGTGAGCGACGATCAGAATGGTATATTCACCCTGGAGGTTGCCGATAGCTCGCTGGATCTGCTCCTGGGTCTCGTTATCTAGAGCACTGGTTGCCTCATCGAAGAGGATTACTTCGGTCCTTTTGAGTAGGGCTCGGGCGATAGCCAGGCGTTGGCGTTGTCCACCTGATAGGATGACACCGCCCTCACCCAGTATAGTCTCGTAGCCGTCCGGCAAGGACATGATGTAGTCATCGATGCAGGCTGCCTGACAGACTGAGCGCATCTCTCGCATACTAGCACCGGGTTTAGCGATCAGCAGGTTGTCCTTGATTGAGAAGTTAAAGATATAGGGCGACTGAGTGATGATCGACATGTTGTCTCTGATAGAATCACGGGTTAGTGATTCAATGTCGTAGCCATCCAGCTTAATGGTGCCGCTGTCGGCATGGTAGAGCCGAGTGATCAGGTTAAAGATAGTGGTCTTGCCTGCTCCACTCCGCCCGACGAAGGCAACCCGTTCGTTGGGTCGGACGGTGAAGCTGATCCGGTCAAGGATCGGGCGCTTGTGATCATCATGATCATAGCTGAAGCTAACCTGGTCAAATTCGATCTTACCTTCCAGATGGTCTAGGCCGATATCGCCGAACTTCTCTTTGTCAAACACCTTGTTGTCGATCACTTCGTAGACTCGGTCGGCAGCCAGATTAAACCGTTCAGCATAGTCAATGAGCCAAGTAATGTTAGTTACCAGACTGATAATCTCACTCCGATAGTTAAATATTATTACTATGACGGGAATAGTTATCAGGTTGTGGCGAAGTAGCACGACCGCCAGCACCACGAACAGGAAGCCAAGCAACGTCTCCAAAGAATCAGCAACAAGCCAATGTCGCCAACGAGTGGAACGCTCTTTAATCTCGCCACGATTAGTCTGATCTATTCGCTCCGACATCTTACTCAGTACGGTTGTCCCGGCATTTAGCACCTTGATATCCCTGACGCCCCGCATCATTTCGCTAGTTAAGCCGGCCATCTTTTCTTCCAGCTTCCTGGTTTTACGTTTGATCTCATACTCCCGCTTCATACCTCGGCGCTTGATAGCATAAGTGACTAGTGCCGTGATAAGAGCATAGATAAACATGTACTTATTCATGACAAAGATCGCCCCCATTACTCCGACACGAGTCAGCACTGCAGTGATCTCGGAGATGCCCTCTCCGAGCACATAGCTGACATCATTAGCGTCGTCATTGATCCGAATAATGAATAGCCCAGTCGTAGCCTTGTCAATCTCTCGCACCTCCAGCTTCAATGCTTCACGAGTCAGCTCCATTCGGAGCTTTGTCATTATCTGAATAAAGAGTTTCAAATATACGTAGTTATCAATATAGTTTAGAATATTTTGAAACAGACCGATACCACAGACTACTAGTGATGTATAGAGCAGTTGGTCTAAATGATTGCTAGTCAGATCAAGAATTCGTTGCGCTGCTAGCATAGGAATAATCACACTGACAGGGATCTCGATCAGACCGAAAGCGATGTAAATGATAACATATTTCCTTGACGACTTAGTATACCTGGCCGTGCGACGCAAGTTACGCCAGAAGGTCTTTGGTCTCTGCTTAGTCTCGTCTTGAGCCGGCTTATCCACGAGGATCGGACTCGCTTTCTTTGGTGCCTTTACCCTCTTTAGTCCGACTCACCCGGCGAGAGGAAGGGTGGCGAAAACCAAACCACCAGACCAGCACGATTATGGCTACCACGACACAGGCTGCCAATACTACATCAGAGAACTTATCAAAGAAGCCGAGGATTGACTGCCAGTTGTCACCCAGATTGTGGCCGATGACCACCAGTACAGTATTCCAGACCGCCGAACCTAGGACGGTGTAGACGAGGAATCGCCCCATCGGCATCTCGCTCATACCGGCCGGGATAGAAATCAAGCTCCGCAAGATCGGCACACAGCGACAGAAAAGAACTGTGATATTGCCCTTATCATCAAACCAACTGTCGGCTCGCTCAATATCTGCCGGTCTGAGACGTAGCACTTTACCCGGCTTGCCCGACACCAGCTTCTTAAGCCGTTCAACCTTGAGAATCTTACCAATATAATAGAGCAAAACCGCCCCCACTAATGCCCCTAGCGTCGCCGCCGCAATCATGCCGACCATCCCTAGCTTACCGCCCAACGCCGTAGCCGTCAGCGCCCCACCAAACAACAGGATAACCTCAGATGGAATCGGCGGAAAAATATTCTCGACCGCCACCAGCAGGAACACCCCCAGGTAGCCCCAATGGTTCATAATCTCGATGATGGTATTTTGCATGGCTCAATTATAAACCAACTCTGCTCAGTAAATCCACCCAGCCCTCGCTGATAAGCTCCCGCGAGGACTCACCTAAATGAGACCCTTCAAATGATAAAATCGTAAGTTCAGAATTAGTAAGTAAACGGCGATGACCCCTTCCCGTAGGAAGGGGTCTGGAGGAACTAGGTTGTCTCTCAGCGGGTTATGATTGGGGGGGTGGTAAGGTCCACCTCCTTTCCGTGTTTTTCGAGCCAGTTGGCTACAGCAATAGCCATCTGGCTGATCTTCCAGGCGACGTAACCGTCGCCCTTATCCTTTCCCATGCACAGCCGAAACTCGGCTGTCTCTGGGCTGGAGCTTGTGACTTCAACCCTTACGGCGCCGCATCCCAGCTGGTTGCAAATAGCCTCTGCGAGCGAGGACGTAACGTAACCGCCCAGCTCGCGAGTATCATTCGCAGGTTTTGTGCTGATGGTAGCTAGTGTCGGAAGAAACTTAAATTTCTTTCCGATGACTTTGATTCCCAACCTGTTCGTCCGGTAGTTAACAAACGGTGCCACCTTGAAACGTGCCATTGTTCCTCCTTAGGAACGTACCCCGGTCCCCGGGTAGCGGGACTAAGTCGGATTAACTTAGTAATGAGCATTAAATCATATATCTATATATTTGTCAAGTCTTATAGCGCCTAGCGGGGCATAACGCAAGCCTAAGCACTGTAGCGAACCCTAGACTATCTGTCTCAAATGGTGCAATCAAGCCTAATGGTGCGGGCGGAGAGAGTCGAACTCTCGTCACAAGTTTGGAAAACTTGGATATTAACCGCTATACGACACCCGCAACATGGCTATTATAGCATAGCCAAACCGCACACATTTTAAGCTCGCTCAGGTGGCGGCTAGATAAACCGCTTGCGTCCCGCTTGCTGAAACTCCGCCAGAAGCTCTCGCTGCTTCTTAGTCAGTCCGGTCGGTGTATCAACTCTGATAGTTACTATCTGAGGACCCCGATCACGTCCTCGCCCCTGCGGCGCCCCGTGCCCACTCAGCCGGAAGTCTGTGCCCGATTGCGTCCCTGCCGGCACTTTCATCACTAAGGGGCCATCCACCGTCTCTACCTCCAGCTCACAGCCCAAGCTGGCATCCACCATTGAGACATGCTCCTCACTCAGCACTAAATCGCCATCCCGAGTGAATTTCTTGTCCGGCTGAACGTGAATTAAGACATATAGGTCGCCCGGTCGTCCATCCTTGACAGCCTCGCCTCGCCCCGACAAGCGAATCGCCGAGCCTTCGTCTACCCCGGCGGGGATCTTGAGCTTGATCGACCGCTTCTCCCTCACTACACCTTTACCGCCGCACTTAGTACACTTCTTGTCCGCCACTTTACCGTCACCGCCGCAAGTACGGCAAGTAGTCGCCTGCTGTACCCGACCGAACAGCGAGTTAACTATATGCACCTCCTGTCCGCTGCCACCACAAGTCGGACAAGTCTTCTGTTCATAGCCGGGCTCGGCTCCATCGCCGTGACAACGATCACAGGTAATGTTAGTACTGATGACGATAGTTTTCTCCGTGCCGAAGATAGCCTCACTAAACGACACCGTCACCGCCGTCTCGACATCTCTGCCATGGCGAGAACGACGACGAGCTGTGGCCTGTCCGCCACCAAAGAATTGACTGAAGATATCACCCATATCGCCGAAGCTGTCAAAATCGAAATGCACTTCCTGGCCATTAAAGCCGGCAAACGGATTGCCGCCTCCGCCGGCCGCCGCTCCGCCGACTCCGGCATGCCCAAACTGGTCGTAACGGCGTCGTTTATCACTATCTTTAAGCACTTCGTAGGCTTCATTCACTTCCTTGAATCTAGCCTCCGATTCTTTGTCACCCGGATTGCGATCGGGGTGATATTTCATAGCTAGCTTACGAAAAGACTTCTTGATCTCATCAGCCGAGGCGCCCTTCTTGACGCCTAATACATCATAGTAATCCCTCTTTTCTGGCATGGTGTGATTATACTATACTGGCACTCAGCTAGCAAGAGTGCTAATCGTCGTCCTTAACGATCTTAAACTTCCAGCTCACACTTACGCCATCGCTAAACTTAACCTTAATCGTATGCTCTCCAACCTTCAATCCACCCAGGTAGTCATGTCTGACATCCAGCTTGGTCCGATCGCTAGTACCACTGACACGATAGTTAGTCCGATCAACCACTTCGCCGTCCATTTCCACACCGGCATAATACCCTTCTGACACGTAGAACCACTCCGCCGATTTTGACAGAGTCACCACTAAGTCTCGCTTGGATCGAGACTGATGGTCAGAGAGTGGCGAAGTCAAACGAGGCTGCTTGGCAGTAGATACCACTCGCTCTAGCGCATCCGACCACAGCTCAGCTAGCTTCTGATAACCGGCCTGGTTCATGTGAGTGCCATCAATTAGCTGTTCCTGATGAGACTTGAAGTAATCGTAGGCGGAAGTATCACCGATATAGACATCTCGTTCGCTCGCTAGATGCCCTAGCTGGATATTAAGACGCCGCGCCTGCTCATCGTCAAGCAAGCTGGAGTAGGGAATATTATTAACGATAACCACCTTAACCCCATTACGCTTGACACGATCAGCTATCTCCCGCAGATGATCAACGATCTCGTCAGTCGGCAGCTTCTTGACAAGGTCGTTAGTACCCAGCATCACCTGGACAACTTCCACCTTATTCTTCTTAAACTCTTTTAGCGCCGGCTCCAGTAGTTTATCCAGCCAGTCTGTTGTCGTTGACCCATTAGCACCTCGGTTAATCACTTGATAATCACTACCCAAGCGTTGCGCCTCTAGAGTTGGAGCCGGTATCGCCTTCTGGCAGCAACCGTATGTCAGCGAATCACCGATGAAACCCACTGTCTTGCTATACGGTATCGCCAGTGACTGCTTGGCAACCGGCTTCCTGCTCGGGCTATTAGTCTTATCGTGATGCGTTAACTTCCACCAACTTAGACCCAAGATCCCACTTAAGATCGTCACCATCACGATCAGCGCCACCAGCGTCCGAGCCTTCAGCTCGGAGAGCTTCGTCATTCGACGCCGCAGGACTTTGGATCGCTGTCGAACTCGGAAGGCTTTCGCCCGACCCTTTGCCTGATCCTTCTTGCTCTTAGTGGAACGCTGCTTGATTGACATGATTAGTATTATAGCCTAGACCCTAGGCAAAATAGTGCAACGACGCTATGATCATTGCACTATTTGCCTCTACTAGTAGCAGAAGTTACTTCTTATCTACTACCTCACCTTCAACGGTGTCGCCATCAGCCCCGCCGGATTCACCAGACTTCTGATCGCCCGACTGTTTAGCCGACTCGGTGGCTGCTTGGTAGAGCTTCGCCCCGATGCTTTGCATCTTCTCAGACAACTCTTTAGTGGCTGACTCCAGCTCGTCCTTCGACTCAGCCTTGAGATGTTTTTCCGCCTCAGCTACCGCTTCGGTCAGTACCTTTTTGTCGTCCTCGGTAATCTTCTCTTTGAACTCATCTGGCATCTTCTTTGCCTGGTAGATCATGCTCTCTAATGTGTTGCGGGCATCAGTCATCTCTCGTTTTTGCTTATCTTCTTCGGCGTGAGCCTCTGCTTCTGCTTGCGCCTTGGCGATATCCTCCTTAGACAAGTTACCACTGTTCTGAATGGTGATTGACTGCTCTTTACCCGTCCCTTTGTCTTTGGCTGAGACATTCAGAATACCGTTAGCGTCGATATTGAAGGTCACTTCTATCTGAGGTACGCCACGTGGTGCCGGGGCAATGCCGTCCAGGATAAATCTACCTAGCGACTTGTTGTCATTAGCAAACTCTCGTTCACCCTGAAGCACATTAATCTCAACCTGCGGTTGGTTATCGGCTGCCGTCGAGAAAACTTGCGACTTGCTGGTCGGGATGGTTGAATTGCGCTCAATCAGCTTAGTGGATACCCCACCCATCGTCTCAATACCCAGCGATAGCGGTGTGACATCCAGCAGCAGGACATCCTTGACATCGCCCGACAAGACTCCGCCCTGAATAGCGGCACCATCAGCTACCACTTCGTCAGGGTTGACACCGGCCATCGGATCCTTCTTAAAGATACTCTTGGCTTTATCCACCACTGCCGGCATACGGGTCATACCACCGACTAAGACGACATGACCGATGTCAGCCGGTTTGATGCCGGCGTCTTTCATCGCCTTGTCACACGGCCCGGCCAGACGATCAATCAGGTCAGAACACCAATCAACCATCTCCGCCCTGGTTAGCTTGGTCTCAAAGTGCTTCGGACCGTTAGCGTCAGCGGTGATGAAGGGTAAGCTTACCTCATATTCGGTAGTAGTGCTCAGCTCCTTCTTGGCTTTCTCGGCCTCATCCTTGAGTCGTTGCATAGCAGCCTTGTCACCCGACAGGTCAATACCGGTATCGTTCTTAAATTTGTCGAGAAAGTGATTAACGATCCGGTTGTCAAAGTCCTCACCACCCAGGTGAGTATCACCATTGGTCGACTTAACCTCAAAGACTCCATCACCCAACTCCAGGATAGAGACATCAAAGGTACCGCCACCCAGGTCAAAGACGACTATCTTCTCGTCGTTATTTTTCTCCAGTCCATAGGCTAGTGCTGCTGCTGTCGGCTCATTGACAATCCGCTTGACTTCCAGCCCGGCGATCTTACCGGCATCTTTAGTTGCCTGACGCTGACTATCGTCAAAGTAGGCAGGGACGGTGATCACCGCTTCGGTGACAGGCTGACCCAGGTATTTCTCGGCATCAGCCTTGACCTTCGACAAGATCATGGCACTGATTTCCTCCGGGCTATAGACCTTACCCTGAAGCTCGACCGCCGCATTACCTTTGTTGTTAACAATCTTATACGGCATAATCTTGATATCGTTCTGAACTTCCGGGTCCTTAAACCGACGACCGATCAATCGCTTGATGGCGTAGATCGTATTCTCGGCGTTAACCACCCGCTGGCGCTCAGCCACTTGTCCGACCAAACGTTCACCCTTGCTATTGATCGCCACTACCGACGGAGTAGTACGATTACCTTCCTTGTTGGTGATGATCTCAGGTTTGCCGGCCACCAGATAAGCAAAAGCACTATTGGTCGTCCCCAAGTCAATCCCGATAATTGCACTCATATATTTCATCCTTTCTATTACTAATTCATCTACCCTAACCTGTTTAATGCTAATCTTAGCATTAACTGTATTCAGTATAGATTTTTAGCACTCACGTGTCAAGAGTGCTAAATGTTGTAATTATACCTACTTCGCAGAACTAAATAAAATCCCTCTGCTTAGAAGAGGGATAGGGTTTTGCCGAGAGTAGCCCCCAGCCAATTCGGCTTACATCTGCTCAACCGACCGTGCCTCGATACTGGCTAAAATACCTCGAGCTATCTGGTCGGGCGTCCAGCCATCGGTATATTGGATCTGAGTGGCCAGCTCTTCATTACAGGGCATATCGACAAAATGCTCGTTATCATGCATCTCTCTGGCCAGTTGCTTATATTCGGCACTCTCTCCTTGACGACGCAAACGCCGAGCAGTCAGCAGCCTTGATAAGGCTAGCCGAGCGACCGACTGATTGTCATTCTGTTTGGTTGATTTAGCTAGGCGGTCAGCCAGGTGCTGATTCAGCACCCGCAGAGAAACCTCTTTGTCAGCTGACGGCATCAGTAATACGACGTTCTTAAACCGGGAGATCAGCCGCTTCATCTGATCAAACATCGCCTCATCTTCGTAGACGGAATGACCTGCTCCAAAATCAACTATGCTCGGTCGGTCCAGATCAGACAAGACCCGAGCCGTCAAATAAAACTCTTTATCCTTAAAGTCACGGTAGTCGGGGTCTTGCTCCAGCTTATCTAAGCCATAGCTATCTTGCACGTCCGGACTATCAAGCGAGATGCATTGTCGATGCGTCATATTAGCTAAGTCGTTACCAACTGAGCTCTTGCCCGCCCCCATCGGACCGATCAATAGGATAGAGTCATCCAGCACTGCTTGGTCAATTGGCTGACTAACCAGCTCTTCCATTAGCTCCCGACGTCGCTCATGATTTACTTTATCGTAATCATCGACTTGATCTACGTCCGGATTAACGCTATTTTGCTTGGGCAACTGAGGTGTCCGAGCCGCTACGCCACCTAGCATACGCTCTACACCAGTAGGGCGCTTATCTGCATTTACAGCAGTTGATTGGTATTGCTCCAACGCCCTAAAACTATCACGGTTCACGACACAACCTCCTTAATGAACTATAAGACTGTTTTACCATGAGTTGGCATACCTGTCAATAAGTCATCTACATTAACACCTTAACTGCAAAGGATAAGCTAAATAAAGACACGTTTCAATTTTAGCCCCGTGGTTTAATGGATTTTTGGAAAGTCAATTAACCGGAAAGGACGTTAGAAACGTGTCTAACAACAAGTATATACCTATATTAACATCCCTCAAGAACTAATACCCTAAAGCACATCTCAAAGCTTAGCGCCATTAACGCAGGCTATTTCTTCGCCACTTTGACCATAGCCGGGCGCAGAACGAAGCCCTTATACAGGTATCCTGGGCGCATCACCTCGGCGATAATCTCACTCTCACCTTCACCGCCTTCGAAGGAGATGGCCTCGTGCTGATCATGGTCGAAGGCATCACCAACCCGAACTGATTGCCTAATTAGCCCCAGCTCTTTCATCATCCGCTCCATATTATGCCTTGTTGCTATGACGCCTTTCGCCCAGTCATCATCAGCCAAGCTCTCGGGGAGATTCGCCGTTGCCATGTCTAAGGCGTCAACGATCGGCAGCAATTGCTTGACCACCCGCTCCCGACTACGCTCTTCCGCTCTGGCTATATTCGCTTCACTATTCTTGCGATAATTCTCGAAATCAGCCCTGGTGCGCTGAGCCAGGTCGGTCAGCTCGGCCAGTTTCGCTTGCTGCTCCATGATGGTTTGCTGTAGCTCAGCCAGCTCATTATCTCTTGATTTAGTCTTCGGTTCTCTCATCACATCATCCTTCTAATGAATTATCACTAACTAGTATATGTTCTAGCAAACTACCTGTCTGCGCTACCAGGCGCATCACCTTAGCATAGCTCTGACGAGTCGGACCAAGCACTCCTATGTAGCTACTATCGGAAAAGGGCGAGCGAAACTTACTGATGATCAACGCAGTATCGCTGTCTCGTCCGATATCATTCTCCGAGCCGATAAAGACGTTCAAGGTTTCATTCGGCGTCGCCTCTCTCAGCCACGGCTCCAGATTATCAAGCAAATTAGCCACCGCTCGGACATGTTCACCGTCCAGAAACTCCGGCTGAGCGAATAAATTGCCCATGCCACTGAGGTAAAGCTGCGTGCCAATAGTCGCTAACCCCAAATTGTGCGTCAGCTCCACCAGCGAATCAACTGCCGCCCTGATCGCTAAGTCAGCCCTGCCGCCGCCGACCACCCGAGCTTTGATCACTTTAGTGTAGCGCTCGTCACTATGGCTAGGCTTGCGAGCCAGATTGGTCTCGGCGATGCTGTTGACATATAGTCGGTACCCTTTATCGGTTGGTACCCGGCCGGCTGAAGTGTGTGGCTGACGTAGGTAGCCCATCTCCTCCAGTTTCGCCATTTCCGAGCGCATCGTGGCGGGTGAAACGTCAAATAGCTTCGCCAGCAAGACGCTGCCGACCGGAGTAGCCAGCTCAGCGTACTGCTCAATAATAGCGGCTAATATCTTAGCCTGGCGCTCAGTCATCATAACCGCATTATAAGTAATTAGCACTAGCTAGTCAAGAGTGCCAACAGTAGTCATCACCTCTGAGCTAGGGCGTAACCGGCGAGGAGCTTAGCCCCAAACTTTCGTCACTGATGTTAGCATTATCATAATTACCTAAGCCCTTCAGTTCCTTGCGGTGCTTGCTCATCCGTTGATCAAAGTCGGCAATAGCCGCCTTGTTCAATGTACCCGAGTTTTCAAATGGCTGGTCGTCTCGGCTCTTCTCCACCTTGCTTCGCACCTTTTCATACCCGGGGCGACTCATATCCAGCTTGATCGCCCCACTCTTACGGTATAAGTCTAAGCTAATGGTCGTCATCACCATTGCCAGTAAGATACACAGGCTGATAAAGCAAGCAAATTGATGTCGGACTAGACGAGACTTAATATTAGCTAATTTATCGAGCATTGATCTGCGCCTTTGCATTTGTATTAAACTCATCTCCATATAGCTCGACCAATTGATCCAGCCTCTTGATATTACCATTCAGCTTAGCCCGTTCATCTCGCACCTTCACTAATTTGTCATAAAAAGCTATCGGTTCTTCCTGGCACTTCGCTCCCACCAAGTCACCCAGCGCATCATCGTAGCTGTTGTAGTTAGTCCGAAATTCACCGAGCACACTTTCAAACTCCGAGGTAAGCGAGACTAAGTTAGGCAGCGAGATCTTATTGCTCAACAATCGAGTATTCATGGCGTAGAATAAGTTGAGCAGCTCATTATAGACCCGGCCTCGATTAATCCTTAGCGCCGCATCAGCCTTCTCCATCTGATTGAGCACCGACTGCACCGCCCGACAGTTAGCTTTGATCACCTCGCCACCGGGTACGGCTAGAGCGGGCGTAGCTACGCAGCCCGCCAGCACGGTCAGTGACAGCAAGATCATCAGTGTCTTTTTCATCTATATCTAGTATAATACGACAAGACCTTAAAAACGAAAATGAGAAAGCCAAACAGCTCGACCAAACGTCTGTGGGGCTGGCTAATTAGCCTAGCCCTTCTGATCGTAGTCGGCATTCTCGGCTATCAGCTCTATCAAACCGGCCAAACACCGCCCCCTACTCCGGCTCCGGTCCATCAATCCAACCCTGGCAGCAACCTGGCGATCGACCAACTAACCAAATTACCGGTCAAAGACGCCGAGACGGGAGATGATTATCAGCGCAGTAATTTTAGTCATGGCTGGGCAAGCTGGCGTAGCTGCAATGTCAGGCAAAAGATTCTCAACCGTGACGTTAAAGACATTAAGCTCGCCCCGAACGGCTGTACGGTCGTCGGCGGCAATCTACTCGACCCGTACACCGGCCGACAGATAGAGCTATCTACCAAAGAAGCAGTCTCTAAGAAAGTCCAAATTGACCACGTCGTCGCCCTAGGCAATGCCTGGCGCACCGGTGCTCGCTACCTCTCCGCCACCGAACGTAAAGAGCTGGCCAATGACGACCTGGAGCTGATCGCCGTCAGTAGTGCCGCTAACCAAGAGAAGTCTGACAGTGACGCCGACCAGTGGCTACCAAGTAACGTCGCCTTTCATTGCGCCTACGTCGCTCGTCAGATTGCCGTCAAGCTGAAGTACCGACTATGGGTCACTCCGGCAGAAAGCTCCGCCATGAAGCGAGTGCTGACCGGCTGTCCTACCGAACCATTACCGGCTAAATAAATAGATGACCTTAAGGTACGATCAAGGTCGCCCTCATGGTGATACTATCAATAGAAGCTTCACCATCGCCTTTCTCAGAAGCGAACAGCCCCGCCCTATTACCAAAGCGAGCGCTACCACCATAGACAGACCATGGCGCAGTTGCTGTAGTAAAGTTTGACACTCCGCCATTCCAAGACGATGAATCGCCATCGACCGACATGACTGATTTGGTCTCATGAAGCGCCTGACCGCCGCAAGTCTCACTAAATTGCTTGTGCTACAATAAGCTCATGATTACGTTGGTGGGCAAGTCCGGTAAAGCAGCTGAGCTGCCCGATGTTAGTGCTATGCCTAACCGACTCAATGGCATCGCCATTATCGAATCCATCTCTCGCCCTGAGCTGCAGCGACTCGCCAGCAAATACAATTTATCCTACCGCACCCTAGAGGAGTCTCTCGACATTAACGAAACCCCTAATCTCACCCAACGAGACGGCTACCACTACCTCTACGTCAGTCTACCTAATGCCCGAGCTAACCAGAAAGTTAATCCTATTACCCGCCCAGTTCTAGTAGTCTACAACAATCACCTGCTGCTAATCGTCACCAGCATGCATTTGTCGCCAGTTTTACCTCTAACCTCCCTGGTTAGTAATCTTGCCCTAGCTCGTACCGTTCAGTCGGCCTTGGTTTACCTCCTGACCCAGGTAGTAGAGTCGTACGACCGCTACATCAAGACTCACTCCAACGCCATCAGTAGTGTTGTCGCCGAGATTCAGACTCGTCGACTAGAGAATGAAGTATTCTTAAATCTCATCCTACTGGAAGATCAGATTAACGATTTCGTCAGCGCCCTTACGCCGTTAGCACCACTCTTACAGCGCATTCAGGCCGATAGGTCTATTCCCTTGTCCGGTAGCAATAGCGACGACATTACCGACGCCATCCTAGCCACTCAACAGTATATTGGTATTTGTAATTCTAACGCCAGGCGCATTACCAGCATTCGTGATGCCTATAGCACCATGACTAACAATTCGCTCAACTCGATCATGAAGACTCTTACTGTCGCTACCATGCTTATCGCCATCCCCGATCTAGTCTTTAGCTTTTATGGCATGAATGTTCACGTCCCGATGCAAGAGGTCCGTAATAGCTTTCTGATAGTTACCGCCATCGCCGTCGTTGCCACTATCGTCGTGATCATCTGGGCTAAGAAACGCCATCTGCTCTAGCTCGTGTTACAATAAGCCCATGATCATCACTAGTCCAGCCAAGATGGAACAGTTTGGTCGCCAGTTAGGTGCCGAGCTTAAAGGAGGCGAGATAGTCGAGCTGGTCGGCGATATCGGCGCCGGTAAGACCACTCTGACTAGAGGACTGGCTCAGGGGTTAGGCATCAAAGATAACATCACCTCGCCGTCGTTCACTATCAATTGTAATTACCAAGGTCGCAATGGACTGACGCTGCATCATTACGATTTTTATCGCCTTAGTGACGCCGGTATCATCGCCGACGAATTAGCCGAGACCATCCACGACCATCACGCCATCACAGTGATTGAGTGGGGCGACAGCATTAAGAGTGTCCTACCGGCTGAGCATATCACCATTAAGATTAATCACCGAGCAGACCAAGGGCGAGAAGTGGAAATAACAAAGGTAATAGATCGTGCAGAAGCTTAATATCTACGAAGGTGAAACTACTGAATTTAAGAGCTGTTGCAATACGGCCAGAGCGTCCTTGCCGAATGATTTGTGGAAGACAATCAGCGCTTTCGCCAACACGAGGGGCGGAGATATTTACCTGGGAGTGGCTGATGACAGAACAATCATAGGATTAGACAGTAGTCAGCTGGACGCACTACAGAAAGACCTATCCAGTATGATCAGTGGTGACTTATTTAATCGTAAGCCCATCATCAAGATCGAAACAATGGATAGCTACCTCAGGGTGGAAGTTAAAGAGCAAGAATTTTACAATAAGCCAATATATAGCAAGAAAGTTGGTCCTAAGAAAATATATATCCGACAGGGAGCAACAACAGTTCAGGCATCAGAAGACGAGATGAGAAGCTTGTTTGCCGGAGCCAGTGGCGGAGGCGAGAATCAAGAGGTTGCTTGTAATGCATCGGTCATCGATGAGTCAGTTATCGACAACTACATATCTAAAACCGGTCTAAAACGTCTACATCTAGAAAATCTCGAAAGTAAGCTAAAGAAGATCAAGGCCACCCGAGGTAACCGACTGACAATCTTTGGCTTAGTCGCCTTCGGGTCAAAAGAAAGCATAGATCAGGCGCTTAATAATATTTACATCGACTTCAGAAGCTACTCCGGCTTAAATAAAGTCGAAAACCCCAATGAGATATATCGCAACAGGAAAGAGTTCCACGGCAACATACGACATCAGTTTAAGCAGGCTTTCAAATACATAAAAGATCAGCTTCCAACCGAAAATGTAATAAATAGAGAAACTGGTCTCCGAGAAAAAAGATATGTCCTGCCAGAAGAAGCATTGCGTGAAGCACTAGCTAATGCATTAGCACACAGAGACTATCTGATCCAGAGTTCATGTGTCAATATTGAGCTATATCCCGACCGCATAGAGATATCAAATCCCGGAGAAAGCCTCGTAGCAATCCAAGATTTAGAACGAGCATCATCAAAGGCACGAAATCCAAATCTAATAGAATTCCTCAGAACATATAAGATTACCGATAAAAGTGCTCGAGGTATATTGACAATCTATCAAGCAACAAGGAATCGAGGACTACTAAAGCCGAAGTTTGAAAACATTTCCAGTTGCTTTAGGGCTACATTATTCTTCTCATCGCCCCATACTAATGAAGACCAGACATGGCTACAGCGAATCAATAATAACTACAGACTGAAAGATACTCAGATTAATGCTCTAATTCACGCCAAACACAATAGAGCTATTTCCAATAGAGAGTATTGCAATATAAACCATATGAACAATAGAAGCGACGACAGAAAAGCCAGGCGTGAGCTACTTGATCTGGTCAATAAGGGACTACTCGAAAGAATAGGCGCTGGCGCTGGTACAAAGTACCAACTGGCTAATCCGGACAAAGAAATATAGGGTCAACAGGTGGAGTCTAGTGCTATCCGGACAAAATCCGGACAAAATCCGGACAAAATCTACAGAGTAATTAAATCCAGCCAGCTTAGATAAGCCGTGAAATTGGACAAGCCTAGCCAAGTGATGCTACACTAGCTCTAGCGATGAAAATAAAACACCTAAAACTTCATCTCTTTGCTTTATTAATTATCTGTTGCCTGATTGCCTCACTTCTGACCAAAACCGGCTCAGCCAAGGTCATTGATAGCGACCCCATTACAGATCAACGCTGGATTATTAGCGAAATCTATCTAGGGGACAATGATTACAAAGGTGCTTACGTAGAGCTCTATAATAACGACGATCACAATGCCCTCGGCTGGCAAGATTTCGTTATCAACCTGCCCTTTGATTTCGATATGCCACCCATCGGTGACTTTCATAGCTATAAGCCCCACGCCTACAAGAAGTTGTCTCTCGGTGAAGGCTGGGTCGGTTGGCTAGCTAAAAAATACATCAAGACTATGTATGGCGACAGCATCTTCCAAGAAATCGAAGACGCTCTGGACGAGCAAGATGGCTACTCCTACCAGCGTTGCCAATCAGACTATGGCGACCGCAAGCGCCTGCTCTCAAACAAGTTTTATTATGGCAAGAAGACGCCCGGTAAAGCTATCAAATGCAGTGACCCATCAGTTACCGCTACCGACCCCAACGACCTACCAAAAGCCGGTCAGTGTACCAAACTGCACTTAAACGAAATCGGAGCCAATCTAGGCGACAACCAACAATTCGTCGAGCTTGTTAACACCGGTGATGAGACCATTAACTTATCAAATTGCCATCTAGCCATTAGCAAGGTCAAGGACTCAGTTCATCACAAGCTGCCCGACCACGATCTTGACCCGGGTGGACTATATAGTCTCAATATCTCCGAGCATCAGATTCCGCCTCTGTCCAAAGCTAGCGGCGTCATCTACCTGATCGATAGCGACGACACAACAGTGGTTAGCTACAAGCGATACAGTAATACCAAGCCAGGGACAAGCCTAGCTCTTGATGAAAATGGCGTCTGGAAGACGACTTTTCGTCCCACTCCGGGCGAAGACAACATTATTGAAGAAAATAAAGCCTGTCCGACCGGTCAGGTGCGAGACCAGAAGACCGGTAAATGTCGCAAGCCAGACCCCAAGCCGGATAATAATGACCAATCACTAAAACCATGTCCCGAGGGCTATGAACGTAACCCCGAAACACACCGTTGTCGCAAGGTACAATCTGACGAAGATGATTTACCTGACTGCCCTGACGGCTACGAGCGCAACCCTGAGACCAATCGCTGTCGTAAAATTGCGACCGGCGAAGACGAGGAAGATGACAATGGCGGCTCAACGCTGCTGCCATGCCGGGCCGGCTATATCCGCAACCCCGTCACTAACCGTTGCGTTAAAGTTGCCAGTAGCTCCACCAATGCCAGCTCCCTGACCCCATGCAAAGAAGGCTACAAGCGTAATCCTGTCACCAATCGCTGTGTTAAGATTGCCGATACCAACAGTACTGACGCCAAGAAGAAGCTCACCCCCTGCAAGGATGGCTACGAGCGCAACCCCGAGACCAATCGCTGTGTCAAGAAGAAGGCTGTCAGTGGCGGTACTAATGGTGCCAAAACCGATAACGCCAAGTATCCCGTTAAGACATCAACCGACCAGGCTAAATCAACCAGCACTACCACTCTGATTATCGCCCTGATCGCCACTACGGCCGTTGCTTTGGGCATCCTAGCTTGGCAATATCGTCAGGAGATTAAGCAAGCCTACGACAAGCTACGCCATCGGGGTACGAAGTAAATGCGAATCATCGGCATTGACCCCGGCACGGGGATCCTGGGCTTCGGAGTGATTGATTGCGAGAATCACCATCATCCGAATATTGTCGATGCCGGAGTGATCGCCACCCCCAGTCACACCAGGTTAAAAGCCCGCCTGCTCGACATCTATAATTCACTAGACGAAATCATAACCAGCACCAAGCCCGATGTAATGTCGATCGAAAAACTCTTCTTCGCTCGCAACATTACCACTGCCATCAGTGTTGCCGAGGCTAGAGGTGTGGTTATTCTGGTGGCAGCCCAGCACGATCTACCCGTCTTTGAATACACCCCGCTTCAGATTAAGCAGACACTAACCGGCTACGGGAGGGCCGACAAGCGGCAGATTCAGCAGATGGTCAAACTCCACCTCAATATCCCCCACGTCATCAAGCCCGACGACGCCGCCGACGCCTTAGCCGCCGCTATTACTCACCGCCTCATGACCAGAGACGGTCTAACTCAAGAAAAAGATCTACAGCTGTAGTAGAATAAGATCATGATCGCCTATGTTAATGGGGAAGTTATCGAAAAGACCGCCGGCACGGTGGTGATTGATGTGATGGGGGTAGGTTATGAAATATTTACCACCGCCATTGATATCGATAGCGCCAGAGTGGGCGAGAAGCGCAAGTTTTATACTTTTCACTCCGTCAAAGAGAACTCCGAGGAGCTCTACGGTTTTTCTTCACTCGCCGGTAAAAGGCTATTTGAGCTCTTGATTACTGTGCAGGGAGTCGGACCCAAAGCTGCCCTGGCTATCCTGGGGCTAGGCGAGGTCGAGACAGTTCGCAATGCTATCGCCACTACCGACATCGGCTTCATCACCGGTGCAAGCGGGGTTGGCAAGAAGTCGGCCGAACGAATCGCCGTTAGCTTACGAGATAAAGTCGGCCAGCCCAGCTGCCTCACCTCCGACCGATCGGTCGGTAGCCTCGTCAGACCAAATGACGACGAAGCTCTGGACGCCCTAATCGCCCTCGGCTTCAATCTAGTTGATGCTACTCGTTTTCTGAGTGACGTACCGGTCGATCTGCCGACTAATGAACGGGTTCGCCTAGCCTTAAAGAAGCGTTCATAAAGTATAGATGTTAAAATAGGCTATATGGGAATCCAACGTTTGGTCGAGCCTACCGCTCCGGCACTTGAGCAGCCGGGGGGTAGTGAAGAAGTCCAGCTGGAGCTGTCACTCCGCCCCCAGACCTTCGCTGACTATATCGGTCAAGATAGGATGAAGCGCAATCTCCGACTCGCTATTGAGGCAGCTAAAAAAAGAGGCGAGCCGGTCGATCATATCCTGCTATATGGTCCACCCGGATTAGGTAAGACCACTATGGCGGGTGTCATCGCCAATGAGATGGGAGCAGGGCTACGCATTACCGCCGGTCCGGCGATTGAACGAGCCGGCGATCTGGCCAGCATCCTGACTAATCTCCAAGATGGTGACGTCCTCTTTATCGATGAAATCCACCGCCTATCTCGAGCAGTTGAGGAAGTGCTCTACTCAGCCATGGAGGACTTCAAGCTTGATATCGTCATCGGCAAAGGACCGGCCGCCCGCTCAGTTCGGCTGGATCTACCCCACTTCACCGTCATTGGCGCCACTACCAGGACCGGTAGCCTGGCGGCTCCCCTGAGAGATCGTTTTGGTCATTTGTTTCATCTGGAGTTCTATAGTCATCAAGATATTGAGCAGATCATCCGGCGCAGCGCTCATATTCTCAAGACCGAGATCAATGACGACGCTAGCTCGGCCTTAGCTCAGCGCAGCCGTCAGACACCCCGCATCGCCAACCGTCTCCTCAAGCGAGTCCGTGATTACGCTGACATTAACGGCGACGGCATCATTGACACCGGTAGCGCCACGGCTGCCCTGGAGATGCTTGAGATTGACGAGCTGGGGCTCGACCCGGCCGATCGTCATATGCTCAGGGTAATGTGGCAAAATTATCGTGACCGCCCGGTTGGGCTCAATACGATCGCCGCCATCACCGGCGACGAGGCCAGTACTATTGAGGACTTTTACGAACCATACCTACTCCAGATTGGCTTCATCGAGCGGACCCCAAGGGGGCGAATAGTTACCAGGAAAGCAATTGACCACCTAGCTAAAACTACCAGTCTAGACTCAGCCAACTAAAAATGCCTACGGTCTCTCCGGTAGGCATTTCGTTAGTTACATCAGACTAACGGCTTCAGCTAGAAGCTACTCTGCATAATAGCATAAGCTTGACGAACTGTCAATGCTATTACCTAATCCAAATACCGCCTAGGCTTTGGTCTGAGTAATCTCAGCCTTTAATGTCTGACGATCTACCATTCGACCGGTCTCATCGACGGTGTAGACCAGAATTGTCCCAAAAACCATTTCAAATTTAGCGATGTCGGTATCGCTAATGTTCTCAATGTATTTCACCAGCGCTCTGATCGAATTGCCATGTGCCACCAGCATGATATTCTCTCCCCTAAGTAGCTTGGGTAGTAGCTCAGCTCGGTACCATGGCAAAACCCTGTCGTAAACCATGTGCAAGGTCTCACCCCCGGGAATCGGCTCGTCATAATTGCGCCTAATGGCGTTAAACTTGTCATCGCCGACTTTAGCTTTCACCTCCCACTTATTTAGCCCGGTATAGTCGCCATAATCACGCTCATTGAGGGCTTCGACTTGCTTATAGGGTAGCTCGGATTGCCCCTGCGTAGCGACAACGTTCTGAAATGTTTCCACTGTCCGCTTGAGCCGACTGGTATAGGCTTCATCAAAATGAATGCTCCGCAGTAGCTCGCCCATCTTGCGAGCATCAGCCGCCCCCTTCGGCGTGATACCCACATCCGTCCAGCCGGTCCAACGACCCTGCAAGTTCCACTCACTCTCACCGTGACGAATCAAAACTAACTTTCCTGACATTTACCCCTCCTTTGCCTCATTATGATACATCATCCCACTGCTCTTGTAGTGGAAAGCGATGCCCGGCAATCTCGATGACCGACTCACCGGTCGCCCCCTGCTTAACCAGCTCAGCGACGATATTCAGCTTAGCCAAGATATCTCTCAAGCGGTTAATGCTAAACTCGCTAGCGAAGTCCGTCCGCTCGGCGAAACGCTCAATCTTTTCACCGGTCACCAAGTAGCTTCCGTCATCCCTTCGGCTAACCCACCAGCTAGTCGCCAGTTGTCGGCTATCCAACTTAATCTCGACTCTGCTTGATACATCAGCTTTGTCAATTGGTGCCTGCTTAGCCTTCTGCTGTTCGACCATTTCAGCTAAACGACGCAGTAGCTCCAAAATTCCCAAATGGGCCGGGGCAGATATGGGGTAGATCGGACTTTTGGCCACCCGACGCAAGTGTTCCAGCTGCTGCTTCACCGTAGATTCAGGTACTGTGTCTATCTTGGTCAGAGCTATCACCTCGGGCTTGGTCACTAGCGCCGCTGAATGTTGCGCCAGCTCCCGTCGAATCACCCGGTAACTCTCTACCACATCTTCCATCGCAACGTCGATCATATGGAGAATAACTGAGGTTCGCTCAATATGACGCAAGAACTCTAGCCCTAGTCCCTTGCCCTGGCTGGCTCCTTCAATAATACCCGGGATATCTGCTATCAGTAGAGACCGCCCATCAATATCCGCCACACCCAGATTAGGAGTCAGTGTGGTAAAGGCGTAATTAGCTATCTCCGGCCGAGCGTTAGATACCACCGATAGAAAAGTTGACTTACCTGCATTAGGAAATCCAACCAGGCCGATATCTGCTACCAGTTTGAGTTCCAGCTTAGCCGGGAAACTATCACCCTTTTCGCCTACCTCAGCTACTCGAGGCGTTTGACGAGTCGACGACTTGAAATGAGCATTGCCGAAGCCGCCCGCTCCGCCAAACGCTACCGCCCGGCGTTGACCGCCGGTCGTTAATTCCGCCACTAGGCACCCATCACGATAAACCGCTGTGCCCACCGGTACTTTGACCAACTTGTCTACTCCATCGGCACCATGCTTCCTCCGTTTACCACCCGCCTCGCCATCGCCCGCTCTTAGTTCGGGCTTGAAGCGAAAGCTAGCCAGAGTGTTGACGTTGTTATCTGCTACGAAAATGACGTCACCGCCTTTGCCACCATCACCACCGTCCGGACCGCCTTTATCAACATATTTTTCGTGGCGAAAGCTAACCGCACCTCGCCCGCCCTTACCGGCCACGATCATCACCTCTGCCGTATCTGCAAACATACTTCCATTTTACCACCGCCTTAGCTATTACCCATGCTGATAGATTAGCAGATTTTAACCATAGAAGCCGAGAAATCATCACGGCAGACAGGTTAACTAAAGCTAGACTCTATCAGGCCAATCAGCAGTTCAGAGTACTATCGACTGACGAGAAAATTAGCAATAATGACACGTGGCTGACTAAGTATATCATTAGGAAGCTGAAACAGGATTGGAGCCCTGAGATTCGCTGACAGCGTCTCTAAGATGTTCAGAGAACAAATAGTACCAAGTAGGCAAAAGACATTAACCCTGGATAATGGTAGCGAAATGGTGGGCTATGAGTGGATCGAGAGAGACAGCAGAAATTGAAGCCCGCCGCAAGCAGTATGAATATTACCGCAACAAGTTGTTAACTTTTTTGTAGGTCACCTGTATGACGTATATTGATAAAAACACGCTATACAGGTAAAATGAAGTCATGCGAATTTATTATTCAAATTCTGATTACCTAGCGTATTTTGATGGTTTTTTAAGTAGACTTGATTTGTCAAACCCGTCTAAATTAACAATAGATACGCACCCAAAATGGATAAATGTGCATCCAGCTATTTTAGCGCTTACAGCATCACTGGCGCTGAAGGTTGGAAAAAACAATGTAGTGCTACCGGATCTAACGGCACCATCGGGGTCGTATCTTGACAGTATGGGGCTATTTAAATTTACGGCGCAGAAGTCGCCTTATTCTATAAAAAGAAAAGATCCCTCTGGGCGTTTCATTCCGTTAACAATAATCAAAAATCCCAATGAGCAATCTAAGTTTATATCAGATATAGTTCCCTTATTACATCTTCCGCCCGAAAAGGCAGACGCCATTAAATATATAGTGGGCGAACTAATCAGGAATGTGCTAGAACATGCTGCCAGCGACACTGGTGCGATTGTAGCGACACAATACTATAAAAAATCAAATACGATTCGGATTGGTATTTGTGATAATGGTATTGGAATTCGACGTAGTTTAAGCAAGTTTTGGCCTAGTCATTCACAAAGCGATATAGATGCCATAAAATGGTCATTATTGCCTGGTGTATCTGGTACTACTACACATACTGGTGGTACGGGAGATAATGCTGGAGCGGGGTTGTTTTTTGTAAAGTCTATTGCAAAGGTTGCTAGAAATTATTTTATGATTTATAGCGGTTCGGGAATATATAAACTATTATTGCGTGATAAACGCTCGAAGAATCCTCGGTTAACTATCAATCCAGAAGATGATCGTCATTCTGAAAAAAATAATGCTCCGTTTTTAGATGGCACGCTCGTGGCAATTGACTTAACTCTTGACAATGATTTGGAGGGATTTAACGATTTGCTGAGCAAAATTCGAGATAGGTACAGTGAAGCTATTCGACTTAGAAAGAAGCGTAATTACAGAAGGTTTAAGTTCTTATGATAATCTATATGACCGAGAGGGTGGGTATATACGGCGAGAATAAAGATATAGCAAGAGATATTCGCATGAGTATTATACTGCCTAGTTTAGAAAAAAGTGAATCAATAATTATTGATTTTAGAGGTGTAACTGGTGTTACCCAGTCGTTTATCCATGCGTTATTGGCCGATCCTATTCGTAAGTACCCAGACGCAATATTTGATTTAATAATGTTCAAAAACTGTTCCGAGTCTGTGCGAATTATTATCGAAACAGTAGAGGAATACATACAAGAAAGTTTGAGCGACGATTAAAGTGGGTAATAAATATAACATAATTTCAGAAATTAGTTGTCTATTAACAAAAATAGTTGTCTATTAACATTTAGCATAGCGGTTGGCGTGGTTAGTGCTATTATGACTATGAGTAGTGTTGTTTGTTTGGTCTTTCATAATATTACAAGCATAGCACTACTCATTTTGGTTGGAGATTATGCAACAAAGCCTATTACCCATGCTGGCACTTGCTATTCAAGAAAATGTTTAGTATATTATGCTTATAGTTAGAAACTGTTGATAAAAATAAAAACATGGAGGCAAAAATGAATAAACAAAGCGCTGTCTACTATCGACTGACCAAGCTTGGTCGTAGTCTGGCATACGCACTGGGAGTAGTGATTCTATCGTTAGCAGCGGTAATCAGCTCCGGCACTCCGGTCATCGCCGCCCCAAACGACAGCAGCTACGACCAAGTCATCCAGATCATGCATCTGGGCATCCCCGAGTACGCCTATAAAGGTGAACGGATGAAGGATAGCGCCTATGCAGGCACGGTCATCGCTCTGACCCAGACCGGTAAAGTCTACGCCTGGGGCAACAACATGTACGGCAAGGTCGGCATCGGCGCTGAGTGCACCATTGTTGAGCAGGGTAGCGTCAAAATTACCGCCGAGAAGAAGCCGCCCTGTTACTACGACAAGCCACAAGATCTGACCAAGTATTTCGGAGGCGAAAAAGTAGTCAAACTCTCCAGCTACGAAGGCTATGTTGCCGTCGCTATCACCGAGTCGGGCAAGCTATACTACTGGGGCTGGCGATACGATTGGAAGAAGGATGAGCAGCACAACACCCCTCACCTTGACCCAAGTATGTCAGGCATTCATACCACCGGTATGACTACCGGCTGGCCAAGCATTGCCTGGGACGATAGAGTTGTCTATGATATGCATAACAACGGTAGACCAAAGGATGGCTTGCGTTCGCCCCAGTCATATTCATACAGCTCCAATTCACTACCAAATGACGTGACCATTAGAGAAGCTGATTTTACTACCAAGTCAGGCAACAGCCAAAACTATGGTGCCTGGGCTCTCACCTCCAAGAATAAGCTCCTGATGATACGCCACGATGGGACGACCTACGAAGCGACCAACGAGACCGTCGCTAAACACGGCGGCATCAAACACATTGGCTTTAACTACGCTATCGATAACCAGGGCAAGATGTGGGCTTATTACTACGGCAAGACACCGGCTGCTCTCGAGGATATATCAGCTAATATGATCGGCACCATACCGGCTATGCGTGACATCGTCGGCATCAAGGAAATGGTACTCCGCAGTACAGATGGTCGTTTCTACACCATCAACCTCGGCTTCATGGATAAGGACGGCAATACCTATGGCAAGAAGAAGTACGAGCCAAATGACGTCACTACCGCTGTTAACAAGAAAAAGGTTCGGCTCTTTAGCGGCAATATCACTGTCCCCGCCTACTTCTATGTCGGTAAAGTTCCCTCACTCTATGATTACTCCTATGTCCTTGAGGGCAGCTCCAGTACAGTCTGCACCGCCCTCAGTGGCGCCGCTGAGACCACGGTTTCGACCGGTGGGATACACAGTGGCGTAGGCTTTGAGACCACTCAGCCGGTCGACGGCACTTACCCGGCTACCTGCGTTGATGTACCGCAAGCAGCACCGCCCAAACCGGACCCCAAACCGGATCCCAAACCTGACCCTAAGCCTAATCCGAATCCCAATCCGAAGCCTAATCCCGGTGGCAATAATGGTCAGACCGGTCCGACTCAGCCCAACCAGAATCCGGGAGCTACCCACAATAATAGCGCAGCCAATGGCAACCAAGTCGGACCCGGTGTCCCCGCCGCCAATTTACCCACCCGGTCCGGCAACGGTCGCACCGGTACCTCCAGCACGGCAAGAACACCGAGCGCACCTAACACCGGTGCGGAGCAGACTAGCCAAGCGCCGGGGACAACGGTAGATGACAATATCATCCAGATATTACACCTGGGCAACGCCAACTCGTATACCATCTTTGTCAATAATGAAGAAGAGAGCAAAAATGCCAAACGTCATGAAGACGATAGTCTATACGCAGGCACAGTGCTTGCTCTGACTCAGAGTGGCAGAGTCTATGCCTGGGGCAATAATGTCATGGGGTCAGTCGGTGTAGGCACTAAGTGCCAAATCAAAGGAACATATAGGTTCAATTATTATGTTATCAAACGCCCACCCTGTTACTACGATCAGCCACAAGATCTTACCGGGTACTTTAACGGCGATAAGATCATTAAGCTAACTACCTATGGAGACGATTCTGCTAATATCGTTACCGCTATCTCCGAGTCGGGCAAAGTTTATTACTGGGGCTGGGAGAGTGACTGGAAAGAGAGTTGGCGACACAATACTCCAACTCCGGATAAAAGCTTATCAGGTACCCACATCCTCGGTATCGGTAGTGGTGTCTCCCTTAGAGGTGGTTTCGCCTATAGTCAAAATACCGTTTACGGCTTATCTAGCGGAAGTATAGAGCCGGGCGTCCCCAGACCGGATCTGACTAACGGCCTCTTTCCCGACGCCAGTAAAAAGTATGATCTAAGCTCCGCTCTAGGAGACACCTCGATTAGAGAGATTGCCTACAACAACAGCCCCGCCTACGATAATAAGAACAAAGGAATCTGGTTCCTCACTTCTAAAAACAAACTCTATCAGCGTACTAGCAATGGTGGGTCGATCGTCGAAGCAAAGACCGACGAATTGACCAAGCGGGGTGGAGTGAAGCGAATAAGCAGTATTTATGCCCTAGATAACCAAGGCAAATTATGGCTATACTGGCGAAGTAAAGATAGCCAGCCTGCCACTATCTACGAAGCTACGCCGTATCTCGTCGGTTCGTTACCCCAGCTACGGGATTTCATCGGCAATACTTACTGGAAGTCATTAATTGCCCGAGGGGCCGATAATCACATCTATGCCCTGTCCGACCGTTTATTTGACGACCAGGGCAAGCCATACCCCGATGTTTCTTACCCGGACTTCAAGATCGTACCGACTGATGTCACTAGTCGACTCAGCAAAGAGGAGATAGCACTGCTTGACGGACAGATCGTAATACCCGAGAAAATGAGTCATCTTCCCGACCTATTCGATTATTCTTTTGTCACCAAAGGCAAGTCCCAGAGAGTCTGCACTGTAATTAGTGGCGTAGCAGTACGTCGACCCGGCCCAAGTGAGCTCTTCTCCGTACCGAATAAACAGACCAAGCAATCTCGAGCCAAAGGGACGCTTCAGCCGGTCGACGGCACTTACCCGGCTACCTGTGTCTCGCTCACGCCGCCCAAAACACCCGACCCCGATCCGGTCAAGCCGCCCGTTACCCCAACCAAGCCGCCTACGCCCGGCGTACCCGGTACGCCCAAGCTACCCGGTGTACCCAACACCAGCTTATAGTCTGTGGCACCGGCAAGTGTGATCGTCACATCTTTACCTTTGGCTGTGCCATAATAGGGATATGAATCAAGCTCTAGCTGACAAGCTCAAGACTCTACCCGCTTCACCCGGTGTTTACTTTCATAAAGATCGGTCGGGTGAGGTAATCTACGTTGGTAAAGCCGCCGTACTCAAAAATCGAGTCCGTCAGTACTTTAACAGTAGCCCCAAAGACTTGAAGACTACCAAGCTAGTCCAGCATATCGCCATGACAGACTGGATCGAGACTGACTCCGAGATCGACGCTCTCTTTCTCGAGAACGAGATGATCAAGCGCTACCTGCCGAAATACAACATCCTGCTCCGTGACGACAAGAACAGCTCCTACGTACGTATCAATTTTCATGATGAATATCCTCTGGTGACCACCACTCGGGCGCCGGCTGATGATGGCGCAGACTACATCGGCCCCTTCTACGGCGGTGCACCACTCAGAAAAGCACTACGTTATCTGCGCAAGACCTTTCCCTATCTGGCTAAGCCCGGCGACCGTCAATCTGCTCTACTAAGACAGCTAGGCTTAGTGCCAAGTGGCAGCAGCACCGATTATCGAGCTGATCTGCATCAGCTAGTACGCTACCTCAAAGGCGGGCGAGTCAAGCTCCAACGAGAGATCACTAAAGAGATGAAGCAGGCTAGCGACCGGCAAGATTACGAAACTGCCCTTAGGCTACGCAATAAACTAGCCAGCCTAAATGAGCTACGTCGACAAATCATCTTCGGACGAGATGAGTTTATGGATATCAGCAAAGACAAGGCGCTAATGGAAGCTAAGCAACTCTTTCAGCTAGCGGATATCCCTCGTCGTCTGGAATGCTACGACATTTCCCACCAGAGTGGTCAGAACGTAGTTGGAGCAATGGTGGTTGCCACCAACGGAGTAGCCGACAAGCGAGAATATCGCAAGTTTCAGATTCGCCGGCATCACAACGATGACTTTGCCGCTATGGCTGAAGTGATGAGGCGACGTTTCTCGCCTCGCCATCTGAGTTGGGGTATGCCCGATCTGATCGTCGTTGATGGTGGTGAACCTCAGCTCAGAGCTGTACACCGACTAGTACTCGATATCCCTCTGATTGGCTTAGCTAAGCGCAATGATGAACTGATCGTCAGTAAACACTATAGCCACATCCGGCCCGAAGGTATTCAGCACCTCCTAGCTAACCCCGAGCCGGGCGTGCTAGTCGCCGACCGGGGCGACTACTATAGCCTAAACTTTCACCTAGGGGCACATCATTCCGCTGGTCATTCTTTCACCATGCTAGGCGAGACAACCGTCAATCGTTACACCGATCTGCTAAAGCTCCTCCAGCGACTACGCAACGAGTCACATCGCTTCGCTATCTCTTATCACCGTAGCATTAAGGTTAAGGGGCAAACCAGTAACTTACTGGAAAGTATCCCCGGTGTCGGTCTTGCCACCAGGCGTAAGTTGCTCCGACACTTTGGCTCGGTTCAGCAGGTCAGACAAAGCGAGGAAGCCGAGTTAGCTCGGGTGGTCGGAGCTAAGCTAGCCCACCGGATTAAGTCCCGGCTATGATATAATAGCCCCGTGGAGAGAACGTTATCCTTTACTATTCGGTGGTTTGTCTGTGCGCTAGGTTTATGGGTAGCCGTGCAACTGTTCGGCTACGATACATTGAACTCGATACCGATGTCTGTCGCAACCTTTCTGCTGGCCGGTTTGGTCTTCTCAGCGATTAACGCCATCGTCAAACCGGTGGTCACCGCCCTGTCACTACCTTTTGTCTTAGTAACCATGGGGCTATTCACTCTGGTTATTAACGGGCTGATGATCTGGCTGACTATCGCTATGCTACCTAATATCCACATGAGCTTTGGCTGGGCTATAGTTAGTAGTCTGATCCTTAGTCTGCTAAACTATTTGCTAAACAGCCTAACGCCGATTGAATTAAACCAGGAGAGAGTATGAAATTAAACGAGATATTAAACATTGTCATAGTAGCTAGCGCCAGTCTCACTGCCCTGTGCATCTTGCTACAAGCACGCGGCGCCTCACTCGGGGCAGGTTTTGGTGCCAGCGGTGAGCTGTTCACTACCAGGCGAGGACTAGAGAAGAACCTGTACGACACTACGATTATCCTGGCAGTTGTCTTTGTGGTTAGCCTGCTCGGCAGCATGATGGTCTAAGGAGCTTTATCTTGATAACTAAGAGCTCAGCCGGCAGTAAGTGGGTCAAGCAGGCTCGGCGACAAGTCGATCGAGCTACCAGTTCGGTTGTTAAACACACCAGCCACTTCATCACCGGTCGACTAGACCACATCCGAGCAGTCCGCCGAGATGTGGTCTTGTGGCTTTGTCTGATCTTACTCTTGATCTGTTGCTGCTTTGCCCAGGCCATCCAGATAAACAGTCGAACCATGGTAGAAGCGACTGCTCCCAGTGGTAACTATGTGGAAGGAGTGGTAGATAAGCTAACCACTATCAGCCCTCTCTATGCAAATACCGACACCGAGAAAGCAGCTAGTCAGCTGGTTTATCCGGGGCTGCTATCCTACGATAGCGCCAACAAGCTCCATGAACAGCTAGCTCACTCATGGCAGCACGATGACAGTGGTAAAGTCTGGACAGTCAAGCTAAGGTCGGATCTTAAATGGGCTGACGGTCAAGCCTTGACTGCTTCAGACGTGGTACACACTCTAGCGCTAATGAAAAAGCCTGAGATCAATAGCGCCATTAGCAGTAGCTGGCAGACCATCACCGCCACCGCCAAAGATACCACGACAGTGGAGTTCACTCTACCGGCTCCACTGATGTCATTTGACTCTGCTTTGACTTTCGGAGTTTTACCCAAGCATATCCTGGAAGGTAAGTCAGCCATAGAGATAGCCGACCTCTCCAATAAACAGCCGGCTAAGCTTGTCGGTGCTGGACCTTTTAGCTTTGCCAGCACTGAGAAGTCGGGGGATTCATCAACCTGGCGTTTCCAGTCCAACCCGAATTATTACGGCAACCCGCCCAAGCTAAACACCTTCACCATCAGAACATATAGTGACAATAGCTCCCTCATCAAAGGACTGATCAGCAGCGAGGTTAACGCTATCAGCGGAGTTAAGATTGACAGCCTACCCCAGCTAAAGCACAACTTCAAGCTAATTCAGCTGAAGACTGCTGATGGAGTCTTCGCCATCTTTAACAACGAAGCCGATCTGACCGGCGACCCCGTCGTCCGACGAGCTCTACGTCTCGGGCTGGACCGCAGCGCCATCCGAAAACAGGTTCTCAGCGGTAGTGACAACAGACTCCACGAGCCGACTGCGCTGGAGACACCGATTGCCACCGGCGTATACGATCAAGTTGATCGGCTTAAGCAACCGGACTACAATTTAGAGGAAGCCAAGAAGATGCTGGATGGCGCCGGATGGGTTCAACCTCAGGGTAGCGACTATCGCCAAAAGTCCGGCGCCCAGCTTAATCTCAATATCATCACCATCGCCGACACTAACTATCAGAACGTCGCTCGCCTAATCGCTCGACAGTGGAAGAAGCTCGGGGTTAACGCTCAAGTTAGAGCTATTCCGCCTAGCGGAGCACAGCAAAATTACCTAGCGCCTCGTAATTACGACGTACTTGTCTACCAGATTCACCTCGGCGCCGACCCCGATATGTTTGCCTACTGGTCATCAACTCAGACTCAGGCGTCAGGACTCAATCTAGCTAATTATCGCTCTCGACGAGCTGAGATTGCTCTATCGGCAGGACGTAGCAATACTAACCCAGAGGCTCGTCAAGCTCGTTATGTCGCCTTTGTCCATCAGTGGCTCAAGGACTGCCCCGCCATCGCCCTCTACCAGCCTAGTCTGATCTACGCCACCGAGTCTAGTGTCCGAATGCTCAACTCAGGGGAAGCTCTGATCGACGCCGGCAACCGCTATCAAGCGACCGGTAACTGGACTAGCGCCACCAGAATGGTTATGACCACACCGTAGCTAGCCCGGTGTCCGACGGTAATATGCTAGAATAGCCTTATGAACGATAACCCACCTGTCCCTTCCGATCCCAACCACCTTACACCGGCCGAGCAAGCTGACCACGACCGCAGCGTCCATGATTACCCTGATATTCAGTTTTCGCCGACAGAATATGTGGTGATTGATGTTGAGCGCTCTTTCTGGGGTATTGTCCGGATCTGGCTGTTCGCTCTGGCGGTCTTTCTGACTATGGCGATCGTGACCATCTTGATTGATCGCACTTCGCCGATCAAGATCGACTTCACCACAGAAGCATCGCTATTCGTCGGGACCATCGTCCTGACCTTGCTCTGTGGCATTGTCGGTACTCAGGTTTACCGCCAAAACACCTTTATCGTCACTAACGAACGGATCTTCGCTTGCATCCAGTACACCCCTTTTTCGCAGCGTAATCAGAATGTCGAGATCGAGCATATCGAGGATTGTAGCTACGCCCAGACTAATCCGATCCAGACTATCCTCAACTACGGCTCTATTAGACTAAGTACCATTGGCGACGAGCAGACCTATGTCTTCACCTTCGTTGACCGCCCCAAGGAGCAGTTCCGCATCGTCAACCACGTCGTCCAGCAGGTTGATGAAGGACAGACCACTAAATACCGCGGTCCGACCGACCAATCCAACCCACCGTCATCAAGCTAGTGTCCTAGAGCTAGCTATTTCTTGTGGCTTGACTTAGTATAGTCCGCCTCAGCCTCCAGCTTGGCGGTCAGGGTGAAGTTCTTACACTTGCCATCACTGTCGCAATCAGTGGCACTATAGCGGTATTCACATTTACCATTAGTCTTTTGCTCACCCTGGATATTAGTATAGACACATTTATCGCCATTCAGAGTATAGCCGGACGGGTCTGTAAATAATGTCGGGTCAATCATCGGTAGCTGTTCTCGGCTAATCCGGAGCGGATAATTGCCGTGTTCACGATGATAACCCTCCTTTAGAGCGTAGTACATGGCATTGATGGCAGTCTTGCGCCGTTGGTCTCGACTTGCCTTCTCCAGACTACTACGCTGCAAGATGAAAAATGTCGCCAAAGTCGTCAGGATGATTATCACCACTACAACTTCGACAACGGTAAATCCCTTTTCTCTTTTCATTGCCTCTATTCTATCATCTATTTTGGCCAAATAGAAAATCCAGCCACTGATCAAAGTTCGACTTGGTCGCCACGGCGCTACCGGACCGCTTAGTCTTGCCGGTATGTGAGACACGAGGCAAGACAACCAAATGCTCGCCCGGCAGAGCCTTGCCTAGTAGCGACCGAGCAGATAGCTCCATGTACTCATCTGTCCGGTAATAGAGCTGTTCCAGGCGCAGGTTTTGATTCTCTAGCTCAAGCATCTGGCTATCCAGCTTGGCATTATCAACCTGACGTTGCAACTTGTAATTATTATTTAGCACCTGGATAACCATCGCCATCCAGACCGCCACAGCAGCAATAACGACCATTAGCACCAATCGGCTAACAGTCCAGAAATGCACAAACTTTCGCCCTAATCTATCAAGCACAACCACATTATAGCATCACCGCTATGCTATAATTAGCTCTAAGTCGGGGCATAGCTCAGTGGTCAGAGCAGTCGGCTCATAACCGATTGGTCGCTGGTTCAAACCCAGCTGCCCCGACCAAATTTGTAATACAAAATACCCCACTTTAGCTGGGGTATTTTATATTTGTTATCCTAGCGGATATTAAGGGGTTATTTCTTCTTCTTTAGTGTAGGAAAGCCGTTGCGAGGATTCTCGACCACATAGTAATCAGCGGGAACAGCATCAATCGGAGTCTCTTTGCCGCTACGACCACCAATGTTCTTAGCGAAGAAATGGATCGTTTGCTCTCGATTACCCTTGATGATCACTTTCTTTTCGTGTAGATAGAATGTCACTCCTCTTGAATTGACATATTCATAAGCTGCCATTGATATCCTCCTTCTTAACTTACATCTCCAGAGTATATTATCCAGCTACTACTGTCAACTACTGTTAGCTAAGGTCGATCGCCGCAAGCGCTGACGTATCGCCCCGACGATCATTGAGACCAGCTTGACAGTCAGGATGATCGCATTGACGATCAGCAGCACTAAGGTTATACCGGCAAAATCAGGGCTCCATCTCGCCGGAGCGTACTCTACATAGTACAGATCAGGGTCGGGCATCGTCGCTCCCGCCAGCTCAGTAGTTTGACGAATGCCAACCCGGTTAGCCACACAGCCGGCCCACGACTGATAACCATAGCTGGTTAGCTGCGACCGACAAGCATTTGCCGCCAGGTTGTAGCCCGAGCTATCAACCTCGGCCGGCTTAGCCTCTTCCAGAGCTTTCTGAGCAGCTTGGTTATATAACGTCTGCAGGGCAACCCGCCCCGTGGTTGTATTCATATGGCCGGCCACATAGCGTTGTAGTTTACGAGCCGCCTGATTAACCACCTCAACCTTACCGGATTTATCTGCTTGCGCCAGCTCATCCCGCAGCTTAACCATATTGAGATTATTCTGACGCAGGAAAAAGGCGCTAGCCACCGCCAGACCCGCCAGGCTAATCACCAGCAAAAGCCAGATCACCCAGTGCTCGGATCGCCTGATAACCATTACTCCGCCTGATATTTTCACTAGTAAAATTATACCATAAGCCTGATCACCGCCAGACTATCGACCAGGTGAAAAGATTTGACACTGCTAAGACCAGCTTCCCGCCATTCATCTACTGCCCGTCGGACACCGGGTAAGCTGGCGTTATCGTAGTCGTCGACCACCAGCGTAGCACCGGAAGCTAGCCGACCCCGACAAACTCTGAAGCTATCCCTGATGCTGTCGTAGTAGTCGCCATCTAAGTAAGCGAAACAGATCTGCTCCGGCAGATCATCACCGCTTAGCTGACTAAACCAAGCTTTCTTGACCGTCGGGCGGGGTAAATTAGCATGAGCGAAGGCCTTTAATACTTCTGACTTACTCGCCTTAAGTACTCCCGGCTGAAAGTCGTCGCCCAGGGCCGACCGGTCGTACTCGGTCTTGCTCGGTAATCCGGCGAATGAATCGTACAAGTAAAGTTGCTTAGTAGGCGCCAGCTCAACCAACAGCTGAGCCATCATTAAGCTTGTCGCGCCCCGATAGCAACCCAGCTCCACTACTGCGCCGGCTACTTGCCGACCCAGCACTCGAGCTAGTTCGCTAAGGATAATCGCCAGTTCGCTCCGGCTGACCTGATCTGACTTAGTTCGTTTGGCTCGCCCCAAGACCGCCTGAACCACCTTATCATACGACAGTCGCTGCTTATCTGTAGACATGCTAAAATTATAGCAATGAATCAGACCAAAATAGTACTTAAAAAGATCGAGACCGGCTCACAGTATGACCGCAAGACGGTACTTGCCCTGATTGCTTCCGTCCAGACAGTCTACCGCAACCAATATACAGACTATCTAGCAAGCTATAGTCATGACTGCCGGATTCAGCCTGCACCGGCTCGCAATTTACGACCCTCCGCCCACGGCGTATACGCCACCGTCGCCCGACGCCGGATATTGGTCGGCGAGCTTGATTTTCTGAGTCAGAGTAAGATCAAGGGGTTGCCGAGTGACACCCAAGCTCAGCCAGCCCTAGGCGTCGCAGTGAACGGTCGACTGGCCGGAATCGTCTATTTCGACCATCAATCGGTCCGCCGGACCAACCCGCATAAGCTCAAGCTAATCATCGTGGTCATACTGGCAATGGCACTCATCGCTCTAAGCTATTTCGCCTTCAAATGGTTCTAGCTAGCGACCGGCCAGCCGATATAGCTGATCAATAGCACTATCGAAAGTATGTTTAATCGTCCCGCCGGCATCAACGTCAAGTGCCAGCCCCAACTGATGGTATTTTTGAATCACCGGGACAGTCTTTTCGGCATACTCATCCAGACGCCGTTGCACCCGTTCTTTGCTAATATCATCCGCTCGACCACCGTTACGTTCGTCCTTGACCTGCTCCCAACGTCGCCAAACTTCAACCTCCGAAATATTCAGCACTATCACCGCCTTGAGACGATGCCCACCCCGTTCCAGCGCCTCCATTACCACTTCTTCCTCGCCAATCCAGCGACCCACCGAGCCTAGCACTAATGGCTGATTGCTCAGCTGCTTATCGCTAAGATGTGGGGCGATAAGCTGACGAAACTCATCAGTCGGCGTCAAGATACCTTGCTGGCTGTCGATCGCCGCCTGACGAATCCGCTGATCATCACTGCTTTTCATAGCTGAGCGCACCAGGTCACCGCTACTAATGAACTTCGCCCCCAGCTTCTCGGCTAGAGGCACACCCAGTGTATCCTTGCCCGAGAATTGAATACCAAATATATTGATGGCGTCGTTGCCTAGCCACTGCTTGATCACACTAATCTTGTCTTCCATAGCTAGATTATAGCAAAGATACCCTTAGGGTTGGGCTTCACTACTAATGGGCAAACTGGGCGTTATATAGCTTGGCGTAGAATCCATTCTGCTCCAGCAAGCTATCGTGAGTGCCGGATTCGACGATATCGCCATGATCCATCACTAAGATCAGGTCAGCGTTGCGGATAGTGCTGAGACGATGGGCGATGACAAAGGAAGTGCGCCCCTCAACCAGCTTGTCCATCGCCTGCTGGATTAGTCGTTCCGTCCGAGTATCGACGTTGCTGGTCGCCTCATCCAAGATGGTTATCGGGGCATTGACCAGCATCGCCCGAGCGATCGTCAGGAGCTGTTTCTCGCCAGCAGAGATGTTATCAGCACTCTCACCCAGGATAGTATCCATACCGTCAGGTAGTGACTTAATGACATGATCAACCATCGCCGTCTCTATAGCAACTCGCAGCTCCTCCTCGCTGGCGTCCGGTTTACCATAGAGAAGGTTCTCCTTGATCGTCCCCTCAAACAGCCACGTATCCTGTAAAACCATACCGAAGTTACGTCGGATATTGTGCCGAGATATCTGCTTGGTGTCGACGCCGTCCAGCTTGATAATACCCTCATCGGGGTCATAAAAGCGCATCAGTAAGTTTACGATAGTGGTCTTGCCGGCGCCGGTCGGTCCGACTATGGCAACCTTTTGACCCGGCTTGATCTCGACACTAAGGTCATGGATGACAGGTCGGTCCGAGTCGTAGCCAAACTTAACGTGGTCGAAACTGACTCGCCCCGTGACCTGGCTGATGGTTTGACCGCCTTTTTGCCAAGTGATTGCCTCGTCCGACTGATCGATAAAGCTAAAGACTCTCTCACTGGCGGCTATGATCGACTGGATCAAGCCGGTCAGATCGGCGATCTGGGTGATCGGCTGGTTGAACTGACGAATATGTTGAGAGAAAGCTTGGATATCGCCAACCTGTAGACGCCCCTTGATGACTAGATACCCTCCCAGCGTAATAGTGATCAAAAAGCCCAGATTACCGACAAACTCCATCATCGGGTAGACTACGCCGGCAATGAACTGTGCCCGCCAGGATGATCGGTAGAGATCATTGTTGTAGCGGTTGAACTTGCTAATGGCTCGTTTCTCACCGCCAAATATCTTGACGATATTGTGCCCACTATATGTCTCCTCGATATGACCATTTAGCTTACCTAATATCTCTTGTTGACTGGTAAAGTACTTCTGGCTCAAACGAAAGACTATACCCACGACGATAGCGCTGATCGGCAGAGTCAACATGACTGCACCGGTCAGCATCAGATTGATCGAGATCATCATCGCTAATATACCCACAACCATTACGATGCTCTGAAATGCCTGGGTGATAATGCTGGAGAGATTCTGCGACACCATGTCAACATCATTAGTAATCCGAGACAATACGTCGCCATAAGAGTGACGGTCAAAGTAGCTAAGTGGCAGAGTATTGATCTTGTGACTGATTTCTCGGCGTAGGCGATAGACTGCCCGTTGCGTCACTCCGACAATCACCCAGCCTTCCAGGTAGCTTAGAATCGCCCCGATGATATAGATAGCGACCAGCCAAAGCCCTGTGCTAGCCATAGTGTCGAAATGATAATTCGACTTCTTCGTAATGTCTAGCGCCATGATTTTGCGTCGCTGATTATCCGGCAGCTTGGCTAGCCGGGTCGTGAGCTTATCCCGCTCCGGCGCCGGCGTTCGTTCCATCAGTTGCTTCACCGTCGTACCGGCTGGTAGCTTAGTCTGCTGAGGCAAGCTCCGCTTGACTGACTCATAGACCTTGTTAGCAGAGTAGTCGTCAGTGACCTGGTTAATCATATCGCCTAGCACCTTCGGGCCGATCACCGTCAGGATAACTCCACCGAGAGTCAGGATGACGGTGATGACTATCTGCCCGGTGTAGTCCTTTAGGTAATCGGCTAAGCGCAGAATAGTCTGACGAAAATGACGAGGTTTCTCGGCCGGACTCTGACTGTGCCCGAAGACATTCCGTTTGGCCGGCTTGTCGCCTTTCGAGTTATCCGACATGTTTAGCCTCCTCTAATTCTCGCTTCATCTCGCTATCGCTAAATTGCGAGCTGGCTATCTCTCGATAAACCAAGCAGCTATTGAGCAAGCGACGATGCGTGCCGATACCGACCACCTTACCGTTATCCAGCACGATGATCTGACTAGCGTCCTTGATAGTAGAAATGCGTTGAGTCACGACCAGAATGGTCTTATCTGATTCCTGCCGCATGAGCTGCCGCCGAAGCTTAGCATCTGTCTGATAATCCAGCGCACTAAAGCTATCGTCGAAGACAAGAATATCGGGGTCTTTAGCAATAGCCCGAGCGATGGATAGCCGCTGTTTCTGCCCACCACTCACGTTATTGCCACCCTGGGCGATACGAGCTTTATATTTACCATCCAGCTCTTCGATAAAGTCTGCCTGGGCAATCTTAGCCGCCCGGCGCATCTCTTTATCCGATATATCCTCGTCAGCATATTTAATATTACTAGCCACCGTGCCGCTGAATAGCACACCCCGCTGAGGCACGAAGCCAAGTGCTTTGACCAGCTCGGCCCGACTAATCCGCCTGATATCATGGCCGCCTATCAGGATCTGCCCCGACGTCACGTCATACAGCCGTGGGATTAGATTGACTAGTGTCGATTTACCACTGGCAGTCGAGCCGATGATTGCCGTCATCCCACCCGGACAAGCTGTGAAGCTGACGTCATTGAGAACTGCCGATTCAGCCCCAGGGTAGCTAAAGGTGACGTGACGAAACTCCAGCTCACCCCGGTGCTCATCGTCGATAGTCTCAGGACTAGCCGGCTCAACGATCTGACACTTCGTCTCTAGGATGGTGGCGATCCGACCGGCCGACACCCTAGCCCGCGGTAAGGTCGAGATCACCATGGCTAGCATTAGCACATTAAAGACCACCATCATGGCATACTGCAAGAAAGCCATCATACTGCCAATCTCTAGCTTGCTCTCGACTATTAGATGAGCACCGACCCAGATGATAGCCAGCACCGCCAGGTTAACGACCAAGGACATGCCGGGCTGAAGAATGCCGGTAATCCGATTAACCCAAGTCTCCAGCTTAGCCTTATCGGTATTCGCTTGGTTAAACTTACACTCCTCTATCGACTCATTGTTAAAAGCTCTGATCACTCTGAGTCCGGCTAAGTTCTCCCGAGCCACTAAGTTGAGCCGGTCAACCAGATCTTGTAACACTTTATACTTAGGCGTAACGATACCAAAGATCACCGCCATACCGACCAGCAAGATAGTCACCGTCAAGACGATTAGCCAGGTCATGCTTGGCGCCGTTCTTAGCGCTCCAATCACCGCCCCGACGATCATGATCGGAGCTTGTATCGCCAAGCCCAGTACCATCTGGAAGGATTGCTGGACTTGCTGTACGTCATTCGTCGAACGAGTGATCAGACTCGCCGTCGAGAACTTATCAATCTCACTCAGCGAGAAGCTCTCTATCCGGCGAAAAATGTCCAGTCGTAAATCACCGGCTAGGCGAGCCATCGCCCAGCTAGTGGCGATGTCTGAGGCAATCATGCCGGAGATATCAGCCAGCGATAGTGCTAGCATCCATAGTCCCTGTCTTATAATCAAGCTAAGGTCGTTTGAGAGAATACCCTGGTCAATAATCTGCGACATGACCGCCGGTATCTTCAGGGTCGCCCAGACGCTGATGGCAGTAAAGCCAACGATCAATAGTAGCTGCTTCCAGAGGGGTTTGAAATAATTCAGGATAAGTCTCATCTGCTCCAGCTCACTCTTTCACCCTTAGATGATAGCACAAAGTCAGCCCCAACACCTGAACGTCGCCTGCAACAATACTGTAGATCAGAGCAGTACGTGACCTACTTAATTACCGCCCCAATGTCTGTAATTTCCCTACACGCATAGCTCCATGGCATACGAGTAGTACAGGTGGTTTCCTCAGGCTTGGCACCGTATAAACTACCACGTGCACTGGATAGCTTACTGCTGTATCAACAGCCTTCGTCAACCACACTGTACTACTCGTACCAGGAGCGTCCATCTTCGACTGAGGCTGGCTAAGTAATGAGACCAAGGAAATTACAGTCATAACCTTCCTTCCGCCTCAAAGGGTGTCTTTTATCCTTCATCTACATCGTCATTTCCTGAAGACTGTGCACGCTTGAAGCCCGAGCTGTGTCACGAGCCAGCCAGGCGGGTCTGAAGGAAATGATGACGAGACGAAGAGTGAGGGACTACAACCTAGTTCACTACCGCCCTCAGCGCCTCTTTCATCCGCTCATAGCCCTCAGGGTTCATATTGTCAGCGACGAAGTTGTCGTGGGGCTTGCTGCGGATGCCTTTATGATTCTCACCATAGTCCCAGACCGGGTAGTGAGCACAGAAGTCCTCAAAGTTTGAGCAACTATCGGCTACATCCAGGAAGTCTCTAGCAGCTTGTTTGAATGAACCACCGTGCTGCAGAACCCAGTTCTCGATGCCGACACCACCTAGTCCACCCACTCCTTCTGCCTCGGGACTGCGTCTTGGCTTGTAGGCACCGGCAGCCTTAAGGAACTGCTTGGCGTAGATGATGTTAGCTAGGACTTGTTGGTATTTAGTCTCGGATTGATTCTTGATGTTAGTTAAGCGGTCAGCTAGTGCCGCATCGGTCGGGTATTGGACCTTGTTGGTCTTCTGAGCGAAGGTGATATCGATGTCAACCGGCTCAGCTAACCCGTTGATGGATACTTGTTTGAGGCGGAGGTTGCCATTGACTATCCGACTTTTATTGTCTGCCTGGCTCGCTTCGCCTTCTTCATCTTCATTATGATCTAAGTTGTCTATTTGATTGCTCGTGCCGTTGACTTCATCCACCTTGCCAAAGGCAGCGAGGAGTGCATCCGTGATCTGCTGTTTCTTGGTCGGATCATTAAGGATACTTCTATCCAGCCTAGCCAGGTAGTCAAAGTCACCGGAGCCGGGAGCGTTAGTTTGGCGGCCGGTAGAGCCGGTATCGATCATCTCGACTATGTTCTCAGTTAGGTCTCCATCCAGATAGTCCTTGTAGCTGAGATTTAGGTCAGGGATGCCGGCGATAGCTTGCTTAATCACTTGGTTGATCACCTCATGCTTACGGTCGGTCTCAGCCATGCTGGTAGGGAGTTCGCTGATGATGGTGCTAGTACTGGAAATAACAGACTTACCGACATTGGTAGAGGGAAGCTTCAGCTCACTATCCGGGGCAAACTGATAGTCACCCGTGCGATAGTAGCTGAGACCGGACATCTGGGCTCTCATATTGTCATAGTCATCCGGAGTGAAAATAAGCTCTTCGCTGTCTCTATCTACTACCGGGATATAGAAGCCGTCGAGGGCAATTTCCAGCTTGGTGACTTCGGAGACGGGAGTGGAGTCAATACGGGTGGAGTCGGTGACGCAGTAATCGACCAAGTTCATACCAAAGCCGGTACGGACGCCATAATGACCATCACCATCTACACTGGTGGCAAAGATTTCCAGCTTGGGCAACCCCTCTCGGCGATGACGCTTGGCCTCCGCTATCTCCTTGAGGCGACGGTCAATCTCTTCCTGAGTGAGGTCAGTACGGTCAAAGTTAGCATCGGGCACACTGAGGTCATAGATACTTTGGTCAGCTTCACCTTTGTCCCGTCGAGTGACAATGAATCTATCCTCTCCGGTAGCTTCATCACTCCGTAGCACCGTCCAGAGACCCCAGCCATAACTGCCAGCTATCATACTATCCATGGTTTGGTTAATCGTCTGTTCGCCGTACAGGACTATACTCGCATCGGCATCTAGTGGCGTAGTGTCACTGCGAGACGCATCGCCCAGGTATTCCTTAGAGATAGAGCCATTCTGGAAAGCGTAAGATAGGTAACGGATGCCATAGCCGTCAGTCCCACCCATACCTTTGACCAGGTCACCGGGCTGGAGCTTAGGTTCCTTCGTAGTAGCAAGGTATTCAGCTGTTTTACGGTTTCTAGCGTCCGCTTCTTTGACGATATTATCCATGTACCGCTCAGCACCGGCTAAGTCCTCAATGCCGACAAAGTGAGCGAAGTAACGGACGGCTCGGTCAGCTAGGGTGTATCGGCTGTTAGGCTTGATCAGGCTGGTTAGGTTGGTGAAGTCGGTTTGCAGGGCATTAGGTGGAATTGATTGATCCTTGGTGCTTTGATCCGGTTGCTGGTGAATCAGCTGATAGGGATGTTCTTTACCGGGTAAGGTGCTGTTGTAGATAGTAGCTAAATGCCAAGCGAAGGTGCTGAGAGTATCGTAACTAGCTTTGGTATCTTTATCCATTAGGTTAGTTGGTTGGTTAAAAGTACTCCAGTCCAGCTCACCCGAGCTTAGCTGATCAAGCAGAGTTTGACCGTTCTTTAGAGTAGTCAGATACTCTCTGATGGAGCGGTTATTAGAGCCGAGGGAAGCTCGGAGCAAGTCCGAGATAATGATGGTGTCCCGGCTATTCAGCATCTGATCCAGCTTGCCACTCTTTAGATCACCGGTGGCTTGCTGGAGGACGGGGCTGATTGTATTAGGTTCGCCATCACTAACATAATTAAGGGTGGGGCTAAAATTAAAATCATCTTCTAGATTCGGTGACGGATGCATAGTGCGGAAAACCAGGTAGTTCTTGCCGACGTAGGGCAAGTGGTTATGAATATAGACATCCTCGATCTTATCTAGAGCCTCGGGGATTTTGTCTGTGTCCAGCTTGAGTAGCTCACGAGTGAAAGCCTCGGAACGATCAGCCAGTTCACTGGCGTTAGAGTTGGACAGGCGAGCCATGATGCTTGCTGTCCACTCGATTTGGTCGATAGTCAGTTCATCGCAATGTTCTCTAACATATGATTCGAAGAGACTTCGAGAGTCATTCCAGTCATCGCCTTCACTAATACCACCATAGCCCTTTGCGACCGCTATCTGCTTGTCATCCAGCCCCATCCGCTTCTTGCCGGCTTCGTCTTGGTTTTGATAGTATTTATAAATTAAGTCTAGATCGTGGGCACCAGATGCAAAGGCATCTTGCCAGAACTTTGGCTTAGGGCCATTAGCGTCAAAGTAGTCGGTGAGACTGTCAGGAGTCACCCCGTATTTCCTCATGTGACTGTTATCCAAATCGTATCCATCGCAGAACCTGACCATGCTTTTCTTGTCATCCGATAGGTCTGCCTGGAGCTCGGGGTAGTCATAGATGAATTTGATGTCGTTGAATAATATCTTATCAATTAGCTTGTCTGTTGGGCCATTAGCGTCAAAGTAGTCGGTGAGACTGTCAGGAGTCACCCCGTATTTCCTCATGTGACTGTTATCCAAATCGTATCCATCGCAGAACCTGACCATGCTTTTCTTGTCATCCGATAGGTCTGCCTGGAGCTCGGGGTAGTCATAGATGAATTTGATGTCGTTGAATAATATCTTATCAATTAGCTTGTCTGTTGGGCCATTAGCGTCAAAGTAGTCGGTGAGATCTCCGATCAAGATACTTTCCATATTAGTTGCCCCACCCAGTCCGTCCATTCTATATGAATATGTTTCACAAAAGCTTCTAAGTTTTTGCCATTCGTTCGGTATCTTTTCCGCTGGAACGTATTCTAGACCATAATATGCATCGCACAATATTCCGTTAGCCAGTCCATTAACCGGGCCACCGGCGCCTAGATACTCTCCCACCCACTGCCCTTTTTGTGTGCCATCGCCTTCGTCAGGATAGGTCGAAACAAGTTCAAGATACTTGCGACCAGCATCACCATAGTGATCTTTCCAATCACTATCAATATAAGACATAAACTTATCTGTATCTTTATTGCAGTAGCACCGCATGAAGACGGCGCTATAGAACTTATCGGTAAGTTCATCACCGTCAAAAAGCTCTTCGGGGTTATTTATACAAATCAACCCTATAGACTTTCGGAATAATCTAACAGCCTCAGCGTCATATCTACCGTCTTCATCTCTCATCTTACTTAGCAGCTTAATCGTCGCTTTACTACCGTCCATCTCGCTAGTTTGGTCTTGGTGCGCTTCTAAAAACTCTAAACTTCTAAGCGTGCAATCGTAATCACCATAATCACGTTGCTTAGTAGCGCAGACATCCCATAGGAGAGACCCGGGATAATTCTGAAAGAATTTATCCCGCATAATTCCTTTCTCGTTGATAAGTTCCGCTATGTCCAGGTCGTTTCCTTCCTTAGCTGCATCAAAAATACGCTCCATACAGAAATACATAGCATCGGCACCATGACGCTTGGACTGCTCGTGCCAATAGTTAACAGTTGGATTATCGCCACTAGGAATTAGGTCAGGACTAACGACACTCCGCCCTAATTTTGCATGACAATCACTGCCATTTATTCCGTTTATTACGTCGTACAACCTACTGTACTCACGCAAATACATCTGGTCGACGGTTTTTGAATCGAGAACTCCCCCTTTGTAGGCCTCACTTTGCATTTTAATTACCCGATCATTAGCTCCTAACCAACTTAACTCTGTTATCCGATCGAGCGACTCGTCATTCTCGCCTATAGCGGTATGCCAGCCTAGATTCTTCATCAAATCTACACATTTAGCAGTCCTGTCGCCGTCCCAATAAAGACCATTAATCCAATAACCCTCCTTAAAGCTACCCACCACATTATCGTCTATTAATACTTCCCCAAACTCTTGTACACTCATTCCAGCTTTCTGTATGCTCTCGACTACTCGCTTCTTACTCTCTTCACTAGAGCAAATTTGACTCAAGATATCGACTGGCACATTGCTGGAAAGTGTGTAGAAATCATAAGTACCATCTTTATTGCCATCCCGCACGACATTTGCGACAGCATCGCCCATCATTTCGGTCGCCACATCCTGAATGTGCTTATTTGCGACAATCTGCTTTAATGGAATGCCGGACTCTTCCAGAAAATCAAAATCATAGCTTTCTTTAAGCATTTCTGCTCTAACATGGTCCAGGCAGTAAGATATAGTCTGCTGATCGCTGGAAGCAAACTTTTTAGACTCTAATGGGTAGTACATATAATAATCACCGATCTGCAAGCCATCACCAACATCAAAATGACCATCGGCGCAAGCGTCAATATAGACTCGAGCCAGCTCAGGGTTAGATAAATCTATTCTGTCACCGCTAATTATTTCTTGGCTCTTTTCTAGAATTTTATAGTTTGAACTAAACATGCTGTTATCTATCGTATTCATAGATTGGCGCAGGTATTGATCCAGCACCTTTCCATTCCGCAGATTAATCTCATCATTCTCGACCAATTGATCAAGCCTGATGTGCTTATCCCTCTTACTCGCCTCTTGGTCATCCATAATCTCGCTGATTAAACCTAGCTGTCTTTCTACTTGTCTTTCTCGAGCAGACGACTCAATAGCGTCTACAGCTATGTCCAAAACCGACTCAGGGCTAATCTGTTTGACCACTTCAATCCCTGTTGGCTGCGCCTCAGCACTAGCCCAGACGGTCTGACTGGCTTGACTGCCCTGCTCTACCCGGCTAGACCGGTCGTTAGGTTCGTCCCGGTCGCCTTTGATTACCCGGACTTCAACGGTCTCGCCTTGATCTGAGGTGCGGTTGGTATCATTAGCATTTTTACCGCTATTGACCTCACTGGCGTTGCCGTAGTTACCTACTTTGCTAGCTCCTTGTTCCGGCAGGTTAATCTGCCATTGGTCAGCATTGGCGTTGTTCGCTGTTGTCTCCGGCTGTTGATAGCTATCGTGTCTATTCATGGTGCTTATGGAAATTATAGCAGATCTTCAGCTCGCTCGGCGCAACACTCACTCAGCACAATAAAGCGTCAGCGTCACGTCTAGCCGTACCACTCACCCCCGGCGTTTGCTTTGCGCCAGCCTCTGCTTGATCTCGCTAATGGTGTCTCTCAGCTCAGCCGCCTGCTCAAACTCCAGGTTAGCCGCCGCTATCTCCATCTGCCCCGTCAGCTCGCTAATCAAGTGCTGATATTCGTCAGTCGGAATCTTATTCAGATTCAGCTTGGGCTTCACCTTTGACTCATCGACCGGGATGACCGCCCGTAGCCCCTCATCGATCAGCTTATTGACAGAGTGCGGGGTGATGTCATGCTCTTCATTATAACGAGACTGGATCACCCGGCGTCGCTCCGTCTCGTCGATAGCGTAGCGCATCGCCCCGGTGACTTTATCGCCGTACATGATCACCTTACCCTCGACATGGCGAGCCGCCCGACCGATCGTCTGAATCAGAGCCGACTCCGAGCGGAGAAAGCCCTCTTTATCAGCGTCAATGATCGCCACCAGACTAACCTCCGGTAAATCTAAGCCCTCTCGCAGTAGATTGATGCCCACCAGCACGTCGTAGACACCCTCCCGCAACTCTCGCAAAATGTCGCTTCGCTCCAGTGTACCCACATCACTATGAATATAGGCCGTCTTCACTCCCGCCTCGACCAAGAACTCAGTCAAGTCCTCTGCCATCCGCTTAGTCAGGGTGGTCACCAGGGTGCGCTGGTGCTTCCGGATCCGGAGCCGGATCTCATTCATCAGGTCATCCACCTGGTGCTCGCTGGGACGAAGCTCAATCTCGGGATCCAGTAGCCCGGTCGGACGAATCACCTGCTCGACAGGCTCTTTCGAGTGCGCCAGCTCGTACTCGCCCGGCGTAGCACTGACAAAGACCGCCCGGTCAATGTGCGACTCGAACTCAGCGAAAGTCAGCGGGCGATTATCCAGGGCGGAGGGCAGGCGAAAACCATACTCAACCAGTGTCTCTTTACGAGCTCGGTCGCCATTGTACATACCTCGCACCTGTGGGATAGTCATATGCGATTCATCGATCAACAGCAGGAAGTCGTCGGGGAAATAGTCCAGCAGAGTAGCCGGCTGCTCACCGGGCGCCCGGCCGGTCAAGTAGCGGCTATAATTCTCGATACCTTTGACGAAGCCGGTCTGCTCCAGCATCTCGAGATCATACTTGATCCGCTGGGTTAAGCGCTGAGCCTCGAGATATTTCTGATGATCTTCGAAGTATTTAAGTCGCACCTGATATTCCTGTCTGATCTGCTCGATCGTCTGCTTCATCTTTTGCTCCGGTGTCACGTAGTGACTAGTCGGAAAAATAGTCACCTGCTGTGGATAGCCCATAATCTCGCCCGTCAATGGGTCGATCTCCAGGATACGCTCCACTTCGTCACCAAAGAACTCCACCCGATAAGCCGTCTCCCGCCCCGAGGGGTAGATATCGACTGTATCGCCCCGCACTCGGAAGTTGCCCCGAGCAAAATCCAGGTCGTTGCGGTGATACTGGATATCGCTCAGATGACGCAAGAACTTGTCGTGCTTGTAGCGCTGACCTAGCGATAGCTTGATCGACATCTCGGCGTAATCACCCGGCGAGCCGATACCGTAGATGCAACTGACGCTAGCCACGATGATCACATCTCGGTGAGTCAGTAGAGCACTGGTCGCAGCATGCCGCAGACGGTCAATCTCTTCATTGATCCGTGAATCCTTTTCGATATAGGTGTCTGAGCTGGCAATATAAGCCTCAGGCTGGTAGAAATCAAAGTACGAGACGAAGTAGTGCACTTCATTCTCGGGGAAGAATTGCTTAAACTCTGAGAATAGCTGTGCCGCCAGGGTCTTATTGTGAGCCAGCACCAAGGTAGTCTTGCCGGTATTCTTGATCAAGTTTGCCATAGTAAAGGTCTTGCCCGAGCCAGTCACGCCCAGCAGAGTCTGATACTTCTCGCCCCGTTCTATTCCCTCGGTCAGACGAGCAATCGCCCTCGGCTGGTCACCGGTCGGCTGATACTTAGTCTGTAGTTTGTACTCCGCCATTACTCCTGTCATTCTAGCATAGGCATAGTGCTATAATCAGCTCATGCGTTCCCGCCCCTTCATAAAGCCCAGCCGAGACATCGTCGTCATCGCCCATAATATTCGCTCTATTCAGAATGTTGGCGCCATCCTCCGCACTGCCGAGTGCCTAGGCGTCAGACAGGTTTATGCTACCGGCTGGACACCTAATCTAGAGCGATCCAGCGACGGAAGCTACCTGCCCCTACTGCCCCATATTAAAGCTAAGCTAGCCAGGCAGCTCCACCACACAGCACTGGGTGCCGAGCAGTACGTCCAGCTAACTGCTCACCCCGCCATCCTTGACCTCGTTAAGTCACTAAAGAAAAGTGGCTACTATATCGTCGGGCTGGAGCAGTCTCCAGCCAGCGTGCCGCTAGACCAATTTCGGCCGCCGGACAAGCTCGCTCTACTTTTAGGCGAAGAAGTGCGAGGGCTGGATGCTACATTGCAAAACACTTGCGATCAGCTAATAGAGCTGGCTATGTTTGGACACAAAGAGAGCTACAACGTCAGCGTCGCTACCGGTATCGCCCTCTATTACTTAAGCCTAGCCGGCAGTTAGATCCAGCGGAGTAATCTCGATCGGGTCAAGCTGATCAATATTATCGCCTCTTAAGATGCCCGGCTTCGAGCCGATCCGGACAACTACCGAGGCTGAGTTAGCGGTGGCGTAGTGGACCGAGCGCCGCAGCCCCTCGCCCAGGGCATATTGCAGGGTAAAGCCCGAGCAGAACGAATCGCCCGCCCCAGTCCGATCGACCGAAACATGCTCCGGGTGGTATAGCCCCGCCCAGATAGCCTCCGTCCGATCAGCGAGGACTGCGCCATTGACACCATCAGTGATGATAACCACCGGGCAGAGCTCTCTTAGCCCCTTTAGTAGCTCCGGCATCGTCTTACCCGGTACGATCTTCTGCGCCTCTTCCTTATTGACTGAGAGGATCTCAATGTCCGGGAGCAACTTCCTCAGCTCATCAGGATGATCCAACTCAACTCCGCCCGGATTAAAAGCAATCTTGATCCGGCGCCGACGGGCTTGACGCACTATCTGACGATAAATCTCAAAATGCCCCACCATCGAGGTCATGTAGATCCAGTCGATCGGTTCATCGACCCGATCTAGGTCAAAGTGACTAGGCTTGACATGCGCCCCGCAGCCTCGGTGGGTCAAGATTGACCGCTCGCCGCTGGGAGCTAGCAGCAAAGTCGAATAGTCGGTGTGATAGCGCTTGGAGTAGGAGACATACTTAGTATCGACCCCCTCTTCGGCAAAAGTCGCCAGACAAGCCGAACCCGGCGTATCACAGCCAATCAGCCCCATGAAGTATGACTTTTGTCCACCCCGAGCAAAAGTTACCGAGGCATTAGACGCTCCACCACCAGTCATGAAGTCTACTTGGTTAACATAGATCTTGTCGCCTAGGTGGATATTGTAGAAGCAGTCCTCAGGGTTAGTGCAGACCGGCGCTAGATCAGCTACGTTGCGCAGATAAACATCATATGACGACGAGCCAATACAGAGGAAGCTAAGCTTGTGATCAGCTTTCATAGGTCTATTTTACCATAAGCTAGTTATCAAGCAGAGCTAAGATTTGCTCGACGATCCCTCCGGCGTCCAGCTGATAATGTCGCCACAGATTTGTCACTGTACCCGACTGCCCGAAACGGTCGTTCACGCCGATCCGATAAAACTTAGTTGGACGAATGTCCGATTCCAGTACCAGCTCCGCTATCGCTGAGCCTAAGCCGCCACTAACTTGATGCTCTTCCACCGTCACTACCACCCTAGTACGACCAATTGAGCCGAGAATAGTCGCCTGGTCAAGCGGTTTGATCGTCGGCACATGAACCACTTCGCTGGCGATTCCTTTCTGCGATAGTGTCTGCGCCGCTAGCAAGACATTACCCGTCATCGATCCGGTAGTAACGACCGACACCACCGGCTGATCATCTTGACGCAGTACATAAGCCCGCCCAATCTGATATTCATTCGCCGGGTCATTGTAGACCGGCAGATCAACTCTCGGTAGACGCATGTAGCTAGGGTGACTATCCTGAGCCATCAAGCGGGTGAATTGTGCTGCTTCGATGCTATCACCCGGTGCCAGGACTACCATACCGGGCAGTACCCGCATCAGGGCGATATCTTCCAGCATCTGGTGCGATGCTCCATCCGCCCCCACGTTTAGCCCGGCATGGCTACCGATTAGCCTAACCGGCTGATTATTCAGACAAATGGACGTGCGAATCTGCTCCCAGTTGCGCCCCGGGCTAAAGCTGGCATAGCTGGCAGCGAAAGGTATCTTGCCCATGTGAGCCAGACCGCTAGCCACTGTCACTAAGTTTTGTTCGGCTACCCCCACCTCGATATAGCGATGCCCCATCTCTTGGACGAAGTCACCTAGCCCGACCGAACCGGCTAGGTCAGCCGAAAGTGCCACTATCCGCTCATCCTGCCGAGCCAGCTCCAGTAAGCTCTGTCCGAAGCTGTGTCGCAGAGACTGCCTGACCGGATTACCCTTGGTGAAGTCATTAGCCAGTTGCATCATCTCACTCCCAGCTCCGCCAGGGCTCGCCCGGCCTCTGCCTCATTCAGCGGTCGACCATGCCAATGATAATCGTGCTCCATGAAGCTCACTCCTTTGCCCGGGCAAGTGTGAGTAAGCAGCGCTAATGGCTTGCCACCCCGCCGAGACCCTCGAACATTACCAAGCGCCGTCAGCAACTCTGTGGCATCATTACCGTCGGCGATTTGACTCACTCGCCAACCGGCAGCCCGCCAACGCTGAGCTAAGTCACCCAGTGGCATGATCTGATCTACCCCGCCCGACAGCTGAATATCATTGCGGTCAACTATAGCCACTAGATTCGCCAGATGATATTTACCGGCGAACATCACCGCCTCCCAGATATTGCCCTCATCCAGCTCGCCGTCACTGACAATGCAGTAGACTCGGCGATCATTTGGTGAATCCAAGTGTCGCAAGCTATAAGCCATACCGGCAGCCTGCGACAATCCCTCGCCCAGCGGACCGGACGTCGTCTCTAGCCAAGGCAGGCGAGTCCGCTCGGGATGACCTTGTAGCCTCGAGCCATATTGACGCAGATGGCGTAGCTCCAGCGGGTCGATTAGCCCCGCCTCCGCCAAGGTGGCATAGAGAGCCGGGCAAGCATGACCATTAGACATTACCAGTAGATCCCGCTGATCGTCATCAGGATCGGCCGGATTATAGCGAAGGGCATTAAAGTATAGACAAGCCAGCACTTCTACCAGCCCCAGCGAGCTGGCGGGATGGCCCGAACCGGCCAGTGCCAGCATCTGGATGATTTGACGTCGAATACTAGTCGCATGATATTCGATCAGCTGTACTTCATCCACCGGCGGTTTTACCATAAGCATATTATAGCAAAGCTTCGACCGCCTGAGCATAAGCGGCTGTAGTATAATATCGTATATGAAATCACTTCGACGATTAATGATGATGGTAGCAGGCATACTGCTTCTCTGCAGCAGCCAGATGACCTGGATCAATGGTCAGTTACCGGCCGATACCAGCTTTGGACGCTTACTTTCCAGTGCCATCCACAATCTGTCCGGCGGATCTGTCACTCTGGACGTCGAGCTGCTCAATTCTATCCATATGGCGCCGGTCATCTTCATCCTAGCCATTGGCCTGCTCGTCTCAGCTACCCTCGGCTCTAAGTTGGTCGGGCTAGTCGGCACTCTACTGGTCGTTCTCATCGTCTACTTGTGGCTAAGCTACAACTCCTTCGGCCCGGGCGATATCTTCGGTCGTTTCGGTCAGCTGGGCGTGGGCACTCAACTAGCTATGGGCAGCGCCCTGCTGTCTCTGCTCGCCACCTTATGTCCTACCCTGCACCTGCCCGGTCGGCGCCTTGACAGCTAGAATCTAATTGCCTTTATATCACATGTGATATAAGATACTAGTGCTATGCCTTACGACTACCGTGTTAAGATCGGCAAGCTGATCGCCGAACTACGGATCAACCGTGGTCTGACCCAGGCTCAGCTGGCTGATGAGCTCGGCACTTCTCAATCAGCCATCAATCGGATCGAAAAGGGGGCGCAAAATATCAGCCTGGAGCTAATCGCTCGCATCTCAGGGGTACTCAATAGCGAGATTATCAGCCTCAGCAGCTCCAGCAAGCTTAGCCTACGCATCCACGGTGGCAATCAGCTAAACGGTAGCATTTCAGTTAATACCAGTAAAAACGCCGGAGTCGGCTTGCTTTGCGCCTCACTCCTTAATAAGGGCAAGACTGTCTTGCGTCAGGTGGCTAGGATCGAAGAAGTCAACCGCATCATCGAGGTGCTCAACTCTATCGGCGTCAAGACTAAGTGGCTCAATCGCCAAAACGACCTGGAGATCTGCCCTCCGGCTCAGCTACAGTTAGACCGGATGGATACAGCCGCTGCCAAGCGGACTCGCTCCATCCTGATGTTTCTTGGACCACTGCTTCACCAGTGTAATGATTTTCGCCTGCCTTTCGCCGGGGGTTGCTCGCTAGGCGTGCGTACAGTCAAGCCCCACCTGGTCGGGTTGAGCGCCTTTGGCATGAACGTTGATGTACCCGCCAGTGCCACCTGCTACCACGCCACTGTCCGACCTCGACAGCCCGATAAAGACATCGTCCTGATCGAGCGGGGTGACACTGCGACTGAGAACGTGATCATGGCAGCAGCACTTTGCCCTGCCACCACGGTGATCCGCAACGCCAGCCCTAACTATATGGTGCAGGATATTTGCTTCTTCCTACAAAAGCTCGGTGTCCGCATCAATGGCATTGGCACTACCGTCCTGACCATCAAAGGTGTCAAGCAGATCAATCAAAATGTCGAATACCAGGTCAGCGAAGACCCGATCGAAGCTATGAGCTTTATCACTGCCGGCATCATCACCGGGTCAAATATCACCGTCCGCCGCTGCCCGGTCGAGTTCCTCGAGCTAGAGCTAGCCACGCTCGGGCAGATGGGGCTAGATTATCAGCAGTCGCCCGTCTATCTATCGACCAATGGCAAAACTAGGCTGGTTGATGTCACTGTCCGGAAATCTCAGCTGGTCGCCCCCACCGACAAGATCACCGCTCTACCCTTCCCCGGTATCAATCTAGACAATCTACCCTTCATGGCATTAGCAGCCACCGTTGCCCGAGGACGCACCCTGATCCACGACTGGGCGTACGAGAACCGTTCAATCTATCTGACGGAGCTAAATCGCCTCAATGCTAGAGTCGAGCTGGTCGATCCGCACCGAGTCTATATCACCGGTCCAACACATTGGCGAGCTGCCGATGTAGTCGCCCCACCGGCCCTGAGGCCCAGCGTGGTAATCCTGCTAGCCATGCTGGCTACACCGGGTACATCGACCCTGCGTGATGTCTACAATATCAACCGAGGTTACCAAGATTTTTACGACCGGCTAAACTCCCTCGGAGCACAGATTGAGACTTTCCGTGAGATTTGATATATAATACCTGTGCGTGGCGTTTGTAGCTCAGCTGGTTAGAGCGCTGGATTGTGGCTCCGGAGGTCGCAGGTTCGAATCCTGTCAGGCGCCCCACGTTCATGATACAGTAGGCATTATTTTTAAGAAAAGGCTGTTGACACCTAAGGCTGAACCTGCGACTTTGCGCCAGCAAAGAAGCCTTCGAATCCCGTCAGACGCCCCACGTGATTATTATTGATAGCGTTCACCAGAAGTTTGCCTTATTGACGCAAATAACCGAACCTGCGACTTTGCGCCAGCAAAGAAGCCTTCGAATCCTGTCAGACGCCCCATGTAAATGACACAGTAGGTATTATTTTTAAGAAAAGGTTTATTGACGCCTAAAGCTGAACCTGCGACTTTGCGCCAGCAAAGAAGCCTTCGAATCCTGTCAGACGCCCCATGTA